>OMKS01002701.1_pt1 | contig 14597 bp, 6 predicted proteins | sample 1674721 | NCBI WGS metagenome assembly OMKS01 (sample SAMN06264996, study PRJEB25208) | sediment metagenome | isolation source: hot spring sediment | place: USA: California | collected 2014-09-02
GCTTCGCTCCGCTCGCAATGACATGCTGACTAAAAACTTTTGCAAAAAAAACAAAGACTTTACTTGTAATACTATAACACTAACTGAGGAGGTTTGTTTATTAGCTGCTTGATAAATCAAATTTCCTCACCTACAGTTTATGAGTATTTCCTATCAACTAAAGGAGCTGCAAAAAATGCGAATCACAATCGCCTTAGTGATTCTGGCTCTTCTATGCATAACTTATTTTGCATGGGCTGGAACGACGGGAAAGATTGCCGGTGTTGTTACCGATGCTGAGACCGGTGAACGGTTGCCAGGTGTTAACATTATTATAGAGGGAACTTCGATTGGCGCTGCAACGGATCTAATCGGCAATTATTCAATCTTGAACGTTCGTCCCGGAACTTATGACCTTGCAGCATCGATGATGGGCTATGCAAAGGTCACCGTTACCGGAGTTCGCGTCAACATTGATCAAACTACCACTATTGATTTCGCTTTGAATGCAGTGGTGCTTCTTGGTGACGAGGTTACGGTAGTGGCGGAGCGTCCGCTGGTAGAACCGGACGTTGCTGCGAGCAAGACAATCATGACATCCAGTCAGTTCGAACAACTGCCGGTGGTAAATGTAACAGACATCATCGGATTTCAAGCCGGTGTGAGTTCGGATTTATCCATTCGGGGTGGTCGGCCCGACCAGGCAATTTTTATGGTTGACGGTACCGTGTTGCGGGACGAACGAACGAACAAACCAATGACAGCGCTTCCACTGAGTGCGGTACAGGAATTGTCGATTCAGACCGGCGGCTTCAACGCAGAGTACAATGGCGTGCGTTCCGGTGTGATAAATCTTGTCATCAAAGAAGGAAGTCCGCAAAATTATAGCGGAACAGTGACTGCGAGATACAGTCCGCCGTCTGCCAAGAATTTTGGAATTTCTCCTTATGATCCAGATTCGTTCTGGCTCCGCCCCTATCTTGATCCGGAAGTCTGCTGGACCGGGACGAACAATGGCGCGTGGGATCTGTACACCCAAAGACAGTATCCGCGGTTTGACGGCTGGAATGCTGTGGCGAGGGCGACAATGGAAGATAATGATCCTGACAACGATTTAACCCCAACGGCAGCGCAACGCATCTACCAATGGCAGCATAGAAAACAGGGGGATATTAAGAAACCGGATCAAAATATCGATTTAGGCTTCGGTGGTCCGGTGCCATTTATTGGAAAACATCTGGGTAACCTCCGCTTTTTTGCTTCGCATCGAAGTGTACAGGATATGTACCTGATGCAGCTCTCCATGGATGGTGTCTATGACCAGAGCTCGATGTTAAAACTGACTGCCGACCTGACTCAATCCACAAAATTGTCAATTCTAGGATTCTACGGTGAATTGGAAGCGAGCACGTTTTCCACATCCGGCGGCACCAATTACATCCAGGACACCCGGGATGTCGCAAGCACAATTAACCGGGTGGGATTCACGATTCCGTGGCGAATTTTCACCAATTTATATTGGAGCCCGACATCGGTTTATTATCACATGGTATCGGCTAAGGTCACACATGTGCTCAATCCGCGCGCTTTTTTTGAATTTCAACTGAATCGAACCGGGAAGAAATTCCGCACAACACACGAACGATTTAGAGATCCAACCAGAAAATATGAAATTTTTCCTGGATACTTTGTTGATGAAGCTCCCTTTGGATTTGAGGAAAAACCCGTATTCGGAATTGATGGGCTCTGCATGGGTGGACCTTTAAGCACATCGCGTGATTTTAGTGAGTTTGTATCCTATTCAGCAAAACTCGACTTTACCAGCCAGGTGAACCAGAGGAATCAGCTCAAGGCAGGACTCGAATTTCTGTACGATGACTTTGACCTGAAGTTCGGGATGGAAAACAAGGCGTTACCCGCCGGCAATTGGTGGAATAAGTTCTCACAGAGACCTTACCGAGGGAGCATGTATATTCAGGACAAAATTGAGTACAAAGGATTTATTTCAACTGTTGGTATATTAGCCAATTATATGAATCCAAACGGCAACTGGTACAACATTGATGCATATTCCAGAAATTTCTTTTCCTCCTCTTTCGATGTTGGGAATGAAGACGTTTTCAAAAGCAAACCAGCCAAGGCGAAATGGTTCCTCAGCCCACGCCTTGGAGTATCCCATCCGATCAGCGTTAATTCCAAGCTCTATTTCAATTATGGTCATTACCGGCAAATGCCAACCTCCGAGAATCTCTACAGAGTTCAGCGAACTGCCACAAAAAAGTTGGACTACCTCGGAGACCCGACTCTTCCTCTCGCCAGAACAGTATCGTATGAGCTCGGTTACGATCACTCTCTTTTCGACACCTATCTTTTGCAGGTGTCTGCCTATTATAAGAACATCGATAATCAGGAGGATTGGACCAGATATATTAGCTCCGATGGAAAAGTGAACTACCTGCAATTGACAGCCAACAGTTATGAGGATATTAGAGGGTTCGAAATCAATGTTTCGAAAATGTTTGGTACATGGGTCACCGGAAATGTGAACTACGAATACCGGGTTGGTACATCGGGCTATTTTGGAGTGAAATCATTTTATGAAAACCCATCTGACCAAAGGGAATTTCTACGGCAAAATCCCTATCAGGAAAAGCCCGTGCCCAGGCCGAGAGCAAAGGGATATGTTTATTTTCAGACACCCGATGGCTTTGGGCCGGCAGTGTGGAATCAAAAGCTCCTCGGAGGCTGGCATTTCAATTTCATAGGTCTGTGGACTGCCGGCTATTGGTTGACGTGGAATCCCAATAATATTCCCGGAATAAGACAAAATGTCCAGTGGAAAGATTTTTTTAATGTCGATCTGAAGATTTCAAAATGGTTTACCATGGGAAAATTTCAGGTGAAGTTGTTCATGGACATATTCAATTTGTTCAACCTGAAATTCCTGTCTGGAGAATCCTTTTATGATGCCGATGATTACAACTATTACATGTATTCGTTGCATTTGCCCAAAGATATTGCCAGCACGTTGGGAAGCGTTGGGTCACCTTATCCTAACATTCCGGGAAATGACAAACCCGGCGACTACCGTCCGGTTGGTGTGGATTTTGTCCCAATCGAGTATATGGGCAGAATCGATTTTGAGAATGATACCGGCTTAAAGGGTGTGATTTACTACAATGCCACAGATGCTACATACTGGAAATACTCAGCTGGGCAGTGGATGCTGGAAGATAAAAACAGAGTCAATCAGGTGTTGGAAAACAAGGCGTATATCGATATGCCGAACCAGACATTTTTCTCATTCCTCAATCCAAGGGACATCTTCTTTGGGATAACGATTTCGTTTGATTTAAAATAAGGATACCCTATGAAAACAATGTCAGTATCTAAAATGCTAAAAAATTCTATTGCGATTAACTGTCTGCTGATGGGGCTCTTGCTGTCGAGTGCGGCGCGATCCGATGAAACGAAATGGATCAGTATCGGATCGCTGCATAACTGGTATTCGAGCGCTGGCTGTGAACGTGAGATCGGGCGTACTCTCAGATCGGCTGAGCAGCAGGATGGGCTCAGATGGCCTGCTCAATTCAACTTGCAGGACTGCCAGGTGGCAAAAGCCCTGTGGATCGGCACCACGAACTATACAGACCCTATTATCGATCAAACTTTTGACTATAAGGTCGTTCATATTGGGCCCCGGGGTCTGGATGAAGTCAGCGAATTTATGCCCGTGGAGTTCAAATTAATCGGGAAGTTCCAGCACCCTTCAGTCGTCGTGGATGGACTACTGGCGAGCCACACAACCTATATGGATATAGTGGACGAGTTAGACGAGACGCTGAAAGCTGATCGAATGCTTTATAATGTCGTCAACACTTCCGTTGGTATCACCATGACACGCCGAATCTATGCGTTCAGCCAGCAACACAATGACAACTATTTTATCTACGAATATATTTTTAAAAATACCGGTATCTATGATAAAGCGGGTAATAAACACAACAAGACCCTTACAGATGTGATCATGTTTTTTCAGTTCAGACTTTCCCCATCCAGAGAATCGGGACTGGGCGGTCTGAATTATATGCCTCAATCGGCTTCGTGGGGGCACAATACAATGAATCATGTATTACATCCCTTTTACGGAGACGACATGAGGTGTTTCTACTCATGGCACGGTCTCCATTCAAAATGCACATTCGACAATATTGGCGGTCCCTACATCGCTATTGGCGGTCGTCTTGGCGCTGCACAATTTCCCGGAGTGATCACCCTCCATGTCGATAAGTCTGCAACCGACAAAACTGATGATCAGCAGCAGCCTTTTTCAACGCCATATCTGGATTCAGGCGCAGAAATCACCCGCTCCAACGATCAGTTCAATCCGATCACAATGGCAAATGAATACGCCGTGATGAATGCCGGTCATACACCACTGACTCATGCACAATATGTGGGCAGCGGTTATCCGGACCAGTTCGAACCGATATCACAGTCTGGCAAAAGTCAATGCCTGGGATATGGTCCGTACGACCTGGCTCCGGGAGATAGCATCCGCATCGTGTTTGCTGAGGGAGTCAATGGGCTCAGTCGGGTGATGTGCGATAAAATAGGTACAGAATGGCTGAGCGGTGCCACTCCATTCATATTGCCTGATGGCAGCACAACAAACAATGCGGACGAATTTAAAAACGCCTGGGTTTTCACCGGCATTGACTCGATTTTGAAGACCTTTAGTCGCGCAAAAGAAAATTTGGAAAGCAGTTTTGATATTCCCCAACCCCCACCGCCTCCCAATGTGTTCGAGGTGAAATCAGGGGGAGATCGCATTTTGCTCAAATGGGCAGACAATGCCCAATCCTGGCATGGTTTTGCCGGATACCGGGTTTACCGCGCCATCCATAAACCGGACACCACATTCAATCTGATTTTTCAATGCGGCCCAGCAACGGATCATCCGGACATCGTAAACGAATATATGGATCAGACCGCTCAACGCGGATTCGACTATTACTATTATGTGACATCCTATGATAATGGCAACAGTAACACGATTCAACCTGGAGTACCGCTGGAAAGCAGCCTTTTCTGGACGAGGACCAATGAACCAGCATATCTGCGTCGCCCCGCGGCAGAAAGTTTAAAGCAGATCAGGGTTGTCCCCAACCCCTTTAACATCAGGGCGAAAAATTTGCAATTCGGCGACAGCGGTCCCGACCGTATTATGTTCGTTGACCTACCGCCTGTCTGTACCATCAAAATCTACACAGAGCGTGGCGACCTCATCTATACGTTGGAACATACGGACGGCAGCGGTGACGAAGCATGGGAATCCGTGACGTCATCACGACAGGTTGTTGTAAGCGGAGTCTATATTGCGTACTTTGAGACTCCTGACGGACAAAGCGCATTTCGCAAGTTCGCGATTGTTCGATAGTGTGTGACTGATGGCGGTTCGTTAGAAAGCGACTCGTCCCATTAGCGTCTATCTTACTGATTTCTGGATCAGGCTATAATACTTAAGGTTGCAATGCTTTTTAGAGTCCGAAACAAGGGTATCTCCTCAAGGAAACCAAAAAGTAGAGATCAAACATAAAACATGATTCTGATAAATAGCATTACAATCTAAATAACATACAATCAAGGCGTAGTTCTCCCAATGTTTTTTTTATTGAGAGTGTGATTAATATCGACTCCATCCGTGTCCCCACCGGTAACTGAAATTTTTCTAAATTTTAAAAAAAGTACTTGACAGGAATGTTTTTTTTTTATATTTTATAAACAAATTGTGGAAGGGCTTCCATAAAATAGGAAAATCTAAATGCGTGTTACCATCTATGATGTCGCTAAACAGGCTGGAGTGGGCATCGGAACCGTATCTCGTGTCATCAACAACAGTCCCCACATCTCCCCCAAGACCAGAGATAAAGTCTTAAAAGTAATCAAACAATTAAAATATCAACCATACGTGATGGCGCAGGGGCTGGCGCGAAAAAAAACGAATACCATAGCCTGTATTGTCCCCTATTTCACCGGTTATTTTTATTTCGAGCTTCTCAATGGCGTACAACAGGCGTTGAGCCGTAACGGATATGATCTCATTTTATATAGCGTTGATTTGTTCGAGAAGAAGGAAGATATTTTAAAACGAACGCTACGAGAGCGCCGCGTCGATGGAGTGCTGGTCTCTTCCATGACTATTTCCGATAATTACGCTGCCAAATTTATTCATTCAAAGATGCCAGTGGCGTTGGTTGATGGTTTTCATCAGCTATTGGATTCGATTACCATTGAAAATCATGAGGGCGCTTATCTGGCAACCAGCCATTTGCTCAAATTAGGTCATATAAAAATCGGCATGATTAACGGCTGTTTAAATAGTGTACCAGCCAAAATTCGGCTTCAAGGATATAAACAGGCTTTAATTGACAACAATATCACACTCGATGAGCAATGTATCTTTAATGTGGAACCCAACGCCGAACCCGCCTTACGTAACAATGATGGCTTTAATAAATTAGCCGGCTATATCGCAATGAAAAAAATGTTGGCGCTGAGAAAAAACCGTCCCACCGCGGTTTTTATTTCCAGTGATATTAAAGCCGCCGGTGCGATCAAGGCGATTCAGGAACATGGTTTGAAAATTCCCGATCAAATCGCGATTGTGGGATTCGATGGCATTGAGCTGTCGGAATATTTGGGATTGACCACGATGAAACAACCGATGTTTAAAATGGGGGATCTCGCTGTAAAAATTTTGATTAACAAAATCCAAAATGGCGTGAATAATGAAAAGGTCTTTAAACAATTATTTCATCCGCAACTGGTTGTTCGCGAAACCTGTGGCGCCAGTTTGGTTCAAGCTGATTATCGGTAATTCTTAGTCGAGCTTTGTTATTTAACAGTTTCACCCAAATACGTGAATAAAATTTTATTTTTATATCGATCATGGTTGGCTCAACATCATGCTGGAAAATGGTTTAAGATAATATTAGAAAGCGTTCAAATAAATTGGAAAGGGATCATTTATGAGAAAGCTAATCCAAAAATTTGCTGTGGTCGTGCTGGCAGTAATAATTTCAGCTGATATTTTCGCCAGCACCACCGGCAAGATTTCCGGATTTGTGAAAGATGCCGACACCGGAGATCCACTGCCCGGAGCGAATATCATTATTGAGGGTACGACAATGGGGGCGGCGAGTGATCTTGACGGACATTTCATTATTCTGAATGTCCCGCCGGGTGTTTACACGCTTAGAGCGATGATGATCGGCTATCAGGACAAACGGATTCAAAATATTCGGGTATCGATCGATTTAACCACCAGCGTCAATTTTCAACTGGGAACACAGGTGCTCGACCTTGGGGAAGAAGTAACCATCGTTGCTCAACGGGAAATCATCCAGCCCGACATGACCTCTTCGCTGTCCACGGTTAGCGCCGATCAAATCCAGGCGCTGCCAGTTCAGGAGTTGTCCGATATATTGGGACTGCAAGCCGGTCTGGTCCAAGACCCGGTCGGCGGGCTCCACATTCGCGGCGGACGCTCCGGAGAGGTGGCTTTCTGGATCGACGGCATCGCTGCCACCGATGTTTATTCCGGCAACATGGGGGTTGAAGTTGAGAATGCCTCGATTCAGGAGCTGCAGGTGGTGAGCGGAACTTTCAATGCGGAATATGGGCAGGCAATGTCAGGCATTATTAATATTGTCACCAAGGAGGGCGGCTCAGAATATCATGGTGAAACCAGAGTGTACATCGGGGATTATGTGAGCACCAACACCGACATTTTTCAGCACATCGATCACATCAATCCGCTGGCAATTATGAACGCTCAGGCAACACTCAGCGGACCGCTGCCGTTTGTAAAACAGAAATTGAATTTTTTCACCATGCTGCGCTATTTTGAGAACGAAGGCTGGTTCTATGGCAGAAAACAGTTTCAACCGACCGGTTATCCTTCCACCAATGAATGGGTATCGCTTAATCCTTTTCAAAAAATCAGCGCCCAGGCGAAGTTGTCCTACAGCATTACCCCCACGATCAAGCTCAGTTACGGTTTATTCTGGAATGATAATCAATTCAGAAATTATGATCACGCCTTTAAATATAATCCGGATGGCGATTATCAACGATTCGAATCCGGTTCAAATCACATATTTACTTTCAATCATGTGTTGTCACCACGGACGTTTTATGTGCTCAAGTTTACCAGCTTTTACACTGATTATCAGCAATATGTTTATAAAAATCCTTTGCAAAGCGTTCGCTATATCAGGGATCCGGCTGACGATTCCGGAAGGAGATTCATTATCGACCCGGATGGACCGCTGGGTTATGTTCATCCGGACTCGCTGCGAGATCCGGTCTCTTACAGTTTTAAAAGCGCCGGCACCAAGATGGATCATTTTTTCCGCAGTTCGGCATATAAAATCGCCAAGTTGGATGTGGTCAGCCAGGTCAGCCGCGCCCATCAATTAAAAACCGGCTTTGAAATCAGACGACACACCCTGGATTTGGAATGGTTCAATATTCAACCCCGGCGGATTGGCAATGCAGAAGTCGTACCGTTTGAGCCTTACGTGCCGGATATTTCCACTCCTTATCATGATAAGTACCAACGGAAACCTTTTGAATTTGCAGCATATTTGCAGGACAAAATTGAACTCAAAGATATGATTATGAACGTCGGCGTCCGGTTCGATTATTTTGACCCCAACAGCTTAGTGTTGGCAGATCCAAAGGATCCCAATATCTATCAACCGTTGCTGGCTGAGCACAAATACATCGACCCAACTCTTCCGGACGAACAACGAAACGATCCATCCAATTTAATTCCACTCGACCAACGACAACAGTTTTGGTACAAACCAGCAACCGCCAAATATAAAATTAGCCCCCGACTGGGGATTGCTTATCCGATCACCGAACGCGGTGTGATCCATTTTTCTTACGGTCATTTTTTTCAGATTCCGCTATTTGATTATCTCTACTCAAGCCCGGATTTTAAAGTGACCGAAGCTGAAGGCTCCAGAATTATTGGTAATGCAGACCTGCGTCCCCAGAAAACAGTGATGTATGAAATCGGACTTCAGCAGCAGATTGCGGATGATGTCGGATTTGATTTAACCATGTTTTATCGTGACGTGAGAGACTGGGTCGGCGCCAGCCCGCTTATCGATACCTATGGCGATGCAAAATATTCCCGGTTTGAAAATAAGGATTATTCCAATGTGCGGGGTTTTACCCTATCTTTCGATAAACGCTACTCAAATTATTTTTCCGCCAAAGTTGATTATTCGTTTATGATCGCTGAAGGCAGCCATTCCAACCCCAGCGATGCTTATCACGCAGAACAATCCCAGCGTGAACCGCGGCGACAATTAATAGCGATGAGCTGGGATCGACGTCATACGCTTAACGGTTCGCTCGTTATGGGAACTGACAAATGGCGGGTTTCTTTTATCGGCAGATTTTGGAGCGGACTACCCTACACGCCGCGTTTTCCGAAAGGAACCGTCATCGGCAGCGGCGCCTACAACGAGCTGCGCGATAACAGCGACCGCCTGCCGAATCAATATTCATGCGATGTTTATATGAGTTACAATTTTAGCTTAGGCGGATTAAACTTTATTATTTTCAGCAACATTTACAATCTGTTCGGTACGCCCAATGCGACCTGGGTTTGGACTGATACCGGCTCGCCTGATTATACGCTGGATGCGATTGGTATTTTTGCAGATCCTCTGCGAATTGGCACAATAGCCGAGTATTTTACACATCCCGAATGGTACACAGAACCCAGACAAATCCAAATCGGTTTTGGTATTAATTTCTAAATTTTTTTGAGGTGAACTCATGCGCAAAATGATTCTTTTAAATATGCTGTTTGTCCTGGTCATGCTTCAAATCATAGAAGTCAGGGCGCAGATCAAAACGCACGGCGACCCCAGGGAAGTTCGCCGGGGACTTCATTCAGGAAACCAGATTAAAACGTCATTTTATAATACTGGTTTTTTCGGCCGTAAAGAAGATAATCCCAATGACTTCGGAGGAGAATGGCCTAAAAATTCGGGGCATGTTTATATCGGTGATGCCTGTGTCATCGTCGGCACCATTATCGATTCAATCGGTCCGAGCGGCCAGCCGATTGTGATCACTCCCGATGGACCGCAAAAGGGTATGGGTGCGCCGAGGCGTGGTCAAATCGGACCTAACGGTGAATGGTTCACCTGGATGCCACTGCCCGGCTACGCTAATCCTGACAGCAATAAAATCGCCATGACCGACCTGAATGCCAGTCCTCAGTACGTTGCAACCTGGCCTCAAAGTTGGCCCGACAAGTTCGATGATATGGTTGATCCGGGTTGGGACGGTTCCTGGAACGGTTATTTTGGAAAAAATGTGTTCAACGCCGACCAGGAAAGCTACTACGTGATGGACGACTACCATGCGGCAGAGTATCCATTCTACCCCGACAGTACGGACACACTTCGTCGCGGTCTGGGGCTCAAAGCAACGGTGCGAGGATTCCAATGGTCCAACGCCCTGGTCGAAGACGCTTTGTTCTGGCTGTATGATATTACCAATATTGGCACAACCAATTATGAGAAAATGATTTTCGGCATGATGATCGGCAATATGATGGGAAACACCAGAACCAATCAGGGTGATTTTGATGATGACTGCGCTGACTATGACCTGGTCGAGGACATGGCGATTAGCTGGGATTTTGACGGCATCGGACAGGGAGGTTGGGGACCTGTCGGCGTTTTGGGTTATGCATTTCTGGAAAGCCCGGGCAATCCCTACGACGGCATCGATAATGACGGTGACGGACTTGCGTTCGGAGGACCCACTATCTCGGAAGATATGTTTGCGGCAAGACAAATTAATGTTGGTGATCAAATAGTCTTAATTGATTACGACACTTACGAAAGAACGGTTACCACCATGCCAGCGGAAGGCATTACCCATGGACCGAAAGGCAAACAAGTCACTGTTCTCCCAGGCCAATTCGTCAGGGAAATTCCTCACGATGGTATTGATAACAATCTAAATGGTATCATTGATGAAAATGACGGTTCGGTCATCGGAACTCCGCCGGACACCACGCATGTTTATCTGTACGTTGGTTTGCCCTACAAGGATTATATTCTGGGGTTGGGTTTGGATAATCCGATGATTGATGAACGCCGCGATGATTTTATCGACAACGACGGAGATTGGGATATTTTGTCTGATGATGTGGGATTGGATGGCATCGCCGGCACCGGCGATTACGGTGAGGGCGATGGCCTTCCCACCAGTGGCGCCGGAACCGAATTTCCTGGCGAACCGCGCATTGACAAAACCGATATCGATGAATCAGACATGATCGGATTGACCAGTTTCTACTTTTTTAAACCGTTTGATTTCATTCCGTTACATGATGACAATAAAATCTGGCGCTATATGCGGCCCGGATATTTGAACTCATCGATTCAAAATGCGGATGCTGATTTTATGTTCGGCTCCGGCTATTTTCCGTTAAAGGTTGGGCAAACTGAGCGTTTCTCCATCGCTTTGATTTTTGGCGACGGACCGCGCTACGACCCCAACAGCGATCTATATCGAAATAAACAGTGGGTCACCAAAGCTTATAGGGAAAATTACAAATTTGCTCAGGCGCCCTATACGCCAACCCTGGTAGCTGTTCCCGGCGATAATCAGGTCACCCTATACTGGGATTCAATCGCTGAGGAGTCGGTCGATCCCATCACCGGCAGAGATTTTGAAGGGTATCGGGTTTATCGATCCACTGATACCCGTTTCCGCGATATGACTCCGATTACCGATGGATTTGGCTCGCGAACATTCATGGAGCCGATTGCTCAGTTCGATCTGATCAATGAATATCAGGGATTTGTGTACACCCATCGAAACCCGGATAATTCAACCACAAATTTTCAGGTAGTGCCGGTGAAAGGCGTCCAATTTTGGCTGGGAAATAATTCCGGGTTGAAACACAGTTTAGTAGACACCGATGTGAAAAACGGATTTACCTATTACTATGCTGTCACTGCCTATGACCGTGGCGATCCGCTTCAAGGAATTCCACCGTCGGAATGTGGGATTCAAATATCGGTTGATGCTGCCGGTAATATCGAAAAAAGCCGCAATGTCGCCATTGTTCGACCCGAAGCCCCTGCTGCCGGATATGTTCCCGCGGATATTGATTCCATTCAAGCGGTATCGATTTTGAAACCTTCCGGGAATTTTACCTATCACATCATTGATCCGGCTCAAATTAAAGAAAATCATCATTACCGGATTACGTTTGAAGATACGCTGCGCAAAGGGTCTGTCGCCGAAGGTGATACCCTTTCCACCAAAAATTGGACGCTGGCTGATGTGACCTTTGAAGCGCAAGGCATTATCGATACGCTGGTTGATAGATCGTCAAAATTGAGCCCCAATGATGAACAACCAATTGTTGATGGTTTTCAACTAATGGTCAATAATTCTAAATTTATTCAGATTGACCGCAGCAAGAGTGGCTGGAGCCGTGAAGGAGTTCAGACGATAGGCTTTAAGGTCTTCAAATACGGATTCATAACCGGAACCATGTACCCGTCAGATTATATGATCATCTTCGGTGACGTTGGGATTGATACCTCCTCTTATTTGAAGGTGCGAGTTGTGGAATTACATCCAAAACCGGTTAATTTCAAGGTATATAACCTGTCTAAATCCGAGTTCATCGATTTTGCATTTTGGGAAACCCATGGCAATGACGGCGTGTTTTCCGCTGACTATCTCAATCAAGATCTCATCGTTTTAATGGAGCGTGACGAAAAAGATTCGCTCATTGTAACCTGGGAATTTAAAACTGTGTTTGATTCAACCAAACATGTTCCTGCGGCAGGTGATACCGCATTTGTGATACTATCAAAGCCGTTTCTGTCATCGATGGTATTGGAATTTACCACGCAGCGCGAGAAAATCGATGATCAACTGGCTGTTTCACAGATGGAAAATATTGGTGTGGTTCCCAATCCGTATATCGTTACCAATAGCTGGGAGCCGCTCAATCCATACTCCAGCGGACACGGTCCACGACATTTGCATTTTATCAATTTGCCGCCCAGGTGTACCATAAAAATATTTAACGTGCGGGGCCAATTGGTTGACACAATAGAGCGCGACGTTTATCCGTCGGGTACGGAATCAAACCTGTGGGATGGCACAGCGATTTGGAACATGTTGACCAAAGATAATCTCGACATTGCTTATGGCGTCTATATTTACCATGTTGATGCTGGCGAACATGGCAAAAAAATCGGTAAGTTTTGTATCATTAAATAATTCTCAAGGAGTTTGGCAATGAAAAAAATAATTTTGATTCTGCTGATAAATCTCATGCTTGTCAATTTCCTGGCTTCCCAGGAGCAGGTTACAAAAGTGGGAACCACCGCTGCCGGTTTTTTGAACATCGATGTTGGTTCAAACGCCATCGGGATGGGGAGTGCGTTTGTATCGGTAGCCAACGACGCCACAGCGATGTATTGGAATGCCTCAGGCTTGGCGTGGTTACAAAAAAATGAAGCGGTGTTTACTTATAACAATTGGATCGCTGATTTGACCTTTAACTATGCAGGAATAGCCATTCCGCTCAGCGTTGGGACGATAGGCGCGAGCGCTACTTTTTTGACCATGGATGAAATGGAGCGAACCACGGTCAATTATCCCTATGGGACCGGTGAAAAATTTTCTGCCGGCAGCTACGCTTTCAGCCTTGCCTATGCGCGCGCTCTAACCGACCGGTTTGCAATCGGCGCCAACTTTAAATATATTCATGAATATATTTTGAATTCTTCAGCCACCGGCGTGGCTTTTGATATCGGAACCATTTTTAAAACCCAGTTTCACGGGCTAAACATTGGTATGAATATTTCCAACTTTGGAACTAAAATGAGAATGCAGGGCAGGGATTTGATGATTCAGGTTAATATTGACCCACTGGTGTCCGGTAGCAATGAAAATATTAATGCCGAACTCAGAACTGAAAGCTACGATCTGCCGCTAATGTTTCGGGTCGGCGTTTCAATGGATGTGCTCAAAGGCAGGGGCAATAGCAATTTGATTTTAGCAGTTGATGCGCTGCATCCCAATGACGATGTCGAGTACGTGAACCTTGGGGGAAGTTACGTTTTTAATCGAATGTTTTCACTGAGCGCTGGTTATAAAACATTATTTGCCGCTGACTCCGAAGAAGGAGTTTCTTTTGGCGCCGGATTTTATTATCAATTATTTAATGGATTGAGGATAAGGTTAAATTACGCGTTTCAGGACTTTGGGATATTGAAAGATATTCAGCAATTTTCAATGGCGATAGAGTTTTAACCAATTCGATTAAAAAATATAGGGTATTCTATGAGACTGAGAACCGTTCTTTCACTGATCTTGCTTCTCTCCTTTTGTTGTTGTTTGACCTTCTGTGGAAAGCAAACCTTTGACACATCGGTTCCTGAGTGGGCAAAGAAAGTTGTCTGGTATCAAATTTTTCCGGAGAGATTTCGCAACGGTGATCCGGGCAATGACCCCACCACCGCTGATATTCGCGGTTCCTGGCC
>OMKS01002702.1_pt1 | contig 14594 bp, 15 predicted proteins | sample 1674721 | NCBI WGS metagenome assembly OMKS01 (sample SAMN06264996, study PRJEB25208) | sediment metagenome | isolation source: hot spring sediment | place: USA: California | collected 2014-09-02
CAAGCAGAAGACGGCATACGAGATCTAGTACGGTCTCGTGGGCTCGGAGATGTGTATAAGAGACAGGAAGATGCTTCTTCTCATGCTCGAGGACGTCCGGGCAGATCTCGAGTTCGCCCATAAGAGCACCGGCCATGCCTCGTTTAAGAAGGCGATCGAAACGCTGAGTTCCGTGATCGCTATGGTCGAGGGGGGGAACTACGACGAGGCGGTTCCGGCGGTTGCCGGTGCGGTCTCGGCGGCGACCACCGCAGCCCAGGAGGCATGGGAGGCGCTCAGCAGCCATGGACTCCTCTGAGTTCCTTGCGTTTCTCGAAGCCCGGCAGTCGGTCCGCGAATACGACACCGACACGGGCGTCACCGACGAGGAGGTCGCCGCTATCCTGAAGGCCGCCTCCTCGGCGCCGAGCGCAGGCAACCTGGAGGCATGGGACGTCGTCCTGGTGAGGGCGGAGGACCAGCGCGAGGCGCTGGCCGGGGCCGCCTACGATCAGGAGCACATCGCCACCGCGCCGGTGATCCTCGCGGTCTGCTCGAACTATGTGCGTTCGATGTCCAGATACGGCGAGCGGGGTATTCTTTATGCCCTTGAGGACGCAACGATTGCGTGCACCTATATGATGCTCGCAGCACACGCCCTGCGTCTCCACTCCTGCTGGACCGGCGCCTTTGACGAGGACGCCGTCAGGGAGGTGCTCGGTATTCCCGCGCACATCCGCCCGGTGGCGCTGCTTGCGATCGGGAGGGGAGTCGTGCCGGCGGCGCGGACCGGACGTATGCCGGTCGGCGAGCATATCCATAGAGAGACCTGGTAAATTTTCTGGAACTGTGAGATTTCATGACCGATTACAACGTATCACTTGAATCAGCATGGGTCATCAAGGACGTCAAGTCCCTTGACGACGCCATCGGGATCGCGATCAGCGAGGCCGGAAAACGGCTCAATCCCTCGGCGAAGTTTGTTGAGATTGAAAGCGGGTTTATCCAGTGCCCGTACTGCGAGAACGACCTGAACTGCGCTCTTGTCGTCGCCAACACGGCGCTGGTCGGGCTGTCCCTTGACATGAAGGTCTTCAACGCCGAGTCGGGCGAGCACGCTTCCAGGATTGCAAAGTCCGTCATCGGCCGGGCACTCGGCAACGTCCCGCTGAAAGTCACGGACGTGCAGGAGTTATGAACATCCCCGGTGCGGCGGAGCCGATCAGCGTCGTCGGGCACACGGCAATCGACCATATTTGCCGTGTGTCGAATTTTCCCGAGCGGCACACCTCGGTCCCGACCATCGACCACCAGATCTTCTTCGGCGGCGGGGCGGCGAACATCGCCGCCGGGATCGCCACCCTGGGCGATCCCTGCACCCTGGTGAGCGCCGTCGGGTCTGACTTTCCCGGCAGCGCCTACGAGCGGCGCATGGAAGAACTCGGGATTTCCCGGCAGTTTTTTTATGTCGATGACCGCCCGACGGCCACCGCCTTTATGTTCAACGACGAGGGCGGGGACCAGATCACCTTCTTCGACTGGGGGGCGTCCCGGGTCTTCGAGACCGCTGAGGCGCCTGCCCTTGATTTCGTCCACATGGCGACCGCCGACCCGTCGTTCAACGTGAGGGTTGCGGAGAAGAGCGATTTCGCCTCGTTCGATCCCGGGCAGGACATCTCGAAATACTCAAAGGAGCAGTTCGAGACGATCCTGGACAATATCACCGTCCTGTTTGCGAACCGGCACGAGGCGGCGCAGATGGCCGGGACGCTCGGGATCTCGGTCCACGACCTCGCAGCCCGGGTGGAGATCGCCGTCTTCACGATGGACGCAGAGGGATGCATGCTCTGTATCCGCGGCGAACGCCAGACGGTGCCGGCGGTGCGCGTGAAGGCGGCCGACCCGACCGGGGCCGGGGACGCTTTCCGGGCCGGATTTTTGACGGCCTACCGCCGGGGCTACGCCCCCTTGCGCTGCTGCACTATCGGGACGGTGACCGCCTCGTTTGCGGTCGAAGAGATGGGCTGCCAGACGAACCTGCCGACCTGGCAGCGGATGGCAGAGCGGCACGAGCAGCATTTCGGTCGGCTCGGATAAGATTGGCAGCGTAAATGGAGAGAGAACCGATGACAGAGCAGAGCGATGGCAGCGACGTCAGGATGGCCGGGCTGTCGAAGTACATCTTCACGGCGCCGTCATGGCCCCGTTCCCTTGCGATCATCATCATCCTCGGGATGCTCATCGACGCCGCAAGCATGCGGTCGGAGAGCATCGTACTCTTTTTCGGCACCCTTGCCTTCTCCGTGCCCGGCATCCTGACGACCCTCCTGACGCGGCCCCTGATCCGCACCCGGGGACGGATGATCACCTGGAACCGTTCGGCCCTGCTGGCGGCGGCGGGAACGGTCTTTGCGGTGATCGTCGCCATCTTCCCGGTGGCGCTCGGGCTGGCGGCCTACCTCCCGCTCAGCTTTGCGATCGCGATGGGACTCGTCTTCGGGATCAGGATGCTCGTACTGGCGGCGATCGCCGATTACCACCTTTCCCGCGTCGTTCTGCCGGCCCTGCCGCAGAGCGTGCTCGGGATCGCCGCGGCGTCCCTCTTCTTCGGGCCGGGCTATATCGCCCTCGGGGCCGTGCTGCACCTGGTCTTCGGGTTCGGGTGCCTGCTCTTCATCTGGTTCATCGAGCGCCCGCTGAACAAGGGCTTCCACATCAGCGCCCTGAACTTCATCAACACGTTTATCGAGCATATGACCGACGGCTCGAAGCGGATGGAGGATTTTTTCCGGGAGATCGGCGAGGAGGTGACGGTGCCGCAGGTCACCCTGGTGTTTGAACGCGAGGGGAAGAACGGCATCATCTTCACCGTCCCGAATGTCCACCCGGGCCCGATGGGGGAGATCGGCGGCGGAAACCTGACAAAGCGAATCCACGACGCCTTCTCAGAGGAGGTGCTCACCACCCACGGGTGTTCGACGCACGACTTCAACCTGGTCTCGGAGTCTGAGTCCGAGAAGATCGTTGCGGCGATGCAGGACGCCCTCGAAGGCGTTTCGTTCGCCCATCGCGCCGGGCGATCGCAGCGCCTGCAGACCGGTTCGGTGAGCGTGCTCTGCCAGCCGGTGGGGGACGCCCTGGTGATGGTCTCGACGCGCTGGCCAAAGAAGACCGAGGACCTCGATTTCGCGATCGGGATGACGATCATGGCCGAGGGGCACAGCAGATTCTCCCACTGCGCCTTTGTCGATGCCCACAACTGCATGGCCGACGTGGCGTCCCCGGTCGCCCTGGGCTCGAAGGTGGGCAACGAGTATCTCTCGGCGGCGGCGCGGGGGATCGCCGCGGCGGCGGGCGGCGCCGTGCACCCCTTCAGGGCCGGGGCGGCGCATGTGCCGGTTCCGTTCTCCCGTGAGGAGGGGTTCGGGGATATCGGGGTGCAGGCGCTTGTGATCGAGGTGGACGGGCAGCGGACGGCCTATGTGCTCCTCGACGGGAACAATATGGTCGAGGCCCTGCGCCCGGCGGTGCTGGCGGCGATCGCGGACCTGGTGGACGAGTGCGAGGTAATGACCTCCGACTCCCATGTGGTGAACACGATCAGCGGGAAGAACCCGGTCGGGATGCATGTCCCGCCCGAACAGATCGTCCCCTATGCGGTCGAGGCGGTGCAGGCGGCGATCGCCGATCTCGCCCCGGCCAGGGTGGGGGCGGCGTCGGCCTGCTGCCGGGACATCATGGTCTTCGGCTCGAACCGGATCTCTGAACTGGCGAGCACGGTGAACGCGATGCTCGTGTTTATCCCGCCCCTTTCGCTTGCGATCCTGCTGGTGGCGTTTTTGCTGTCGGTGATCGCGTATCTGGTGATGGGGTGAGGGGGGCTTTCCCGGTCACTCTTTTTTGTTGAGGGCGGTTTTCTGGTCCGGTCGGCTACTCTTCTGCCCTGCGAAGTCAATATATAATGCTTTTTAGGGCGCTGTTGAAACCCTCGTGCCGGGTTTGATGTCTCTTCTGTAATCGCAGGGAGGAGGTGCGGATCCCCCGCCTTCCCCATACTGCCTGCCGGGGGTTTCACCCCATTGGAGCGGATGGGCCCCGGGAAGAGCGAACAGGACGTCCGGGGGGAGCGGGCCATATCCCCACCTATCCTGAGCAGGGGTCCGGGGGCAGCAGTCCCCCCGTTCAAGCATGCCAGAATAGGATTACCGGGAAGATCAAGATCGGCGCTATCGCCGGCAATCTCCAGATTCCCTGAGATATGCCCGGCTTTTGTTACTTGATAGGTACTTGATCAATCCCTTCCCGGAGGTATGGCCACCGCCGCCGCTCCTGATCTGCACCGACCCCCCACCGCACCGAATAAACAAAGCGTATATAATCAATTTTACATACTACAGCATAGCGATGGAAGAGTATCAGGAGAAACTCATTGCCGTTCGGGAGTATCTCAGGGAGAAAAGCCCGCAAAAAATGTCTATTTCGGCCATTTCCAGAAATCTTGAGATAAACCGGGGGACGGTAGCCAAATACCTGGACATTCTCAGGATCAACGGCCAGGTAACAATGGCGCATTACGGCAAATCAAAATTATACACGATTTCCGAACGAATCCCGACGGCATCCCTCTTCGATTATACGACAGATATCATCGTCATCATGGACGCCGGTGCCCGGATCCTGATGGCAAATAAAAGCTTTTTTTCCAAATTCGACATATTAAAAGAGAGAGAACTGGTAGGAACCAATATTTTTAAAATGGGGATCGATATTTTTTCCGATCCCTCGATTCAAAAAAATATCAATCGAATGATCCGGGGAGAACGATTTCTCCGCGAGATGGAGCATATCGACGAGAACACCAACCAGATCTATTCGATCAAATTCATTCCGACCGTTTCTCTGGACGGGAACAAGAACAGCATGATCGCCCTGAGGGACATTACCGATCAAAAGCAAACCGCAGAGGCCCTCTCCATCAGCGACGAGAAATTACGGACGATTTTTAAAAAAGTCCCGAGCGGCATATTGTTCTTCAACGAATCGGGAAACATCACCAATGCAAACGGCGCCTCCCTCAGGATGCTCGGCGTGGACCATTACCAGGATCTGATGCAGACGAATCTCTTCGATCTCTTCTGCCGAAAAGAACGGATAAAAAATGCCCTGATAAACGGAGAGATCGGGGAAATAGAGTTCATCTGCGATTTTGACCGTTTAAAGCGAGAACGGATTATGCCCACCTCAAAGTCGGGAATTGCATATTTTGAAGCGTCATTCACCCATATCTCCAGTGAAACCGGATTTCAGGAGTATGCCATCCTCTTTATGGACGCTACGGCGGAGAGACTGGCAAAAAAAGAGCTTAAATTCAACGAAGCACGCTATCGTTCATTCTTTAACGATACCTGCACCGGCGTCCTGATCTACCAGCCTGTTGACGGCGGCGACGATTTCGTCATAAAAGACGTCAACCAGGCCCTCGAAATTATTTTGCAGGTGAAAAAAGAGGAGGTGATCGGGAAGAAACTCTTCGTCACATTCCCCGACCTCCCGGTCAGGAGCGTGCGTCAGGCGTTGAACCGGGTGGACAGCACCGGGGTTCCCGAGGTTGTCCCGCCCCTCCAGTATATCAAGAACGAAAGATCCCCGTGGCTCACGCATTTTATCTTTAAACTGCCGACTGGGGAGATCGCCTCGTTTATGATGGATCTTTCCGAGGATGTGAGAGAAGAAGTGACGTATCGAAAAATGCTCTGCAACGAAAATTGTTAGTCGATCGTCGCCCCGGCGTGCACCCCGGAATAGGGCGCTGCAGACAAAAGGAAGATCCTGAGGTCTGATTCAGGATATCTTCGCCTGATAACGCTCCCGAGCGTACGATCATATTAAAACATTCTGTTTATTGCTCACCATAAGGTCGGATCACAGGGGTGGTTTAGATCCCGGAGATGGGAAGATCAGACGGAAATCATGTACCGGGTCAGGAAGCACCGGAAGATCCGATCAGATCGCTCGTCAGGCCGGCGCAGCACCATATAAAAAGATCGCATTTGATCCTATTGACCACCAATAAAAGAGAGAATTATAACCACAGGAGATAAGTCATATCTGTGTAGGTCAGAATCCTGCACAAAACACGGCAGATGGCGCACCGCCCGCATGGACAGGGAACATCTGAAATTCACTCTTGAAAAGTTGTGAGTTCCTGAGTGAACATCAGGTCCGGCCCCATCCAAATAGATTAGAATACCAGCAGTATTTTAACTTTTGGTTAGCGATCCATGCACCGGTTCCCCTCTCTGTCAGAGAGACGATGGACATGGAGACAAAAGTAGGCTACTTCGCGTCTCTGGAGCAGTACAAACCCAGAGATGCACTGGAACAGACTGTAAGAGCAGAAAATGTCGGCTTCGACTCGGTCTGGGCTGACGACCACTTCCACCCCTGGTACCACACCAATGCCCAGTCCGCACAGGCATGGGCCTGGATGGGTGCGGCCCTTGAAGCAACGAAGAGGGTCTTTATTTCCACCTGCATCACCTGCCCGATCATGAGGTACAACCCGGCGATCGTTGCGCAGACATTTGCAACGCTGAGGCAGATGTACCCCGGCAGAGTGGGCGTCGCCATCGGCGCCGGCGAGGCGATGAACGAAGTGCCGGTGACCGGCGAATGGCCGAGCGTGCCCGAGCGCCAGGACATGACGGTGGAGGCCATCGGCGTGATGCGCCAGCTCTGGGGCGGCCAGGAGCCCGTCACCTTCAAGGGGAAGTATTACACCCTCGACAAGGCGTTCCTGTACACCAAGCCCGAAGACGAGGTTCCCCTCTACTTCAGCGGCATGGGCCCGAAGGGAGCACGCCTCGCCGGCAAGTACGGCGACCACCTGATGACCGTGGCGGCAGACCCCTCGGTGCTGAAGAACGTCACGATCCCGAACTTTGTCAAGGGTGCAGCCGATTCTGGAAAGGACCCGAGCAAGATGGAGCGTGCGATGCTGATCTGGTACTCGGTCGATCCCGACTATGAGAAGGCAATCGAAGGCCTCCGCTTCTGGGCCGGGTGCCTGGTCCCTGCCATGTTCAAGTACAAGGTCTACGACTCCAAGGAAGTCGAGGTCCACGCAAACCTTGTCGGGCATGACATGATGAAAGAAAACTACATGGTTGCAACCGATGCGGAAGACCTCATCAAGGAGATCGAGAGATTCAAAGCCGCCGGCATCACTCACTTCTGCCTCGGGAATTCAAGTCCCGACGTGAACCTGGGCATTGATGTCTTCAAGGACGTCATTCCGCACGTCAAGGACTAAGATCGGCGGTGAAATCTCTTTTTTTTGATACACCGCCACCTGGAGGAGGAGATCATGAAAGAATCGCGAATCGTCGATCTGTTTGATGAAGCAAAGATCATCTATCCGGAAAAGGAGGTGAATGCAAAGGAAACGACATGGTATGAACATCCGGCTTTCAAGGGAGTGTTTCTCAAAGACCTCATCAGAGGAAAGGATACGGGAGGCCAGTTCAGCTGCCATATCGTGATGATTGAAAAAGGATGCGAAGTGGGCAATCACTCCCATGACGTCCAGTGGGAGTTCAATGAGGCTATTGACGGAAAAGGAGTCTTTATTCTCGGGGATAAAGAGATCAGGTTCAACGCCGGGTACTCCTTTGTCACCCCGCCGGGGGTGGAGCACACCGTCATTGCCGAAGGGAAAGACCTCTATATACTGGCGAAATTCGTCCCCGCCCTCTAATGCAATAGGCCGCACGTGACTCATCACGGCGCAGCGAAGCAGCAGTGCTGTTTGCCTGCGACGTCGAGCGTCAATCCAGAGAGGATTCCCCTGATACACCGCTCTGGATCCCATCACCTTTCTTTGGACCAATCGAACGTCCCTGGCACCGGTTCGCCTGTATTCCACCGGTGTCTCCTCCTGATCCCGAACCTCCGGCAATACTGCCCGGTGCCCCCGCCTTCCTACTTCATCACGATCCGGTGCATCAGGGTCATGACGCCGGGCTTCGCAGGTTTTCTCCGCCGTGACCCGAAGGGGTTTGCATCCATCATGGAGGGTGTGTTGAACATCTCGTCATTCAACCGGTCGTTGATCTCGTCGAAGATATGCTTATACGCCACGCAGTGCGGGTCGACGTCTTTTATCTCCCCGCCGGTCGGAGTGATCGCGTTGTACGGGCACCCGCCCCGGCAGTACCTCATGTGCGCACACTCCTTGCAGTGCCCGTCCACGAACTCCTTATAGGCCTGCATCAACTGCCCGGCCGGCGAGGCGGCGAGTTCTTCTGCAGTCGGGCGGTCGCGTACATGCCCCATCACGTAGGCCGGCATCCCGATGAAGCGGTAGCAGGGGTAGATGCTGCCGTCCGGCCCGATGGCGAAGGTGTTGCCCATGCAGTCGGCGAAGGTGCAGACGGTGCCGCGGCGGGTGAACACGCATCGGCAGAGGTCGTTGATGTTCATCACGTCGATCTCGCCCATATGCTCGAGGGCCTGATTGAGGAGATAGACGAGGAGTTCGCCGTATTTTTCCGGGGCGAGCGCCCATTTTTCCGGTTCTGAGCCGCGGAGGGAGGGCAGGGCCGGGTGCAATTTGAGGGTGAACCCGTTTTCCAGGAAGAACTGGAAGATCTCCTCCCGGCGCTCCACGGAGTGGCGCGTGAAGGTGCAGATGAAGCTGACGTCGAGGCCGTGGGCCCGTGCGACCTCGTAGCCCCGCATCGTCTTATCGAAGTAGCCGTCCCCCCGCTGGAGGTCGTTGAGATCCTGCGGGCCGTCGATGCTGGAGCCGATGGGGACGCGGTATTCGGCCAGCACGTCGGCCATCTCCGGGGTCATCCTCCAGAGGTTGGTCTGCAGGGCGAAATAGCACCCCTGGCGGCTCAGCGCTTCGGCGAGCATCGGCAGCGCCTGCCTATAGAACGCCACGCCCGCAAGGAGGGGTTCGCCGCCGTGGAAGGTGACGGTGGCGGGGTCGTCCCTGAACTCCCTGAGCCATTCGGCCACTTCCCTGAGGGTCTCGATGCTCATGACCGGCGATCCTTCCTCAGAACTCCAGCAGTATGCGCAGTGAGCCGGGCACCCGAGCGTCGGCACGAGCATGATGTGAAAGGGCGTTTTCATTACGGCGTTGTTTCTCTTTCTTCAATGAATAAGGTTGCTGAAGGGGCGGGACGACGCCTGCCCGGACAAAAAATGCTCTGGAGAGGATCAGGCCCGCTCTTCCTGGAGATATCTCTTGTACCACCAGAACCACGGCGTATCCAGGAACCCGACGATGTTCTTCGCCACGATCTGCCCTATGATCAGGGGGAGGAGCGGGGCCACCCCGGCAAAGGCCAGGGTGACGAAGATCACGCTGTCCAGGGTGAGCCCGAAGATGTCGCTGGAGAGGCTCCGCAGCAGGATCCGGTCGGGGTAGCGGGCCTTGAGGCGGGCGAAGACATGGGCGTCGAGCGTCTGGGTGATCAGGAAGGCGATCCAGGAGGCGACGACGATCCTGATCCCGAGGGAGAAGATCTCCTGCCAGGTCTCCTCGTAGGCGAAGAAAGGCGCAGGCGCAAGGGAGTTGGTCATCAGGATGAAGGCGACCAGGAGCACCTGCGAGAGAAAGGCGATCCCGATCGCGATCCTGGCCTTCCCCTCGCCATAGACCTCGTTGATCATGTCGATCGCCTGCGAGAGGAAAGGGTAGATGAAGACCGATGCGGGAGCGAAGAAGACGGCGATCCCGATGTCGAACTCGACGGTCCGCGTGGCGATGATCTGCGAAGCGGCGAGGTAGACGACATAGAAACCGACCAGCGCCGCATAGCCGTACTCCCGGTAGCGTTTGATGATATGGGCCGAGGCGTAGGTGACGAGGGTGAGGCTGATGATCCAGTAGAGCCAGACGACAGGGAATGCCATGTCCCTCTCAGGTTGGCCGGGATGGGACTTGTAGGTGCCGGGCGATCAGAGCACGCAGTCCCGGCAGTCCTGCGCCCCGCAGGCGAGGTTATCGATCTTCCACTTCAGCGCCCAGCGCTTGATCTCCCTCACCACCCCGATGATCTCGACGCCGCTCTCGCAGAGTCCATACTCGCTCTTCACCGGGAAAGAGGACGCCTCCACCCGCTTCCAGACGAGCCCCTCGTCCTCGAGTTCCTTCAGCCGCGTCGAGAGTACCTTCGAGGTGATCCCCGGGAGCGCGTCCTTGAGTTCGGAGAACCGGCGGGAATAACCCTCCACCGGGCCGGCGAGACCGAGCCCGACGCCTGCACCTGGACGTCCTGGTCGAGAAATTCGGGATCAGGAAGAATACCACCGTCGCCGAAGACCTGAAGGTGCTGCTCCCAGAAAACTGAGGGGGAAAACTACTCACGCTCTTTTTTCATCTCCCGGCAGAGGAACGCCTCTCCACCTGAGGAAGGTCACGTCTGCGGAGCGATCGGAGGCGCAACGCCCGGGCACTCAGATGCCGGGCGGTATCCTCCCGGAGGTGCGGCGATCACGAACCGCGCCCCCTTCCCCTCCTCTCCGGTCTCGACGATGGAGATGCCGGTGATATCCAGGATCTCGCGCACAAGGAAGAGGCCGTGACCGGTGTGCCGTCCATAACCGCTCTCGAAGATCCACTCCTTCAACGCCTCAGGAACCCCGATCCCGTTGTCCTCCACGACGATGGCGCCGCTCCCGTCGTCCTGTTCATGGCACGAGATCCTGATCGCCGTCACTCCCTCCCCGTGCCGCACCGCATTGTCCAGGAGGTTCGCAAACACCCTCTCCAGCATCGGATCGGCGAAGACCTCCACCGTTGCCGTCTGCACATCGAGGAGAACGCCCTCAAGGGGGACCGATGCCGCCGCCTCCATGACCACCGCATCCAGGCGCTGCCACGCCGGGGCCTTCATCCCCATATCCTGATAGTCTTTTGCGAATTCAAGGCTCCTCTGGATATTCATCACGGCCGTATGCGCGTGCTCGATCCGTGCCCTGACCTCCTCATCAGGGTTCCGTCGTAAGGCCAGGGAGAGCGATCCCAGCGCCACGGTGATCTGGTTGAGCATGTCGTGCCGCGTGATCCCGGAGAGGAGGTTGAGTTTTTTGTTGGCTTTTTTCAGGGCGTCCCGGGTGTTCTTCTGATCGGTGACATCCATCCCGTAGACCGCAAGAGACTGGACATCGCCGTCCGCATCGGTGACCGGACAGATCTTCACGTTGATGCACCTGCCCTTAACTGAACACTCCTCATCGACGAATCTATTTTCCCGTATCGCCCTTTCGAGAGGCAATTTCAAAACAGTGAACGCTTCCGGGAAGAGGTCGCCGAGAGGCAAACCGGCCGTCGCCCCATGCCCGCAGACGAAGGTCTCGATCATCGCATCGTTTGCGGCGAGGACGATGCCGTTCGCGCTCAGCAGGAGGGCCGGTTCGGGCAGGGCGTTCATGAAAAAGCGGAGGTTCTCCTCACTCTTCCTGATCGCCTCTTCAGCCTTTTTGCGTTCGGTGATATCGAGATATGAGGCGATCCTCAATGCCGTCCCGGGGATCATATCGACCACGGCGCTGTACGACCTCACCGTTCCGTATCTGTCGACGACCCTGAACTCATAGCACCTGGGGGCAGAACCACCGGGAACCCGTCTCAGCCGGTGATATTCCAGCAGCCGTTCCAGGTCCTCCTCCACGACGAACTCGGTCCAGCTCCTCTTCCCCACCAGTTCGCAGGCAGGATACCCGGAGAGACGCTCAAACTCTTTGTTCGCCATCACAATGATGGTATCTTCATTGAAGACCGCCGTCGCCTCCCCCGATGTCTGGAAGATCGCCTGGTTCATCACGTCGGAGAGACGCGCCGCCTCCTGTGCTTTCTTTTTTCCGCTGATATCATGGGCAAAGGCGCACATGAACTCCTTATCGCCCATCCTGTGGTGGGCCAGGGAGACCTCCACGGGATAGACGGTCCCGTCTTTTTTCCGGTGAGCCGATTCGATCCTGAGGTGGCGTTCCTCTTTGAGCCGCTGCCAGAGGGCGCGCCACTCGTCCTCTCCATAGAGGGCGTCGACGTCCATCACCCGCAGGCGCGGGAGTTCCTCGCGCGTGTAACCGAGGGAAGAGCAGGACTGCTCGTTGACGTCGAGGAGGAAACCATCACAATCGATCCAGTAATATTCCTCAGGAGAGTGTTCGATCGAGAACCGCGTCCTGACGAGCGCCTCTTCAGTTCTTTTCCGCTGCACGGCCTGCCTGATCTTGGACGCCAGTTCGATGAAGAGCGCCTCCGGGTCCCCCCCTTTCTGGAGATAAAAGTCGGCGCCACTGTTCAGGGCCTCGATCACCACTGCCTCGCGCCCTTTGCCCGTGAAGATGATGAAGGGGAGATCCATCCCGCCGCCCCGGATCTCCTTGAGCAGTTCGATCCCGTTCATACCGGGCATCTGGTAATCGGAGACGATGGCGTCATAGGGTGAGGTGGCGACCCGCTCCAGTGCCTCTGCTCCCGAGGTGACGGTTTCGCACGAAAACCCGCCCATCTCTTCGAGGAATATCTGGCAGATCTCGCCGAGGGAGGGCTCGTCGTCGACGATCAGAACGCGGATGGGGGGGTCTTCCAATGAATGCACTACAGGAAGAGAGATCCATTCACAGAAATAAATAATTTGATATTTTATCCAGGGGATATCTGGACCTCTCTCCCGGCGCCATCGAGCGATATCTCACCGGTACACCGTATATCCTGCCCCTTTCAGCAGCAGGATTACCTGTTCGTCCCAGCGGTCGATATCGCCCTCGCGGATCCCGGCGATCTTCTCCTCCCAGAAGGCTTTGAGCGCCGGGTCGTCCGCCGCCAGGTGCCGGCGCTCCATCACGCGGCCCGCCCGCACCCCTGCGGCGTCCAGGACGAGGAGGCGCCAGCACCGGTACTCCCGGCAGATCTCGGGCCGTGTCCGGTGGACGATGCAGACGACATCGCCGGTTTCGGGATCTTCCCGGAGGAAGGGGCAGGCCATGGGCCACCGCTCGAAGAGGCGCCGGTCAGGGTAGAGGCGGGCGAGCGCCGGATCGATCTCGACCTCGTCCCGCTCGCCGGTGTAGCGGTTCGCCACCAGGAACCGCCCGCCGCCGCGGTCCTCCTCCACAACATGGACGTCGCCCATCTGGCTGCAGCACTCCCCGCACCTGATACAGAAAAACGGCATGGCAATTCTTTCAGGGAGGTCGCATGCAGGAGGCATATACCTGTCCCTCAGGGGGACGAAGATTCAGATACTCCCACCGCCCACCCCCTGTATACATGCTCACCAATTCCTCCGACCCCGGTGCCGCCGCGATGATGGACCTCTTCGTCCGGGTCCTCAACAGGGCGGCGGCGATCGAGCGGGAGGCCGTCGACATCGGGCACGGCGTGCTGCTGTATCCGTCAGAGGTGCACCTGATCGATCTGGTCGGGCGGTTTCCCGAAGAGAACGTCTCGGGCCTCGCCTCCCGCCTCGGGATCACGAAGGGCGCCGTCTCGCAGACGGTGAAAAAACTGGAGGCGAAGGGCTATCTCGAACGGGAAAACCCGGCAGGGGACAGAAAAACAGTCTATCTCCGCCTGACCGAACGGGGCCGGGAGGCGTTTGCATGGCACCGGGGCTACCACGAGGCGGTGAACCGGCAGGTCCTCGGCGGGATCGCCGGCTTCGACCCGGCTGAGATCGAGGCCTGCACCAGGGTCCTGCTCGAGATCGAGCATATCTTCGAGGCCTGTCCGGCGGTGCGCGAGGCGCACACCAGGGCGTTTCTGGAGAGGCGCCGCCAGATTGATATTGTTTAGTTGCTAAACAAAAATCATGGAAGAGATATACCGGCCGCCGGCGCTTCCCGGCGGCTATACCCTCGGCCCCATCGAGGACGCCGACGGAGACGCCGTGATCGACCTCTTCAACCACTATATCGAGCACAGATATGCCGCATACCCCCAGCGCCCGGTGCCGTACGAGTTCTTCGGCCTGCTCCGCGCCGCCTCGAAGGGCTACCCGACCGTGGCGCTGAAGGGCGGCGACGGCGCTCTCGCCGGGTTCGGCATGCTCCGCCCCCACAGCCCGCTCCCCGCCTTCGCCCGCACGGCGGAGATCACCTATTTTATCAGGCCGGAACTGACCGGACGGGGGTTCGGGGCGGCGATGCTCGCATACCTCGAGGCTGAAGGCAAACGGCAGGGCATCTCCTGCATCCTTGCCGGCATCTCATCGCACAACGACGGCAGCATCCGCTTCCATGCACGCCACGGCTTTGTCGAGGTCGGCAGGTTCAGGAACGTGGGAGAGAAGTGGGGTGCGCTCTTCGACACCGTCTGGATGGAAAAAGAGATCTAAGGGGGCCCTACAGCACCTCGACCTCGTCCTCCTGCATCAGGCGCACCCGCTCCTCGTAGGCGGCGGGGTCGCGCCCGTACTCCCGGATCTCCCCGAGGTCCGCGGCCGCCCGCGTCTCCCCTAGGGCGGCCTGCAGGGCGGCGAGGTCGGCATCGTGGCGTCTGAGCATCGCCGCCATCGCCGGCTGAATATAGTCCTCTTTTTTCACCCTCTCGCCGTCAAAGCAGGGGGCGTCATACGCGAGCTGCTCGATCG
>OMKS01002704.1_pt1 | contig 14584 bp, 13 predicted proteins | sample 1674721 | NCBI WGS metagenome assembly OMKS01 (sample SAMN06264996, study PRJEB25208) | sediment metagenome | isolation source: hot spring sediment | place: USA: California | collected 2014-09-02
TACACTATCCACTTCGTCGGCAGCGTCAGATGTGTATAAGAGACAGGTGCTGGGATTTCCCAAATAAAATAGGCGGTATGAACTAGCTTCCCCGACATTTTAGCGAAAAATCCCCGTTTTTAACTGTATCCGCCTGGTCTTTCTGTCTCGTCTTTTTTTATGTTTTTTTCGGTTTGCAGGGCTTCGATGTCTGTGACGGATGGTTTTATTGTTTCAAGTGCGTTTTCGAAGTCTTTTTTTGAGACTTTCCTCGCTTTCATGTCTTTTCTCAGAACGCCAAGCGCGGCTTCCCGGCATACTGCTTCGATGTCGGCTCCGGTGTAGCCGCTTGTTTTTGTGGAGAGTTCTTCAAGGTTGACGTCTTTTGCCAGGGGCATGTCTTTCGCGTGGATTTTGAAGATTTCAAGTCTCGCGTTCTTGTCGGGTCTTGGGACTACGACCGTCTTGTCAAATCTGCCGGGCCTGAGAAGCGAGCGGTCTACCATGTCGGGCCTGTTGGTGGCGCCCAAAATCATGACGTTCTGAAGCGCCTCTATCCCGTCCATTTCAGTGAGTATCTGGTTGACGACGGTCTCGGTCACATGGCTTCCCGAATGCATTCCGCGGGCGGGGGCTATCGCGTCAATCTCGTCGAAGAATATGATGGTCGGGGCAGTCTGCCTCGCCTTTTTGAAAATCTCGCGGACTCCCTTCTCGCTTTCCCCAACCCACTTGCTCAAAAGTTCGGGGCCTTTTACTGCGATGAAGTTCGCGTCACTCTCGTTCGCCACGGCTTTCGCCAAAAGCGTCTTTCCACACCCTGGCGGACCGTACATGAGGACTGCCTTCGGAGCCTTGATGCCCATCTCCTTGAAGGCCTGCGGATTCTTCAGCGGCCATTCTATCGCCTCCATCAAATCCCGCTTAACCTCCTCCAATCCTCCGATGTCAGTCCATTTTGTGTCGGGAACCTGAATCAGGACTTCGCGGAGCGCGGACGGCTCGACCATCTTCAAGGCCTCGTCGAAATCCTCTTTCGTAATCTGCATGTTTGCAAGAACCTCCTGCGGTATCTCGTCTGTATTCAAGTCTATTTTCGGAAGCAGTCGCTTGAGTGCGTGCATCGCGGCCTCGCGGGAGACCGCCTCCAAGTCCGCGCCCACGAATCCGTAGGTGATGTTCGCAATCTTGTCCAAGTCGACGTCTTCCGACAAAGGCATTCCGCGCGTGTGGATTAAAAGAACTTCCTTTCTGCCGTCACGGTCGGGGACTCCAATCTCGATTTCCCTGTCGAACCTGCCGGGCCTTCGGAGCGCCGGGTCGAGGCTGTCGGGCCTGTTGGTTGCGGCAATAACGACCACGTCGCCCCGGGCGACAAGACCGTCCATGAGCGCCAGAAGTTGCGCGACAACACGTCTTTCGACCTCGCCCTTCGTCTCGTCACGCTTTGGAGCTATACTGTCGATCTCGTCGATGAAGATGATGCTTGGAGCGTTCTGGCTGGCTTCTTCGAAAATCTCGCGAAGCCGTCTCTCAGACTCCCCGTAAAACTTGTCCATAATCTCGGGACCGTTAATGTGCAAAAAGTTGGCGTTGCTCTCGCTCGCCACCGCCTTCGCCAAAAGAGTTTTCCCTGTTCCCGGAGGTCCGAACAATAAGACTCCCTTCGGCGGGCGTATCCCCAGTTTTTCGAAGAGTTCGGGATGCTTCATTGGGAGTTCAATCATCTCGCGGACTCTTGAAATCTCCTCCTTCAGTCCGCCGATGTCCTCGTATCTGATGTATTGTGTGGTCATTGCCGTGGAAACGGGTTCCGGCTTCACGTCGATGACGGTTTCTTCGACAACCTGGACTATTCCGCCCGGGCTTGTCGAAACAACGTTAAAGAGAATCTGCTCCTTTAATGTAGGAGTGTAAAACTGGTCGCCTGAAGTCATGGGCATCCCCAAAAGAATCCTGTCTTTAAGATAGTGCGCGAAAGTCTCGTCGAATGAAATCTTTACTTGGACGGGCGCCATCGTGATTTTCTTGGCTGGCTTCGGGTTCGCCTTCCTCACCTTCACTTTTTCGCCGAGGCTTGTGCCCGAGTTTTGTCGTATGAGGCCGTCCATGCGGATGATGCCCCTGCTCTCGTCTTGAGAGTGCGCCTGCCAGACTTTGGCCGCCGTCGTCCTGTCGCCGGTTATTTCGATTATGTCGCCTGTTGTGACGTCAAGCTTTTCGCAGGTTACTGTGTCAAGCCTTACGATGCCCCGTCCGACATCCCCCTGCATGGCTTCAGCCACCTTAAGCTCTATTGTTTTTTTGGCCATCTTATCATTCTTTGAGTGCTGTTTGGATTTCTATTCTATTTTATTAGCAGGATAAATATAAAAATGTTGTGATTTCCTATTGGTTTACGCGTATATTCTCGTAGTACCTGTTTTTCAGAAACTCCCTCAAAAAAACCGTGGCGTAAGAGCCCGCCCCAAGCTCAAAATGGAATACCGCCTTCCGAAAACCATCGTTCAACTCGTCCTCGCCCACATCAAATTTTAAGTCTTTGGCGAACTCAAAACACTCGCGAACATCACCCCCGGAACTCCAAGACCGCTCGCCCCGAACATCGAAATCCACGGCATCTACTCCCTCTCCCTCCAAAATACGTCGGCTAACATCATCAACATTAGACTTGAAGCCCACGACCGGAAGACGCTCAACAGTATAGCCGTTTCGGATGCACTCGCTCAACGCCCTGTTGAAAACATACGACTGGAACGCGTGGACGAACATCACCTGAAGGCTTTCGGGCAGACGCTTCAAGGCCCCCAAATAATCTCCGGGATTCTCCACCAAATGATTGAGCATGCTCTTTTCAGGCCCAAGATAAGCGGGCGCGACCTTCAACGCCTCCTTGAAATCGCCGGACCACGCAATCCTCCTAAATTCTTTCGCCCCGCCACTTTCATACTCGTTGTCTGAAAAACCGCCAAGATAAGTCAAGACCGCCCCCTCCAAATCACCCTTCAAAATCTTCTTCCCAATCACGTGATTAACTGGACGCTGGACTCCAAAACGCTGGACTCCGTAAAAATTCGGGTAACCCGCAGACAAACCCCCGGCGATATCAGCAATCCTACCCCCGCACTCGTCAAGCGGAAGCTCAATCCCGCGCACAGTAACCAAAAACCTGTTGCCGGAAAGATTTCCAAGATGAATTGGGGCATGGCTTTCCGAAAAATCCTTCAAAACCAAATCCTTCAAACCAACCTTCTCAAGCGCCTCACGCGAAACATCATGTACGCTCATCCTCTGCGCCGTAACGGCAAACTTATCCTTTGTTCCCGCAAAACCGAAACGCTTTCGGCTCACATGAAGCCTCGAAGACAATTCCCCCACAGCCCGGAAGACGCTCCAATTCCTCTTCACCAACGTAAAATGAGTGTAGGCGCCAGACGACGACTCAAAATCAGTTTTTCCCTCTACAAGACAAACATTTCCCGACGACGTCATCTCCTCGACAATAAAATCCTCCGGAACCTGCTTTAGAAAACCCCCCACACCCTCAGTCGAAGTCCCGTAAACCTCGATTCCGACGCTCTTTTCCAAATCCGGCGGATCCATCCTGAAATACTTAATATAAACTTCCAGCTATAATACAATACAATGAGCTACGCGCAACTGCAAGAGCAAGTCCGAAAATACGATGAGAAACGCGGCTGGATAGACCAGTCATACCAGACAGTCCTCCACATGCAGGAGGAAGTCGGGGAAATCAGCAGGGAACTCCTCGCAGAACAAGAATACAAGAAACGGGAGTTCAAAAAAGAAGAGCTCGGACAAGAAATCGCGGACCTGCTCTACCTCACAATCAAGCTCGCAAACCAATACAAGCTCGACCTCGACCGGGTCTGGAGCGACGCGTTCGTCCGATACGAGAAAAAATAACGCGAGAACATTAATGCAAAAAAGAAAAATGAAGGAACTCAACCCCTGGGAAGTCGGAGAAATCAAAGACTACGGCAAACTCATAAAAGAGTTCGGCATGAAGCCGATGGACGACTACAGGATAAAATACGACGACCTGCTCTACATCAGGCGGGGGATCATATTCGGACACCGCGACTTCAACCTCATAGACGAGGCAATCGAAAAGAAAAAACCCTACGCCCTCATGACCGGCCTCATGCCGTCGGGAGCATTCCACTTCGGCCACAAGATGGTCGCCGACGAAATCAAATACTTCCAGGACAATGGCGCCCAAATATTCATATGCGCGGCGGACATAGAATCCTACCTCATGCGGGGAATCCCCCTTGATGTTGCGAGAAAAACCGCGGTAGAAGACTACCTGACCAACTACCTCGCGCTCGGAATCAACCCCGAAAACCTGACGTTCTGGTTCCAGTCCGACTACAGGACCGAATACTACAGGATGCGCGACCTGCTTTCCAAACGCCCGACATTCAACGAGCTCAAGGCGATATACGGCGAACTCTCGACAGGCAAGATAATTTCGGCTCTCACGCAGGCCGCGGACATACTCCACCCCCAGCTCAAGGAACTGGGCGGGAAAAAGCCGGTGATAGTCCCGGTAGGCGCCGACCAAGACCCCCACATCAGGCTTACACGAGACATAGCATCCCGAGAAACCGAATACGACATTATTCCCCCAGCCGCAACATACCACAAGTTCATGGGGGGGCTTCAGGGCGGGAAGATGAGTTCAAGCGACCCGAAAAGCCACATCTCACTTTTGGAAGAGCCGAAGAAGGCGATAAAGAAAGTCATGGGCGCAAAAACAGGTGGCAGGGAGAGCGCTGAAGTCCAGCGGAAGAAAGGGGGAAGACCCGACCAGTGCATGATATACGAGCTGTGCCTCTACCATCTTGTTCCAGACGACATAGAGCTTGCGAGAATACACGCGGAATGCGTGAGCGGGGCGACCCTTTGCGGAGACTGCAAGAAACGGTGCGCGGGATTCCTGACGACCTTTTTGGAGGAGCATCAGAAGAAGGTTGCGCAGGCGAGAAAGACCGCGGAAAAGATTGCGAAAAAGAAAACCTAAAGCCACGCCAAAGAAAAAAATTAAAAATCCAGGCAAACCCAAAAATAATCTAGACGCAAAAATGGATGTGCGAATCCGAAAGACGGAAAGGCTTGAAGGCCGGGTTAAGATTCCGTCAAGCAAAAGCTACACGATACGCGCCCTAATCGCCGCAATGCTGGCCGACGGAGAAGTCACTGTAAAAGAACCATTAATCAGCCGGGACACCCGCGCCTGCATGAATGTCTGCGAAAAACTCGGGGCGAAACTAAAACTTGAAGATGGAGACGTCTTGAAAGTCCTGGGAGTCGGCGGGACACCCGCGCCTCAAAGCGGCCTGATAGACTGCATGAATTCGGGCACAACACTGCGGATTGCAACAGCCGTCGCATCTCTTTCCGAAAAACCCGTTTCATTCACGGGAGACGAGTCGCTTCGAAGCCGGCCGATACAGCCGCTCCTAGACGCTCTCGCCCAAGCCGGGGTTCATGGCGAAGCGGTTAATGGAAACCCTCCCGTGAAAGTCAGGGGGCCATTCACGGGGGGGCGAATCGAGATTGCCGGAAACTTAAGCAGCCAATACCTTTCAGCGCTTTTGATGACCGCGCCGCTCGCGGAAAAAGACTCTGAAATAATCCTCGCAAGCCCTCTCAAAAGCAGGCCTTACGTTGACCTGACGCTAAGCGTTTTAGGGAAATTCGGGGTTAAAGTCAAAAACAAAAATTACTCTAAATTCCAGATTCCCGGCCGGCAAAAATACGGTGCGAAGGAATACGTTGTTGAAGGCGACTATTCGAGCGCCGCATTCATCCTCGCCGCAGCCGCGTTAACTGGGGGAAAAGTCGAAGTCTTGAACCTGAACAAAGACTCTCTTCAGGCCGACAAAAAGATTGTGGAAATACTCGGGAAGATGGGGGCGAAAATCGAGGCAAAGCAAAACTCGGTGATAATAGAAGGCGGGAATAAACTCAAGGGCGCGACAATCGACCTGTCAAACAGTCCCGACCTCCTGCCAATCATCTCAGTGCTTGGAGCATGCGCGGAAGGAGAAACACGCATCGTGAACACCGAACACGCCCGCCTCAAGGAATGCGACCGGATAAACGCGATGGCGACGGAACTATTCAAGATGGGCGCCGACTTGGAGGAAGCCGACGACGGCCTGATACTTGGGAAAAGCTGTTTGAGCGGGTGTGAAGTCCACGGCTGGCTCGACCACCGCATAATAATGAGTCTTGCGGTCGCCGGATTATGCGCCGAAGGTGAAACGAAAATCACGGGAGCCGAACACATTGATGTGACTTACCCGGACTTCTTCAAAGACTTGAAAACGCTCGGAGCGAAAATAAATTGAGGATAAAAGCATTTATTGAAATCTGGAAGAGCATGATTGAAATGGGCTTAAACGAAATTCGTTTAGGCGCCGAACTGGTAAGGGATGCGTTAAATCCAAAAAGGAATGTTTAATTCAAATCCTAAGTTTTTCAGAGACGACGCTTTGATTGCCGGTCTTTAAATCCCTTATCTCCCACACTCTGCCTTCTCTCCCAGACTTGATGACAAAATCCCCGGTTTTCTCGCACAGCATCCTGAATTTTTCACTGTCGTTGACTTGCAGTTGGTTTACTGCGTTGGCAAGGCAAACCGCGTATTCACCAGCCAGCGATTCAGTTATCCTACACGTATTGTCGAAAAATGTTTTGAAAGCCCCCTCGATATTTCCGGCATCCAAAAGAGGGTTTGGCTGTTTTACTCCTGAAATAAAATCTTTAAACAATTCGGGGGTGTATTCACCCACCCTAAGGCTGCCGTGCCTCACAATCCCCTCAAGAATCTCCCGCTCTTTTCGGTCTGGCAGGCTGTCTTCACTCTTGCCTAACGACTTCATAAAAACCGGAAGACATTCGATGAAAAAGCCGTGCACTCTCTGGCTCAAGCCGTTGTTTACCCCGTTTCCACAGTATTCTTTCGGGGAGACGCCCGGGTTATTTACTTTGCCGGCATCTAATGGAGGCTCCGCGTTGGCGTCAGACATCCGGGAATTTGAAAAATTTATTATCTTGCCCATTTTTGTTTAGGTTGGACTGTATAACTATTCTCGGCTTCAGGCTTAAAAAAAGGGCTTAAGTCCCGGCCAAACCCTTGGAAAACCAGAAAAACAAGAATTCAGTCCGAAAAAAACATTTATATATCAATGTGTCGCCATTATAAAATCAAGACATGGCGCAAAAACAACCCTTAACACAGCCTCCGAAAGATTTTACTGCCGAAAGCCTGCACGACAGGATGCATAAGACACGCTACAACGAAGTTTTCGAAGACTGCGAAACATTGACACGTTACTACTGCAAAGGCAAGGAGGCGCGCATGCTCGCAGTCCACGCGGAAACGGCGAAGGAACACTTGTATAACGAACGCGTTAAATACATTTCACGGCTGGATGCATTAATCCGGGACAACATTGATGACGCCGGCGAGCGCGAAAAATTTTCAAAGATTATCGACCTCAAAATCGAACGGTGGAATCAGGGAGGTCAACCATTCCTATCACGGCCCGACTTGTCGACGGAAAAAAAGAGATCGTCTGAGAAAAAAACCAGCCACGCCCGGCTTTTCATGCAGTATGTCGACGCGCTCGGCGGAAACGACTCTGAAATGATACGGGCGTGGATGCTCTCGAAAAACAAGAGGACGCTTATGCCTGAAACAGGAGAGAAAGACCCGTCGGAACAAATGCTTATGAGCGAGCTTGAAAAATCCATTCCCATCCGTGGGAAAAAAGAGCTCGATGGGCTTAACGACACGCTTACCGCGGAAACACTTTTCACGGCACTCATAATCCGAAAAACACTGACCGAAGCGTTATCCAAAGTCGACAACAGCGAAATCATTCCAGATAGCAGAATGCCTAAAGAGCGTGTAAGCGAGCTCTTAACTTCCAAAAAAGAATTCGGGCTTGCCATAGAATTAATGCTAAATTCCGAAGGTCTTGGGGTCGCTCAAATGAATGCGATTCCGCACGAACTAAGGCGGATGGAGCGTGCCATAAAAGACAACAGGAGCCTCGCCGAAAAAATAGTATTGAAGATCGCGCAAGACACGGATTCCGAGGGGGCGAGAAAAGTGGTTAACGCAGAATCAGTTCTTAAAAACGCAAGGCTTAGGTTTTTGAAAAAACACTTGGACGGGTCGGAGGGAGAATTCCAGGAATTCCTAAAAAAACTCCAAAACTCATGGGGCGTCTCCAACTCAAGCGTAAAAAGATACGAGGACGACGGGACTATAGACAAGTTGACCGAGCCGATACTCTCAAAATATCCGAGCATCGAGGGCATACACACGGTATTCGCAAGGAGGTATGGTGCGAAACCCAAAAAACTAATATCCCACAAGTTTAATGAAGACCGGGAGAAGGAGCTCGGCCTCATGGTTGAAGCCCCAATAAAACACTTTTCCGAGGAGATGGAGCCTTCCGCGAGAAGAACTCTCATAATGGATTTCGCGAAACTAAGCCTTGCCAAGGCAAACTACCTCAACGCATTATCCGAGTTAAGCAAAGACTTGAAGTGGGACGTTAACCTGAAAAAACACATAGACATCATACGGGAACAAATGATGGATTCGAAGGGCTGGACTGAAGGCCAGGTTGAATTCATGCTCGAGCAAGTGCCGGGCAAACAGCTTAAAACAGCCTAAACCCGAACAACCTTCGGCTTGTGGGCTTCAACTTCTTTTTCTTCAAGAATGCAAAAGCTCATTACTATAACCCTGTCGCCGACTTTGGCGAGGTGCGCTGCGGCGCCGTTGACTTCAACAACGCCGTCACCCCCCTCTATGACGTAAGTCTCGAACCGGCTTCCGTTATCTAGATTGCAGACCAAAACCTTCTCGTTAACGCTTAATCCCGCAGTTTCAATCAGCTTCTTGTCGAGCGTGATGCTCCCCTCATACTCGAGGTTAACGCCGGTAACCTTCACTCCGTGAATTTTCGACTTCAAAAAACTCCGAAACATTTTAGCATAACTCCGGTTGAATCAAAAACGTTCTAACCAATAAGTATTTCACACAATTTAAGCTTTAACACCGAGGATTTCCCCAAGTTTTCTGCCGGAACTCTCCTCAACATCCTTGTAGAGGCTTCTGCCGTGCGAGTCCATGGATACTATGAGCGGAAGGTTTTTGACCCTCAAAACCCAGAAGGCTTCCGGCTCCCCGAACTCCTCAAGCATGTGGACTCCGACGATTTCCTCAACAGATTTCGCGATAACCTGCGCGGCCCCGCCTACTGCTGAAAGATAGACTGCGCCGAAATCGCAGAGCGCCTTAAGCGTCTTCTCGCCCATCCCCCCCTTCCCAATCACCGCGCGGACGCCATACTTTTTTATTACGTCCGCCTCATACGCCTCCTCCCTGATGCTCGTGGTCGGACCGGCCGCAACAACCTTCTCATCGCGCACTACCGGGCCGCAATGGTATATCGCTCCGCCATCCAGTTTGAGCGGAACATTCTCCGGCCTGTTTTCAACCAGATGCTTGTGTGCTGCGTCGCGGGCGGTCACTATGATTCCGGACAATTCGACCTTGTCGCCCGCCTTAAGACTTCGAGCGACCTCCTCCGTCAAAGGGGACGTGATTTTCAAACTTCCACCTCCAAAGTCTTGACGCGCGACGCCCAGCACATGAACGATACTGCAACAAAAAAGGAGGCCGGATGCCGTGCGAGCTTTCCCGCCTTGACTGCCAGAACGCTCGGACCCCCGCCCAAACCCATCGGCCCGATTCCGAGACTATTGGCTTTTTCCAAAAGACTTTTCTCAAGCCTTGCGAGATTTTCATCAGGATTCACGTCGTCAATCCGCCTGAAAAACTGTTTCTGTGAAAACGATATTGAAGTTCCGGACAGGCCGCCAATTCCCACTCCAATAATGTTCGGAGAACAAGCCTTGCCCTGGGTGCGGTAGACTGCGTCCAAAACGCATTTCTCGACTCCCGCCAAATCCCGTCCCGCCGAAAGCGTTCGGTCGGGAAGCTTGTAGAGGAAGGTCGCGTTCTCGCTCCCGCCCCCCTTAAGCATCAGGTCGACGGCAACCTTGTTTTCATCAGACTCCTGGAACAGGATTACCGGCATTCCCGGGCCGATATTGTCGCCGGAATTCTTCCCGCACACGGCGTCGACCGCGTTGGCGCGCAAAGGCACCTCAACTGTTGCGCGGGCGACGGCGGAAAGTATGTTCTGCCTCAAATCCTGCTGTGAAACCTTTTGCGGATGCCTGACGTAGAAGACTGGAGTCCCAGTATCCTGGCATATTGGAAGGGATTTTTCACGAGCAATACTGATGTTTTCCAAAATAGTGTCCAAGACTTCGCGAGCGACTCCGCCGGATTTAGCCCTCAAATCCCGCAGGGCGGACTCGACGTCGCAGGGCAGGTCGGTGGCGGCCTGCCTTATCAACTCCACAATACTGTCTTCAAGACCCTCCAGTTTAACACACCCCGCTGTTTTTGATGGAAATACTGTTTAACAATTCCCCGCAGGCTAATAAAATCAGATTGGATTAGTGGAGGTATACATTGCAGACCGCGGTAGTCTCGTTTTCAACATACTTTTTCATTAGCTCATGAGTCTTTTTGATAAGGCATTCCGCACGGTCGCGCACCGACTCCGGCTTAATATTGTTTTGCGCGACGCCCGTTGCAATCGCCGCCCTGCAGACCGCTTCGGCAACACGCGGCGCTACCGTAATGTCGAGGGGATTGGGGATTATGAACTCTTTGCTCAACCTGTCCCCCACGCTTTCCGCCAGGGCGTTGGCTGCCGCAAGCTTCATCTCCTCGTTGATGTCTGACGCCATGCAGTCGAGGGCGCCCCTGAATATTCCTGGAAATCCGAGTACGTTGTTTATCTGGTTGGGATAGTCGCTTCGCCCGGTCGCCACGACTCCCGCGCCTGCTGAAATCGCGTCTTCCGGCAGGATTTCAGGGTCCGGGTTCGCCATCGCAAATATTATCGGCTCGGGATTCATGGACTTGACCATTTCTTTTGTGACAATCCCGCCTTTTGAAAGGCCTATGAAAACGTCTCTGCCAACCATCGCTTCGGCCAGGCTCATGACGCTGCACGTGTTTTTCTCGGAATCATACCCCATCGACTTTTCAGTGAGCTTGGCGGCCTCGCGCTTGACGGAGTTGAGGTCGCTTCTTGAAGGGCATATGACTCCCCTCGAATCCGTAATCACGATGTCTTTCACGCCGTAACTATAAAGTATTTTGAAGACGGCAATCGAGGCGGCTCCAGCCCCGGATATGACGACCTTCAAATCCTCCTTTTGTCTGCCGGTCAATTTCAAAGTGTTGATTAGGGCGGCAAGCACTACGACCGCAGTCCCATGCTGGTCGTCGTGGAAGACCGGGATGTTCAACTTTTCCTTAAGCTTCCTCTCGACCTCGAAACAGCGTGGGGCGCTGATGTCCTCGAGATTGATTCCCCCAAACGTCGGCGAAATGTTCACTACCGTGTCGACTATATCGTCGACATCCTTTGTTGAAACGCATATTGGGAACGCGTCGACTCCCGCGAACGCCTTGAAAAGCTGGCACTTGCCCTCCATTACCGGCAGCCCTGCTTCAGGCCCTATGTCGCCCAAGCCCAACACTGCCGAGCCGTCGGTCACGACCGCGACCATGTTGCCCTTGTTGGTGTACTCGTATACTTTGGAAACATCCTTGTGGATTTCCTTGCAGGGTTCCGCAACTCCCGGAGTGTATGCCAGGCTCAAATCCCTGGTGTCGTCAAGAGGCGTCCTCGAGAAAATCTCTATCTTGCCCCTGCTTTGCTTGTGAAAGTCTAAAGCCTCCTCCCTGCTCACGCGATTTCCACTTGACATCAGATAAAAATTATCCCCCCAACCTATTAAATAGCTGGGTCAAATACTATACTTGATGTCAAGCGTTTTCGGAAAAATATTCCGGGCCGCAACCTGGGGCGAATCCCACGGTCCGGCAGTCGGGTGCGTGGTTGACGGATGCCCCTCCAACCTCGAGCTTACAGAAGCCGACGTGCAGAAAGAGTTGGACAAGCGCAAGCCGGGGCAGTCAGACCTGACGACATCACGGGGCGAATCAGACACAGTCAAGATACTTTCAGGCGTCTTCGAAGGAAGGACTCTTGGCACGCCAATATCTATGATGGTGGAAAACCGGGACGCCGACCCGTCAAGCTATGAGGAACTCATCGGAAAGCCGAGGCCCGGCCACGCAGACTACACGTACATGGCAAAATACGGGAACGTCGACTGGCGGGGCGGGGGGCGGGCGTCGGCGAGAGAAACAATCGGGCGCGTCGCCGCAGGCGCAGTAGCTGGAAAACTCCTCGAGACTCGCGGAATCAACGTAATCGCATACACCAAACAGATTGGCGCGGTCGAATCCAAAGAATTGTTAGACTCATCGATGAAAGGCATCCAAGACCTAATCTACTCCAATCCTGCAAGAACCATTGACGCATCCGTCGCCAAAGACATGGAGGAGCAGGTCATGGTGGCAAGAGCGCAGAAAGACTCGGTCGGCGGAGTAGTCGAATGCGCGGCGTTCAACGTCCCGCAAGGGCTTGGAGAACCCGTCTTCGACAAGATTTCGGCAGACCTGGGGAAAGCAGTACTCTCAATACCCGCCTGCAAGGGCGTGGAGTTCGGGCGGGGGTTCGAGTTCGCGCAAATGCGGGGAAGCGAGAGCAACGACGAGTTCATCCTGAATGACAAAAAAGTTTCGACGAAAACCAACAACTGCGGGGGGATTTTAGGGGGCATGACAGACGGGATGCCGATAGTATTCCGCTGTGTCTTCAAGCCGACGGCGAGCATAGGGAAAAAACAGAAGACTGTGGACGTCAACACGCTAAGCGGCGCGGAAATACAGGTTGAGGGACGCCACGACCCCTGCATCGTGCCGAGGGCTGTTCCGGTAGTCGAGGCTATGGCGAAACTCGTCTTGGCGGACCACGGGCTCATCTCGGGATTCATTCCAAGACGCCTTTAAAAAACATTCCCCTATTCTTTTTATATAAATGCTTGTCTTCGAATATGTTGGATATTATTTTCACTGTTAACGTGGTGTATTTGCAATGGCAATGGAAAAACGGATAATCGAACTGAAGACTATCAAGGAAGGAAGGTATTTGATGATTGACGACGCACCATGCAGAGTAACAAAAATCAGCCACAGCAAGCCCGGAAAACACGGGGGCGCCAAACTCAACATCGATGGCGTCGGAGTCTTCGACGGCAGGAAACGGTCCTTGATGAAGCCCGCGGGCGACAAGGCGGAAGTCCCGGTAATCGAGAAGAAGATCGCCCAAGTCTTGAATGTGATAGGCGACGCCGTCCAGATGATGGACATGGAATCATACGAGACCTTTGAAATGCCGATGCCAGACGAGGCGGAGATAAAAGACATGATGAGGGAAGGCCAGGAGATAATATACATAGAATACGGGCCCGACCGCAAAATCATGCAGGCGAAGGGATAATAACGCCTCCACCCGTCAGGCCTTGCACTGGCCTGTGCGAATGTCGAAGGCGATGCAGGAGTTGTCGCAAACGCGCTTTGGGTCAAGCTTGCACATCATTGTAAGGAAATACTTTGATGGCGCGGGTTAAAAATAAAGATGGCGAAAAAAGGATACACTGTCGCGCTAATCAGCATGGAGGAGAAAGACAAGCTCCTCGACAATCTTCCAGAATACTTCACATCCTGCAAGGCCTACATCCACGGACTGTGCGTCGAACTTGTCACAGACGACAAGTGTTTCAAGGAAATGTGGCAGGACAATTTCTCCGGCATCAGCGACACAATCCGCCCGCACTGCCGGGTCATATCACTGACTAACCATGAATACGGCGATACGACCGTATTGTACGAGCAGACGTCGAACACGGTCTTCCTCTACAATTGCGGCTACTACGGGTACGTGAAAAGCCTGGCGTTGGCGGTCGCAGGCGACTTCATGGAAGACTACCACTCCATCCACGGAAGGTTCAGCGTCCACGGCTCGTGCATAGACTTCGAAGGTCGGGGAATCGGGATTATAGCTCCAAGCGGTTCGGGCAAGACGACGCTAAGCTACGGGCTCCTTCTTTCAAAGAACGCGAAGCTTGTGAGCGACGACTGGTTCTACGTCCAGACGACACTGTCCGATGTTGTCGCGTTCGCGAGCGAGAAAAACAACTATATCCGGGAGGACATTGGAGACAACTGGGAGATATTTAAAAAGCTCGTCGACTCGGCTCAGCTTGACGGAGAACAACGGGCGGTGGTCGACCTGTCGCTCGCGCTCGGAAAGATGAAGACGCGGGAAAACACGATACTCAAATCCCTCGTCCTATTGAAGCGGGACGACGGCGACCCTGAAAACCTCAGAAAGATAACTGTGGACGAGGCCGTGAAATTCCTCCTGAAACACGACTTCTGCAACCCACACCAGCTTGTGCGAACCGGCTACAAGATGAAGTTGCGTGAAGACTTCTTCAGGAAAATGTTCGAGAAAGTAAACGTCTACATACTAAACACATTCCATGAAGGGCC
>OMKS01002705.1_pt1 | contig 14581 bp, 12 predicted proteins | sample 1674721 | NCBI WGS metagenome assembly OMKS01 (sample SAMN06264996, study PRJEB25208) | sediment metagenome | isolation source: hot spring sediment | place: USA: California | collected 2014-09-02
GGGGGGCGCGGGCGGCCTCGATCATGGCCAGATCGAGGGCATGGGCGAGAACCCAGCCGCGGGAATTGCGGCGTTCGGGGCCGAACAGCGCAGGCGCACGGGCAATCGCGGGATGTTCGGGGGCGTCGAGATGCGCCTCGATCTCGGCCAGCGGGTCGGCGGCGACGGCTTCGGGCGTCACGGTCTCGTCCACGATGCGGTTGACGAAGGAACTGTTCGCGCCGTTCTCAAGCAGGCGGCGGACCAGATAGGCCAGCAGGTCGCGATGCGCGCCGACGGGGGCATAGATTCGGCAGCGCGCGCCGTCCTGCCGGGCCATCACCAGATCGTGCAGCGTCTCGCCCATGCCGTGCAGGCGCTGGAACTCATAGGCGGTCCGGTCCGCGCCCATGTCGAGGATCGCGGCGACGGTGTGGGCGTTATGCGTGGCGAATTGGGGATAGATCCGGTCGGTCATCCCCAGCAACCTGCGCGCATTGGCGAGGTAGCTCACATCGGTCGCGGCCTTGCGGGTGAAGACCGGGAAGCCGTCCACGCCCATCACCTGCGCGCGCTTGATCTCGCTGTCCCAGTAGGCGCCCTTGACCAGCCGCACCATCAGGCGGCGGTCAAGGCGACAGGCCAGCGCATGGAGCCAGTCCAGCACCAGCCCTGCGCGCGGGCCGCAAGCCTGCACTACCACGCCGAACCCGTCCCATCCGGCAAGGCGCGGGTCGGCCAGCACGGCGGCGATCACGTCAAGCGAGAGGGTCAGCCGGTCGGCCTCTTCGGCGTCGATGTTCAGCCCGATCCCGGCCTCGCGGGCCAGCAGCGCAAGCTGCAGCAGGCGCGGGGCAAGCTCGGCCATTACCCGGTCGTGCTGGGCAAATTCATGGCGCGGGTGCAGCGCCGAGAGCTTGATCGAGATGCCGGGATTGGCGCGGATGTCGGCGCTGGTGGCGGCCGTGGCGATCCGGGCGATGGCCTGCGCATAGGCGTCCGGATAGCGGGTGGCGTCGGCCTCGGTGCGGGCGGCCTCGCCCAGCATGTCGTAGGAACAGGTGTAGCCCTTGGCCTCCATCCCGGCGGCGCGGTCCATGGCGGCCCCGATGGTTTCGCCAAGGACGAACTGGCGGCCCATCTCGCGCATGGCGCGGCCGACCGCGGCGCGGATCACCGGCTCGCCCAGCCGCCGGACGGCGCCTTTCAGCGTGGCGGCAAGGCCGGGCTGGGGGTCGTCGAGCACCCGGCCGGTCAGCATCAGGGTCCAGGTCGAGGCATTGACCAGCGGCGAGGCGGATTTGCCAAGGTGCCGGCCCCAGTCGGAGGGGGCGATCTTGTCCTCGATCAGGGTGTCCATCGTCTCGGCATCGGGGACGCGCAACAGCGCCTCGGCCAGGCACATGAGCGCGACGCCCTCTTCGGTCGACAGGCCGTATTCGGCGAGGAACACCGCCATCAGGCCGGGCCGGTCATGGGCGCGGATGTCGCGAACCAGATCGGCGGCGGCGGTCCCGATCCGGGCGCGGGCCGCGGCATCCAGCCCGGTCTCGGCCAGCAGGCGTTTCAGCACCGGGCCTTCGGGCGCGCAGGGCGGCGATCTGGTCGGTAATGGCGTTTTCCCTGTCGATGGGACAGTATAGCGTGGTCGGTATGGTCCGTTCGTCCCGGTTTGGTCATTACGACAGGTGATCCGTCTGAAAATGGGGGCAAGATGATGCCGGATGATCCCATGCCGCTGGACCGCCACGACCGCGCGATTCTGGACATTCTGGCTGGGGAGGGGCGCATCCCGGTGGCCGAACTGGCCCGCCGGATCGGGCTGTCCAAGACGCCGACGCTGGCGCGGATGCGGCGGCTGGAGAAGGCGGGGATCATCACCGGCTACCGGGCGATGCTGAACCCGATCCGGCTGGGGCTGGCGCATGTCGCCTTTGTCGAGGTGCGGCTGTCGGACACGCGCGAGGCGGCGCTGCGGGCGTTCAACGCCGCGGCGCGGGCGATCCCGGAAATCGAGGAATGCCACATGATCGCGGGCGGGTTCGACTATCTGCTGAAGGTGCGCACCGCCGACATGGCGCGCTATCACGAGGTTATGGCTGATCGGCTGTCGGGCCTGCCGCATGTGGCCAATACCTCGACCCATATGGCGATGGAGGCGGTGAAGGATGCGGGGCTTGCCCGGCCGGGCTGAGGATTGGCGCGGGGGCAAGCTGCGCGTGCTAGAGTTTTGCGCAGGACAACCACCGGGGAGAGAGCCATGCGATTCGTCCTGAGCCTGCTGACCTGTGTCGCGCTGCCTGCGGCGGCGCTGGCCGACGAGATCCGCCCCATCACCGGCAGCCTGGTCTATCGCGAACGGATCGCGCTGCCGCCTGAGGCCGAGATGCAGATCGAACTGCGCGACGGGGCGGGCGCGGTGGTGCTCAGCGAGGGCCAGCCGACCGGGGGCGCGCAGGTGCCGCTGCAATTCGCGGTCGAGGCGCCGGGGCTCGGGGCGTTCAGCCTGCGCGCGGCGCTGCGGCTGGAGGGCGAGATCCGCTGGCTGAGCGATACGGTCGCGATCGAGGCGGGCCAGGGGCCGGTGGAGGCGGGCGAGGTGCTGCTGAAGGGGTTCCGCCCGATGGGCTTTGCCACCACGCTGAGTTGCGGCGAGCTGGTGGCGGAGCTGGGCTTTGTCGGCGAGGGCGCGCGGCTGCGGATCGGGGGGCAATATGTCGATCTGGTGCAGGAAGTCACCGCGTCTGGCGTGAAATTCGTGGCCGAGGGTGATCCGGAAACCTGGATCTGGACCAGGGGCGATGCCGCCACGCTGCGCCTGCACGGGGCGGAGTTCCCCGAATGTAACGCGGCGCTGCCGGGGGCCAGCTATCGCGCCCGCGGCAACGAACCGGGCTGGACGCTGGAGATCGCAGGCGGGCAGATGCGCTATGCGGGCGATTATGGCGCGACCGAGATCGCCGCGCCGCTACCCGAGTCCGGGATCGTGGATGGCGCGCGGGTCTATGCGGCCGAGGGGGCGGATCTGGTGCTGTCCCTCGCACAGGCGCTGTGCCGCGACACGATGACCGGCATGCCCTATCCCGCGATGGCGGTGGTCGAGGCGGGGGGACAAAGCCTGTCGGGTTGCGGCGGCGATCCGCTGGACGTGCTGGCCGCCCATCCCTGGCGGATCGAGGATATCGGGGGCGGCGGCATCGTCGGCTCCTCGAATGTCGGCATTGTCTTTGGCCGTGACGGGCGCGTGTCGGGCAGCGGCGGTTGCAACCGCTTCATGGGCGGGGCGGAACTGACCGGCGAGGGGCTGCGGATCGGGCCGGTCGCGGTGACGATGATGGCCTGTCCCGAGGCGCTGATGGATCAGGAACGGCGCTTCTTCGAGGTGCTGGACCGGGTGGACCGCTTCGATGTGACGGAAGACGGCGCGCTGGTGCTGATCGGCGGGGACGCGGTGCTGGCGACTGCGCGCCGCTGAGGCTTTCGCTTGGCGCGGCGGGCAGCTATGGTCCATGCGAGCGATTTGCGGACGTGGCGAAATCGGTAGACGCAGCAGACTTTGATTGGAGTGCCCGCGGGGAAACGCGCGGTGCAGAACCGCTCAAATTCGGGGAACGCTAACGGGCCAAGGCCCCAGGCCAATCCCGAGCCAAGCCCCCACGGGGGAAGGTGTAGAGACTGGACGGGCGGCGCCTAAAGCCATTGCTGGCCACGGCGAAGGGACAGTCCAGACCACGAACGCCACCCGAAACGACGGGCGGCGGCGGCGAAAGTCGAAGTGGTACGAAAATCTGCTTCTCGCACGAGAGTACGGGTTCGAGTCCCGTCGTCCGCACCATCCCCCAAGGGGGGGGTCAGTTCCGCGCCGCCATCGCCGCGGCGAAGCGTTCGAACAGGTAGAAGCTGTCCTGCGGTCCCGGGCTGGCCTCGGGGTGATACTGCACGCTGAACACGGGCCGGTCGGCCATGCGGATCCCGCAATTCGAGCCGTCGAAGAGCGAGACATGGGTTTCGACCACGCCTTGGGGCAGGGTCTGGCTGTTCACGGTGAAGCCGTGGTTCATCGAGGTGATCTCGACCTTGCCGGTTTCCAGATCCTTGACGGGATGGTTCGCGCCGTGATGGCCGTGGTTCATCTTGATCGTCTTTGCCCCCAGGGCGAGGGCCAGCATCTGGTGGCCAAGGCAGATGCCGAAGAGCGGAATGTCGCGTTCCAGCACCTGGCGGATCATCGGCACGGCATAGTTGCCGGTCGCCGCCGGATCGCCCGGCCCGTTCGACAGGAACACGCCATCGGGGTTCAGCGCCAGAACGTCCTCGGCCGTCGCGGTGGCGGGCAGAACGGTCACGTCACAGCCCGCCGAGGCGAGGCAGCGCAGGATGTTGCGTTTCGCGCCGTAATCCAGCGCGACGACCCGATGCCCCGGCCCCTCGCGCCGCTGATGGCCCCGGGGCCAGGCCCAGCGCATCTCGTCCCAGCGATAGCTTTGCGCGCAGGTCACGTCGCGGGCCAGATCGAGGCCGACAAGGCCCGACCAGGCCCGTGCCCGGGCCACCATCTTCTCGATGTCGAAGCGGCCTTCGGGGTCATGGGCCAGCGCCACATGCGGCGCGCCCTGCTGGCGGATCGCGCGGGTCAGGCGGCGGGTGTCGATGCCGCCGATCCCGATCCGGCCGCGCCGGGCCAGCCAGTCCTTCAACGCGCCCGCCGCCCGCCAGTTCGAGGGCTCGGTCGGGTCCCATTTGACCACCATGCCCGCGGCGACCGGTTCGGCGGTCTCGTCATCCTCGGGATTGACGCCGACATTGCCGACATGGGGGAAGGTGAAGGTCACCACCTGCCCGGCATAGGAGGGGTCGGTCATGATCTCCTGATAGCCGGTCATCGCGGTGTTGAAGCACAGTTCCGCCACCGTCTCGCCGCTCGCGCCGAAGCCTTGCCCGTAGAACACGGTGCCGTCGGCGAGCGTCAGGCAGGCGGTCGGGCGGGTTTGGGGGGCGGCGGACATCGGACTCTCCTTGGGCGGAATCCGGCTGACACTAGGCCCCGGGGGGTAAAGAATCAAGGGTTGCGGCAAAATGTGAAGTTTCGTGATTTCAATGGGTTGACCCTTTTTGTCGGGCTTGCCTCGGCCGGAAGGGACACTAAGCTGTAGTCTCTGACGCGCAACCGAACCAGGGGATGCCCGATGGACCTGAGAACCCGCATCTCGACCGCGCTGACGGCCGCGATGAAGTCCCGCGAAGCGGAGCGGCTGGGCACGCTGCGGCTGATCAATGCCGCGATCAAGGACAAGGACATCGCGCTGCGCGGCGAGGGTGTCGAGGAAGGCGTGGGCGAGGCCGAGGTTCTGGCGATCCTCGGCCGCATGGTCAGGCAACGCCAGGAAAGCGCGCGCGCCTACGAGGAGGGTGGGCGGCTCGACCTGGCGGAGGCCGAGCGCGCCGAGATCGCGGTGATCGAGGAATTCCTGCCGCGCCAGCTGAGCGAGGCCGAGGTGGCGAAGGCGGTCGATGATGCGATCGCCCGGACCGGCGCCGCCTCGATCCGCGACATGGGTCGGGTGATGAGCTTGCTCAAGGCCGAATATGCGGGGCGCATGGATTTCGGCACGGTCGGCCCCACGGTGCGCGAGCGCCTTGCCTGACGGCGGGGCAGGGGGCGGGCTTGCATCCGCGCGGCGCGGCGCCATGTCCTCGCAGGAGATTGTTAGGAAAGACGGGCCAGAAGGCCGGGGGCGGGTTTCGCCCATGCACGCGCGGCGCTATGCTGAAGGCCCGAACCGAGACAGGAAGAAGACGATGCTGATGAAATTCCTCAAGAGCGTACGACCCGAGGATTGGCCTGCCGTGATCCTGCGCGGTGCGGCTGTGGTGCTGATCTTGAGCCACCTGATCGCGTTCTTCTTCATCTACCGGCATTTCATCTTCATCCTGACCGCATTGGTGATGGGCCTGCTGCTCGCGCGCGAGATGTACGAGGACCTTGCCCAGCGGTTCTTCCGGCTCAAGGCGCAGACGTATGAGAAGAACGTGATGGAGCGGCAGATCCAGACCGAGCCGCCCGGGCGCGACCCGCTGCTGATCGAGGGGCGGCCCTCGATGAAGGACATCACCGACCGGGCCACGCGCAACTGACCCGCGCGGGTGGCGCTGCCGGGCTGAACGCCCGGTCGAAATTCCGCGCCAGCGCCACGTCCAGATCGGCCATCGTCACCGGCAGGCCCAGATCGACAAGGCTGGTGACGCCATGCTCGCGGATGCCGCAGGGCACGATGCCGTCATAATGCGTGAGGTCGGGTTCGACATTGATCGCGAGCCCGTGAAAGCTGATCCAGCGGCGCAGGCGCACCCCGATGGCGGCGATCTTGTCCTCGCGCGGGGCACCGGTGGGGCCGGGGGGCAGGTCGGGGCGGACGACCCAGACGCCGACGCGGCCCGCGCGGCGCTCGCCCGCGACGTTGAACTCGGCCAGCGTGGCGATCACCCATTCCTCAAGTTGCCAGACGAATTGGCGTACGTCGCGCCCGCGTGCGGCCACGTCCAGCATCGCATAGACCACCCGCTGGCCCGGCCCGTGATAGGTGTATTGCCCGCCGCGCGGCGTGGGAAACACCGGAAAACGGCCCGGATCGGTCAGGTCGGCGGGGTTTGCCGAGGTGCCCGCGGTGTAAAGCGGGGGATGTTCGACCAGCCAGATCGCCTCGCTCGCCCGGCCCGCCGCGATCGCCTCGGCGCGTTTCTCCATAGCGGCGCAGATCTCGGGATAGGTCGAAAATCCCTCGAAAACGGTCCATTCCGGCCGCATGGTCGTCAATTCCTTCCTTGACAGCTGTCACCGGTCGCCGCGAGACTTTGCAAATCCGGGCTCAGCCGGGCGCGCGTGTGTGACGGCGCCGAAAGTGCTTTTCGGGAGAGATGGCATGATGAGGAAGAAATTTGCAATAGCCTGCCTTGCGGCCAGCGTGGCAGCCACGCCGGCCACTCGGGTCGCGGCGGGCGGAAGCGATATCGCGGGCGGAATCATCGGCGGGATCATCGGCGGCGTGATCGTCAACGAGGCGAACAAGAACCGCCAGCGCCCGCAACAGCAGGTGCGCCGGACCGCGCCTAATCCGGGCGTCTCGGCGGCAACGCGCGCGCAGAACCGCGAGGTGCAGACCTCGCTGAACTATTTCGGCTTTCCCGCGGGCACGCCGGACGGCGTGCTGGGGCGCAATTCGCGCAACGCGATCTCGCAATACCAGGCGTTCATGGGCTACGCGCCCACCGGCACCCTCAACCACTATGAGCGCGATTTCCTCGTGACCTCCTATCACCGGGCGATTTCGGGCGGGGCAGTGACCTCGCAGATGGTGGCGGCGAGCCCGCTGGGGACGCGGGGCCTGCTGAAGACCTATCAGCAGCAGCTTGCCGGTGGCGGCATGATCGTCCCCGGGGCACCGGTGCAGCCCGGCACCACCGTCGTCGTCAACCCGCAACCGGCACCGCAACCGGCCTTGCCGCAGCAACCCGCAGTCACCGCCGCTGCCGTAGGCGCCGCCGCGGGGGCCGCCGCGGGGGGCGTGGCCGCGACACCGGCCTTGCCGAATTTTCTCAGCCAAGGCAACGGCCAGTCGCTGGCATCGCATTGCAACAAGGTCAGCCTGGTAACCAACAGCAATGGCGGCTTCACCACGGCGGCCAGCATGACCGATGCGGGTTTCGTGCTGGAGGAACAGTTCTGCCTTGCACGGACCTATGCCATCGCCGAGGGCGAGGAACTGGCGGCCCGAATTCCCGGGGTCACGCCCGACCAGATCGCCGAGCAATGCGCGGGGTTCGGTCCTGCGCTGAAGGATCAGGTCGCGGCGCTGTCGTTCAAGCCGAAGGAGCAGGTGCTTGAGGATGTGCGCGGCTTCGTGATGGGCTCGGGCATGCCGCCCGCCCAGCTTGCGGGCACCGCGCGGGTCTGCCTGTCGGTCGGCTACCGGACCGACAACATGGATGTGGCGATCGGTTCGGGGCTGCTGCTGGCCGCGCTGGGCGAGGATGTCTATGCCGAACTGATGGGCCATCACTTGGCGCAGGGATTCGGCGCCGCACGGCGGGTCGATCTGGCGCTGGACTGGTACGACACCGCGCTGGGCGCGACGGATCGTGGCGTGGTTCCGGTCTTTGCCCCGGCCCAGCCCGAACGCGCCGACCTGATCCGCAAGGCGGCCTACCGGCTGGGCGGGCGCGACGGTGGCGCGTCGCTGTCCACGGGGGAAACGCGGCCGCAACCCGCGGCGCTGCCGACCTTTGCGATCGACAACTGACAGCCCGTGCGGGGCGGCGGCAATTGCCGCCCCCGCCTTGGCTGCGCCCCGGAAAACGGGTGCAAAATCCCCCTTCACATCGACTGGCCAAGCCGCTAAGAAGCGCCGCACTACCTGATCACGTGCGGTCGTGGCGGAATTGGTAGACGCGCAGCGTTGAGGTCGCTGTGGGGTAACTCCCGTGGAAGTTCGAGTCTTCTCGACCGCACCAGTCACTCGCCCTTCTCAGGACGAACGCCGCCCGGCCCCGCGCATCGGGCGGCTTGATCCTGGTGCGTGGCGTATCCTGCGCCCGGTCTGCCTGCGCGCCGGGCAACCGGCCGCGCGGCTGCCGAAAGTCCGGGCATCGGGCGGGCCGGGGCCGGGTTTGCCTTGCGGTTCCGCTGGCAAATGCCGTCGCCCTCATTCAGGTCTTGGGCCGACGGTCCGGCGGGTCGGCGCAGGCCGGAAATCGGTCGCAACCGCCGCCGGAAATGTCGCGTTCCCGCGCGAATCCGACGGGGCTTGCGCGGAATGAATGTTGAAAAGAAGGGGAAAACCGGGTCTTTCGTCTGTTTCCAAGTTCGGCGTTGCACTTGGGCGGGCTCATGATACCGTTTCGCCAATCGGACGGACGATCCGGCAGAACGCGCCCACCAAGGGCGCGCGGCACAACAGGGGGTTACGGTTGACCGCTGCAACGGACAACGGGTTCGTGGTCTTTGACCGCGTCCAGAAAAGCTATGACGGCGAGACGCTCGTCGTCAAAGATCTCAGCCTGTCGATCGGGAAGGGCGAGTTCCTGACGATGCTTGGGCCGTCGGGTTCGGGCAAGACCACCTGCCTGATGATGCTGGCGGGCTTCGAGACGGCCACGCATGGCGAGATCCTGCTCGACGGCAAGCCGATCAACAACATCCCGCCGCACAAGCGCGGGATCGGCATGGTGTTCCAGAACTATGCGTTGTTCCCGCACATGACGGTGGCCGAGAACCTGGCCTTCCCGCTGGAGGTGCGCAAGTTCGGCAAGGCCGAGCGCGAGGAGAAGGTGAGCCGCGCCCTTGAAATGGTGCAGATGGGGGCGTTCGGCGGGCGCCGCCCCGCGCAGCTTTCGGGCGGCCAGCAGCAGCGCATCGCGCTGGCCCGCGCGCTGGTCTTCGAGCCGGATCTGGTGCTGATGGACGAACCGCTGGGCGCGCTGGACAAGCAGTTGCGCGAGCACATGCAGTTCGAGATCACGCGGCTGGCGCATAATCTGAGGATCACCACGGTCTATGTCACCCATGACCAGACCGAGGCGCTGACCATGTCCGACCGGGTGGCGGTGTTCAACGATGGCCGCATCCAGCAACTGGATGCGCCGGACGTGCTGTACGAACAGCCCGTCAACAGCTTTGTCGCGCAGTTCATCGGCGAGAACAACACGCTGATGGGCACCGTCAAGGAGATCAAGAACGGCGTCGCGCTGGTCGAACTGGACGATGGCGAGGTGATCGACGCCAAGCCCGTGAACGTCAAGAGGCCGGGCGACCGCACGCTGGTCTCGATCCGGCCCGAACGCGTCGAGATCAACAAGGACCGGCTGTCGCCCAATGCCCATCTGATCCATGCCGAGGTGCTGGAATTCATCTATATGGGCGACATCTACCGCACCCGGTTGCGGGTGGCGGGCAACGAGGATTTCGTCATCAAGACCCGCAACGCCCATGATCAGCGCCGCATGAAGCCGGGCGAGCATATCGAGATCGGCTGGCTGCCCGAGGATTGCCGCGCGCTGGACGCGCCCGAGTGATCGCTTCGGGTCCGCCGCGCCCGGGGCAGCGGATCCCTCGACCAGAACCCGGGAAACACAGCTGGGAGACGACCATGACGATCAGAGGACTTCTTTCCGCAACCGCGCTGGTGACGCTGCCCGTCGCGGCGATGGCGCAGGATCTGCCGCCCTGCGAGAACTGCGCCGACAGCATTACCGTTGTGTCCTGGGGCGGGGCCTACCAGACCAGCCAGATCAAGGCCTATGCCGAGCCCTATGCGGCGATGACCGGCACCACCTTCACCTGGGACGAAAGCTCGAGCGAGGCGGTGGCCAAGCTGCGCGCCATGAACGAGGCGGGCAACATCACCTGGGATCTGGTCGATGTCGAAGGCCCCGACAGCCAGCGGCTGTGCGACGAGGGGCTGGCGATGGAGGTCGATATCGACGAGATCCTCGCCGCGGGCGACGACGGCTCGACCCCGCGCGAGGATTTCGGCGATTCGGCATTCAACGACTGCTTCATCCCGCAGATCGTGTTCTCGACCACCTTCGGCTATCGCACCAATGTCGAGGAATGGGGCGGTCGCACGCCCGACAACCTGTGCGCGCTGTTCGACCTGGAGAACTTCCCCGGCAAGCGCAGCCTGGAGCGGCGGCCGAAGAAGAACATCGAATGGGCGCTGCTGTGCGACGGTGTCGAGAAGGACGACCTTTACGACGTTCTCAGCACGCCGGAGGGCATCGAGCGGGCGCTGGCCAAGCTCGACACCATCAAGTCGGAGGTGATCTGGTGGTCGGCCGGTGCCGAGACGCCGCAGCGCCTTGCCGATGGCGAGGTGGTCATGGGTTCGACCTATAACGGGCGGCTGTTCAGCGTGATCGTGGAGCAGAACCAGCCGGTGAACATGCTGTGGGACTGGCAGGTGTTCGATTTCGACGGCTGGATCATCCCCGAGGGTCTGCCCGAGGACCGGCTGAACCGGGTGCTGCATTTCCTGCATTTCGCGACCGACACCCAGCGGCTGGCCGATCAGGCGAAATATATCAGCTATGGCCCGGCGCGGGCCTCGTCGCAGCCGCTGGTCTCGACCCATGCCGATCTGGGTGTCGAGATGGCGCCGCACATGCCCACCAATCCCGAGAACCAGAAGAACTATCGGGTGAACAACATCGAATGGTGGGCCGACAACCAGGACGATGTCGAGGCCCGCTTCCAGGCGTGGCTGGCCCAGTAAGGGCCTGTTCGACCGCATGACCGGGCAGGGGGCCGCCAACCGGCCCCCCGCCATCTGACAAGGGGAATGGGGATGACCGAGGCAACCCGGACCGGTCAGGTGCTGGCCGCCGACGGAACGCCGCTCAAGCGCAGCCTGCAACGCGCGCTGAGGGCGCAGAAATTGCGGGCGCTGATGCTGATCGCGCCGCTTCTGCTGTTCATAATGGTCACCTTCGTCGCGCCGATCGCGGACATGCTGTTCCGTTCGGTCGAGAACCAGATCGTGTCCGATACCCTGCCGCGCACCGTGCAGGCGATCCGCGACTGGGATCACAATTCCGGCGAGCTGCCCTCCGAGGACGTGCTGGCCGCCTTCACCATCGACATGATCGCCGCGGTCGAGCGCAAGCAGCATACCCGGCTTGGCACGCGGCTGAACTATGAACAGAACGGGCTGTCCTCGCTGTTCCGCAAGACCGGTCGGGGCATGGGCGATATCGGCAAGACCTATCGCGACCAGTTCGCCGCGCTTGATCCGGCCTGGACCGATCCGGGGATCTGGATCGCGCTGTTCGCCGATCCGTCCTGGCAGGCCGATCACGATGCCTGGGAAGCCGCCCGAAGGGCGGCGCGCAGCGCCGGGCGTTCCTTTGCCGAGCCGGTTCCGCCCTTTCGCCTGAAGGACGGCATGGCCGGGGTGCTGCCCGAAACGGCGGACGCCTATCTGGATTTCGCCCGGGCCGTGCAGGGGGGGCGCAACGGCGATCCGGCCGCCCGCGCGCCCTGGCCGCCGGTCTATCTGGCGCTGTATCGCGACCTGACCGCCGTGGGCGTGGGGCGCATCGCCACGCTGGACCCGGCGGCGCAGGCGCTGCTGGACCCGGCCCATTACGCCGTGCGCGGGTTCGAGCGCGCCGATCTGGCCGCGCTCTATGCCGGGATCGACCGCGCCTGGTCGCAGACCACGGTCTGGGCGACGATCCAGACCTTTTCGGCGCGCTACACGCCGGGTTATTTCCTGACCGCGGTGGATCTGAAAAAGACGCCCGACGGCATCACCAGCCAGCCCGCCGACCAGAAGATCTACATCATGCTGTTCGAGCGCACGCTGGTGATGAGCCTTACCATCATGGGCGCCTGCGTGCTGCTGGGCTATCCGATCGCTTTCCTGCTGGCGAACCTGCCGATGCGCACCTCGAACCTGCTGCTGATCCTGGTGCTGTTGCCGTTCTGGACCTCGCTGCTGGTGCGGACCTCGGCCTGGAAGGTGCTGTTGCAGCAGCAGGGCGTCATCAACGACATCCTGGTGTGGATCGGGATCCTCGACAATGCGGGGCGGCTGATCCTCATCAACAACCAGATCGGCACCATCATCGCGATGACGCATATCCTGCTGCCCTTCATGATCCTGCCGCTCTATTCGGTGATGAAGACGATCCCGCCCTCTTACGTCCGCGCGGCAAAATCGCTGGGCGCGACCAACTGGACGGCCTTCTGGCGGATCTATTTCCCGCAATCGGTGCCCGGCATCGGGGCGGGCTGCATCCTCGTCTTCATCCTGGCCATCGGCTATTACATCACGCCGGAACTGGTGGGCGGCACCTCGGGCACCTTCATCTCGAACCGGATCGCCTATCACATCTCCAGTTCGCTGAACTGGGGGCTGGCGGCGGCGCTGGGCACGATCCTTCTGGGCGTCGTGCTGGCGCTTTACTGGACCTATGAGCGGCTTGTCGGCATCGACAAGGTGAACCTGGGGTAAGCGCATGTCACAGATGGATCTTCCCCCCTATGCCACGCCCGGGCAACGGCTCTGGCACTACATGTTCAAGGTGATCTGCGGGCTGATCTTCTTCTTCCTGATCGCGCCGATCCTGGTCATCATCCCGCTCAGCTTCAACGCGCTGGATTTCTTCACCTTCACGCCCGGCATGCTGGCCTTCGACCCGGAGGCCTATTCGCTCAAGCATTACCGCGACTTCTTCAACAACCCCGACTGGCAGCAGGCGCTTGCGAACTCGGTGCGCATCGCGCCCTCGGCCACGATCCTGTCGGTGGTGCTGGGCACGCTGGCGGCGGTCGGTCTGAGCCAGGACCATGTCCCGTTCCGGCGCACGATTATGGCGATCCTGATCTCGCCGATGATCGTGCCGCTGATCATCTCGGCGGCGGGGATGTATTTCTTCTATGCGAGGATCGGGTTGCAGGGCACCTATCTGGGCGTGGTGCTGGCTCATGCCGCGCTGGGCATCCCGTTCGTTATCATCACCGTGACGGCGACGCTGGTGGGGTTCGACCGCTCGCTGACGCGGGCCTCGGCCAGCCTCGGCGCGGGGCCCTTGCGCACCTTCTTCAAAGTGCAGATGCCGCTGATCCTGCCGGGCGTGATATCTGGCGGGCTGTTCGCCTTCATCACCTCCTTCGACGAGGTGGTCGTGGTGCTGTTCGTGGGCTCGGCCAACCAGAAGACGCTGCCCTGGCAGATGTTCATCGGGCTGCGCGAACAGATCAGCCCGACGATCCTGGCGGTCGCGACCGTGCTTGTGGCGGTCTCGATCCTGCTGCTGACCACGGTGGAATTGCTGCGGCGCCGCTCAGAGCGGTTGCGGGGGCTTTCGCCGGGCTGAGCGCCGGTTTGCGCGACATCAATGCGGCCCGCGCCCGGGCTGGCCAGACTTGGGACGTGGTCAAAGCGGAGGATGCCATGAAACCCGTTCGCACGCTGGTGCTGATCGCCAATGAGAAAGAGGCGCGGCTTCTGGTCAATGAGGGACCGGGCAAGGGGTTGGAGGACCTGTCCGCCTTCGACAAGGCGACCGAGATCCGCTATTCCGAACGGCCCGGCCGCAGCCAGGCTGGGCCGGGTGCCGCGCGCCACGGCTTCGAGTTCTCCACCCCCGAGCGGGAACAGAATCGCGACGCCTTTGCCCGCGATGTGCTGGAAATTGCGGCGGCGGAATGGGCGAAGGGCAGCTATGACCGCTTCGCGATGAGTGCGCCGCCCGCGATGCTGGGCGCGCTGCGCGGACATATCGCCGCGCCGCTTGCCGGGATCCTTGTTGCGGATCTCAACAAGGACCTGGTGGGGGTTGCGGCGGCGGACCTGCCGCGCCATTTCAGGGACATCATCCTGTTCTGAGCCGGGGCGTCGGCGCCCCGGCGCAATGCCCGGAGGCTCCGATGTCCGATACACCCGCTCCCAATCCGAACTGGCAACCCGCACCCGAACTGGTCTCGCGACCCCGGCCGGTATCCGCTGCCGCATCCGCTGCGCCGCCAGAAGCCGTGGCCGCCCAGCCGGCGCCGGGCGTCAATGGCACGACCGGCGCCGGCTGGGCGGCCACGGCTTCTGGC
>OMKS01002708.1_pt1 | contig 14564 bp, 10 predicted proteins | sample 1674721 | NCBI WGS metagenome assembly OMKS01 (sample SAMN06264996, study PRJEB25208) | sediment metagenome | isolation source: hot spring sediment | place: USA: California | collected 2014-09-02
GAATTCGGCACGCGCGCGGAACTCAAAAACATGAATTCCTTCCGCAATGTTCAGCGCGGGCTGGAATATGAAATTAAGCGGCAGCAGTACATTGTGGAAAACGGCGGCACAGTCATTCAGGAAACAAGGCTTTGGGATGACGCTCAGGGCGCGACTAATTCCATGCGCGGCAAGGAAGAAGCGCACGACTACCGTTATTTCCCTGATCCGGATTTGGTGCCGGTTATCGTGGATGTGGCCTGGATTGATAAAATCCGCGCGGACATGCCAGAGCTGCCCCAGGCCAAGCGCGAAAGATTTATCAGCGAGTATCAGATTCCCGCTTATGATGCGGGCGTGCTCACCTCCGAAAAAGCGTTGGCGCAGTATTATGAAGAAGTGGTGGCAATCTGCGCCAAGCCCAAACAGGCAAGCAACTGGCTGATGGGCGATGTAATGAAGTTTCTCAACGAGGATAAAAAAACAATCCGTGAATGTCCGATTACCGCCGCGTCTCTGGCGGAAATGATTAATCTCATTGACGCCGGTACCATCAGCGGCAAAATGGCCAAAGACATTGTGGAAGAAATGTATCAAAGCGGGAAAAATCCGCGGGAAGTCATTGCCGAAAAAGGCATGGTGCAGATTACCGATGAAGCGGCGCTGGCCAAAACCATCTCTTCGATCATTGATGCCAATCCGCAGCAGCTTGCCGATTATCGCGCGGGCAAGGAAAAACTTTTTGGTTTCTTTGTCGGCCAGGTGATGAAGGCCACGCAGGGTAAAGCCAACCCGCAGATAGTAAATGACCTGCTCAAGAAAATGCTTGCCAAATAATGATTAAGACAATCAGCTGGAAAAACAATAAAGCGGTTTTCATCGATCAAAGGGTTTTGCCCGCGGCGGAAAAGTATATTACCTGCGCGTCATACAAACAGGTTATCGCCGCGATTAAAAATCTCTCCGTGCGCGGCGCGCCCGCCATCGGCGTGGCGGCGGGTTTTGCGGCGGCGCTCGGAGCTTTAAATCTTGGCGAGCTGACGCCTGACAAATTCCGGCAAAAATTTTTTGCCATCTGTGATGAAATAAACCAGGCGCGCCCGACGGCGAGAAACTTAGCTTGGGCTCTCGAGCGCATGAAAAGGCGTTTTACACTTGTCCGGAATTTGCCCCCGCGCAAGATCACCACGGCATTAATCGATGAAGCAAAACGAATTTATAGCGAAGATATCGAAACAAACCGCAAGATCGGGAAAAACGGCGCGCGGTTAATCGCTCAGCGCGATAATATTCTCACGCATTGCAATGCCGGCGCGCTGGCGACGGCCGGATACGGCACGGCGCTGGGTGTAATCCGCTCGGCAAAAGGCCAGGGGAAAAAGCTTCATGTTTACGTGGATGAAACGAGGCCCGTCCTGCAGGGAGCGCGCCTCACCGCCTGGGAACTGAAAAAAGAAAAAATCCCATTCACGCTGATTACGGACAATATGGCGGGATTTTTAATGCGGCAGGGCAAGATCAACAAGATAATCGTCGGTGCGGACAGGATTGCCGCCAACGGTGACACGGCCAATAAAATCGGAACATATTCACTGGCGGTTTTGGCCAAAGAGCACAATGTGCCTTTTTACGTGGCCGCGCCGCTTTCTACGATTGATGTTAGTATAAAATTGGGAGAGAAAATACCGATTGAGCAAAGGAATCAATTGGAAGTAACACGCGTGCGGGGCAGAAATATCGCGCCCAAAGGCACAAAAGTTTACAATCCCGCGTTTGATGTTACGCCCGCAAATTACATTACCGCGATTATCACGGAGCAAGGCATTTTGAAAAAACCATACCGAGTATCTATTAAACGCGCGCACAAAGGAGTAAAAAATTAATGAAACTGTTTCTTTTTGATTTTGACGGAGTGCTGGTTGATTCGCTGGATATTTATGAAAAAACAGTCACTGAATGCCTGATAAAAATTAATCAGCCTTTAACACGCGGGCGCGAGGAGTTTCTGGAGCTATTCGAAGGAAATTTTTATGAATCGCTGGTGCAAAAAGGCGTGGATCTGGAAGCGTTTATGAAAGCGTCTATCGATATTTTAGCGCGGGTTAAAATAAAAGATATTAAGCCGATTGAAGGCGTCGTGCCAATAGTGGAGGAACTGCATAAAAATCATTGCTTGATTGTCATTTCATCCAACGAAACTGCTTCCATCAGGGAGGCGCTTGAGCTGTTTAAATATGACGGCTACTTTAAGGAAATTCTCGGCTCCGATTTTATGCTCAGCAAAAAAGATAAAATTCTCTACGCGATAAAAAAATATCAACTCTCCCCTGATGATATTTATTACATCGGCGATACAACCGGCGATATTAAAGAGGGAAAACAGGCAGGCGTGAAGACCGTGGGTATCACCTGGGGCTGGCACAGTAAAGAAAAGATGGTCTCGGCTAAACCCGATTATCTTTTTTACAAACCAGCTCAGTTATTACAGCTAAATTAGATATGGTGAATTATGACGGAAATTATCGAATATATGAAGACATGGTCTGTGCTGAAGTGGGTCATTCTGGTGCTCATTGCCGGATTTATCGGCCAGTTCGGGCGGATGACGGCGGAGGCCATCGTCAAGAAGATTGCGGCGCGGCGCGCTGAAAAAGAAGAAAGATCAGTTAGGGATGCATCAGCAGCCGGCAAAACACCGGCGCGGACTGAGAATGAATTCAGGCAAGATAAGCTGGAAAAGAAACGCCTTAAAGCTGCTGCCAAAGCCGCGAAGAAAGCGGGCAAAAAGAAATAAAAATATCAGCCGGTAAATTTTTTCAGGTGTGTTTCAATCAGGCGACTTTGGTCAAAATCCTTAAGCTTGAGATATTTTGGTGTCGCGCCGGCAAAGGCGCATTTGGGCGCCAAGCCGATTAATTCCGATTCCAGTATTTCGACGCCGCGTTGTGCGGCCAGCTTTTCTACCTCATCGTAAACAACTTTAAATGGTGTTTTGCGGCAATTGGTCAGGTTCATGGAGACCTGCGCGACGCCGCGGCTCTTCAAAATAACGCCAATTGCCCGTAAATACTTAAAGCCGCCGCTTTTTTCCCGGATTTGCGCGGCTATTTTTTGCGCCAGGCGCAAATCATCGCAAGCAAGATTTATATTGTACGCCACCAAAAGTTCCCGAGCTCCCACCGCCGTCGCTCCCGAGCGGGGATTGAAATCCCTGCCTCCCACGTCCGGCGCGTCTTCGGGACGCGACATTTTATCCTCAAGCGCTTCATATCCGCCGCGGCGGACATCCGGCAGTTCAACGCAGTTATCTTTGAGCGCGGCAAAGCCGTAAAAATACACCGGCACTCCAAAGCGTTCATGCAATTTATTGCCGAAAACGCGCGCCACTTCAACCGCGTCTTTCATTTTTGTTTTGCCGAGCGGTATAAAGGGCACAACATCAACTGCTCCCAGCCGGGGATGCACTCCTGTCTGCTTGCGCATATCAATCAGCTTCAGGGCTTTGCCGGAAGCCGAAAGCGCGGCTTCCAGGACATCATCGGGTTTTCCCAGGAAAGTGAAGACGCTGCGGTTATGATCGGCATCCGAGCTAAAATCTACCAGGTGTATATGTGGATGAGATTCCAATACCTTAGCGATAGCCGCGATCTTTTTCTGATTGCATCCTTCACTGAAATTTGGGACGCATTCGATAAGTTTCATATTTATACCTGATAAATATTAACTGCGGGAAGCTCCACACAGGTAAGTTGTCCACCATAAACAGCTCCTGTGTCAATGCCTATTTTGTTGTTGGTAATTAACGGTCTTTTGACAGGCGTGTGCCCAAAAACGACAATTTTGCCGAAGTCCTCAGGCGAATCGATAAACTCGCGGCGCACCCATACCAAATCGTCAATTTTTTGTTTTGCCGGTTCCAATCCCGGTATTAAGCCGGCATGAACAAATAAATATTTTTCACTTTCATAATAAGGAAGAAGCGAATTGTAAAATCGTATATGTTCGCCAGGTATTTTCTTTTTTCTCTCAACAGGGGAGTCCGTGCCGGCAATGCCGTAATCTTGCAGCGTGTATCTGCCGCCGTTGGCTAAATACAATTCTTCTTCTATGCCGTCCAGGTAGTTCAAAAACATGCGTTCATGATTGCCCATTAGATAAACAATGTTTCGAAAAATATTCTTCAGGGAAATTACGAAATCAACAGCATCCCGGCTGTATTTGCCGCGGTCGATATAATCTCCCAGAAAGACCAGCTGATCTTTTTGGGGTTCCGCCGGAATTTTTCCGATGAGCTCTTCGAGCTTATCGAGACAGCCGTGAATGTCGCCGATGGCAAATATTTTGTTCATGATAAATACTGTTATGACCAGTGGATTTAATCCAGAATCGCGGCGACAAAATCCGCGCCGTCGAATTCGCGTAAATCATCCAATCCCTCACCAACGCCTGCATAGAGTATGGGCAGAGCCAATTCCTGGACAATGCGGACAACCACGCCGCCCTTGGATGTTCCGTCCAATTTTGTCAGAATAATGCCGCTGGCACCGATTTCTGCTTTGAACATTTTTGCCTGAATCAGGGCATTTTGTCCGGTTGTCGCGTCCAGGACAAGTAAAATTTCGTGCGGCGCGCCGGTCAACTTGCCGCCGATTACCCGTTTAATTTTTTTTAGTTCTTCCATTAAATTGACTTTGGTATGCAGGCGGCCGGCGGTATCGATAATCATTGCTCCCGTAAATCCGCTGTTTATTTTTCCCAGTGCGTCATATACAACAGCCGCCGGATCGGCATTCATTTTTTGGCGGATAACCGGAGCTCCCACACGCTCGCCCCAAATTTCCAGCTGCTCAATGGCCGCCGCGCGAAAAGTATCAGCCGCGACAAGCATCACCTCATGTCCCTTCCCGCGCAGCAAATGCGCCAGCTTGCCTATCGTCGTGGTTTTGCCGCTGCCGTTGACGCCCACTACCATAATAATGAATGGTTCTCCCGGCACGATACTGAAACTTCCATGAGCGCCGGATAAGAGAGAATACATGTGTTCGCGAAGCACTTTTTTGATTTGCGCGGCGTCACCCAGTTCCCGACGCTTGATTTTTTCTTTTACATCGTCAATTAATTCAAGCGCGAACTGAGGTCCCAGATCAGCGCTGATTAATAATTCCTCCAGCTGTTCAAAAAGATCTGAATCCAGAGTTCTTTGCCCGAAAAGGATGGTGTCAAGGTTTTTCGCCAGCGCGTCGCGTGTTTTTGTCAGACCGCTTTTTAGTTTTGTGACAAAACTGTTTTTTCCCATTACCATAAAATTCCTAATCTTTGTTTGTGCCTTTGCATAATTAGGTCAAAGCCCTCTCATTAATTAATAACTATTTTAGCTGAGGAAGTAAAGAAGGGATTAATTTAGGCTTACCGAGACCAGGGAGGAAATGCCGTTTTTATGCATGGTAACGCCGAACAAAGTATCAGCGACTTCCATGGTAGTTTTGTTGTGTGTAATCATGACCACCTGGGATTTCTGGGCGACATCCTTAATCAGATTATTAAAGAGGTTGGTATTGGCGTCATCAAGCGCGGCGTCCACTTCATCCAAAACCAAAAAAGGAGAAGGACGGTACATTAAAATGGCGAAAATAAGGGCTACGGCCGCCAAAGACTTTTCGCCGCCGGAAAGGAGGCTGACACTTTGGGCTTTCTTTCCGGGAATCTGTATGTCAATATCCACGCCGGTTTCCAGCAAATCGTTTTCGTCGGTCAGAAGCAGCTGGCCGCGTCCTCCCGGGAAGATATGGGCGAAGACTTCCTTGAAGCAGGAGTTGATTGCCGCGAAAGTTTCGGCAAACCTTGTGCGGGAAATTTTGTTGATTCGCGTGATTGTTCTTTGCAGGGTATTGAGCGAGGCGTTCAAATCAGCAACCTGTTCGGATAAAAACTGATAGCGCGTGTCCAGCTCTTCGTACTCGTTTATGGCCAACAAATTCACTTCGCCGAAATTGCTCACCGCCTGCCGGTCCTTTTCCAGCCGCAGTGTGAGTTCATTAATTTCTTCTTCATCAATTTTGGTGAATGACGAAAGCATGTTTTCCCAATCGACATCGTACTTGTCTCTGATTGCCCTGGTCAGGTTTTCAGCGTTTAGCGCCGCTTCGCGGCAGAGAATTTCCTTTTCGTTTATTTTCTGACGCAACTCGTCCAGGGTTTTTTTTGTTTCCTTTATATCGTTTTCCCTTGATTTCAACTGCTCGTCTTGCGCGCTTTGCCCGGCTTTCATTTCGTTAAGCTCCGTCTCCTGCGCTTCGAGATTGCCATACAGCTCTTTAAGGTTGGCCTGCTCCGCTTCGATACCCGCGGCCAATTCCGCTATCTGCTGTTCGCAGGAAACAATACCTTCCTCTTTAGATTTTATTTCATTTTCAATGGCGGCGATGTCTTTTTCTAACCTTGATATTGTCTGTGAATCAGCGTCCTTTTTTTCCTCCAAGGCTGCCAGTTCGATTTTTTTGCCGGTTAAACTGCGCTCCTGATCGTCAATTGCCGTTCGCGATTGTTCGCGCCTTATGTTCAATTCGGAAATAATCGCGTTTATCTTTTTTTCCTCGTCTTCCTTGGCTGCGATTTCCGCGCTTATCTGGCTGGTTTTTTCTATTGCCTCAGCCGCCTCTTCTTTAATAGTACGGCAGTTAAATTCCAGGGCGGCCAGTCTTTGCTTTGTTGCTTCGAACGCGTCAGTAAAGCGCTCGCTGTCCTTTTTTCTGCTGTTGATTTCTATCTCCAGAGAATGAATGGATGTTTTAATCTGGGCTACTTCCTCTTCCCAGCGCGTGAGCGCGGCAGATAAATCACTTTTTTGTTTGAGCTGATCTTCCAGGCGCGCGCTCAGCGACGCGACGTCCGCGTCAAGCTCTGTTATTTCTCTTTTGGTCGCCAAAAGTCCCTTTTCCATGGCCTGGTTGCTTCCGCCGCTCAAGACGCCGTGTGCGGTTATTAAATCTCCTTCGCGTGTGACAAATGTGCCCCTAAAACCATTTTGCTTCCACAGAGATATACCGCTTTCCATGGATGGAATCAAAAAAACATCGCCTAAAAGGCATTCGGCAACTTGTCGGAAGTCTTCTTTTACCTCGATTTTTTGCATCAGTGGGTCGGCCTTGCCGGGATATTGATTTCCGGCCTTCCCATTAAGATTTCTGGCTTCCTGCGGCATGAAACTGCCACGCCCGAGATGATAATTTTTCAGATAGTCGATAGCCCACACGCCGTCTTCCGGACTTTTTACGACCACATAATGCAGTTTCTCTCCCAAAACAGCTTCCACGGCCATTTCATATTCGCGGGGAACGCTGATATGATCAGCGACCACGCCGTAAAACTTGTCATGCTTTTCCGGTTTTTCAATTACTTCCCGGACGCCTTCGCTTTCCCATTTGAAAGATTCCTGAAATTCCTTAAGGGAATTAAGCCGGGACGTTTTAACGCCAATTTCTTCTTTTGTCTGTAAATAACTTTCTTCGCACAGCTGTAACTCGGTTTTGGTTCTTTCAAGTTCTCCGGAAAATTCTTCTAGTTTTTCCCGCAGGGAATTCAGTTCCCGGACGCTTGCCGTAAGGGCGTCATTAACCGAGCTGAGAGCCGCGGTTAAATCGGCAAGCTTCCTTTTGTCCTCTTCGATTTCGCGTGTTTCCCGTTCCTCGCGTTTTTTCAGATCCTCGATGCTTTTGGCGAGGCTGGAAATCATATTTTTGAGCTTGGCTTTTTCCGTTACGATATCAATGTACTCGATTTTATTTTCTTCAAGCCGGCTGTTTGTTTCTTTGTCCGCTTCGCTAAGCTCTCCGGCTTTTTGCAGTCCTTCATTTAAATCTGTTTTTAGCGCGGCGATTTTTTGTTCAGCTTCCGCCGCTCTTCGGCGTGTATCGCTGATTTCCCCGCTCAGCTGCTCTTTTCTGTCGTTCAGGCTCTGAATTTCCGCGATGTTTTTCCGCTTGCGCTCATCGCAGTCGGCTATCTGGTGGCCAGCAAATTCGATATTCTTTTCTTTGATGCTTAATGCGTTTTTTGCTTCATAAAAAGCACGCTGCCTGGCCCCAATCAATTCCTCCTGTTCCAGAATTTTTGTTTTTATTTCTTCCAGCTGTGATTCTTTGGCTTCTATATTGGCGCGCAGGGAAGCTTCCTGCTGCTGTAACACATCGCGCTCAGCCTGAAGGGAGGAACCTTTTTCAAAGAGTTCGCCGTAATTCTGCATGGCCAGCGCCAGTTCTGTTTCCTTGAAGCGTGTTTTTATTTCTTTGTACTGTTCCGCTCTTTTGGCCTGGCGGGTAATGGCATTGAGCTGCGATTTTACTTCTTTGATAATATCATTGAGACGGAGAATGTTTTGCTTGGTGGCTTCCATTTTGCGCACGGCGGCGTCCTTGCGGCTTTTATACTTGGAGACTCCCGCGGCGTCTTCGATGAAGAGCCTTCTGTCTTCGGGCTTGGCCTCGACAAGGCTCATCACGTTTCCCTGCTCGACAAGAGAATAAGTGCGGGCGCCGACGCCCGTGCCCATGAAAAATTCCCTGACGTCCAGAAGGCGGCACGGCACGCGGTTGATGTAGTATTCGCTTTCGCCTTCACGGATAACTTTTCTGGTAATGGAGATTTCATTCATTCCGGAATAAGCTCCCGGAAAATTATGACCGTTGGCGATAAGAGTCATGGTCACTTCGGCCAGCCCGACACCTTCCGTGTCCTGGCTGCCGTTGAAGATGACATCATCCATTTTTTTACCGCGCAGTATTTTTACGCGCTGCTCGCCCATGACCCAGCGGATGGCGTCAACAACATTGGACTTGCCGCAGCCGTTGGGTCCGACAATCGCGGTGATACCGCCGGAGAAATCCAAAACGGACTTGTCGCGAAACGACTTAAAACCTGTTATTTCCAGCTTTTTCAAATTCATGGAACAATCTTGGGCATATAAGCAAAAATTTTTAAAATCTTAACAAAAGAAAATGCCTTTGTAAAGCAAAAATACCACAAAATGTGGTTTGAAAAGCATTAAACCACAATATGTAGTGCTTTAATCTTTTTTAGTTTTTTGGGCAAAGCTGCTCTTGACAGCGCTTTTTCCCGGGAAATTCGCCTTTTTTCAGCCGTTTTGTCCCGTACTGCAAGCGGAGCCAACCGCCGCTGACATGCGCTACTTCGCGGCGGAAATACACGAAAGCGCGGCAAAAAAAATATCTATCAAAAACCACGTAATTCAAAGTTGCCTCAGATGGATAAACAAAACAGAAAAAAAAAGGAAGGGAGGCTGTAAAGCAGCCTCCCTTTTGTTTGTGCCGTTTTACGCTTAAATAAAATTGTCTCAGTAAAGGAAAATAAGCGCGGGTGCGGCAAAGGCCGCTCCCGCGCTTAATAGGAAAAATCACTGGTCGGTCTATTGCACAAAATCCCGGAAATGGACCGATATCCGGATTTCATCCGAAGGCAGGTTGGGCACATTGACCACCTGCGTGGCGCCACCGCCGCCGCGGGGAGTCATTATCAGCGGGATAACGTCTGCCGGACTGGTTGGCAGATACAGATCCAGGCCGGACATGAACGGCAGTGCGTTGAATGTGGTGATAGGAGTGGTTAAATCCGTTGCCTGGTCTGGTTCGTTTGACGGACCCAGAGGCTCAGCATTATCAGGACCCCAATCCATTAAAAACAACCCAGACAGATGTTTTGCGCGGGCCGCAGCCTCCGGTGTCATAACTTGTGTTCCGCCCACGGTGAGGCTGTCATTATTTGCCCCCTGGTTGCCCCACATTTCTTTGTCGCGTGAAATGAGGATATCGGTGTGATTTGCGCTCTTGGCCATTAAATTGCCGAGCGCTGCGGAATCACTCGGATCTGACGTGTTCAGACGGATGAAATAATTGTCGGCCATCAGCGGTTCGCGATAAAAGTAATGCTTCCCTTGTGGATTCCCATATTCATCCTTATGCTCAAAGGCAAATTCCAGGGTAGCGCCTTTGTCCACCGTAAGCGGCCCCCAGTATCCTTCCGTGACTCCCGTGTCAAGCTCATACGTCGCCAGAGCGCCGCCAATCCGTGCCGTAGTGACCGGGTCGATTGCGAAAATTTCCAGCGTGCCCCGCGCGCCGACATTAACGGGAAAATAAATTGCTCTTCCGGCAATCTCGATTGTGTCACCGTGCGAGTCCGGTATCCGCGTGAATGCGGGAACCCTGCCGGTGAAGAAGCGGAACATATCCGCAAAAGACTCCTTCGAAGTGGCAACCTGGATGTGGGACTGATCTGTCCGGTAAATGTTTGTCGCCCCGACAATTTCCCCGCTGGGCAGGAGATACCCGTCTCCCCACAGTGCCAGCGTCGGTACGCCACCGGGAAGCGCCTCAGCTCCCGCGCCATCAACATTAACATAGCGCGCGACTTTGGCGGCATACACGGGACTTGCTCCCAGATAAGCCTGGCTGACAAAAGTACCCCGTGAATGGCCGATGAGGTCCACCTGCGCGGCGCCGGTGGCCGCCCGCACAGCATCAATAACGGCATTCAGCTGGCCGACCTGCACCGGATATGAAGTGGCTCCGCTGGTATCATTTTCATAAACCTTCAGGTGGGTAAGGGGATAGCCGTTCGCCATAAACCGCTGCGCCTGGGATTCGAACTGTGAAGCGGAACCGGCAAACCCGTGCACAAAAACAATGGGATCCTCCTGACGCACGAAATCACGGAAATGGACGGTTATCCTGACATCGTCCGAGGGCCAGGCGGGAACATTGATAATTTGCTTGAAACCGTTTCCGCCGCGGGGTGTGAGCTCAACCGTGATGACGCGGTTTTCATCCGCCGGCATGTATAAATCAAGGCCGGACATGAATGGCAGGCCGTGGAAAAAATCGATCGGCGCGCTCAAATCTGTTGCACCCAGTACATGGGGGTTGTAATATACAGATTCATTGAAAGGAGCTATGTTCGGTAGCCCATTATCAGGCGCTACAGGTCCCCAATCCAACAGAAACAGTCCGGACAGACGATTTTCTCGGGCCGCCGCTTCTGCACCGCCTGCCGAATCAAAAATATCCACTTCATCCACGATAAGAATATCGTTGCCGTCTCCCTGGTCGCCCCACATTTCCTTATCGCGGCTGATGAGGATATTGGTATGATTTGGTGTTTTCGTCAGAAAATTACCAATTCCTGTGGGAGAAAGCGGATTCGATGTGTTGAGGCGGATGAAATAATTGTCGGCCATGAATGGTTCGCGATAGAAATAATGTTTTCCGCCGGCATTATGTTCAAAGGCAAACTCATAATAAACGCCTTTGGTAACATTGAGCGGCCCCCATGTTCCGGCTGTGCCGATTGTGTAAGTGGCCAGAGCGGGACCGACTCTCTGCGCGGTTTCGGCATTGAGTTCATAAATTTCCAGCGTGCCCGGCGCGCCGGTGTTTTGCGGAAAATAACTGACCTTACCGGCAATTTCGACCGTGTCACCCGGCGCTATCGGAATATCAGTAGTGGCGGGTTCAGTTCCACTATTAAAAAACTTATACATCTCAAAAAATGATTCGGCGGAAGTAGCCAGCTCAATGTGTGCTTGATCAGAATTATTGATGTGGGTGGCTCCCTCTATCGCGCTTTCGGGATAGACTGCCATATCTCCCCACAGGGCTAAGGTAGTTGTTCCATATACCTCTAAAGAGCCCTCCCGCCCGCCGTCCACATTAACGTAGTGGGCGATTTTTTCCGCGCGTTCAGGTACTGACAGATAAATAGAGCACACATAGGTACCACGCGAATGGCCGATGAGGTTAACCTGAGTATGCCTGGTTCTCCTCAACAAATTGTCGATGATTTCATCTAGTGCCTCCGCTTGTGCTATCAGAATCTCTGGACTGGTCGCGGATGTATCATGGTCATAGGCCGCCAGGTAGGCGAGAGGATAGCCGTTGGCAATAAAGCGCTGCGCCTGCGATTCAAACTGCGAGGCGGAACCGGAGCCGCCGTGAACAAAAACAACGGGGAGAAAATCGCTTTCCGGCGCCCGTGGTCCAATTGGCATAAATCCCCCATCGCCACTGGAACCGCAACCGGTGAAAAAAACAAGTCCTGTGAACAGAAAAATTGATAAAACGCTGAAAAAAAACATCTTTATTTTTGTCATTATACTTATTGCACCTCCTTATTTTCTAAATTGTCTTTGGTACAATGCCCGGCGGTAATCAAAGCTAAAAAATATAACCCACCGCCGGCTTCTGTTGTGTGCGCCGCCGCAGAGATTACTCAGCCGCGTGTCTGAAAAAAAACGCTAAGCTGTCGAAAAAAGAAGCGGATGGCCACACTTTTAACTGATTACATACGGTTTTTTTACCTCCTTTCTGCCTGCGTCGCGTAGCCGGCGATGGATATTCATTTTTTCGGAGGGCTAAATAATTAGACAGGAACATCGAAAGCAATGGGTTATGCAACGTCTACAAAAACCCTCCATGGAGCTTGGGATAAATAGATTATCGCTACGACTAATGAAATAGCCGAGTGAAATTCTAATTACCTAAGAGAACTATGCCTGTCAAGATAAATTTTGCCTATAAACAGATATTGACAATATTATTTAAATACAGTTGCTTACGGCTGATCTTCAATTGTAAACTTGCTTTTTTTTAAAAATAGTTGCAAATTCCACACAAGGGAAAGCTCTATATTTATTTTCTATAAATCAGGAGATGCATGGCGTCCGTAGACAAAAAGCAACACATAATTGACGTAGCCGTGTCAGTTCTTTCCCGTAAAGGCAAAAAAGCCACGATTTCGGAAATTGCCGCCGCTGCCGGAGTTAATGATTCGGTCATTTATCATTACTTTAAGAATAAAACAGACCTGCTGTTTTACGCCGCCGCGCAATCACTTAAAGAAAGATTGGTGGATCTGGAGCGCTATCTGGCGGGCATCCGCGAGCCCGTAAGCCGTCTGAGCAAGTTAATCTGGTATCAATTGAACTATCATGATGACGAACCGGAATACGCAAAATTCACCATTTTTGATTCCCGCGCTCACCGGGATTTTTTCCGGCATGAAGGGTCGGAATATTTTCTTCATTGGATAATAAAGCTGAACGATATTCTCAAAGACGGCATTCGCGGCGGCAACTTTTCGCCTGATATTTCCGTTTCCGTGGTCAATGCGATGATTTTCGGCCTGCTCGATATGGAGAACATACTGGTATTTACCGGCAAACGCGGCACAAGCGCCAAAGACGATTTCGATGACATTCTTAATTTGGTGCTTTCCATTCTTAAATATGATGAAAAAGAAAAATCGAGTAAGGCGGATAATAAGAAAAAAATGATTGTTTCAGCGTCTGAAAAAATATTTTCGGAAAACGGATTTGAGGAATCAACAACAATAGATATAGCGCAGGCATCCGGCGTAGCCGAAGGAACTCTCTATGAATATTTTAACAGCAAGGAGGAGATGTTGTTTTCCGGCATGAGCAACCACTTCATTGCGCATACAAACAGCGCAAAAAAAATTTTAGCCGCCTCTGATCCCGTGGAAAAACTCAGCCGGTTCATCAAAGATAATTATTTTCTCTACCTGAGAGAACCTTTCTTCGCGCGGAACTTTATCGCCGGCGGCATATATAATGAGAGCTTTTATTATTCACCGGCTTACGAAGATTTTGCGGCCTACATGGAGACGATGGATATTATTCTCGATGAAGGCAAAAGAGAAGGTTTGTTTCGTCCTGAGATAAATAACCGCATCTTTAAAAATCTTTTTATCGGCTGCTTCAGCCATATCATGCTGCGTTGGTTTAATTCCTCTCCGCAGGCCTATTTTGATACGATAAGGGCCATCGATTGGACGGTAACGCTTCTTCTGCGGGCGGCGCTTCTTAAAAGTAAAAAATGAAACAGACTTATCGGAAAGAAATTATTCCGGCAGCTGCAACCGTGACAGAGTGCTTGTGCCTCAGATAAAGTTAATCCATATGCTCCAGGGATAATTTAGCCGGTTCTTTCCCCAAAAGCACCATGCCGAAATGCTCAAATTTTTCTCCCGTTTTGGGATCCATGTCGTGCCAGCGCGCCAGAAACTCGCGTTCGCGCAGCCAGGTACGGCGGATAGTCGCCGGATCTTCAAAGAGCAGAAAATTTTTATTAAGGCCGATAACAATGGCGTAATGTCCGTTTTCCCAATCGTTGCGCCAGTCATCGAGCGTCATATTGCGGTCGGCCCAAGCCTGCAGCAAAACGATTACGGGAGTGCCTTCATCCACGTATTGCTTGACCTGATTGAGCGACCAGTGCGTGCCGGATTTGACCTCAAAGCCGTATTTCCGCGCAACGGAAATCATCGCCTGAATCGGCGTGCCTTTCTCAGGAGAAGTACCCAGGTCTTCCAATAATTGGTCGCCGGACACATCCACGCCGTAATAAGCCATGACGGTCTGCAGAGCCTGCGCACCGCAGTCGTAATCGTATTTTTGTTTGCCGATGTGCAAATCGATCATGCGAATTGCCTCAAATAAAATGTTACCGAAGGGGTTGATAAAAGAGGTTCGTTGCCTCAAAAACCGATGTTACCGA
>OMKS01002710.1_pt1 | contig 14560 bp, 9 predicted proteins | sample 1674721 | NCBI WGS metagenome assembly OMKS01 (sample SAMN06264996, study PRJEB25208) | sediment metagenome | isolation source: hot spring sediment | place: USA: California | collected 2014-09-02
GGTGGGCTTGGCACAAATGTAGTAAAACTTTCTCTTTTCTGTACGACGTTTTACATTTAGTGTTAAACGATTATCTAGATACAAATTTACTCTCCCCAACAAAAAAGCAAATTTTTGTATATGTTATAGAACGCCTATGTATTTATAAACATATTTTGATTTTTAACCTAAGTGCCATGAATCATCAAATTCAATTAGGTTAATAAATAATGGGTAGGCTGTATGATTTTGGAGGAATGAGTCGGAATGAGTCGGAATGAGTCGGGTCTGGCAGAATGTGATGGAGGAAGTTAAAGGAAGTTAGAGGAAAATTGAATAGTTAAACCCAACAATATTGGGGCAGAAAGTTTCTGAATGAGTAGGAATGTAAGACTGGGAGAGAATTAGAGTAGATTAAACCGAAATGGGAATACGGTAACATTTTTTAAAGAAAATCTGTCAATTAAAAAACCAATTGACGGTTCGACTAACAATATCTATTCATTCCGAGAGTTCGAAATGAGAGATTTTGATAACTCGGGGTTGCCTCGATAAGCAAATATAATCAAAGCGTATACATGTTTTTTATGTTTCTATTAATTAATCTCAGGTGATTGGTTGTGGTGTTCCGATAAGATATTACAAATAAAGCCGAAACATGATAGTTTCGGCTTTATAATTGGATGTATGGGCTCTATAGATTTTCTTTGATGTAGTTGGTCATGAGTGTGTAAAGGTGCATGGTAGTGTTCCCTCCACGTATTCCGTGGTTTTTGTCGGGGTAAACCATCACATTGAACTGTTTGCCGGCCTGAACCAGCTTTTCGATCATATCAATGGAGTTCTGGAAATGAACATTATCGTCGGCGGTGCCGTGAATTAGCAGGAACTTGCCCTTAAGCTTGTCAACGTGGTTGATTGGTGAATTACTATCGTAGCCTAGGGGGTTATCCTGGGGTAAGCCCATGTAGCGCTCGGTATAAATAGTATCATAATAACGCCAACTGGTAACTGGTGCCACGGCTATTGCCATTCGGAAAACATCAGCTCCCTTGAACAGGCAAAGGCTCGACATGAAGCCGCCGTAACTCCACCCCCAAATGCCAATTCGGCCACCATCTACAAACGGAAGGGTTTGCAGGTATTTAGCCGTTTCAATCTGATCGATTGATTCGTAGTAGCCTAACTGCCCGTAGGTCATCTTCTTGAATTGCTCGCCACGGCCGCCAGTCCCGCGTCCATCCACACAAACAACCATATACCCAATGGTAGCCAAATACTCATCCCAACCAATTCGGAAACGGTCAAGAACAGATTGCGACCCGGGTCCATTATACTGGTACATCATTACCGGGTATTGCTTGGTGCTGTCAAAATTCAAGGGTTTTACCATGTATCCATAAAGTTCTACCCCCTCAGATGTCTTGAAGGTGAAAAACTCCTTTTGGGGAATATCGTACTGCTGTAACTTTTCTCTAAGTTTTTGGTTATCCTCCATTACCCTCACCAGTTTACCGTTACCTTTGTAAAGGGTTACGCTCAATGGCAATGTAGCGGAAGAGTGATATACCATAAAGTACTTATAATTTTTGGTAAACACAGCGGTATTAGTGCCGCTTTTAGGTGATAGTTTCTGTGTTTTACCTTTTAAATTAACGGCAAAAACTGCCTTCCGCAGTGGACTTTGGTCGTATCCAAGATAGTATATGGTTTTATTTTTGGGATTGAATCCATAAACCGAAATCACCTCACTGGGGCCCTTGGTTATTTGCTGAATGGCCTTACTTTGCCAATCGTAAAGGTAGATATGCTTAAAGCCATCGCGCTCCGAGGTAAGGATGAACTGTTTCCCATCGGGGGTAATGGTTAGGTAATCGTCGGTTACCTCTTCGATATAGTACTTGCTTGTTTCGGTAAATACGACCTCGGAAATACCCGATGCAGCATCGGCCATAAGAATGTCGATTTGGTTCTGTAACCTGTTCAGCCTAATCATACAAAGCTTATCGAATGAGGGCAGCCACTTAATTCGGGCAATGTACTGGTCGGTACTAGGGCCAACATCCATTTGACGGGTGGTTTTACCACTGACATCGTAAACATGGATTGAAACTATTGAGTTCTCCTCACCTGCCTTGGGATACTTAAAGGTATAGTTCTCGGGGTAAAGGTTACGTTCATACAAGGTCATGTTAAACATTTTTACCCGGCTCTCGTCAAAGCGGTAAAATGCAAGTTTTTTGGAATCGGGCGACCACTGAATTCCTGTAGTAAGGGCAAATTCCTCCTCGTAAACCCAGTCGGCTGCACCGTTAATAATATTGTTATACTCGCCATCGGTTGTCACCTGAATTTCTTCAGAGTTTTGCAGATCTACAATGTAGATATTATTAGCACGAACAAACGCAACCTTACTGCCATCGGGCGAGAAAGTGGCATTCATCTGCGGGCCGTTCTGCGACAATCGTTTTAGCTCCTTAGTTTTAGTGTTATAAATATAATTTTCGGCAGTGTAGGAGTGACGGTAAATCGATTTCTGGTTGGTTTCGACCAACATCTTGGTTTCATCGGCCGAAAGCTGATAGCCCGACATTGTCTTAAGGTCGGCAATATCAAACGCCGATGGGTCAAAAAGAACATCTACCTGTTCACCTGTAGCAAGTTTGAACTTTGCCACCTGCCTTTTGTCGTTGTACGCTGAGTAAAACTCATCGTCGTTCATGGGCGATAATCCCCAAATGCTGCTTATACGGAATGTCCCCTTTTTAAAAAGATCGTCAAGGGTGATTTGCTGCTTGGCTACCTGTGCCGTTAAAAGCTGATGCCCAGCAACTAAAACTGTAAGCAACAAAAGGATTACTCTTCTCATATGCATTGGTTTTGGTTATCAATTTTGATATCAAAGTAATTCAAATGTTTAAATCCGATCAATAAGTATTACGGTTTTAACCATGGCACTAAGGTAGAAATAAAAAATTGATAAGAAAATGACAAATCGCAATAGCTCTAAATCGATTGCGGAGGTTAAAAGGTGTGAAAACCAAACTTTTGTTCCCCTATTCCAATTTTTTTAATACTTTTGTAAGCTCATGGAGAATTTGTTAAAACAAAGTAAAATAAACCCTTTAAGTTTAATTAAAAACTCGAAAATAGATGTCGAAAGTAAAGAGAGTTTACGTCTTTGGAAATAAGACGGCCGAAGGGAAAGCAGACATGAAGAATCTGCTTGGCGGTAAGGGTGCTAACCTAGCAGAGATGTGTCTCTTAGGTTTACCAGTACCCGCAGGTTTTACCATTACAACCGATACCTGTAATGAGTATTACAAGAATAACCATGAGCTACCTGCCGACCTAATCCCTGAGATTTGGGACGCAATGGCAAAGGTTGAGCAAATGATGGGCATGAAGTACGGCGATGCAGAAAACCCCCTGCTGGTGAGTTGCCGCTCAGGTGCTCGCAAGTCGATGCCAGGCATGATGGACACCGTATTGAACATTGGTCTTTGCTCATCAACTATTCCTGGTCTTATCAAGAAAACCAACAATCCAAGGTTTGTTTGGGACTCGTACCGTCGCTTAATCATGATGTATGCCGACGTGGTAATGGAAAAGGCCGAAGGCATTGAGCCGGTTGATGGCAAGGGTATCCGTAAACAGCTCGATGATATTCTTGACGAATACAAGCACAGCAAGGGATACAAGAGCGACACCGATTTAACCGCCGATGACCTTAAATTATTAGCCGAAGAGTTCAAAAAGCAGGTTAAAAAAGTTCTTGGCAAAGAATTCCCAGACGATGCTAATGAACAACTACTTGGTGGTATCAAGGCCGTATTCAAGAGCTGGAATGGCAAGAAAGCCGTTTCGTACCGCCGCATCGAAGGCATTCCCGACGATTGGGGTACTGCCGTTAACGTTCAAACCATGGTGTTTGGCAACATGGGCGATTCCTCAGCAACCGGTGTTGCTTTTACCCGCAACCCTGCAACCGGTGATAATGTTTTTTACGGTGAGTGGTTAATCAATGCTCAGGGCGAAGACGTGGTTGCCGGTATTCGTACACCAAACCCTCTGAACAACGATACCAAAAACGAGCAGAATAAGCACCTTCCAAGTATGGAAGAGCTCATGCCCGAAACCTACAAGAAACTTGTTGATATCCGCAACACCCTTGAAAAGGCTTTCAAGGATATGCAGGACATTGAGTTCACCATTCAGGAAGGTAAACTATACATGCTTCAGTGCCGCGCTGGAAAGCGTACAGGCACCGCTGCCTTGAACATGGCCATGGATATGCTTCACGAAGGCTTGATCGATGAAAAAACCGCTGTTCTTCGAGTTGATCCTGTACAGCTCGATGAGTTGCTTCACCCCATTTGCGATCCCAGGGAAGAAGCTAAGGTTACACCTGTTGCAAAGGGATTACCTGCGGGCCCTGGTGCTGCTGTGGGTAAAGTAGTTTTCACTGCTGAAGATGCTGTGGCATGGGCACACAAAGGCGAAAAGGTTATACTGCTCCGCGAAGAAACCAACCCTGAAGACGTTGAGGGCATGCGTGCCGCTGTGGGAATTCTGACCGCTCGTGGTGGTATGACCTCGCACGCTGCTCTTGTTGCCCGTGGTTGGGGTAAATGCTGTATAGTTGGAGCTGGTACACTTAAAGTTAACGCAACCGAAAAAACCGCTAAGGTCGAAGGCTCTGATATTGTAATCAAGGAAGGCGACTTACTTACCCTAAACGGAACCAAAGGTAACGTTTATACAGCCGAACTAAAACTAATGGAAGCAACTGAAAACCCTCGCTTCCAGGAGTTCATGAAGTTGGTTGACAAGTACCGTAAGATGGGTGTCCGCACCAATGCCGATACCCCTGAAGACGCCAAGGTTGCTCGTGATTTTGGAGCCGAAGGTATTGGCCTATTCCGTACCGAGCACATGTTCTACGGTAAGGATGCCGAGGAGCCTTTGTTCCTGCTCCGTAAGATGATTCTTAGCACAACCGAAGCTGAGCGTCGTAAGGCATTGGATGAGTTATTCGTTTACGTTAAGCGTGATGTTAAGAGCACCATGCTTGCCATGGATACACTTCCCGTTACCTTCCGTCTGCTCGACCCTCCTTTACATGAGTTTGTTCCACAAAGCCCCGAAAAGCAAGCAGAACTAGCTAAGGCTTTAGGAATTTCGGTTGAAGCCATTGTTAAGCGTGGTGAAGCGCTGCACGAAGTTAACCCCATGATGGGCCACCGTGGTGTTCGCCTTGGCGTAACCTACCCCGAAGTTTCCGAAATGCAAATCCGCGCAATTTTAGAGGCCACTGCCGAACTGAGGAAGGAAGGTAAGACCCCTAAGCCCGAAATCATGGTTCCTGTTACCAGCGATGTATCGGAACTCGATTTCACCAAGAAAATTGTTGACCGAGTTTACGCTGAGGTTTGCAACAAGTTTGGCATTAGCGCTATTGAATATAAGTATGGTACAATGATTGAGATACCTCGCGCCTGCTTACTTGCTGACAGAATGGCTAAGACAGCCGAGTTCTTCTCGTTTGGTACCAACGACCTTTCCCAGATGACCTTTGGTTTCAGCCGCGATGATATCGGTGGTTTCCTACACGATTACCTCGATAAGAAAATGCTTGCTGCCGACCCATTCCAAACTATCGATCAGGATGGCGTAGGTCAGCTAATTGAAATGGCAGTGGCCAAAGGCCGCAACACTCGTCCTGAACTCAAGATAGGTATTTGCGGTGAGCAAGGTGGTGATCCTGCTTCGGTTGAGTTCTGTTTCAAAAAGGGCTTAACCTACGTAAGCTGCTCGCCTTTCCGCGTTCCCATTGCACGCTTAGCTGCAGCTCAGGCAAGCATCAAGTACGGCAAATAAACCTAATATGATTGTTGATTAAAAACGCCCTAAATTCAGGGCGTTTTTTTATTTTTGTTAATTATTAAATATTTTATGCTTTTACGATGTAAATATTACCTGTTCCTGCCCTTGCTTTTAATTATTGGGAACATCAATTCTGTATTCGGACAAGAAACAATTGTTGATTCGGCATGGGTAATATCTACCTACAATTACCTGCTGATGCTTGAAGCCGACTCAGGCAATATCGAAAAAGTTAAAACACTACTCTACCTTGGAGCCGATCCTAATACTTGCGATGAAAACGGAGTAACACCTTTAATGTTTGCCGTACAATCGGGAAATGCTGAACTTGTAGAGCTTTTAATTGATGCTGGGGCAAACGTTAACGCATATCCTGCCAATGGCAATACCGCTCTACATGCCGCCGTTATAGCTGCAAACGACACTATAACAGAATTACTGATTAAAAAAGGCGCCAATGTAAATGCAAAAAATGTCAAAGGGTTAACACCTTTACATTACGCTGTTTGGTTAGGACTCCCCTACTTAACTGATATCTTAATTTATTACGGCTCCAACATTAACCCAAGAGATAACCTTGGTAATACGCCAGTCATGCTTTCGGTTTTCAGCGGGGCAAAGCTCAGCACAAGGTTGCTCCTTGAAAATGGAGCCAACCCCAATATACCTGATAATAAAGGAGTGACTCCCTTGATGGTTGCAGCCCAATTCAACGACACAATTATTTGCAATTACCTAACTGCTTATGGTGCCGATTTGAGCCTAAAAGACAAAAGAGGAGCAAATGCCCTTAGCTATGCAATAGCCAACAACTCGAGCGATATCATTAAGATATTAATCGACTTAGATGCTCTTGATTATACCCTCAAAAAAAGCTACTACCAAATTGCCCGTGAATACAACAATAAGGAAGCCATGCTTCTTTTTGCCAAACAAGGCCACAAAACCAAGATAAAACTATCAATATCGACCTTTAACTTTGGAATGGGAATAACCCTTGCCAATCACGAGTTTTTGCTGGGTTTCCGTATGGGAATAACTGAGCAAATTACCCAAACGGAATTATCAATCGCCTTTTTATATCGTCCAAATGCTACGGCCTCACTAACCAGCGTGAATGGACAACTCTACCAGTACTGGGAATACCGAAAAATCATACAAGCGAATATCAACAAAAACTACAATCTGCTCAAACACAAAGGGAAGAACATTAATGCGTTTGCCAACTTAGGAATTGGGCCGGCATTCCGAAACTTCCGAGGAACAGAATCGAAGCCCAAAACATTTTTGAGCACTAACATAAGCGGTGGTTTATCGCTTAGAGGCGAAATAATGGAGTATTCACTTGCTTTTGGCTACAACTTTAAAAATGAGTTAGGAGCCTCACCATATTTCTACTCCATTTCGGCTAAGTTCCATTTAAATGTTTTACATCCACGAGTTGTAAATAAAAACATAAAACATGTACAGTAAGACTTTTAAACTTTTAACAGTTTTGCTAATTATTCTGATTCCTTACTCCTGCGAGGATTTGGAGCCCTTTTTTGTTAATTGCAATGAGTGCTATCAACTTAAACCCGACAAAATTGATGTTCGCATAAAGTTCACCATTAACAGCGAGAACCAAGAGGTTTACTTTGAGCTATATAGCGGCAACCCGGAAAACGGCTATTTGTTTTTTAGCGGAAATTCAACCATAAGCGAAAAGGTATTCCTACTCGATGCCAACTCATACTACTCAATAAAAGCATACTACACCAGCAAAGGAAGGCAGATTATTGTAATTGATGCCACTACAGTTAAAGTTAAGTACGATAAATCGTCGTGCTCAAGTCCCTGTTACACAATTTCAGGCGATGTGTTAGATGCACGCCTCCGATACTAAAACATGTTTTTTTAGCAGTGTTTTAAAACCATGTTTTCAAACTACAAAAAACCAACCTATAAATTAACACAATATTAGTTACTTCGCCGTAATTATTAGTGTTTACCAAGTTTAACTAAAATTATTTACGGTGAAGAAGGAACTTCTTATCAGGGATTTTACCCTTAGGGATGGCCAGCAATCGCTGTTTGCCACCCGGATGACACAGCAACAAGTTGAAAGGGTATTGCCCTACTACCGCAAAGCTTGTTTTTATGCCATGGAGGTTTGGGGTGGAGCTGATCTCGATTCCGTAATGCGCTACCTGAACTAAGATCCATGGTACAGGCTTGAGAGCATAAAAGCAGCCATTGGCGATGCATCAAAGCTGACTGCCCTTTCAAGGGGTCGTAACCTGTTTGGGTACAACCCGTACCCCGAAGAAGCTATTGAGGGCTTTAACCGCAATGTTGTTAAAACGGGGATTTCTATCATGCGGATATTCGATGCCCTCAACGACACCGACAATATCCGCAGTACTGTAAAGTAAGTTAAGGAAAATGGCGGTATGGCCGACTGTACCGTTTGCTTCACCGTTGACCCAAAATTCTCCCGTAAGGATAGAATAAAAGTCATGCTCAGTGGTAAAACCCTACCCCAAAAAATCTATACCGAAAAGTACTATATAACCAAGGCTAAAGAGCTTGAGGCCATGGGTGCCGATATGATTACACTAAAAGACATGGCCGGCCTGGTTACTCCCAAGCAATCGGCAGCAATTATTTCGGCACTTAAACGCGAGGTTACTGTGCCCATCGATTTCCACACACACTGTACACCGGGTTATGGTTTGGCATCAACCCTAACTGCCATTATAAATGGGGTTGATATTGTTGATACTGCCATTTGGAACTTTGCCGGAGGCCCTGCCGCTCCTGCCTTTGAAATCATTCAGATGTTCTGCGATAAAATGGGAATCGATACCGGGGTAAACCTACAAGCGGTTACTGCCATTAACCAGGAGCTAAAGATTATACGTGCTGAACTCAAGGAACTTGACACCTACGAATTACCCATCGATTTTGATATTACCAGCTATACACTTCCTGCTCGCATCGATAATCTGTTTGAGCAAGCCATCCTATTTGCCCAATCGGGCAAGTACGATGCCCTACCGGATGCCTGCCAGGCCATTGAACGTTACTTTAACTTCCCCGAACCCGATGAGAATGTGAAGAATGCTGAAATACCCGGGGGTATGTACACCAATATGCCTGCACAGCTCAAACAACTTAAACTGGAAAATCTGCTCCCAAGGGTGCTTGAGATTATCCTAACCGTTCGTCTCTATGCAGGGTATCCGCCACTGGTTACCCCTACCAGCCAAATAGTGGGCGCGCAAGCCGTAAACTGTGCAATTGATGAAAGCAAAGGACTCCCCTTCTACTCCAATAAATCGATACAGTTTGTAAATCTTGTTAAAGGGCTATACGGGCAAACCCCCTTGCCAATCGACCCGCAATTCCGCTTAAAAAAATGCCGGCGTAGCCGAGGAAACCCCTTACGACACATCGTACTACAAAAAGCAGCCAACCCATCGTTTTCTGAGTACGGTGATAATGTTCGCCTGGCCATGAGCGAAAAGGAAGAACTACTACTTGAACTTTTCCCTACCGTAGCGGGAAAATACCTTCGCGATAAAGTGGTAAACCATTACGAGTCGATTAAACACCAGCATGAGGAAGAGGCTCAGCGTAAAATACAGGAAGAGAATCAAAAGTACTACTCAATGACCGAGAAGCAACGCTGGAAAAGGCTTTTAGACGGGTTACAGCATTATTTTTTCTAACTTCATAAGTTTAGGTTAAAGTTGGGTTGAGAAAAGGGGCTTACGCCCCTTTTCTTCATTTTTGTTCAATCTCGTTGTTCATGGGTGTAATATCAACACGTGTATCGTAATCGCCAAGCAGGTGCTTACAGAAGTAATCGCCGGTAAGCCAGAAATGGTACTCGGTCATATCGCCATAGCCATGACGCTGACCAGGATACATAAAAAAATCGAAACGCTTATTGGCCTTGATCAGAGCATTGGCAAGCCTAATGGTATTGCCCGGGTGAACGTTGTTATCAATTTCGCCGGTAGTTAACAGCAAATGTCCTTTTAGGTTCTTGGCTATTTCGGAGTTCTTATCAATGTTATACTCAAAGGTAACATTGCCGGCAGTATCGGTAATTTCCTTAACTCCATGATGCTTCTCGCTCCACCAGCGGTTGTAAATATTATTCTCGTGGTTGCCAGCATTGGCCACGCCAACCTTAAAGAAATCGGGATAGGTAAGCATGGCTGCTGCTGTCATAAAACCGCCACCAGAGTGACCATGAATGCCTACACGGTTAATATCGATATACTTATGGCGATAGGCCAACTGCTCGGTTGCTGCTTTCTTATCGGCTAATCCATAGTTACGCAGGTTTCCGTATCCATAGTTATGGTACCATTTTGAGCGGGCTGGATGTCCACCCCTATTACCTACGGTTATAACAAAAAAACCAAATTGGGCCAATCGGTCAATCCTATCCATTCGGGTAGAGAACGATTTGTTAACAGCCTCGGTCTGGGGTCCAGGATATACGTATAGAATAATGGGGTATTGCTTTGTGGAATCGAAATCAAAAGGCTTGTACATAACGCCATACAAATCGGTAATGCCATCGGCTGCCTTCACGGTAAAGGGCTCTGGGAACTTATAGCCTGCTTCAAAGAGCAAACTTAAATCGGCTTTTTCCAGGAATAATATATCGTTACCCTGGTTATCAACAAGTTTAGATTCGGGAATGGTGTTTACACGAGAGTAATTGTTCACAAAATACAGCTGGTTATCATCCATACTGATGGCATGGTCAAAGTTACCCTTGTTCAAAAGTTTTAGTCCGGAGCCATCAATATTTACACGATAAAGATGCATGTAGTATGGATCTTCGCCTTTTTCTTTGCCATTTGCAAGGAAGTAAAGGGTTTTTGTAGCCTCGTTGTAGCCAACCAATCGTTCGCAGTGATAGGGCCCGCTGGTAATTTGACGGATTAGATTTCCTTGGTTATCGTACAGGTAGAAATGCCCCCATCCATCGCGTTCCGACCAGTGAACTATCTCCTTTTCATTGTTAATCAAAGCAATACCTTTAAAATCGATATAGGTATTTAGGCGCTCCTCAATAACCGTTTTCACTTCGCCAGTTTTAATATCAACATAGCAAACATCTATCCGTTTAAGGTCGCGCGAGGTGCGCTGGAAGTAGAGCTTATCGGAATATTTTGACAGCCATCGGGTTGGAACATAGTCGTCGTCGCGCTCGTTTGCCAACCGGCGATGGTTCAGGATTGAAACATCCTGATCCTTGAAAGCTTGGATATCGGGTTTTATCACCGTATCCTTATTATTCATGTCAAAAATAAGGATTTCGTTCTGGGGCGCTTCCTTCTCACCGGGCATGTGGTACTTGTAGGTTTCCAGCGTTGGTCTTGGACTGCTTAGGGTTTTTAGAACCCACAAATCCTTAACCTGTCGTAGATCTGTGCGAACCATGGCAAAGTACCGCGAATCGTGCGACCATGTAATGTACGCTGGCTTACGTTTATCCTTGTTCTTAACCTCATCTACATTATCTTCCTTCTGGGTTGAGTAGCCGTAGCTGTAGTACTTCTCGCCATCGGTGGTGAGCTGATGCTCCACAATGGTCGAATCCTTTTCGTTCTTTTTGGCCTTTTCGTAGTTCTCCTTGTCCATCCAGTAAAGGTTGTGGTTCTTGCTGTAAACCACATACTCGCCATTAGGCGATATATTTGCCCACTTAGGATTTTCCTTTGGTTTCTTGTAATCATCGAGCAAGGTTACCTTGCGGGTGTTCAAATCGTACTCAAAGTAATATGTTTTTTTGTCCTTTTTAACCTTGGCTTTTTCGCCCTTTTTCTGCTTCATATCATTTTCCTCATCGTCGGCCTTATCCTCGTCAACCAAAGTGCTCTTTACCTCAAACTGAAGGGCTGTTTCGTTCCTGATGAACTTAATCTTTTGTATGGGTAGATGCTGCGCATCGAATGGCTCCCTGGTAAGCCTCGATAGCTGTGCAGCCATATCAACATTATCGAAAAGTAACGATTTAGTTTTTTTAGTTGGGTCAACTATGTAGTAGTTCTTACCAGCAGGGGTTTCGTAGCTGTACCAGAATCGGGGACTGTTTTTTAGCCAATGCGCATCGACACTGGTACTAAAAACCATGCTTTTTAGCTTTTGGGGTGAAAAGCGTGCCGGTAGCTCATAGTTAGCTTTGGTGACGGGTGTTAACTGACCAATGGCCAGCGATACGCTCATGACCAGTGCGTATAGCAATAAAAAATGTTTTTTCATGATTTTCCAGATTTGAGTTGATTAAGTTTTATACCTTTGATTCTAAAAGTTACCCTACGTTTAATTAAACCTTGTACAATATACAAAATCATACCAATAAAAAACATGAAGCGGATTGTTGTATTTCTACTTGCCATATATCCATCAATAGGATTTGCCCAGTACTTTCCGGTTACAGTAGCCGAGGGGAGCAATTTTCAATCCACATCAACCTACAACGATGTTATGAACTTTTTAAAGATGCTGGAAAAGGCATCGAGACACATCAGGGTTGAGACCATTGCCACCAGCACCGAGGGTCGCGATATTCCCCTACTCATTGTGGCCAACCCCTTGCCCAAAAGCCCCCGCGAGGTGGGCAACAGGATTGTGGTTTACATACAGGCCAATATTCATGCCGGTGAGGTTGAAGGCAAAGAGGCATCGCTCATGTTTGTTCGTGACTTACTTAAAAACTCCAATAATCCACTATTCAAAAAAATTGTTCTGCTGGTTTGCCCCATCCTCAATGTCGATGGCAATGAACGAATAAGCACCAAAAATCGGCCACAACAGAATGGCCCGGTAAATGGCGTTGGCGTTAGGCATAACGGCCAAATGCTTGACCTAAACCGTGATGCCATGAAACTTGAAAGCCCCGAAATGCTTGGTGTGGTTACCAATGTGCTAAACCGCTGGGATCCTGCCATTGTTATGGATTGCCACACCACCAACGGATCGTACCATCAGGAACCAGTTACCTTTACCTGGATGATGAACCCCAACGGCAATAGCGAACTTATAAACTACATGCGCGATAAGATGATGCCCTGGGTATCCTCTCAGCTCTCGGTCAAGTATAAAACCCTAAACTGCTTCTACGGCGAATTCATTGACCAAAAGAATTACGAAAGGGGCTGGATATCGTACGCCTCGGAACCCCGTTACTTCACCAACTACGTTGGGTTAAGGAACAGGCTGAGCATTCTGAACGAGAACTACGTTTATGCGCCATTTGACGAGCGGGTTTACGGTTGCTACAACCTCATAGCATCGGTTTGCGATTACGCCATGGAATACCCCAAGGAGATAAAGGAATTGCTTGCCAAAGCCGACAGACATGCGATGAATATGACCGAACTATCACCCATACCTGAGTTTGCCATTACCTACGAGGGTAGACCTACCCCCCAATGGGTAACCATCCTCACCTACGAGGCCGAAGCCTACACCGATGAACTGGGACGCGAACGTTTCCGCAAAACCGATCGCAAGCGCACGGTAACGGTACCCTACATAGCCGACTACTACCCCACCTCAACTGTACCTTTCCCTTACGCCTACCTGGTTAAAAACGACAGGGCGGTTATCAATCTCCTTAAAAACCATGGTATTCAGTACCAACTCATAACCGATACAATTAGCCTGAATGTTGAACAGTTTACTATCGACTCGCTAAAACCATCATCCCGCATTAACCAGGGCCACTACAATAGCATAATATTCGGCAAATATGTTAAGCGAACCAATTCATTTGGAAATGATTATATAATGGTTAAAACCTCACAGCGTTTAGGGCAACTGGCTGCCTACCTGCTTGAACCACAATCGGACGACGGGTTGGTGTACTGGAATTTCTGGGATCGCTACCTTGTGCCGCAGTGGGGGAATTACTATAACCCCGTTCCAGTGTACAGAATAGTAAACGAAAACGATTTGGCAAGAGCGTTGAACCTTAAAAACCATTAGGTTAGATAAGGACAAAGGATATAAGTTAAAAGTTAAAAGTTAAAAGTTAAAAGTTAAAGGTTAAAGGATGTCTAGTCCTGAAATAAGTCTACAGGTTAATAAATAGATTTAGGCTACACTCCTAAAAACATCATCAGCGTTCCATTACGAAACACCAAACCCCAAACACGAAATACATCTCATCTTTCAACAACCAACTATCAACTTAATAAGTATCACAGCGTTTCACGAAGTTTTATACAGAGTAACACAGTGATAATCCTCCAAATCTGCGTCATCTGCGTTCCATTCCAATTCACTAACCACGAACAACGAACACAAAACAACGTTTTTAGCCCCGTAGGGGCGTAATATTTATAGCAGGTAGGGTAATTCTGTACAAGCAGCGATACACGCCATGCATAGGCCAAAGAACAAGAGTGAACCACTGCATCGCAATGGAAAAGCATTGCAAAGAGCCTTTTACATGTTCTTTCTTGTCTTGATACAATAAAGAACCAAAGAAAATCAATGCCGTATGCCCCTTTTGGCTTTTTCCCTTCAATTCCCTCTTAGGGGAAAGGGCTGGGGTGAGTTCGTTTACCACGACCAACTTCATTCGATAGTCAAAATAGTTTGCAAAAAAAATTAAAAGTTCATTTGATAATTTGTAAAATTTCTTTAGTTTTGCTATTAGTATGATTAAAATCATACATAT
>OMKS01002711.1_pt1 | contig 14554 bp, 14 predicted proteins | sample 1674721 | NCBI WGS metagenome assembly OMKS01 (sample SAMN06264996, study PRJEB25208) | sediment metagenome | isolation source: hot spring sediment | place: USA: California | collected 2014-09-02
GTATGCAATTTCCTAACCGGAAATTGCTGAGTTTTGGTAAGTTCACTTCTGAAATATTCGGTTATTATGTCAGCTTCTTCTTGTGATACACTCTTGCCTGAAAAATCAAGAACGGCAACATTTGATTTCTCCGCAGCAAATACAATATCAGCAGCACCTGACGAGAACAGCATGAGAATAAAAATAACCACTATTTTTTTCATATAATGACTCCACACATTTTATAGTTATTGCGTCCAAAAAACCCGTTTGAAGCATATCGGCAGTCTTTTGGAAAAAGAAAAGGGGAAACAGAATCTTATGTATTAACCACGTTGATCAAGCCTTCTTGACGATGAAGTAATAAAATCATCCACGGCAGAGAAATGTCGCCATGTAAGCACTGCTATGTTTCCTGGGTATTCAGGGCATTATTTTAGTGATCTTCATATTTGAAAAGCGAACCGTCTCCGACGGAACCTGAACCCAGAGGTATGGTGCACCGACAAGGTGGCTTGATGAAGTGTAGCCAGCCAGAAAACGGTTATTAACGAATATTTTAACGTCCAGTCCCTGGGCCTCGATCCGAATACGCATTGCATCTTCCCGGAGGATATCCGAATGCTGCCATTCCCATTTTTGCCACTGTGGGTTGAGGAGATACCAGTTGCCGGCAATTCCGTTGAAGAGATTGTAAGTTTTTGAAAATGTAAAGTTAAAGGCATAACCTTGTATATCAGCAGTGAGGTTTCGAAATCTTTTAGTGCCTCCCGGAATGACGGTACTGCGCGTTCCCACAGCCACGCCTGATTTGGGTCCGGAGAGATGCTCTACGGTAACTTCAAAAATGTAATTTCTGAATGCTTGGTTAAAAATCAAATGCCCCCCGCTTCCGGTGAAGGCATTTCCCTCTGCCTTCCAGTTTCCATCAAGGATTTCCCAGTTGTCGAATTGCATGATATCAGCCTTCGCATTACGTCGGTCGTCGGTCTGAGGTTGGCTTTTTGTGAATTTTTGCTTCGATGCGGATTCTTCATTTGTTTCGGCGGGCACCGTTCCTTTTTTATTCATTTTCACAATGTCCGATGTTGTCGTAACTGATTCGGAAAGAAGTTGAGAAAGGGTTACGGTTCGGGATATTTCTTCTTTTGCCGATCCGATGACCTTTGCCGTTTGGGTGTCAATGACCTTGCAACGGATTCGAATCGTATCACCAAAAGGCGTGATGGTTCCCGTGACAAGTACACCGGCGCCGGAGATCTTACCGACGGCTTTAATAGTCGCAGGGTTCAACAAACCGGACATGGCTAATTTATGCTCCTCTATGAGCGCCTTCAGATGGCCCCGATCTATAATATCAAAACCACTTCCCGATCCAGCCAGATTGCCGGAGATTTCTTCTGACAGAAAGCGGCCCAGTTCACTGACATTGCCGTGAAGGTCTGTGAGATCAACTACGGCCGCAGTTTTTTCTCCTGATTCGGTGATAAATTTTTGAAGTGAGGCAGAGAGTGCTTCAATCTCTTGGTCATATCCGTGAACAGGGGAAGACAAGAAAAGTGTTGCTGTTAAGAAAATGGCAAGAAACACGGCCACCATTCGTATCTGGTGCGTCAGAGGCTTAATGTTCATCCATCCGTTCCTCCAGGATCAATGCAGATTTTATGAAAGCGGCATTATAAATAGGATTATCCTTTCAGCCTGTCAATATCATACTTTATGTTCAAGTGGAATTACTCCATATTGTGGTTTGCCTTGCGTTTTGAAAATTGATGATAGTTGCCATAACGGCAACTATCCTTGTTTCCTTTTCCAAGCTTTTTCTGCCCGACCACAAGAACGGCTTGGCTCCAATGAAGCCGTTTCATGAAAATCTGTTCCGCCTTAACCTGCATTTCCTCCAGTGTCATACTATCTTCCCCCTTATAGCCTTTCTATTGTGATGCCGATAGGTTGCGTTCACAATTGGGAAGCCGCATCTCAGAAATCTGAGTCCATTACTGCTCCGTCACATTGAGTATGAGGAGTTCTTGTGAACTCGCTTTTTCTGTTTCATTGTGAATATTTCCGGAATGCTGTTGTCCTCGATAATCCTCGCTATCCTATGAAGCGTTCATCGGCACTGATTCCGACAATTTCTCCGAAGTAGATGCGATGGAAGTCCTGGTTTGGATAATTCTTCATAATATCGGAATCTAAGAAGTGTTCCGGATTCATGTCCTGCCGGTACATTTTTTTACATTCCAGAATGAGTTCCGCTTCTTTATATGAGGGGGCATCAACCTTTTTCGACTCTATAGTGGTTAAGCCGGATCCTTCTATCTTATCGGAATCCCTTCCCGATGTGGTCCCGAGGAGCGTCAGTGCTTTCCGATACTGCTTGGGGAAAGCGCACACGGTAAAGGTTGGATATTTTTCCATGTATTCAAAAGTATACCGGCCGGGCCGGACGACAACCTGAATAAAGGGCTTGTTCCACATAACACCCATGCTTCCCCAGCCGATTGTCATGGCGTTAAAATTCTGTCGATCACCGGCAGTCAAGAGGAACCACGTCGTGGTCCACATGTCGGTGACATTCAGTTTCAATGTCCGTGGGTCAATGTTCTTCATGTTCAACCCCCCTTTTCGTGTTAGTCCATCATGGATCACAGGATACCGAAAGACTCGTCATATTTCAAAATAAACATAGACGGCGGCGCAAAATAATCGTAAACGCTCCGATGTATTATCCCGTAAGATGGGTCCTTTGAGGTTTTACTGCCGGAACACGGCCCGTTTCCGGGAAGTCCGTCACCGGAAAGCTTCACGAAAGAGGGGATGACTGACCGCCCGTCGGCAGGACAGTCTTTTCTTTACACTTCATTCGGTGAGTGTTAGAAGCGATAATTGTTCCAGGTGAGACTTTCGGATTGAAGGGTATACGGACTGGTCATGACAAACATCATGGAATCAAAGGAAAAAGGCGCCGTATTATCCGTCATGACGACGTCTTTTATGGTGACATTTATCGGCAGTGCAACGAACTTGGCGCTTCCGTCTATCGCGAATGATCTCTCCAGCAGCGCCATTGTCCTCAGCTGGATCGTCAGCGGTTATATCCTTGCCTCGGCAGCCTTTCTGCTTCCCATGGGCAGAATTGCCGATATGGTGGGACGTCGCAAAATATATCTCACCGGCGTTGTTCTTTTTACCCTTTTTACTTTTCTCTGTGCCGTGGCGTGGTCGAACAACGCAATCATTCTCTTTCGCGTGCTGCAGGGCTTTTCAGCTTCCATGATCTATGCAACCGGTATGGCGATCATTTCTTCGGTTATTCCCGTCAGGAGACGAGGGAGGGCAATGGGGCTGTCGGTGACGGCGACCTATGCCGGTCTCTCTCTCGGCCCTGTCCTGGGTGGTGTCATGTGCCAGTATCTCGGATGGAGGAGTATATTTTATTTTACAGCTCTGCTTGGAATTCTTTCCGGTGCTGTCGCCCTGTTCCGCCTGCGGGGGGAATGGGCGGGAGCCCGGGGAGAATCGTTCGATTTAATGGGCTGCATCCTTTACATGGCCGGCCTGGTGATGATCCTCTACGGATTTTCGTCAATTTATTCTGCGGCGGGGGCGAAATACCTTCTCATTACCGGGTGCGTTGTCATGGCAGCGTTCGTTTTTCACGAATTCAAGGCGTCTGAACCGCTCATGGATCTCCAACTGTTCACAAGAAATGTGCCCTTTGCGTTTTCTAATCTGGCTGCCATGATTCATTACAGCGCAACATTTGCCGTGGGATTTCTCATTTCTTTGTATTTACAGATTGTTCTCGGCTACAGCCCCCGGACGGCTGGGTTCGTTCTGCTCGCCCAGCCTGTGGTGATGGCGCTGTTTTCTTCGACTGCCGGCTCACTTTCCGACAGAATCGAGCCACGAATCATATCGTCGGGGGGAATGGGCTTGAGCGCTTTTGGATTGTTTAATTTCATCTTTCTTACCGGTACGACACCTGTCTGGCTGGTGATTGGTAACCTGATGCTCATCGGCATGGGATTTGCCCTGTTTTCCTCGCCCAATACCAATGCTATTATGGCATCCGTGGATGATCGGTTTTACGGAGTGGCTGCGTCGACGGTATCTACAATGCGCATGATCGGCATGGCCGTCAGTATGGCCATTGTCACCGTGTTAATTGCCTTGTACGTTGGTGATGTCGGTCCGGCGACCGTTCATTCATCCGTGATTCTGAAAAGTTTCCGTATGGCCTTTACGATTTTCAGTATTCTCTGTGTGGTTGGAGTGTTTGCTTCTCTGGCCCGGGGAAATATCAGGAAATCGTATCATGACTAGGTCTGTTCATTGCAGTGATGTCCCGTCATGTATGATGCCGTCATGTAAATGTCCCCGATAAATAGTCGTTTTATGAATGTCCAGCCCCTTGACTTTTCTGTATTACGTAGTAACATTCGTATTACAAAATAATACATGGTATGTAACTGTATTATTTTTTGGACGGTTTTAAGACCCTGTCGGGGGGATAAAATAGAGACGTAATGGTCATAGGACGACTTATCATACAGACGAAAGAAAAGGGGCGGTTGTGACATGAAGAAAAAACCAGAAGTCATTACGTTCAAGGTGGATGAATCGCTGCATGCGATTATCAAGGATATTCCCAATCGTTCCGAATTCATCCGGTCGGCGATCATCAACGCTCTCGGAAGCATTTGTCCGCTCTGCAACGGGACGGGGATGTTGAATTCCGAACAGAAGCGGCACTGGGATAATTTTACGACGGATCACTCGGTTCAAACGTGTGATGAATGTCAGGAACGCATATTGGTGTGTTCAAAATAGGTATCAGGGGGTGCATGGTATGAAAACCGGATTGAAAGGTTTGACGATGCTGCTTTCCTTTCTGCTCTGGTGCAGTGTCTTGTCGGCAGCAAAAGCGGACTCCAATACCGTGAATGTATTTGTCAGCATTTTACCCCAGGCATACTTTGTTGAACGGATCGGTGGTTCCCATGTCGATGTCGATGTGCTGGTAGAACCGGGCCATTCGCCTGCCACATATGAACCGACGCCGAAACAAATGGCCAAACTCGAAAAATCGCAGGTGTATTTTCGAATCGGAACTCCTTTTGAAAAGGGCTTCATTGGTAAGATATCGGGAATTTTGAAGAATGTAAAGATCGTTGACACCCGCCGGGATGTTCCGTTCCGGTACTTTGAAGCATCTTTGGGAAAGGACAACCCGGACCCCCATATCTGGCTGGATCCCAAACTCGTGAAGATTCAGGCTGATACCATTTATGCGGCCCTCAGGGAAATAGATCCCGTCCATGAAGAAACATATAAGAAAAATGTGCGGGCCTTCAAGGATGATCTCGATGCCGTTGACGCGAAGATTGCGGAAATACTTGCCCCTGTCCATGGAGAGACGATTTACGTCTTTCATCCCGCGTTTGGTTATTTCTGCGATGCTTATGGGCTCAGGCAGGTTGCCGTCGAGGTCGACGGCAAAGAACCGAGTCCGAAGCAGCTTTCCCATCTGATCGGTCAGGCAAAGAAGGATGGCGTAAAGGTGATTTTTGTTCAACCTGAATTTTCAACGAAAAATGCCGGGGTGATCGCACAGGCAATCGGCGGGGCCGTTGTTCCCATGGATCCGCTTGCCCGTGATTACCTGAATAACCTTGATATAATGGCGAATCGGATTCAAGAAGCGCTATCCCATTCGAAACGACCCGGAAATGACCTCAAAAAATAAGGGTATCGGAAGAAAATAAATGCGTCCTTTTTGATAAGGTTAACAAAACCGTTTTACGCCATTTTCGTCATTACGGCGGCGCAACGTCACACAGGCTGTGAGTTATGGAAACTCCTGTTATTGAATTTGAAAACGTAACCTTTTCCTATGATGGCCTTCCTGTTTTAAGGGACGTGAGTCTCATGGTAGAAGATCGTGATTTTCTAGCCGTTGTCGGCCCCAATGCGGGGGGGAAAACAACGATTCTCAAGCTTATGCTGGGACTGCTCAAACCTCGGAGCGGAACGGTTCGCGTCCTTGGGAATTCTCCCGAAAGTGCTCGAAAGCACATCGGCTACATGCCTCAGTACACGTCTCTCGATATGATGTTTCCCGTTAATGTCCTCGATGTCGTGCTGATGGGGCGTCTTGGTGAAAACAAACTAGGATTTTTTCGAAAACGAGACAGGGACATTGCCCGGGACTCTCTTCAAATGGTGGAAATGAGCGGTTTTGACGACCGGCCGTTTTCGGATCTTTCGGGAGGCCAGCGGCAGCGCGTGCTGATCGCCAGGGCTCTTGCATCGAATCCTGAAATCCTTCTTCTTGATGAACCGACCTCAAACATTGATGTTGCCGTTGAAACCGGTTTATTTGAGATTTTACACGAGCTGAATCAATCAAAGACCATTGTTCTGGTTACGCACGACCTTGGGTTTGTTTCATCCTTTGTAAAGCATGTCGCCTGCGTGAATCGTCGCGTTATTGTCCATCCGACCAGTGAAATCACCGGTGAACTGATTAACGATATATATGGAACCGATGTCCATATGGTGCGCCATGATCATTCGGTTCATGGAAAGGGCCCCTGTGTCTGAGTTTTTTATCGATTTACAGCAGCATACATTTCTGCAGTACGCCCTCCTGACGGGTTTTCTGGCAAGTATCGCCTGCGGAGTCATCGGGAGTTATGTCGTGACCAGAAGGATCACCTATATTGCCGGGGGCATCGCCCACAGCGTCCTGGCAGGTTTAGGGGCGGCGCGATACTGCCAGGTCGTTTTTCACTGGGGATGGTTCCATCCTTTATATGGGGCTGTCATGGCGGCGCTCGTATCGGCACTCATTATCGGGCTGGTCAGCATCTATGCACGGGAACGGGAAGATACGGTCATCGGCGCCGTTTGGGCAATCGGCATGGCAATCGGCATTCTGTTTATCTATAAGACGCCGGGATATAATGAAAATCTGATGAGTTACCTTTTCGGAAATATCCTGATGGTATCGGCGGACGATCTCTGGCTGATCGCCGGGCTTGACTCACTGATAATCGTGATCGGCGTTCTGTTTTACAATCAATTGCTGGCCGTCTGTTTTGATGAAGAATTTGCCCGATTACGGGGTATCCGGGTGGAATTTTACTATCTGCTGCTTCTGTGCCTCACGGCGTTGACGGTGGTCCTGCTGGTATCCGTGGTGGGGATTGTGTTGGTTATTGCCTTGATGACGCTTCCCGTTGCCGTTGCCGGTGTTTTTGCGAAACGACTCTGGCAAATGATGGTGTTCTCAGCCGTGTTCACCGTCATGTTTACAACAGCGGGGCTTGCATTCAGCTACGGCCCCGATATTCCCGCCGGCGCAACGACCATCGTTATCGCCGGCATGGCATATCTTCTTACCTTCATTGTGCACCGCATCATTACAAAGAGTCGATCTTGAGAAATTCCATCAGGCGGCGTTCCAGTGTCCCCGCCGATTCTTATTTCAGCATTCCTCCGAACCCGCCAGCAATGGCATTGAAGAAGGCCGATCTAAGGGGCTTCACCGCCATGATCGCCTTGTATGTCGGTGTCCTTTCCAGGACGCCGACGATTCGTCCCAATGCGCGGTGGCTGAGCCGTCTCGGGTCTTCGAAGAGCAGATCCGCCAATTTGCCCCTCTCGATCGCCATTGCCACAAGGCGATCGAAGGTCGACTCGGGGGTAAAGACTCTCTGCTCCCGGGGCGTCATGGTTATCGCACCATATTTGCAGGATGAATAACACACGCCGCAGCCGAGACAGAGAGAACCGTCCCGCTGTGCCCATTTGTTCTTCTTCCTGCCCTCACCCTCCTGGCGGAGCTCGATGATTTCAAGGGGGCATGCCTTTACACACTTACCGCATCCGGTGCACCGTGCCGTATCAATCTCCATGATCCAGTTCGATGTGACAATGGCGGTACGCATGTCGAATAATTTGATTGCTTCGATCATGCCGCAGCAGCAGCCACAGCAGTTGCAGATATATCCGACATGACGCTGTACATTGTCTCCCGTCTGAGCCAGACCGGCTTCCTTCGCCGTTTCAAGAATTTCCATTGCTTCTCCCATCGTGATCAACCGGGCAAGGCCGCTTCTGATGAGAGTCTCTGCGGAGAAGTTGAGGGAAAGGCAGACTTCCTGGGGCTTGTCGCACGCCGTGCCGAGATGTTGTGCCTTGTGGCGGCAGGCGCAGAGCGAGACTCCCGCCGTGGTGGATGTTTGAATGATATAACTTGCCTTTTCCCAGTCGAGGATTTCCGTATGATCGTTTTCGGGCAGTGCTTCCTCGCGGACGAGGGAGCGGCCGAGCTGAGTATCACCCTGGAACACGGCGCGGGCGAACCGGTCATCGGCGGTCATATAGTGGTCAAAGAGGCGGGCCAGTTCTGCCATGGGGAGATCATCGCGGGTGCGCATGAAAGTGAATTCGAAAAATCCGATGACAACCGGCGAAAGTGAGTAATACTGTTTGTTCTTAAAGAATATGTCAATGACCAGTCCCCGGGATGCCATGTCGGTCATCTTATCGCTCAGTTCCTCCCGGGAGATATTGAGCTTGCGGGAAAGTCCGTTCAGGGAAATCGGTTTGATAGGAATATTCTGCGCGAGCAGTGCTTCATCGGCTGAAAAAAGCAACTTGAGAATCTTGATGAATGCTTCAGACTCGGGAGCCCCGGTAATATGTCTGTCCAATCGACGCTGCAGGAGTCGATATTCTCGGTCAGGATTTATGATATGTCCCATCGGGTGCCCCCCTCTCCCTTGACGAGTCATACAATGTGTGACATAAAAATTCACTATTAAAATGAGGGGATCCCGATCGGAATGTTCCGTTATCGGAGAAAGACCGATCCGGGGTTGCTCCTTCTTCTGAAAAGAGATGCCGGAGAAGTCTTAAATCAAATTCAGCATCGCACCGATTGATATAGGGTGCCGGTTCCCGTAGAATACCTATGCTTGAAAAATACTATTATCTTTATCCTTGCAAAATGGGGCCGGTGGGGAATCTGGGCAGCGAGCATAACCTTATATCAAATCAGCCAAAGGAGAAAGCCCATGAAACGAGAGATTCCCACAGAGATAAAACGTGCCGTCAGATTACTGCAGACATCGGCGACCTCTGATGATCATCTGGAACGGACGAGACGGTATGAGGACGGGATCAGAGTCTTGAAGTCCTGTCTGGCAGGAGTTCCCGGACCAACGGAACAGGAACTCATCAAGGATCTTGAAACAGACTATACGGGAAAACTTCTTGAAAAGGTCCCGATTCCGGTCTATGGAAACCGAGAAGAGGTGATCACAATCTGGTGCAGCTACCTTGATCTGTTCATCAACCACTATGACGAAATTACCGATAACATGAGGAAAAAACCGAACATCAGGAACAAGGTCAATGAATTCTTTCTCATGGTTGATGAGGAACCTGAAATCCTTGATCGACTGATGCAACGCTGTAGCAGGGCAAGCTGAGCGGAACCGAGGTCTTCCCGGCAGACGACAGTGACTTCATTTTTCGGATCTCTCCGACGTTGTCATGTTTTCGTGCAGTTCAGATATTCAGAGCGTTATTAAAAACCACGTTGTTTCCGAGAAGATTCCATTCGTTGACTTATCCGCTGCGAGCAGGTCACTCAATTATGGCGCAGATGCCACATGGATCATATCTATAAAGCACTTTCCGGTTTTCCAACAAGTGATACAGGGCTGACACAACCAAAGGTCTATCCGTATAGCCGATCGGTATGCTTCGATTGACAACCCATCGTAACCCAAAAACTCAAAAAAATAGATACTCGGTAATAAAAATGGCAGAACGCTGCCATAAAATGTGGTAAAGGTGATGGCAACCGGCCGAATGTTTTCCTGGTGTTGTCAGGAAGATACTTGATGTAATCGGTCGGGAAACAGTAATGGATTATACGGGTTGCAATATGCACAGTGAAGAGGAAATCCGGCGGCTTTCTGACGCCGGCATCCAGTGCCGATAATATGGAAAGACGAAAACGGGACAAGGGAAAAGATAACCCGACCAATGCGTCCAAAACTCCACCCTCCGCCAGCCGTCTCCGGTCCCGACAAAATCATATTGCGCGGATAATAAAAAAAGCGAGCGACCGCTCGTTCCAGTGTAACTGAGAGTGTTAGAAAGGAACAAGATCCATGGACCAAACCAATTCATCTCGCCCCTCCGATTTTATCAGAGATATCATAGACGACGATTTCAAAACCAACAAGCATCAAGGCCGTGTGGCCGTAAGATTTCCGCCGGAACCGAATGGATATCTTCATATCGGTCATGCCAAGTCCGTCTGCCTAAATTTCGGCATTGCAGCCCAGTACGGGGGAACCTGTAATCTGCGCATGGATGATACCGATCCCAGCGGCGAAAGCATGGAATATGTGGAATCGATCATCCGGGACATACAATGGCTCGGGTTCGACTGGGGTGATCGCTTATTCTTTGCTTCCGATTATTACGAGCGGCTGTATGAGTACGCCGTGCAGATGATCAAAGAGGGCAAGGCCTTCGTCTGCGACCTCGATGTGGATGAAATGCGGGAACACAGGGGTTCCTTTACCGAGCCTGGTCGGGAAAGCCCCTATCGCAACCGGCCGGTTGAAGAAAACCTCGACCTCTTCGAAAGAATGCGTGCCGGGGAATTTGAAGAGGGAACTCACACGCTTCGGGCCAAAATCGACATGGCATCGCCCAATATCACCATGCGCGACCCCATCATGTACCGGATTAAAAAAGAAGCCCATTATCGAACGGGGAATAAATGGTGCATCTATCCCATGTACGACTTTACCCATTGTCTCTCCGATTCCCTGGAGCGGATCACTCATTCCATCTGTACCCTCGAATTTGAAAACAACCGACCCCTCTATGACTGGTTTCTGGAAGCGGTAAACGCCGACTATCGTCCTCAGCAGATCGAATTTGCCCGCCTCAACCTTACTTACACCATAATGAGCAAACGATTGCTTATAGAACTGGTGAGCAAAGGGATTGTCAAAGGATGGAACGATCCGTTGATGCCGACTATTACGGGGATGCGGCGGCGGGGGTACACGCCGGCCGCAATCCGGGACTTCTGCGACCGTATCGGCGTGGCCAAGAATGACAGTATGATCGATATGGCATTACTGGAAAACTGCGTTCGGGACGATCTGAATCAAACGACGCCCCGCGTCATGGCCGTGCTCCGTCCGCTCAAAGTTATCATCGACAACTACCCGGACGACCAGGTTGAAGAATTCGACTGCCCCTTCCATCCCCAGAATCCCGACATGGGCTCCCGGAAAGTTCCCTTTTCGAAAGTCCTGTATATCGAACGGGATGATTTCATGGAAGACCCGCCGAAGAAGTTTTTCCGAATGGCGATCGGTCGAGAAGTACGGCTCCGATACGGATACTTTGTAACCTGTGTGGATGTCGTAAAGGACCGCGATACGGGAGAAGTGGTCGAACTGCACTGCACTTATGATCCGGAAACGAGAAGTGGATTTGCTCCCGACGGACGGAAGGTAAAGGCAACCATCCACTGGGTGTCGGCGGCGCATTCCATCCCGGCGGAAGTACGTCTCTATGACCGGTTGTTTCAGGTGGCCGATCCTCTGGAGGATGATTTCGACTATATGAAACATCTCAATCCGAATTCGCTGGAGGTTCTCACGTCATGCAGGGTGGACCCCAGCCTGGCAAATGCCGAACCGGAAAGCCGGTACCAGTTCGAAAGGCTTGGTTATTTCTGTGTCGATTCTGTTGATTCTTCAGCTGCGAATCTCGTTTTCAACCGAACCGTAACATTGCGGGATTCATGGGTGAAAATTGCCCGTAAAGGGGAAAAATAGACTACGGCATTTTTTATCGGGCAACGCCGCCGCAATGTTTGTCACCATGAGGCGGTGTTGCCCTGATATATCATTGTGTGCCTGTAATCTCAGGGGGAAGTTCTACTTTTTCCGGCCAGTCCGCAGGATATCGCTGACCGGGCTCTTCGCCCCGCTTTGCCTTTCTCTCTGCCAAACCTTTTCGCTTGAACTCGTCCCGGGGCTTTTTAGGTATCCTACCGTTAAGGATCGACTCTGATCTGAGGCGGCGGCCGATCGTTTTCTCCCACATTCTTCCCAATCGAAGCACCCTGTCGACATCAATTCCCGTCTCTATACCCATTTCATCCATCATTACCAGCATGTCTTCGAGGCTTCCAAGCCCGACAATATTGGGGTCCTGGTAATAATATTCTCCTGTTCCCCGTACCGGTACCCGGTCGATGAAGTTTGTCGGTTGCCCTCCGATGCCGCCCAGGACACCTTCGTGAATATCGACTCCTGCATGAAGTGCCGCCAGGACATTAGCCGGTCCCCATCCTCTCGTAACGTGAAAATGAGCTACATGGAGATCCGTATTTGGTAGTTCGTCGAGCATCATGGAATAATACCGATAGACCTGATTCGGTGGGGCAGAGCCGTCATGGTCGGCATGTTCGATATCATCCGCACCGATGGCGAGCCAGCGTTTTGTAAATTCAAGGGCATCTTCAAATCGTGTCGGACCTGAAATCGGACTCCCCCATATGGTACTTACCGTTCCGAAAACCTTAACATTTACCTCATGACATTTGTCGATACAGCGCTTTGCCTCTTCCCAGTACTCCGGCAGGGTTGTGCCGGCATTGGCAAAGTGGTGTTCTTCGTCTGTGGAAACCATCATGCCGATGCGATTCGGCCCCCAGCCCTCCTTCCTGGCAGCGACTGCTCTATCAACGCCGCTTTCTCGTATGGCCACAGCCGTAATTTCAATGTCATCGAAGTTTATTCCAGCCTGGGACAGGCGCCTGCTGTCCCGAACGCGTTTGAGCAGTTCCTCGGCGTCCCTGAACTGAGGCATGAATGCCGGATTTCCCAGATTGGTAATTTCCAATCTTTTGAAACCTGCAAGTATGGATTCTTCCACGTAGTAAACCTTCGCATCGGTCGGAATGAAGTGTTCTTCATGCTGCAGGCCTTCGCGGATAGACACGTCCGCCAACCGTACTTTCTTCGGAAAACTTAGTTCATATTTATTGCTCATAGATTGCTCCTCGATATTTCTTGATCGTTTTTTCTCTCAAGCAAAAGTGGTAACGCCGGATCATTATCACGTTAAGAGCTGCGGAGTTCAACTCGACCTCTGTCTTAAAATTTGAAATTTCCAAAATGTGATTCCGGAATGGGCTTTAAAAGGGTAACTTCGAATGCCGTCGACAGGTAATCGCGCGTCTCCTTTAAAGGAAGCGTACCATCCTGAAACAGCCGTGCTTCCATATAGAACGGGTGTCCTTCTTCTTCATATTTGTCGATCATTTTTTGCTTATACGCCGCGACTTCCGCTTCATCCATTTCTTCGCCCCGTTTCTTTGCGTTAATTCGTGCCAGTGTGGTCAAAATGTTTCCCGCCGTCTGTCCCGACAACACGGTTGTCCTGGCACGCATGTTTGAAAAGATGAAATTCGGATCGAAGGTTCTTCCACACATTCCAAAATTGGCGGCACCATGATCCGGCCCGATTACCCATTGAATCCTTGGTACATCGGCGCATGCGGCGACTCTTACCATGCCGGAGCCATACTTGCCGATTCCGCCGTATTCTTCCTGCGTTCCAACCATATATCCGGGAGAATTCTGTATGTAGAGAATGGGAATTTTCTCGGTGCAGCATCTGATGACCCATTCGATGGCCTTCCTCGCGGCATCAATATAGATGACGCCGTTATTGTTGGCCGCCACAACGCCCACGGGAATTCCCCGGAGAAACATCTTGCCGCACACAATGTTATCGCCCCGGCCGGGGCTGTAATTGTGCTTGTACTCGCTGAAATAACTGTCATCGGCTATGCAGTTGATGACTTCCCGAACGTTTACCCCTCGGTATGTATCCTTCGGCAGGATTTCATAGAGCCGCGTTTCAGAGACTCTCGGTTCCTTGAAATCACGTCGTTCGATATAGAGCTTCTGTTTTGGATCATGAGATAAAAGCTCCCTCAATCTTTCTATTCCTTCATCTTGCGATGTAACAAAATGATCCGCACCGCCGGATATCCCAGTGTGAACTCTGGCACCTCCCAGTGTTTCCATGTCAACCACTTCTCCGATAGCCGATTTCACCATGGGTGGACCCGCGAGGAATGAATAGGACATCTTATCGATCATGACGGACTCACAGGCAAGATAGACAATATAAGCTCCACCGGCGGTATTACCCCCGGTGCTGAGTGTATACTGTTTGAGCCCTTTGGCGGACATTCTGCACATGTTATAGAAAAAATGTCCGAATTGATTCCTCCCGGGAAAAATCCTGTCCTGCATGGGCAGAAAGCCCCCCGCCGAATCGGCGATATAGACACAAGGGATTCCGCACGTATCGGCAATTTCCTGGGCACGAAGGTGTTTTTTACAATTAATGGGATAGTATGCCCCCGCCTTTACCCGGCTGTCATTGGCAATGACCATTACCCCTGTCTCTTATACACATCTCCGAGCCCACGAGACCGTAC
>OMKS01002714.1_pt1 | contig 14544 bp, 13 predicted proteins | sample 1674721 | NCBI WGS metagenome assembly OMKS01 (sample SAMN06264996, study PRJEB25208) | sediment metagenome | isolation source: hot spring sediment | place: USA: California | collected 2014-09-02
TTTTCAAGCAGAAGACGGCATACGAGATCTAGTACGGTCTCGTGGGCTCGGAGATGTGTATAAGAGACAGGCCTCCACGGGGTGCTTCCCGACCGCTGTTTCCTCGGAGAGCATCACCGCGTCAGCTCCGTCCCACACGGCGTTGGCAACGTCGGCGACCTCAGCCCGGGTCGGGACTGGAGAGTCCACCATCGAGCGCAGCATCTGGGTCGCCACGATCACCGGCTTCGCTTGAGCGTTGCAGAGATCCACCAGCCTCCGCTGGACAAGGGGAACCCGGTACAGGTCGATCTCCACCCCCAGGTCACCCCGAGCGACCATCGCCCCGTCGGCGACGGCGACGATCTCCTCCATCCGCCGCACCGCCGCGGCGAGCTCGATCTTGGCCACGACCCACATCCCCTTCCCGACCAATCCCCGCGCCTCGGTCACGTCCTCGGGGCGCTGCACGAACGACAGCGCCACGCAGTCGAACCCCATTTCCCCCGCCCGGGCGAGGGATTCCCGATCGAACGGGGTGAGCGAGGGGAGGGAGAGAGCGACGTCGGGGATGTTCACCCCCTTCCCCTCGCGGAGGTCTCCCCCCCGGAGGACCCGGCACCGCACCCCTCCCTCGGTCGCGCCGAGAACGACGAGCTCGAGTGCCCCGTCCGCAAGGAGGATCCGCACCCCCCGGGCCAGGCCCGCCACGGCCTCGGGGGCGGTGAGGGGGATCCCCCGTTCGCCGAGGACCACCTCCTCCCCGGCAGAGAGGGGGAGCGGCTCAGGAAGGGGTCCCACCCGCACCTTGGGCCCGCGCGTGTCGAGGAGGAGGGTGAGCTGCCGTCCGGCGGACGCCGCGGCGGCGCGGGCAAGGCCGGCGAGGCGGGCGTGATCGCCGTGGCCACCGTAGGAGGTGTTGACGCGAACGACATCCACCCCCGCCCTGATCATCCCAACGAGGGTCTCCTCTCTCGCCGAGCTCGGGCCGAGGGTGGCGACGATCTTCGTCTTCTTCATGCCACATCAGCTTAGCTCCCCTCGCATCCGGGAGCCAGTTGATCGCGGTCCCAAGAAAGGTTATCTTCACCGTGAACATGAGCCCAACCCTTGGGCGCGAACACCGCCTCCGCCGCCGGCGGGAGATCGCTCGGGTGTTTCAGCTCGGCCAACGCTTGGAAGCTCCGTTGTTCTCGTTCCGCGTCCTGCACAAGGAGGAGCCCACCCCACGCTTCCTCGTCGTCGCGGGCCGGCGGTTGGGGGGAGCGGTGACGCGGAACCGCGTGAAACGGGCCGTGCGAGAGGGGTTCCGCTTGCACAAGGAGCTGTTCGCCCACCTGGATGCGGTGATCATCCCCCGCCCCGCGGCGACCCTCCTGCGCCCGGGGGAGCTGAAGGAGAGGTTCATCGAGGAGTTCCGGGAGGTGAGCCATGGCCAAGGAGACGCTCCTCACCAAAGAGGGATACGAGCGAAAGAAAGCTGAGCTGGAGAGGATCGAGCACCGCCTGTACCAGGAGATCCCGCAGCGCCTCAAGGAGGCGAAGGATCACGGGGGGGGTGACGTGCGCGAGAACCGGGACTACCTGTACCTCAAGCAGGAACAGGACATGATCGAGGCCGAGGCCCGCGCCCTGCGCGAACTGTTGGAGACGGCCCGCATCATGACGGAGGAGGACTTCCGTCCCGACCAAGTAGGGATCGGCACCCAAGCCATCCTGGAGGACGTGGAGACCGGCGAGGTCGTGACCTACACCCTCGTCCCCCCCGCCGAGGTGGACCTCCTCCACAACAGGATCGGGGTCGACTCCCCGGTCGGGCAGGCCCTCCAGGCGTACACGAAGGGGAAGGCGATCACGGTCCAGGTGCACGGGAAGAAGGTGCGGTACAAGATCCTCGGGATCGAGCACCGCTGATCGTGGCCGGGCACGGGAGGGGCAGACAATGAACTGCAGTGAAGAGGGGCTCCGTGGCGGAGGCTGACCTCCTCACCGCGCGCCGGGAGAAGCTGGCCCGCCTGCGGGCCCAGGGGATCGACCCCTACCCATACCGCTACCCCCGCACCCACACCGTGGGGGAGGTGCGGGACGCGTTCGGCAACCTAGCCCCCAACGAGCGCAGCGGGGCGCAGGTGAGGCTTGCGGGGCGGCTCACCGCCTTCCGCCGGATGGGGAGGGCGTCGTTCGCCGACCTCCTCGACCGCTCCGGGAAGATCCAGCTCTACGCGTCGACGAACGGGCTCGTGGCGGGGGCCTACGAGCGCTTCGCAGGCGACCTCGACCTCGGGGACATCATCGGCGTGGAAGGGGAGCCGTTCGCGACGAAGACGGGGGAGCTCACGGTGGAGGTGCGGGCGTTCACCCTCCTCGCCAAGTCGCTGCGGCCGCTGCCGGAGAAGTGGCACGGCCTCCGCGACATCGAGACGCGGTACCGGCAGCGCGCGCTCGACTTCATCGCCAACGAGGACGCCCGCCGCATCATCGCCGGCCGGGCCCAGATCCTCCGCGCGTGCCGGTCCTACCTCGATGCCCACGGGTTCATCGAGGTGGAGACGCCGCTGCTACAGCCCCTCCCCGGGGGAGCGACCGCCCGCCCGTTCGTGACCCACCACAATGTCCTCGACCGCGACCTCTACCTGCGCGTCGCGCCGGAGCTCTACCTGAAGCGGCTCCTCGTGGGCGGGCTGGAAAAGGTGTACGAGATCGGACGGAACTTCCGCAACGAGGGCATCTCCTCGATGCACAACCCGGAGTTCACCTCGCTCGAGGCCTACGAGGCCTACGCCGACTACGAGCAAGCGATGGACCTGGCGGAGGAGCTCGTGGTCGCGTGCGCGGTGGCCGTCGCGGGGACGACCCGTATCTCCCACGGCGGGCGGGAGCTCGACCTCACCCCGCCGTGGCGGCGGGCGTCCCTCCTCGAGCTCGTCGCCGACGGGAGCGGGTGTGACGTGGAGAAGCCCCTCCCCGATCTCGTGGCGGAGATCGAGCGCAACGGGATCCCCCTCCCCCCTCCTCTCCGCCGCGGGCCGAAGGGCAAGGTCATCGAGCACCTGCTGGAGACCTGTGTCCAGGACAAGCTGTGGGAGCCAACGTTCGTCCTCGACTTCCCCTTGGATATCTCGCCTCTGGCCAAGCGCAAGCGGGGGCGGGACGACCTCGTGGAGCGGTTCGAGCTGTACATCACGGGCCGGGAGGTCGCCAACGCGTTCTCCGAACTCAACGATCCCGACGAACAGCGGGAGCGGTTCGCAGCGCAGGAGGCGCTCCGCGCTGGGGGGGACGAAGAGGCGCAACCGATCGACGAGGAGTTCCTCCGCGACCTCGAACTGGGGATGCCGCCCGCGGCGGGGATCGGGTTCGGGTTCGATCGCCTGGTCATGGTCCTCCTCGACGCGCCCTCGATCCGGGAGGTGCTGGCGTTCCCGCCCCTGCGATGATGCTCGCCCACGCGCTGCGGTTCACCGCCTCCCGGCTCGGCCAGGCCCTCGACCGATGGGCGGAACGGGTGTGGGCCTGGGACGAGGCGACGACGGATGCCGTGAGCTCGTCCCGGCTCCTCCAGCGGTTCGACCTCCTCCTCGTCGTGGCGACCTACCTCGGGTACGGGTACCTGTGGGGAGCGTTGGCCGTCGCCCTCCTTGTGTTCGGGACGAAGGCGGATCACGCGAACGTGCTCATCGGGACGGGGGTGGTGATCCTATCCGTGTTCCTCTCCCAGGCCATGAAGTCCGTCGGTGGACGCCCCCGGCCCCAGTTCCACCGCCGCGGGTTCCATCACCAGTTCCTCACCAATGCCTCGTTCCCCTCCAACCACACCGCGGCCGCGTTCGCGATGGCGTATCTGGTGTTGCGGCTCTACCCGTGGTGGCCCAATGTGGTCGTGATCTACTCTATGGCCACCCTGATCGGACTGTCACGGGTGTACCTGCGGGAGCACTTTCCGCTGGACGTCGTGGGGGGGGCGGTGCTTGGGACGTGGGTGTCCCACGGGCTCCTGCCCCTGTTCGCTCGGCTGGTGCAGTGACCCAGAAGGGGGATCGCATGAACTCGCTGTTCGCGGAGCGTACGAAGGCAGCGCGCCGATCGGTGATCCGGGAGCTCCTCAAGCTCACGGAGCAGCCGCACATCATCTCGTTTGCGGGGGGCCTCCCCGATCCCGCGACCTTCCCGCGGGAGTTCCTCGCCAAGGTGGCCGCCGACGAGATCCTGAGCAACCCTGGGAAGACCCTCCAGTACACGACCACCGAGGGCAAGCTCCCCCTCCGGGAGCTCCTCTCCCGTTGGTTCGCCGAGGATGGAATGAACTTCCCTCCCGATCAGATCGTTGTCACCAGCGCCTCCCAACAGGGCCTGGACCTCATCGCCAAGGCGTTCCTCGACCCCGGCGACGCGGTGTTGGTAGGCCTTCCCACCTACATCGGAGCGATCCAGGCGTTCCAGGCGATGCAGGCCAAGCTCGTGGGCGTACCCCTCGAGGACGATGGGATGGACCTCGACGCCCTTTCCGCCGCCATCGCCACCGCCCGCCGGGGAGGACACACCCCGAAGTTCATCTACGTGGTCCCTGACTTCCAGAACCCCTCCGGGATCACCTGGTCGGAGGACAAGCGGCGCGGGCTCCTCCAGATCGCAGGCCGGGAGGATCTCGTGGTGGTGGAGGACATGCCCTACCGGAAGCTCCGCTTCGTGGGGCGGTCCGTGCCGGCGGTGGCGTCGCTGGACACGGAAGGGCGGGTGGTCGTCCTGTTCACCCTCTCCAAGACCCTCGCCGCAGGTCTCCGGCTCGGGGCTCTCGCTGGCCCCAACGAGATCGTGGAGAAGATCGTCACCCTCAAGCAGGCCACCGACCTCTGCACCTCCTCCCTCACCCAGCGCCTTGCCATCCGCTTCTTCCAGGAGTACGACGTCCCGGGCCACATCCGCATGATCTGCAACCATTACCGGGGAAAGCGCGACGCAATGCTCGATGCGCTCGACAGGCACATGCCGGCGGAGGAGGGGATCTCCTGGACGAAACCCGAAGGGGGGCTGTTCCTCTGGGTGCGGTTCCCGGAGATAGTGGACACGGAACGGATGCTCCTCCGGGCGATCGAACACAAGGTCGCATACGTGATCGGGGCCCCATTCTTCGTGAACGGCCGCGGCCACAACACGATGCGGCTGTCGTTCTCGAGCGCTACCGCGGACCAGATCGAGGAAGGGATCCACCGCCTGGGGCAGGTGGTCGAGGAGGAGCTGGCGAGCCTGGGCTCGCCGCAACGGGCGTAGCCCGAACCGATCCTCGTCCCTGGTGCTCGGTGCTGCAGGCCATCCTACACGATGGCCTGCTCGCTCTCCTTGTCGAAGATGTGCAGCCGCTCCATCATCGCCACGAACGTGATGTCCTGCCCGGGCTGGATCCCCAGCCGAGGGTCGAGCTTCGCCACGATCTCGTCCCCGGCGCAGTCAGCGTAGATGATCTGCTCGTCCCCGAGCGGCTCCCGCACCCGCACCTTCCCCGTGAACGTCCGCCCCCCCGTCTCCTCGTGCACCATCTCCGGGGCGCGGATGTCCTCCGGCCTCAGTCCGAACACGACTTCCCTGCCCACGTAGCCCCGCACCCCGTCCGTGGCCCGGTCGGGAGGGACGAGGAGCTTGAAGCCCCTCCCTTGAACGTAGATCTTCCCATCCTCGCTCACCAGCCGCGCGTCGAGGAAGTTCATCGCCGGGGAGCCGATGAACCCGGCGACGAACATGTTCGCCGGTCGGTCGTAGATCGTCTGGGGATCGTCGTACTGCATCACCACGCCGTCCTTCATCACCGCCACCCGCTGCCCCAACGTCATCGCCTCAACCTGGTCGTGGGTCACGTACACGGTGGTCGTCTTCAGCCGCTGGTGGAGCTCGGCCAGCTCGGCCCGCATCCGCACGCGGAGCTTGGCATCGAGGTTGGACAGGGGTTCATCGAACAGGAACACCTTCGGGTCGCGGACGATGGCTCGCCCGACGGCGACGCGCTGCCGCTGTCCTCCCGACAGCTCCCGCGGCTTGGACCTGAGCTTCTCCTTGATCCCCAGGAGCTCCGCTGCAGCGTGAACCCGCCGCTCGATCTCCCTCTTGGGGACCTTGCGCAGCTTGAGCCCGAACGCCATGTTGTTGTACACGTCCATGTGAGGATAGAGGGCGTAATTCTGGAAGACCATCGCGATGTCGCGGTCCTTGGGGGGGACATCGTTCACGCGCCGCTCGCCGATGTAGATGTCCCCCGCCGTCGCGTCCTCGAGGCCCGCCACCATGCGCAAAGTCGTGGTCTTCCCGCAGCCGGAAGGGCCAACGAGGACCACGAACTCCGCATCCCCGACCCCCAGCGTGACTCGGTCCACGGCCGTCAAAGCCCCAAACTTCTTCGTGACCTCGTTCAACCTGACCTCTGCCATCCCTGGCCTCCTCGTGTGGACATTCCAGCGAGAAGCGCGCTGAGTATAGCGATCCGGGCCCAGTGGCGCAACAGGTCACCCCCCGCTGATCGGCGGAAAGAAGGTCAGGGTGTCGCCCGGGGAGAGGGGCGTCCCCAGACCCTGCCCGTGGACCACGTTGCGGCCGTTCACGAACACGTGGAGGTGGTCCCGGATCTCCCCACCCGCGAACAGGAGATCCCCGAGCTGTGGGTGGTCCTCGGCCAAGCGGGCCAGGGCCTCGCGGCACGTCGTCCCCGTCGGGAGCTCCAGTTGCAGGCCCTCCATGCCCAGGGCAGCGCGAAACTCGCCGAACAGCTTGACGGTGACCTTCACGCCCCGAGTATAAAGGGAACCTACTGGGCCGGTGGCGCCCCGCCCCGGATGAGGGCGCGCAGGGCCTGGAGGCGCTTCATGATGCGGCCCTCCCACCCCGCATCCACGGGGCGATAGTACTCCCGGCCGCGCAGCCCCTCGGGAAGGCTCGGCATGAGGGCCACCCGTTCCGGCTCGTCGTGAGCATACCGGTAGCCCTTGCCGTAATTGAGCCCCTTCATCGTCTCCGTGACCGGATTGCGCAGGTGCAGGGGCACCGGCTCGTTGATCGTCTCCGCGACATCGCGCTTCGCCTCGCCGTAGGCGAGGTAGAGGGCGTTCGACTTCGGAGCCAAGGCGAGGTACGCTGCCGCTTCGGCGAGGGCAAGCTCGCATTCCGGCATCCCCACGTGTTCCACGGCCTGGGCCGCGGCGACCACGAGCGCGAGGGCATTCGGATCGGCAAGGCCCACGTCCTCGCTTGCCATCCGCACCAGGCGCCGGGCCACGTACCGCGGGTCCTCTCCCGACTCGATCATCCGCACCAGCCAGTAGAGGGCCGCGTCCACGTCGGAATTGCGGACCGACTTGTGGAGGGCGGAAATCAGGCTGTAGTGCTCCTCGCCGGCCCGATCGTAGCGGAGGGCCTTCTTCCCCACTGCCTCCGCCACTTGGGCAAGCGACAGTTCCCCCTCTCCCAACGCCCCCACCGCGGTCTCGAGGGCGGTGAGGAGCCGCCGGGCGTCGCCGTCGGCGTAGCGGATCAGGAATTCGCCCGCCTCCGGCTCAAGGGAGACCCGGCCTCCGTAGCCCCGCTCGTCGGCCAGCGCCCGGCCGAGGAGAAAACGCAGGTCATCCGCGGAGAGGGGCTCGAACACGAACAGCTGGGCCCGAGAGAGGAGGGCGGAGCGGAGGGCGAACGACGGGTTCTCGGTGGTCGCCCCGATGAATAGAACCGACCCCTCCTCGAGGAACGGGAGCAGCACGTCCTGCTGGGCGCGGTTCCAGCGATGGACCTCGTCCAGGAACAAGAGGTCCCTCTGCCCGGCCCGCCGCCACGTCTCGCGGGAGGAAAGGAGCGCGGCGCGGACCTCCGTCACGGTGGCGAGCGCCGCCGAGCGCTGGACGAACCGCGCCCCCCACCGCGTAGCGATGAGCCGACCAACGGTAGTCTTCCCCGTCCCCGGCGGCCCCCAGAAGACGAGCGGAACGGCCACGCCCCCCTCGATGAGCGCCCGCAAGGGCCCCTTCTCCCCAAGGAGGTGCCGCTGGCCGACCACCTCCCCGAGCGCGCGCGGCCGCAACCGCTCCGCCAGGGGCGCCCGACCCTGCCAAAGGCCGTCCATGCCGTTCCATTGTAGCGCCTTGACGAAGCCCGCCCACCGCCCGTAAACTCACAGCCACAACTCGAAGGTCGGCAAGTCGTCACGGCACACGGTTCCCGACCTTGGGCTGTGGTAGCGGGTCGTTAGCTCAGTCGGTAGAGCAGCGGACTCTTAATCCGCGGGCCGGGGGTTCGAATCCTCCACGACCCAGAAGGACAGTCACAAGTCAGCGAGTCCCAAGTCGTCGGGCCGCAAGCCCTTCCACCCCGTTCCCAGCCCCCACGACTTCACCGACTTGAGACTCGCGGATGGGGACTGTGATTTCTGGGTCGTTAGCTCAGTCGGTAGAGCACCGGCCTTTTAAGCCGGGTGTCGCAGGTTCAATTCCTGCACGACCCACAGCGACAGTCAGAAGTCACAACTCGAGAGTCCCAAGTCCCGGTGAGGAGCGGCGTCCCCCTCAGCTGGGCTTGGCCGCGAACCGCCGGACGAGTAGACTTGAGACTTGCACCTCGTCGTTCCGTCCCCGTCGTCCAGTGGTCTAGGATACCGGGCTTTCAATCCGGAGACGGGGGTTCGAATCCCCCCGGGGACACTTGCCCCTCTCCCAGGGAGGGGGGTACACTCCCGGGCGAGTAGCTCAGCGGGAGAGCATCCGGCTTACATCCGGAAGGCCAGAGGTTCGATCCCTCTCTCGCCCAATTGCGGGTTCGGGGACGTGGTCTAGGCTGGACTAGGACACCGGATTGTCACTCCGGAGACCGCGGGTTCAAATCCCGTCGTCCCCGCCAGCGGGACAGTCGCAAGTCACCGAGTCTCAAGTCCTCGGGCAGGACTTGGAACTTGCGACCGAAGACTGGCCGTGCGGCGAGGTAGCTCAGGTGGTAGAGCACACGGCTGAAAACCGTGGTGTCCCCAGTTCGACTCTGGGCCTCGCCACCACGATCGCATGGTGACCAGCGGCGGGGGCGAGGAGTTTGAAGGAGTCCATGGGCCACAGCGCGGAGGAGATATGGCAACAGGCGAAAGCCCTGCTCGTGAAGGAGATCCCTCCCGCTAATTTCGCGGCGTGGATCGACGACGCGCGAGCCAAGGGCGTCGACGAAGGGAACCTCGTCCTGGAAGTCCCGTCCCTCCTCGCCAAAGGGGGCATCGAGCGCCGTTACCGAGCGCTCGTGGAGCGGGTGGTGAAGGACGTCGCCGGCCGCCCCCTCGACCTCAAGATCCAAGTGGTGGAGCAGCCCCCTCCCTCGCCCTCCCTCGACCCCCGCCTCGCCCGCCGGTACCACGGCTCGCTTCCCCTGAACCCTGAGTACACGTTCGACACGTTCGTGCAAGGGAAGAACTCGCAACTGGCGTTCGCCGCCGCCCGCGCCGTGGCCGAATCCCCGGCGCGGGCCTACAACCCCCTCTTCATCTACGGGAGCGTGGGGCTAGGGAAGACCCACCTCCTGCACGCGATCGGGTCGCATATCCTCATCGCCGCCAACGACACGACGGTCGTGTACACGACCTCGGAGCGGTTCGCGATCGAGCTCATCCAGTCCATCGCCGCGAACACCACCGAACAGTTTCGCGCCAAGTACCGCACGGTGGGGGTGCTCCTCATCGACGATGTCCACTTCCTCAAGAACAAGGAAGGGACCCAGGAGGAACTGTTCCACACCTTCAACGAGCTCTACGGGAACGGCAAGCAGATCGTCCTCTCCTCCGACCGTTCTCCCGACGACCTCCAGGGCCTCCAGGACCGCCTCGTGTCCCGGTTCCGGTGGGGCCTCGTTGCCGACATCCAGGCCCCCGACTTCGAGACCCGATCCGCGATCCTACGTGAAAAGGCCCGGCGGAGGGGCCTTGAGGTCCCGGACGAGGTGGTCGAGCTCATCGCCTCTCGAATCACCACCAACGTCCGCGACCTCGAAGGGGCCCTCATCCGCGCCCTCGCCCACGCCGAGCTTTGCCAAGGACCGGTCACCGCCGCCATGCTCGAGGAGATCCTTCCCAAGGAGAATTTCTCGCGCAAGCTGACCGTGGAGGCGATCAAGAACGAGGTCGCTGCTGCCTATCGGATCCCCGTGAGCGAGATCGAGAGCCCATCGCGGAAGAAAGAGCTTGTCCACGCCCGCCAGATCGCGATCTACCTCGCTCGCGAGCTCACGGAGAGCTCGTTCCCCGCCCTGGGGCGATCGTTCGGCGGGCGCGACCACACCACGATCATGCACTCCTACCAGAAAATGCAGGAGCTCCTGCGCCAGATGCCCCTCCTCCGCAGCGAGATCGAGGGCCTCCGCTCCGCGATCCTCACCAAGTACGGCCCATGAAGCTATCCCCACCCGGCGGTGGATTACCCTGGGGAAAACACCCGTTGCCCTTGGGGATAACGTCTGCCCGAGCGTGGAAAAAGGATGTGCATTGCCGCGTGAGAATCCTTTCCCCAACGACATTCCTCTGGACAGATGTCCTATCCCCAGGTTTTCCCCAGCTCTCTCCCCACCACAAGATGGCGTTCCCGTGGGACGCTCCCCGGTTATCCCCAAGTCCCGGTGTCCTCTGCTACTACGACAGGGGTTATGAAAACTAAAGACATCTGGCAGTGGTTGGGACCGCTCGCACGAAACTGGGGGGCAGAAGAGGAGCTTCAGGCCCAGCTCCCCGTTCTCCACTGGGCATCTACCGGCCTCTCCCACCTCGCTCGGCCCCTCTACGTGGACCGCGGAGTCCTCCACCTCGTTGTGGAGAGCCATGTCATCGCCGGGGAGCTCAACCTCCTCAAGGGGAGAGTCCTCGCTCGGCTGGAGGAGGTCGCACCGGGCAGTAGGGTGGTGGACCTTCGCTTCCAGGTCCGTGCCCGCGGGGCTCCGCGACGGGAGATCGCCGTGCCCCCACCCACGGCGGACGAGTTGCGTGTAGCACGCGACGGGCTTCCCGGGGGACTCCCCCCGACGCTTGCCGAGGTGTGCGCCCGACTGCTCGCGTGGGCGAGGGCGCGGGATCGGGCGATCCTCGCTGCGGGCGGATGGCGTTGTCCGGGGTGCGGGGTGGCAGTGGTCCAAGCGGAGAACTCCTGTCCGGGGTGCGGAATTGAGGGGCCTCCCCCCCACCGCTAGACTCGACCGATGCGCACCATCTCCAGCACCATCCTTGCCCTCCGCTCGGCCGAGGGGCGGATCGCGGTGATGGCCTGCGATGGGCAGGCGACGATGGGGAGCCGGGTCGTGAAGAGGGGTGCCCGTAAGGTGCACCGCATCCACGGCGGCCGCGTCCTCGCCGGGTTCTCGGGGGGGACGGCAGACGGGATGACGCTCCTCGAACGCCTGGAGGCCAAGATCGCGTCCCGCGGGACCCTCCGCCAGGCAGCGGTGGAGCTGTCGCGGGAGTGGCGCACCGATCGGACCCTGCGGCGGCTGGAGGCGGTGGTGGTGGCCGTGTCCCAGGAGGGCCTGTTCCTCCTCACTGGGGAGGGGGACGTGATCGAGCCGGACGATGGTCTCGTGGGGATCGGGTCGGGGGGCGGGTACGCGGTGAGCGCGGCGCGGGCTCTGCTGCGGCACGTCCAGCTTCCGGTGGCGGAGGTGGCGCGGGAGGCCCTGCGCATCGCCGCCGAGATCGACATCTACACGAACGACTGCGTGACCCTGGAGACCCTCACCTGGTAGATCCCCGTGGCGCCAGCCGTTGTCGGAGGCGACCGGGGGGAGTAAGGTTCGGGCTATCCCTTTGGGCAAGGAGGTGGGTATGGCGAACGTGATCCTGCCGAGCGGTGAGAGGGTCGTAGTTGGCGGTGCGGGACTCCTGGCAGCCCTTCGGGAGCGCGGAGTGACGGCAGCCGCGGTCCTCGTGGACGGGCAGGTACACGACGTTCGCGATCCTCTGCCAGCGGTGGGCGAGGCGCGCGTGGTGAGCGTGGATGATCCAGCGGCGCTTGACGTCCTTCGGCATACGGCATCACACGTGCTGGCCCACGCCGTGACCCGCCTCTACCCAGGGGTCAAGCTCGCCATCGGACCGGCCATCGCCGACGGTTTCTACTACGACTTCCGCTTCCGGGCGCCCCTCGGCCGCGACGACCTCCCCCGGATCCAGGCGGAGATGGCGAAGATCATTGCAGAGGATCTCCCGATCGAGCGGGTGTGGCTTCCCCGGAAGGAGGCCGAGGCCCTCCTTGCGGAGAGGGGCGAGGCCTACAAGCTCGAGCTCCTTTCCGAGATCCCCGACGAGCGGGTCTCGTTCTACCGCCAGGGGGAGTTCATCGACCTCTGCCGGGGTCCGCACCTCCCCTCCACGGGCCTCGTGCGCCACTACGCCCTCCTCGACCTCGCCGGCGCCTACTGGCGCGGGGATGCCAGCCGGGACATGCTGACGAGGGTCTATGGGACCGCGTTCCCCACCGCCGAGGCCCTCGCGGAGCACCTCAGGTGGCGGGAAGAGGCGCGGCGGCGCGACCACCGGACCCTCGGGCCTGAGCTCGACCTCTTCTCGATCCAAAACGAGACGATCGGGGCCGGGCTCGTGCTCTGGCACCCCAAAGGGGCGCGGGTCCGCCACGAGATCGAGACCTTCTGGAAGGAGGAGCACTACAGGGCCGGCTACCAGCTCGTCTACACCCCCCACGTCGGCCGGGCCCGACTGTGGGAGACCTCCGGCCACCTCGACTTCTACCGGGAGGGGATGTACAGCCCGATGGACATCGAGGGCCAGGAGTTCTACTTAAGGCCGATGAACTGCCCGTTTCACATCGCGATCTACAAGACCCACACCCGGTCCTACCGCGACCTCCCCATCCGCTACGCGGAGCTGGGGACGGTGTACCGGTTCGAGCGGTCGGGGGTGCTCCACGGCCTCCTGCGGGTGCGGGGGTTCACCCAGGACGACGCCCACGTCATCTGCCGCCCCGATCAGATCGAGGACGAAGTCCTGGCGTGCCTGGAGCTCACCCTCCACATCCTGGGCGCGTTCGGGTTCCGCGACTACAGGGTGGCCCTCTCCGTGCGCGACCCGGCCCACAAGGAGCACTACATCGGGAGCGACGCGATGTGGGAGCAGGCCGAGGGCTCGCTCGTGCGGGCGCTCGAGCGGAAGGGGCTCCCCCACGTGCGGATGGAGGGGGAGGCCGTGTTCTACGGCCCCAAGATCGACATCCACGTCCTGGACAGCCTCAAGCGCTCCTGGCAGCTCACCACGATCCAGTTCGACTTCAACGAGCCGGAGCGGTTCGACATGGCCTACATCGGGGACGACGGCCAGGCCCACCGGCCGTACATGGTCCACCGGGCGCTCCTGGGGTCGTTGGAGCGGTTCTTCGGGATCCTGATCGAGCACTACGGGGGGGCGTTCCCGGCGTGGCTTGCGCCCCTCCAGGCGGCGGTGCTCCCCGTGACCGAGGGTGAGATCCCGTACGCGGAGGGGGTGGCCGAGGAGCTGCGGCGGGCGGGGATCCGGGCCGAGGCGTGGACGAGGGAGCGGAAGACCCTGCGCTGGCTCATCCGCGAGGCGCAGGTGCAGAAGGTCCCGTACATGCTCGTCTGCGGGGCGCGGGAAGCGGCGGTGGGGGTGGTCGCGCTGCGCCTCCGGACGGGGGAGGACCTCGGGCCCCAGCCGGTGTCGGCGGTGGTGGCCCGGATCCAGGATGCCGTGCGGGCGAGGACGGCGGCGATCTGAAGGGGGGATCGTGCTCACGATCAGTGCCATCAAGGCGGACATCGGGAGCGTGGGGGGGCACACCTGCCCCTCCCCGCGGATCGTGGCGGAGGCCCGGGCTGCGCTCGCCGCGGCGCGGGAGAAGGGGCTCCTCACGGACTTCGCCGTGACCTATACCGGGGACGACCTGTGCCTCCTCATGGTCCACCGGAACGGGAGCGGCCACCCCGACGTCCAGAACCTGGCGTGGGACGTGTTCCGGCGGTGCACGGAGGTGGCGCGGGTGGAGGGGCTGTACGCCGCGGGACAGGACCTCCTCAAGGACGCGCCGAGTGGGAACGTCCGCGGGGCGGGCCCCGGGGCGGCGGAGGTCACGTTGGACGAGGGGGCTCCCGAGCGGAAGGCGGAGGCGTTCCTCGTGTTCACCGCGGACAAGTGCGGCCCAGGGGCGTTCAACTTCCCCCTGTGGTCCGTGTTCACGAGCCCCCTCTACAACGGGGGGCTCATGCTCCCCGCAATGCGGAAGGGGTTCACGTTCCGCGTGATCGACATGGAGCACGCCCACGGGGACCGGGTGATCGACCTCGTGTCCCCCGACGAGCACGTGGATCTCGCGATCCTCCTCCGGGACGAGAACCGATTTGGGATCCAGGCGATCCACTCCCGCGTCCACCCCCACCAGCAGGTGGTGGCGGTGTCCACGGACCGGCTGCACACGATCGCCGGGGAGTACAAGGGGAAGGACGACCCGGTGGCGATCAACACCCCGGTCACCGGCCCCTAGTGCCTGCCGCTGGTGGCGTGCGTGGCGTACTCGGTGAACCGGGAGGGGGCCCTCTCCACCGGGGTGGACGTGT
>OMKS01002715.1_pt1 | contig 14542 bp, 6 predicted proteins | sample 1674721 | NCBI WGS metagenome assembly OMKS01 (sample SAMN06264996, study PRJEB25208) | sediment metagenome | isolation source: hot spring sediment | place: USA: California | collected 2014-09-02
GTCTCCCTGCGATTGATGCGCAATCCCAGCGACGCGCAGGATTTGACTCAGAACACCGTCGTAAAGGCATTGCGATTTCACGACAAGTTCAAGGAAGGCACCTACATCAAGGCGTGGCTGCTCACCATCCTGCGCAATACGTTCATTAACGAGTACCGGCGCACCGTTCGCCGCCCCACGTTTGTCGAGCTTAGCGGCAGCGAAGCCGCCGCCGACACAGCCCCAGACCCCGAGGTGGCCTTCGAGCCCGAGCGCGGCAATAGCTCTGACCTGCTGGAATTGCTCGACGACGAGGTGCGTAAGGCGGTCGAGGAGCTTCCCGAGGAGTTCCGCACGGCGGTGATCATGGCCGACCTGGAAGACCGCTCCTACAAGGAGATCGCCGACGTGATGGACTGTCCACTCGGAACCGTCATGTCGCGTCTACACCGCGGCAGAAAGCTCTTGCGCGAAGCCCTGGTCGACTATGCCAAAGACCGCAATCTGACCGGCTCGAAATCCCCCTGACCGGCCGGTCCTTCGCTTTCATGTCCGTGCCTTCCTCTCGCGCCAATCCGCTAAACCGTTACCCATACGGTAAAGGCCGCTGGTCGACGTGACCAGCGGCCTTGTCAGATACCCTCTGTATCTTGGGGGTTCAGCGTCTCCTATCGCGTCTGGCTCTTACGGCGCAGGCCGAGGACAAGGACCATTCCCGCGAGCAGGGCCGCCAGCACGGGCCACCAGGCCAGCGGCGCGCCTTGCTCAACCATGAAGGCATCGCTCTCGCCCGAGATCGGCGCGCTGTTGCCCGCCAAGTCGGCGCCTGTGCCAGGACGCGTGATCTGGATCGTCACCTCGCCCACGCCCAAATCCGACTGAGCGATGTCGCTGATGGTGACGGTGCGGCTGTTGCCGCCCGTGCCGCTGACCACAACCGTCGGTGCAGCCTTGCCGGCTTGGTTCAAGGTAATGTCCGCCGCGCTCAGGGTGATCGACGTCGTGTCGAAGTGCAGGTCGTCGTAGGTCACCACGTACTGGACCGGGCCGTCCACGGTCATGTCGGGCGTCGGACCCGTGAACAGAATCGCCGGCGCCGTGTTGTCGATGACCATCACCTCGCCCGGCACGCTCGATTGCAGCGGGTTGTGGAAGAGGTCCGTCACATCGCTCGTCGTGTCCAGCGTGAAGCTCAGATTCCCATCGCCGCTGACGCCCTGCACCGTCACCAGGAACGTGGCCGCCGGCACCACCGACGTGTTCGGCGTCACCACCGCCGTTGCAAAGGCCACGGTACCCGTCACGGTGAACAGCAGGTCGTCGCCGTCGAAGTTGGTCACCTTCTCGCTGAACAGCACCGCAAACACCACGTCGTCGTCGTTCGTCGGGCTCGGGGTGACCGCCGTGATCGACGTGCAGTACGGGTTCTCCTCATCCTCGATGAAGATCACCGCGATGCTCGTCACGCTCCCTTGGATCGGGTTGCCGACGCGGTCCTCGATGTCCGAGAGCGTATCCACGCTGAGGTTCATCGTTCCAATGCCCGTAATCCCGCTCACACGCACGGTGTAGACCGCTTCCGGACCCGCCGGCGGAATCACGGACGTGCTCGTGTGCGTGACGGTGCCTGTCTCGGTGAACACCAAGTCACCGACGCCGAAGTTCATCACCGGTTCATTGAACGCGACCGTGAATTCGACCACGGTGTCGTTCGTCGGGCCGCCGGGATTGGCCCAGTAGCCCGGGTTCACCGGCACGATCGAGGCCGCGGTCGGCCCCGTGTTGTCGATGTGCATCAGCGGACTGTTCATCGTGCCGCTGAGTATGTTGCCCGGCGCGTCGTGAATATCCGACGGCGTCTGGAACCCGAACGTCATCGTTCCGTCGCCGGCGATGCCGCCCACGCTAACGTTGTAGGTGTCCTCCGGCCCGGCCGGCGGCAAGATCGACGTAGTCGTGTGGATGACGGTGCCGGTCTCGGTAAACCGCAGGTCGCCCGGGTCGAAGTTGTACACATCCGACGAGAATTGGACCACGTAGTTGATGGTGTCATTGCGCGTGATGCGCAACCCCGGCTCGACGTACCAGCCCGCGCCCGTCGTGTCCGCCGTGATGCTCAGCACACTCAGAGCCGTCTGGTCGATCTCGAGGATGTTGCTCCACACACTCGACGCCAGCGGGTTGCCGGCCCGGTCCGTTACGTCGCCCGCCGTGCTCACCGCCATCTGCAACGTGCCCACGTCGCCCGGGTCCACGCCGATGCCGCTGATCGTCACGTCGTATGTTGCCGACGGACCCGCCGGCGGCACCACCAGCGTGTTCGTGTGGAATACACCCGCGCTCTCGAGGAACGACAGGTCGCCGTCGAAGTTCACCACCGGCTCGCTGAACACCACGGCAAACTCGACGCTCGTCGCCGCCGTCGGCCCGACGATTGTGTGCAGCACGCTCGTGCAGTGCGGCGGCGTGTTGTCGATCGTCACCGGCATCGATGCGGTCTTCGCAAGACTCGGGTTGCCCACGTTATCCCGCGCGGCGCCTGCAGGCACCGTGATGTTCACTGTGCCGTCGCCCGTGCAATGCGTCAACTGCACCACCGGGTGCGCCGTCCCGCCGTTCACCACGGCCTGGTCCACGTGCGTCACGCCCGGACCGATATCCAGCGTCACCGCGCTCAGCGTCGAGGTCGCCCAGTCGAGGTCGTTGAAATGCACTCGGTACTCGACCGTCGCGCTCGCGTTTGCCAGCGCCGGCGCCGGCGCGTCTATCGTCACGACCGGACCGGTGTTGTCCACCGTCACCGTCGGGCTGTGCACCAACCCGCCGGGGCCGAGGTCGTGGTTGCCCGCCGAGTCATACGACGTGTCCGCCGCAATCTCGATGTACACCGTGCCGTCGCCCGTGAGGTTGCTCAGCGTCACCGTCGCCGGGTTGGTCGAATTGTCCACGACCATCGTCGGCGCCGGAGTCACCGTGCCGGAAGACACAACCGTGATGTCGGCCGCATTCAACGTGATCGTCACCGGATGCACGTCTGTGTACGTAATCGGGAACGTGATCTGACCGCCCGCGTTCACCTTGTTAAACGCGTTCGCAGGCGTCAGCACCGCCGCGTCAAACGCGACCGCCGGCGGCGTGTTGTCCACCACTACCGTGTCGCTGTCCACACTCGAGGCCAGCGGATTGCCGACGATGTCCACGACGTCCGATGCCGTATCCACCGAGAAGTACAGCTCGCCGTCTCCGACCACGCCCGGAATCGTCACCGTGTAGGTCGTTGCCGGACCCACGGCCGGCACAATCGTCGGCGTCGTGCTCAAGAACACCGTGCCTGTACGCGTAAACACGAGGTCCTCGGGACCGAAGTGCTCGACATCCTCGCGGAATGTCACATCGTACACAATGTCCGTCGCCGCGTTCGTCGGAGATGCCGTCGTCAACGCGATCACATCCACCGCCGGGTCTATCCGGTCGATGTTGTACTCCTCGCCGGTTGTATACGCCACCGTCGCCGCATTGCCTAAGTCGTCGGTGACGCCGCCCAGCGCCGTGTCGAAGTCCACACGCAGTGTGTTCTCTTCGGCCGTCGTGTCGACCGTCACCGTCCACGCCGTGCCCGAACCACTCACATCTGTGATCGCGCTTCCCGCGCCCACAATCGTGAAGTTGCCCGCCGCGACGCCGTGGGCGTTCTCGTCAAACGTCACCGCAAAGGTCACCTCGAGCGCGTTCGTGTCCTGCTCGAGCGGCACGCTGCGCGTGATGCTCAGCACCTCCGGGCCCAGCGTGTCGATGGACGCCGTGCCCACCACGCCGCTCGATACAAACGCGTTGCCGATCAGGTCCTGAACGTCCGATGTGTCATCGACGCGCCACAACAGCGTGCCCTCGCCCGACACGCCGGTAAACGTCACCGTGTACACATCCCCGGCGCCCAGGTCCGCGATGCCCACTACCGCGTCATACGACACGGTCGTCGTCACCACCAGGTCGTCCGCGTCGTTGAAGTTCACCACCACCTTGTCAAACGTCACCGTGAACTGCTGCGTCGCACTCGTCGGATCAAGCGTGTCATACACGATGCTCGACACGGACGGCGCATCGCGATCCACGTTGTACGTCTCATCGCTCTGGTACGGGATGTTGCCCGTGCCCAGCGCGTTCGTCGCCTCGTCCGTGATGCCCGTCGCATCATCGAGCTGCAACGCGAGCACGCCCACCCCCAGCACCGTATTCACCGTCACGGTCCACACGGTGTCGGGGTCCGACGTCTCCGCCACGACACTCGATATCGTCGCCGTCGTCTGGTCGCCCGTCGTCGCCGTGCCCAGCGAGAAGTTCGCCGCGGTCACGCCCGTCACGGGCTCATCAAACTCCACGTCGAACTCCACCTGGCCCGCGTTCGTGTCCTCGACGCCCGGGTTCGTGCCGCGCACGATCGACGTCAGCGACGGCGTCGACTTATCGATCTCGTAGGACTCATCGCCCGTGCGAGAGACCACCATCACGTTGCCCAGATCGTCTGTGATCGCGTTGAGGTTCCGATCCAGGTCCACACGCAGCGTTCCATCGCCCGTGCCGGTCGATACGTTGACCGTCCAGTCCGTATCCGCGCCGTTCACGCCCAGGATGCTTGCGCCCACCAGGCCGCCTGTCGTCACCAGAGAGAAGTTCGCCGTCGTGACGTTGTTCGCATCCTCGTCGAACGTCACGGCGAACGTCACCGTCGCCGCATTCGTCCGCTCAGTCAACGGAATACTGCGTGCTATCGACACGCACAACGGGCCCTGACGGTCAATCGCATACGACTCGTCGCCTGCACGCGTCGCGCTGGCGGCCATCGGGTTGGGCGTGGGCAGCACCGCATCCGTGATCCCCGTCGTGTCGTCGAGGTCCACCGTCACGTCACCCATGCCGGCCACCGTGTTCACCGTCACACGCCACAACGCCACCGGCGCCGGCGCGGAAGGCGTCACCGCGTTCAGCGTCGCCGCCGACTGGTCTCCCGAGCCGTTGACCGAGAAGTTGGCAGCGCTCACGCCGTTCACGGGCTCGTCGAACAGCACGTCGAAAGACACCGTCGCGGCCGCCGTCGGCGTCACGCCCGGAGGCGTGCGCGTGATGCTTGTGCACGTCGGGCCCCGACGGTCGATCGTGATTGTCGCATCGCCCGGATGCGTCAGCACCAGCGGGTTCGTCACAGCGTCCTGAATGCCGGCCACATCATCGAGGTCCACGCGAATTGTGCCCGTGCCCGGATTCGTGTTCACGGTCACCGTCCAGTTCGCCGTCGTCCCGCCCGGGCCGACGCTTGCGATGCCGGCGCCCACCTGGCCGCCCGTGCCTACCGCCGAGAAGTTCGACTGGCTCACACCGCTCACCGGCTCGTCGAATGTCACATCAAACACCACTTGCGTCGCCGACGTCGGATTCGGGCCCGGCGCGGGAATGATGCTCGTGCACTGAGGCGCCGTACGGTCCACGTTGTACGACTGATCGCCATTGTGGGGCGCCGTCATCACATTGCCCTGCGCGTCCACAATGCCGCTGAGGTTCTGGTCGAGGTTGACCGTCAGCGTGCCGTCGCCCACTGCGGTGTTCACCGTCACGGTCCAGTTGGTCCCAGAGCCGTCGACGCTGTGCACCGTCGCCGCCGTCTGCGCAAGCGTGCCCGCAATCGAGAAGTTGCCCACGGCAACGCCCGTCACGTTCTCGCTGAACATCACCCCGAACACCACTTGGGCCGCGTTCGTGTTCGGCTGCGCGGGCGTATCCCGGTTGATCGCCGTGCATGTGGGATCCAAACGGTCCACCACATACGACTGATCGCCCGTATGCGTCTGCGTCAGGGGATTCGTGAAATCGTCCGTGATGCCCGCCGTCACGCTCAGGTCCAGACGCACCATACCGTGTGCATCGTCATTCGTGTCGACCGTAACCACCCAGTCCTGATCCGCACCCGAGACGCCTGTCACCAAGCCACCCTGGCCGCCCGTGCCCATCACGGAGAAATTACCCACGGCAACGCCGTTGACCGGTTCCGTGAAGTGGACATCGAAGTCTACCTGTGCCGCATTCGTCGGACTGGGGTCCGCACGCGTGATGCTGTCGCACACCGGCGCCCAGCGATCCACCGTGTAGATTTCGTCGCCTGCCTGCGGGAACGTGCCCGCCAGGGCATTCAATCCGTCGCCCACGCCCGTCGCATTCGCCATGTCGCAGCGGATCGTGCCCAAGGCCTGGTTCACCACCGTATTCACCGTCACGGTCCAATTCGCGCCGCCGCCGCCCACGCTCGCGATGCTGGCCGTCGCCTGGCCACCCGTGCGCGTCAACGAGAAATTGCCCGTCGTCACACCTACCACCGACTCGGAGAACGTGACATTGAACACCACCTGAGGCTCATTCGTGTTCTGCTGAGCCGGAACCCCCCGCGTAATGCTCACCAGCGTGGGGGCCAGACGATCCACCGTGTAGGCCGAGCTGGTCAGCGGAATACCGCCGAGCGGGGCATTGCCCGCGTCGTCGGCAACGCCCGTGCCGTTGGCCATCGTCAGCGCAATCGTGCCCTCCTGGTTCGCCACGGTCGATACCGAAACGGTCCACGTGTCGGCCGGGCTGCCGCCCACCGGCGCCACGCCGGTGATGCTTGCGCCGCCCTGGCCGCCGGTCATCACAAGCGTGAAATTGCCCTGCGCGACGCCGCTTACGAGGTCGTCGAAGGTGACCGTGAAGTCCACAGACGCCGCGTTCGTCGGGTTCGCGTCCGGCAACGTGATGCTCGACAGCGAAGGATCAAGCCGGTCCGTCTCGCGGTAGCTGGACTGCTGCGTGCCGCTCAGGACGTTCGGCCGCATGTCCGCGATACTGCCGTCGTTGAGCAGCTCGAGCCGCACCTGCCCTTCCCATTCACCCATATCTACATAGACAAACCACTCGCTATCCGGGAGAATCGGCGCACCCGTGTTGACGCCGACTACATATAGCAGCGATGGTGCGATATTGCCGCTGCCCGTCTTGCCTACATTGAAGTCCGTCAGATCCACGCCGTCCACGACATCGTTAAAGGTCACGCGGTACTGCCAGACAGGCGCAGCCAGGGTCGGAGCGCCCACAATAGTGATCGCCGTGCACTGTGGCGCAACGCCGTCGTACTCGTAGGCGCCGCGATCATTGGCCGCATCCTTTGGCCTCGGGCAACCGTTGATGTCGATCGTCTCGAGCGGAGCCGTCGTGCCATTATCCCGGCTGTTCGAGGTAGACAGGAGCCGCAGGTCACCGGTCAGAGCACTTACAAAAGACGGATTGGTGGTCGTGGTCGTCAGCGTCGAGATCGTGCCCAGCGCGGCCGCCATTCCCGGGAACGGGTACACGTACCAGTCCGGAGACCCCGTGTCTTCCGTATTGTCCACACTCTGAGTCCACGTGATGCTGTTCTGCACCGTGACTTGGCAGTTCAGGCCGACGCGCACCGCGTTGCCTTTGGTCGCCGTGTTGCCAAAGAACGTGCAGTAGTTGAAGAGGGGATCAACGAAGAACGTGAACACGCCGCCGCCCTGCTTTGTGGCCGTGTTGGCCCAGAAGGCGCAGTTGGTGAATTCAGGCGCCGGGTCGGGCGCGGCCGGGGCGGCAGCGACGTGTACCGCGCCGCCGTGGAGCGTCGCGCTGTTCTCATTGAACCGGCACTCCTCGATGGTCAGGGCGGATTCCCAGGCGAAGATGGCGCCGCCGCTGTAGCCGTTCAACACCGCATTGTTGTTGAACTCGCAGCCCTTGATGAGCACGGTGCTGGTATCACACGCCATCGCACCGCCGCCGCGCAGCAAACCAGCGGTAGCGGTACATCTATTGGAAGCGGGCGATACGAGGTCGTAGAAAACGCAGTTGATGTACTTCATGCTATCGGAGCAATGGTCCGTGTACACGGCGCCACCCTGCGCAGTGGCTTCATTGTCGTTGAACGTGCAGTTGGCAATCGTGACGTCGTCGTCGGTCGCCACGTACCACGCATACAGACCGCCGCCGCGTTGGGAATGGTGCGTCGCGCCATTAGCCCTGCCGCCCCGAATCGTGAAACCATCCAGCGTGGCCACCATCGTGCGAGCCGCCCCGAACTCATCGGCGCCCATTACCTCCACAACGTGGTAAGCCGCCGAACCGGCAAGCGCTGTCGATCCGTCAATGATCGTGATGTTGGCGATCCAGGTGCGCTGCTGGCGCAGGGTCTCGTTACCGATGAATCCACCGTAGACGTGCACGCCGTTCCTGAGGACGAGGGCGCCGTCTACTGAGGGATGGTTCAGGCCCTCATCCGTCTGGTTTCGGGCCTCGTTGTAGTTGCCCGCAGCGACCCAGACCTCGTCGCCGCCCGGCTTGGCCGCGGCGACGTTGATGCCTGCCTGGATGGTCGTACAGGCGTTCGCCCAGTTGGCGCCCGTACCCGCCCCGGTAGCGCTCTTGTCGACATACACGACCGCGGAAGCGGGCAGCGCACACACGGCCGTGAGGAACGCTGCACAGATGATCGCAAAGATTGCCCGGTTCATTGCCCTATCCTCCATTATGTAATCCTGCGGATACGCCAGTCAGATGGCCGCACAAAAACGAAAAGGCCGCTTTCCCGAGAGAAAGCGGCATGCAGTGTTGTCGAACGCGTCAACAAGACGGTCCCACGATTTGTGCTCATCATACCCGACAACCCAAGAGCGGGACGTGCTGACCCACTCCTTCCCAAAAAGACTATGCCCTTGAACAAAAACTACCACCCACTATTATAAAGGAATTTGGCTGTGAGTCAAGACTTTTCTCGTCCCGGGGACAGATTCGCATAAGTCATTGTTATTTAACATTTTGGGTGCCTGAGATCCCGCCCGATGCGCGTTCTGAGAGCCGAATAACGAACAGGAATCCGCCCAATTGCGAAAGATCTTTCCAGTGTGATTAGTGCCATAAAGGGGGGTGAGCTAGGGCGCTGAACACCATGGACCGAGACCGACTCACGCTCTGCTATACTCCCCCCTGCACATGGAGGCACCTCGCTATGGACAGACGCGCGTTTCTCGGCGTCGCGGCGGGCTTGGCCGGCGGCGCCTTGCGGGCATTGGGAGAAACGGACATGCTCACACCTGCTGACGCGCAACGCTTCACCAGGACCGTCAAGCAACTGCGCTCAGTGAGCCCCGAGCGTCGCGCGACCCTCATCGCCAACCCCGAAGCGAAGTCTCCCCTCGAGTTGAACCGCATGGCTCCCGAAATGGAGGAGATCGAGTTGCTCAACGACGCCTTGGATGCTTCAGACAAAGACATCCTGCGCGTCCTGGCGTGGAACATGGAACGCGGGCGGCATTGGCGCGAGGCTGTTCAGCTCGTCCGCGAGCACCCCGCCCTGCACGACCCTGACATCATCCTCCTGGGCGAAATGGACCTGGGTATGGCCCGCTCGGGCAACGAGCACACCACGCGCGAATTTGCCGCCGCCCTCGGCATGAACTACGCCTACGGCATCGAGTTTCTCGAACTCAGCGGCGGCGAGAAGCACGAGCGCGAACAGTATCCGGGCGATAACGCCTGGGGCTACCACGGGAACGCCATCCTGTCGGTGTTTCCTTTACATAACCTGCGCGTCGTGCGCTTCCCAGGCATCGATAAATGGTACGGCGCATACCAGAACCGGCTCGGCGGCCGCATAGCCCTGTGCGCCGAGATCGCGGTGGCGGGGCGGCGCATCACCCTTGTGTCGACCCACCTCGAGAGCGGCATCACAGACGCCCGAACCCGCGCCATGCAAGGCCGGCTCCTCGTGGCCGAGTTGGACCAGCACGCCTCGGGACTGCCCGTCATCCTCGGCGGAGACATGAACGCCATACCTGCCGAGCCCGTCATCCGCGCCTACCGGGACGCCGGCTTCCTTGTCGAGGCGTGCAACGACACCACCGGCGGCACCGCACAGCGCCTGCGCGACGGCAAGCTCGTCCTGCCCGGCAAGCCTATCGACTACATCCTCCTGCGCGGGCTCGATGCCGTCGCGGACGCCACGTCGCCGCAGCGTGTTCCGGCGGTGTATCCGCCAGGCGAGACGGGAGCGCTCCTCGGGGATCACGCCGTGGTGACGGTGAAGGTGGCGGCAGCGTAGCGGGTCGTTGCAAATGTGTCGATGGCTCGGGTACATTGAAGCTGACAGTAGACGAACACGTAACGCCTCCTATACTCAGTAGCAAAGGTCCGCGCCTGGATGGAACTGCACGCATTACACGTGGAACGTGAACCCATTCTCGAGGATGCCCGCCTGCTCCTGGGCTTCAGCGGCTGGATGGACGGGGGTGATGCCTCGACGGGCACCGTGCAGTATCTCGTCCGGCGGCTCAAGGCCGTGCGCTTCGCCGATATCGACCCGGCCGACTTCTACATCTACAACGTACCGGGCTCGATGGAGACCGCCGCCCAATTCAGGCCTCATACGCGCATCGCCAACGGCCTCGTCAAGGAATACGAGGAGCCCGAGAACGCCTTCTATTTCGACCACGCGAGCGGCCTCATCCTGTTCGAGGGCAAGGAACCCAACCTTCGCTGGGACGAGTTCGCCCAATGTATCTTCGAGGTTGTCGAGCGCTTCGGCGTCAAGATGATCTGTTTCGTCGGAAGCGTCGCCGCCATCGTCCCGCACACCCGCGAGACCCGCTTTCACGGGTCGGTGTCGAACAAGCACCTGCGAACGCTCCTCACGAACCACGATGTCCTCTTCTCGGACTACGAAGGGCCGGCCAGCTTTGTCACCTACCTTACGCAACTTGCCCACGAGCGCGGCGTCCCTTTCATCTCGCTCGTCGCCCAGATCCCGGCCTATGTCCAGGGACGAAACGTCTCATGCATCCGAGCCGCGACCGAAAAGGCGGCGGCTCTCCTCGGGCTGGATGTCGACCTCAGCGACCTCGCCTTCATGAGCGACGAGTTCACCAGGAAACTCAACGCCAGCATGGGCGGGCATCCCGAATTCGCCGAACTGCTCAAACACATGGAAGAGGAATTCGACCATGAGAACCTCGAGACCCATGAGGAAGACCTCCGGGCGTGGTTCGAGAAACAGGGCATCGAACTGAATTAGCCGCTGCGCGGAGGACGCCATCGTCGCTCTATGGCGAAACGATACGAAAAGGCCGATGCACGCACAGTGAACCTGCCGCCGGGGGCTGTCGATCTGTCGGATGTGCGTCGCGCCAGCCTGATCGTCTTGTCGGGAGGTGAGATAGGCCGTGAAATCGAGCTTTCCGAAAAGGTGCTCATTCTGGGACGGTCCGTGCGCGCCGACATCCGCATTCCGGCCAAGTCCGTATCGCGCAAGCACGTGCGGATCGCGCTTGTCGAGAAGGACGCCGACCGGTACTACGAGATCACGGACCTGGACAGCCGCAACGGGACGCGCGTCAACAATCACCTCATTAAGACGGCCCGCCTCGAGGACGGCGACAAGGTCCACATGGGCGAGGTGTTGTTCAAATTCCTCCTTCAGGATCCGTTGGAGTCGCGCTTTCACCAGGACGTGCACCGCCTCATCCATTACGACCAGCTTACCGGCTTACTGAACATGGATGCGTTCTGGCGCCGGCTCGAGGCGGAGATGCACAAGCGCCCGGAACGCCCCTTCTCGTTGGCGATGACGGATCTTGATGGCCTCAAACGCGTCAACGACACCTATGGTCATCTCGCGGGACGCATGGTGGTGCGCGAGATGGGGCGGATCATGCGCAAGTGTCTGCGGGATAAGGACTACGGGGGGCTCTACGGCGGCGACGAGGCTGTTCTTCTGCATACCGAGATGCGAATCGAGGAGGCCGTCCAGGCGGCTGAGCGCCTGCGCGAGAGGATTGAGAAGCACACGTTTGGATACAAGGGCCAGTCGTTCCACATAACGATAAGCCAAGGACTCGCCGAATGGCCGCGACACGGCGAGACCCCCGATGACTTGATCGGCGCCGCGGATGGCGCGTTATATGCGGCCAAGGCGGCAGGACGCAACTGCGTGAAGTGCGCGGAGGGGTAGGCCTCAATGCCGTTGATCACACTCACCACGGATTTTGGCGAGCGCGACCCCTATGTGGCGGCGATGAAGGGCGTGCTTTACCGCGAGTGCCCGGGCGTCACCGTGGCGGACCTCAGCCACGCAATCGCGCCGCAGGATGTGATGGAGGGGGCGTTGTTCATGGCCGGGGCTGCCGCGTACTTTCCCGAGGACACCGTGCATGTCGCCGTCGTCGACCCGGGCGTCGGCACCCAACGGCGGCCGATAGCCGTTTCGGCGGGCGGACAACGGTTCGTGTGCCCGGACAACGGTTTGCTGACGCTGTGGCTTCGGACAAATGCACTCGATGCGGCGCGGGTAATCACAAACCCGGACTTTATGTGCCATCCGCTAAGCGCAACCTTCCACGGACGCGACCTCTTTGCTCCGGCGGCTGCGTGCCTGGCCCGAGGGGAGTTGTTCGAGACCGTCGGCGAGGACGCCGGGGAACTCGTCGCCCTTGATGTCTCCGAGGCGGCATGGGTCGCGGATCACGTCCTCTCGGGCGAGATCATCCACCTGGACCGCTTCGGCAACGCCGTGACGAACATCCCTCGACAGATGCTCCGCAACCTGTGTGTGGAATGCGTCCAAGCAGGGGAGCACAGATTCAAGGGACTCTCGGCGACGTATAGCGACGTGGAGGAAGGTGCGCCCGTGGTGCTGTTCAGCAGCACGGACTACCTCGAGATCGCACTCCGAAACGGCAATGCCGCACAGACGCTGCGTCTCGAGCGGGGCATGCCCCTCGCGGTCACGTGCACGGCGGCGTAGGCCCGCCCATCACTCCTCCCAACGGTAGCAGTCCACGCCCGGCTTGACAATCTCGACCAGTGCGCGCCCCGCCAAGCTCGTCGCAATCCCCTCGCCGGGGATCCTCAGGTAGCCAGGGGTTTCGAGCACCAGCAGATACCACTGCCGGATCGCAGTGACAATGCGCGGGTCCCGCTCGATCTCGGTGTGGTACCACAGCAGCAGGTTGACCACCCCGTGGCTGCGCAACTGGTCGCCCGAGCCGCGCTTGGCCCAACTCCCATCGTCGTTCTGCGTGCGCAACAGCCACTCGATGTGGGGCTTGACCCGCTCGCCCAGGCGCTTTCGGAAGACGGGCTCGTCGATATACGTCCAGGCGGCCACAAAGCCCTCACCCGCATAAGCCGATGTATCATAGGGCCAACGCTCCCAGACCCAGGACTTGTCCTTGCCGCCCGGATTCCAGTCCTCGATGATATAGGGGATCTGCCCGCTCGGGGCCATCGTGTCCAGCAGCCAGTCACACGCCCGCACCGCGACCTCTTGGTAGCGCTCGTTACCCGTCATGTAATACATCGCGCCGAAGATCTCGGCCCCCGTGAGCGCCGTGGCAATGGTGTAGGGCTTGTTGAGGTCGCCGGTGATGGTCCCATCCTTCTCGGCCTTGTAGCCGACGCCGAGACTGCCGTCCTCGTGCACAAAGGGGCGCCCGCGGGAATCGCCGTGCACGAGGAGGAGGGCGGCGTAGCGCTCGAGGGCGGTATCGATGGCCTTGCGCTCGTCCGCAGTGGCGAACTTGTAGAAGTTGATGAGCAGACCCAAGGCGCTGCCCGTATCGGCGAAATAGACGTCACCGTACCCCGTGGGCCAGTAACCCTCGGGCTTCTGATATTCGAGCAGCCACTGCGCCCACGCGCGCACGTCCTCGATATAACCCTCCTCGCCCGTGATCTCATAGAGCCCGAGCAGGGTGCGCTTGTTGTAGCCTTCGACAAAGATGGCGTTGTGCGGATTCGCCATCGTCCAATCCGCCAGCTCGCGGAGCCGGTCGACAAGCGGCCCGGAACCCACGACCAAGACCTCGCCGTGGTGCAGGGCAGGGTAGCCCGCCGGCGTGCGTGCGCCGCCGACCACGATCTCACCGACGCCCTCACCGCAATCGACGGCTACGGGCTCGAAGCGCCACGAGCGCATGTCCGAGGTCCATACGCCCTGGGTGAGGGCTTTTGCGTCCCGCCCGGGGAGCACCAGCTCGCCCATCACGGGCGCGCAAGCATCCATCGCTTCACCGAAGCGAACCGTCACTTCCAGCGGCTCGCCGGGCTCGGGCACGAGGGCGTCCATGTCGACCCGCTCGATGGATTCGGGCCAACCGAGCGCCAGCCGCCGGACGACCGCGCGCCTCGGACCGGCGTCGTGGAAGACCGCCCGGCACTGGATCCACGCCTCCCTCGGACTCGCGATCATCGCCGGGGACTCGGCATAAGGCGGCGACCATCGGGACCACGCGCCGGGTGTGCCGCCGGCGTCGGACGCGGTACGTGTGGCCAATTCGATGCGCGCGCCCTCAGGCTGTTCGATGTCGAATGCGATGCGGCCCATCTCGGGCACGTCGCCGCAGAAGTAGGGGGCGGTGAGTCGTTCGCGGGGGACGCCGTCCCCGGCCGGCGCAGGTCCGAGCATCCTGTCTCTTATACACATCTCCGAGCCCACGAGACCGTACTAGATCTCGTATGCCGTCTTCTGCTTGAAAAA
>OMKS01002716.1_pt1 | contig 14540 bp, 8 predicted proteins | sample 1674721 | NCBI WGS metagenome assembly OMKS01 (sample SAMN06264996, study PRJEB25208) | sediment metagenome | isolation source: hot spring sediment | place: USA: California | collected 2014-09-02
AATTACTTCGTGTACTTCCAGCGTCCGTCCGATGTACGCCGGATGGTGTACATGGTCAAGAAGCATGTGGGCGAGGGCAAGGACGACGACCGCTGGCTATATCTGCCGGCACTCGATCTGGTCAAGCGGGTCGCCGCCAGCGACAAGCGGACCAGCTTCGTCGGATCCGACTTCGTCTATGAGGACGTCTCCGGCCGGGGGCTCGATCAGGACACGCACGAGCTGATCGAGACGACCGACACGAGGTTCATCGTCAAGAACGTGCCGAAGAAGCCGGACGAGGTCGAGTTCAGCTATTACACGGTAGCCATCGACCGCAAGACCTACCTACCGATGAAGATGGACTTCTACGACAAGCAGGGCCAGCTCTACCGCGTCATCGAGTCGAAGGAAGTCAAGGTGATCCAGGACTTCCCCACGGTGACCAAATCGGTTGTCAAGGACCTCAAGACCGGCGGACAGACCGAAATGGAGTTCACGAACATCCAGTACAACATCGGCATCGGTGACATCTTCGAGGAACGCTATCTCCGCAGACCCCCTCGGGAGGCCATGAGATGATCGTATCCCGGCGTGTTGCGGCCGCGGCGGTCTTGTTGGCTGTCGCCTCCTCTGCGATCGTTGTTGCACAGGACGAGTCACCGAAGGAGAACCCGATCCGGGAGTTCTTCGACAAGCTCGACACCGAGTACCACGGCTTCTATGAGGTGCGCGCGGGTTCCCGGCTTCAAAACGACCCGCACGAGAAGGACCTGTCGATCATGGAGGCGCGCTATCAGTTCGACCTGTTCTCGATGCGCGACTGGGGCGATATCAAGATCAAAGGCGACGTCTACGGCGACGGCGTCGAAGAGAAGGGCGTCTTCGATCTGCGCGAGGCGAACATCTTCGGGCGTCCGACCGACTTCATGGACGTCAAGCTGGGTCGCCAGGTTCTGACCTGGGGCACGGGCGATCTGCTCTTCATCAACGATCTGTTTCCCAAAGACTGGCAGTCGTTCTTCATCGGCCGCGACACGGAGTACCTCAAGGCGCCGTCGGACGCGGTGAAGGTCAGTTTCTTCATGGACTGGGCCAACCTCGACATCGCATATACGCCGGAGTTCGATTCCGACCGGTTCATCAGCGGAGAGCGACTGAGCTACTGGAACCCCGTGCTGGGCGACAGGGCGGGCCGGGACAACAAGCTCAGCACCGAGCGACGGCGTACGTTCTTCGACGACGATGAGTTGGCCCTTCGTCTGTACCGCAGCATCCGCAATTACGAACTGGCGTTCTACGGGTACTGGGGCTATTGGAAAAGCCCCGGCGGGTTCAATGAGGCGATGACCGCCGCGATCTTTCCCGAGCTTCACGTTTATGGCGCCAGCCTTCGCGGCGCGATCGGCAAGGGCATTGGCAACGTCGAGGTCGGCTACTACGATTCCGTCGACGACCGCGGCGGAGATGATTTCCTCGTCAACAACTCGGAAATGCGCTACTTGATTGGTTACACGCAGGACATCGGACGTGATTTCACCGCCGGCGTACAGTACTACGTCGAACAGATGCTCGATTACGATAACTACAAGGCCAATCAGCCGGATGGAATGCCCAGACGGGATGAATTTCGCCATCTCACCACGTTGCGCCTGACCAAGCTCCTGATGAACCAGAACCTGCGGCTCTCGCTGTTCACGTACTATTCACCGTCCGATGAGGACGTCTACATGCGCCCGATCGCCAACTACAAGGCCACCGATAACCTGGCGCTCGAGATCGGCGGGAACATCTTCTTCGGCGACGAGGACCATACCTTCTTCAATCAGTTCCGCAACAACACCAACGCCTACCTCGCCGTCCGCTACAGCTTCTGACGCCTGCCATGCGACGCCCCCGCCGGCGGATGACGCGTGGGAGCCTCGCACTGGGCCCGGCCATATACAGCTTGCGTTATCGGGGTGGCTCGGATAGCATGGCGACCCCATGAATAGACCGAAAGCAGGATCCAACGCGCAGCGTGAACACTCCGGGCTCGTTCGCAGACTCTATGGCCTGCTGGCGCCACGGGCGTGGAGCGTCATCGTCTATGCGGCGTTGTTCTGCAGCCTGGCGGTGAAGTTCTACCATGCGCTTCGCTATGGCTTGCTGCGTGAGTATCCCAGTTGGATCCTGACCGATATCGCGGTGCTGCTGAGCCTCGAAGTCGTTCTGGCCCTGATCTGTTACCGCTGGCCCCGCAAAGCGGTCTGGCGCGGGGCCATGATTGCCGCGGCGATCGTGTGTACCTGGTCGGTCATCAACGCGGGCTGGCTGATCCGGACGGGGACGCAGATTCTGCCCATGCAATTGCTGTCGCTGATCCGCGACCCGATCAATATCGGCAAGCTGATAGGGCTGAACCTGGTTCGCATGCCCGGCGCGGCAGTCGCATTGCTGTTGCCCAGCGCCGTGGCCTTGGGCTTCTTCTTCTCGACATTGGTGCGGCCGGTACCGCCCCGATACGATCCCAGGACGTTTCGCACCAAGATCGGCTTCTCGCTCGTGGCGATCCTCGTGGCAATTACCGGCACGGCGGCCGCCGCCCGCCTCGGCTCGGCGCAGATCACGGCCGTCGGCCTGCGGTTCAACTGCCACGCACGCGCCGTCCTGTCCTTTCTCCTGCCCGAATACCGGCATCTGGCTCCCGACGATTTCAGCAACGCCACCCGTCAGATCCCGCCGGCCAGTCAGGCCGTTGTGTCGCTCAAGCCGCGCAGGACCAATCACAACGTCGTGATCGTCGTCCTGGAAGGCATCCAATACCGCGCCACCTCGCTGGCGAGCAAGCTGGTCGCAAGCGACGGGGATTTGAACGATCCCACGCCATATTTGGCGACCGTGGCGTCTCAGGGCGTCAATTTTACGAATGCTCGCTCCGTGGTGACGCACACGACCAAGGCCCTGTTTGCCCTGCTGTCGGGTCAGCGGCCGGGGGCATGCCAGGACATCGGCGAGACGGTTCCGGTGGCAGAGCCATATGCCAACCTGGCGACGATTCTCGATGCGGGGATGGGGTTTCGGACGGCCTTCTTCCAGTCGGCCACCGGCACCTTCGAGTCCCGGGCCGGACTGGTGCACAACCTCGGATATCAGACGTTCTACGCGCGGGAGGATTTGGGTGACCCGAACAGTCACGTGGGTTATCTGGGCGCCGATGAGTTCGCCCTTCTCGAACCGATTCGGGATTGGATCGAATCCGACGACAAGCCGTTTCTGCTGACCGTCATGTGTTCGGTCAGTCACGACCCGTATGAGGTCCCGGCGTGGTATGGTCCGATGGCCGCAACCCCGGTCGATCGCTACAAGCAGACTATCACCTACACGGACCGGTTCCTCCAGGCCCTGGACATCGAGCTGGCCCGCCTGGGGCTCGCGGAGAACACAATCCTCTGCATCGTGGGCGATCACGGCGAAGCCTTCGGCGAGCACCGGATTCAGGGTCATGACCGCGTCGCGTACGATGAGGTGCTTCGCATCGTCATGTGCATTCGGGCGCCCCTGTTGATCGACGCGGGTCGGCAGGTGGACCTTCCAGTCAGCTCGGTCGATCTGGCCCCCACGATTCTCGATCTGCTCGGGTTCCACGTCGATCCGCTCGGTTTCGACGGCGACAACGCTCTTGGACCGCTGCCGCTGGATCGCAAGGTTTATTTCGCCGGCTGGATGCAGCAGGGGCCCTCCGGCTTCGTCCAGGACGGCAACAAGTTCGTGTATTATCCCGAGCACAACAGGGTCTCGCTTTTCCGCCTGAGAACGGACCCGCTGGAATTGCAGCGGTTTGACCTGCCGGAGTACGTCGCCAAGGAGTTCAGTCAAGAGATCATTCAGTGGCGAAAGGACACGATCTTCCGCATCGACCAGGAACGGACAGGGCAGATGCTGCTCTTCGATTCGTGGTTGTGCAGATGGAACAATCGGATCTCCAGCGTACGGTACATCGAGCCGGGTCGTTAAACCGGTGCCGGTGTAAATAAATGGGGTGTATAGGCAAAATAGGTTCTTGTTGTTTCGCCAAGGATGCACTAAGCTGCCGGTCGCGGGCCGGCGGTGCCGCCTCGACCATTGTCATGGCAAGAACCGAGGTTGGGCTCATGGCCTGGCGTGGTTTCCCAGAAGCTACGGAGTCGTTCCGGAGGAGGGCGACTCCGTCTTCCTTTTCTTGAGGCCCCCATGCGTGTTTGAGGTCCTGTGGGTCGAGGCGGTGAGAGAGTTCCTTAGGAAACGATGAGACGGATCATTTCGATATCGCGACGGACCGACGTCCCGGCGTTCTACGGGGATTGGTTCCTGCGGCGGATTCGAGAGGGATTCGTCGGTGTGGTGAACCCGTTCGGCGGGCAGAGGTACCGCGTGTCGTTGAAGCCGGAGGATGTGGCCTGCCTCGTCTTCTGGTCCAAGGACTTCACGCCGTTCCTGGATCATCTTGAGACTCTCGATCGGCTCGGCTATCGGTTCTACTTCAATTATACGGTGACGGCTCTGCCGTCCGTCTTCGAGAGCGATGTCGACAAACCGGCGGCGCTGCGCACGTTGAAGCGCCTTGCCGGGCGCTACTCGCCCGCCCACATCAACTGGCGGTTCGATCCGATCATCCTGTCGAGTATCAGCGACAGCGATTTCTACCTCCGCGCATTCGAGTCCCTTGCGGACGAATTGGAAGGCCTCGTCGAGCGGTGCTATTTCAGTTTCGTCGCCTTCTATGGCAAGATCCGGCGGAACTTCAGGGACTTGGAGAGAGTTCACGGTGTTCAGGTGAACGAGCCGAGCGAGGAGATGCGAATCGACCTGGCCAATCAGCTTGCGGAGATCGCCGCTGAGCACGGCATTGCGATGCACTCCTGTTGCGGCGATTACCTGCTCGGCGAGAAGATTCGCAAGGCCCATTGCATCGATGGAACTCTCATCGAGCGGTTGTTCGGTCCGAGCGAGATGCCGTACAGGGACAAGGGCACGAGGCCGGAGTGCGGCTGCACCGAAAGCGCCGACATCGGGACATATGACACGTGTCCCCACGGCTGCGCGTACTGCTACGCCAACGCCAACAAGCCGACGGCCCGCCAGTCCTTCGAGCAGCACGACCCCGATTCCGCCTTCCTCGGCTGCACCAAGGCCCAGTCCACCGAATGGCTCACCAAACTACGGCAGCAGAGCCTGTGGAGAGAACGGGGGCATGAGGCTGCGTTTGGGCCAGAAGAAAGGTGAATTGGCGGTAAGAACATGATATGATGAGTTTATGCAGCGGCAGTTGACCCTATTTGAGGACGACGTACAGACGATGCCTGCCATCAAGGTGTCGCGGTCGGGGACTTTTGTCGATAATATGGCGCTGCCTGTCCATCGATGGTTCCGCTATTCAGCCGGATTTGCTGCCGAATGGGTCGAGCAGGTCCTGGCGGGATGGGGGATCGGGAGACAGCATCTTGTCCTCGATCCATTTGCGGGATCTGGAACAGTGCCTGTTGTTTGCGACGCGCGTGGGACGCCAAGTCTTGGGGTCGAAGCGCACCCTCTGGTTGCAAGGGTGTGCAAAGGCAAGCTGCTCTGGGAGACCTCGCCTGAACAGCTTGATCGTTTTGCTGGGAAGGTCCTCGCGCAGTCAGAGAGGCAGAAATCGCACACGGTTAGTTACCCGCCTCTGATCGAGCGGAGCTATGATGTTGAAGCGCTTGCTTCGCTTGATGCGATGAAGCGCGCCTGGCTGGCCTTGCAGGACAAGTCCCCGGCATCGGAACTGGTCTGGCTGGCGTTGACTGCGGTCCTTCGCCCGACTTCCAAGGCTGGAACCGCACAATGGCAGTACATCTTGCCGAACAAGACGAAGAAACGAGTCGTTGCCCCGCTTCCTGCCTTTCGCCAGCAAATCGAGATGATGAAGATCGATCTGCGATGGATGCAGGCGAGGGCTGCCGGATCCCTTGCTGAGATCATTGCGGGAGACGCTCGAACGTTGGCGGACAACACCTCACACGAAGTGGATGCCGTCATCACCTCCCCACCCTACGCCAACAATTATGACTACGCCGACGCCCTGCGCTTTGAGATGACGTTCTGGGGCGATGTGAAGGGATGGGGCGATATTCACGATGCGGTGCGCAGGTATCTCATTGTCTCATCATCACAGCATTCATCGCGGGAAAGGCTGAGAATTGCGGATCTCCTGGAGTCTGATGCCGTCACCCCAATTCGTCCTGAGTTGACGCGTGTTGTCGAGCGGTTGGCCGAAGTCCGAGAGGACCACGGCGGGAAGAAACACTATCACACCATGGTTGCAGCCTATTGCCGCGATATCAGCCTTGTTCTGCAGCAACTCCGGCGTGTCTGCAAGCCTGGCTCTCGCATGTGCTGGGTGATTGGCGATTCCGCTCCCTACGGAGTCTATTGCCCGATCGAGAAGTGGATTGCAGAAATGGCTCTTGCCGCCGGTTTCAGGACGTATCGTTTCGAGAAGCTGAGGGACCGGAACACCAAATGGAAGAACCGGAAACACCGAGTGCCTCTCAAAGAAGGACTTCTGTGGATCGAAGGGTAGTGGATGGCTCAATCGCTGTCGCATACGTTTGGACAGGTCATCGGAAACGTGCTCGAAGATGCGATCGAGCCGATGCTACAAGAATTTGCCGACAAGCATTGCCTGTATCTGGATAAGAAAGGCTCACGTAAGGCCAGAGCGGGGAAGAAGGTCACCTGGACGGACCTTTGGGGCAATGCACATGATCTCGACTTTGTCCTTGAACGTGGCGGAACAGACGAAGTCATTGGAACGCCTGTCGCGTTCATCGAGACTGCATGGCGACGTTACACCAAGCATTCAAGGAACAAAGCCCAGGAGATTCAGGGGGCAATTCAGGCACTCGTCTCGACCTACAAGCATTGCTGCCCGTTTACAGGCGCGATTCTCGCGGGAGTCTTCACGGAGGGAGCAATCAATCAACTCAAGTCTCTTGGTTTCCACGTCCTGTTCTTCTCCTATGAATCGATCCTCGATGCATTTCAGGCGGCGGGGATCGAGGCGAGCTTCGATGAAGACACACCGGAGAAGGAGTTTCGCAGGAAGCTCAGCCGCTGGAAGGCGGCAAGCAAGAAGGCAAGACGCAACGTCGCCATCCAACTTGTCAAGGGACACCACAGGGACATCAATGAATTTCTCTGCGCACTGGACAATGTGGTGAGACGCTGCATCGAGAGGATCATTGTTATCCCATTGCACGGTCACGAGAAGGCATGTTCCTCTGTGGGTGAGGCGATTGCCTTTCTATCTTCCTACGAGTCCTCGCAGGTTCAAAGACCAGTCTACAAGTACGAGATTCACATCCGATACAGCAGTGGAGATAGAATCACAGCCGAATTCACGGAGAAGACCGCTGCTGTGGAGTTCCTCAAGAGATATCAATAGGCGAGGGGATGCGAGGTCCTATGACCGCGGGCAAGCAGTTGTGGGCTCCGCCAGTTGGAGCACGAGCTGCTCCATGGCGACCTGGGTTTTGGCCTGGCCGGTCTTGACGGCGTGGTCGATGGCGGCCAGTTGTTCGAGGTACTTGCCCAACTGTTCCAGTGAGGTCTGTCGCAACTGGGCGAAGAAGCGGTCCTTGTTGTTCCAGATCCGCAGCTTGCCGGCGACATCACCCGGTCCGGCGCCCTTCTGGAGCATGGCCTTGGCGCTGAACATGCGTCGCAGGTGGTAGGCGAAGGCGCCGACGACGGTGTACTCGGCGCTCTTGTCCTCTTCGAACATATTGCGCAGCCGCCGGATGGCCTGTAGCGCGTTGCCCGCGATCATCGCTTCGATCACCTCGAACGCGCCGAAGATGCGATTGTGTCCGGCCAACGCCTCGACGTGCTTGCTCGTGATTGCCTTCTCGTCCCGCGCGAACAGGGCGAGCTTGTCGATCTCGTTGTAGAGCAGGGTCAGGTCCTCGCCGACCAGCTCGATCAGCATTTCGGCGGCGGGGCGGTCCAGCTTCATCCTGCCGGTCTGCTGGGCGTATTCGGTGAGATACCGGGGCAGCTCATGTCGCTTCGGCGGACTGACCTCGATCAGCGTACCGACCTTCGGCAGCTTCTTGGCCAGTTTGGTCTGCTTGGGCCAACTGCCGACGGTCAGCACGAGGACACCGGTCGGGCAAGGCTTGTCGAAGTAGTTCTCGAGGGCCGGGCGGTTCTTCGAGACGAAATCATCGGCGCTCTTGACGACGACGACCCGCCGGCCCGTCAGGAAGGGCGCCGTTCGCAACTCATCGAGGACGTCGGAGATCGGAATCTGGGCGCCTTCGGCCGAGAGGAGTCCCGTCATGCGGTCCTCCGGATCGACAAGCCGGTCGACCAACTCCTGGCACCTGGCGTTGACCAGCGGCTCATCTTTGCCGGCGATGACGTAGATCTGTTCGCTCATGAACGGGTCCTGTCCCCGTTTGTCGTGATGTCGTGAGACGCGATTCTCCCGCGGTCTTATGTCCTTACGGGCACACTACGAACTGCCCTCGCCTTCGCCTTCGTCCTCCAGGTCCTCGGCGGCGATCTTCTCGGCGGCGACCAGCTTGTCGCCTTCCTTGAGATTGATCAGCCGCACGCCCTGCGTGTTGCGGCCGATGGAGCGAATCTCGTCGAGGCCCGTGCGGATAATCATCCCGTTGGCGGTGATGAGCATCAGGTCGTCTTCGCTTTGGACCGCCTTGAGCGCCACGACCTTTCCGTTGCGGTCCGACGTCTTGATATTCTTGAGCCCGAGCCCGCCGCGAGACTGCGCCTTGTAGTTCTCGATGCCCGTCCGCTTGCCGTAGCCGTTCTCGCAGACCGTGAACAGGGCGGATTTCTCCTCGACGATCACCATGCCGACAACCGTGTCGCCGCCCCGCAGATGGATCCCGCGAACGCCGCGAGAGGCGCGGCCCATCGAGCGGACCTCCTGCTCGTCGAAGCGGATCGTCATCCCGTCGCGCGTGCCCAGGATGATGTGGTTTTCGCCCATCGTTTGGGCCACCCCGATCAGGGCATCGTTCGGGTCCAGGTTGATCGCAATGACGCCGTTTGAGCGCGGATTGCCGTAGGCGCTGAGTCGCGTCTTCTTCACGACGCCGTTCTGCGTGGCCATCACGAGTTGTCGCTCGGGACTGCCTTCCTCGTCCTCGAAACTGCTGACTGCGATGATTGAGGCGATCTGCTGACTGCCGAGGTTCAGGAGGTTGGCGATGCTCCGCCCCTTGCTCTGGCGGCTCATGGCAGGCACGTCGTAGACGCGCAGCCAGTAGCACTTGCCCCGGTTGGTGAACACCAGCAGGTAATCGTGCGTCGAGGCGATGAACAGGTGCTTGATGAAGTCGCCTTCCTTCGTGTCGGAGCCGATGATGCCGCGTCCACCCCGGCCCTGGCGGCGGTAGGTGTCGGTGGGCATCCGTTTGATGTAGCCGATATGGCTGACGGTGACGATGACGTCTTCGTCGGCGATCAGGTCTTCGATATCCAGCGTTTCGACGGCGCCGGCGATCTGCGTGCGACGTCGGTCGCCGTGCTTCTCCTTCATCTCGTGCAGGTCTTCGCGGATGATGTCGAGCAGGACGTTCTCGTTGGACAGGATGGCCTCGTAGCCTTCGATCTGCTCGACGAGTCCGGCGTATTCCTTGGCCAGCTTCTCGATCTCCAGCCCGGTCAGACGCTGCAACTGCATCGTCAGGATGGCATCCGCCTGCGGACCGGTGAGGAAATGGTCGCCCTGGCTTTTGGCCTTGACGAACTCGGCCGGCAGCAGCTTGTGCAGCGTAGCCACCTCGGCCAGCCGCAGCGACTTGTTCATCAGGTTCAGCTTGGCCGTCGGCGCATCGGGCGACTTCTTGATGATGTCGATGATCTCGTCGATGTCCGTCACTGCCAGGATCAGGCCCTCGAGGATGTGAGCCCGATTGCGGCACCGCCTCAGAAGGAATCGGCTCCGCCGGCGAATGACGTTCTTGCGGTGGTCGATGAAACACTGAAGCATCTCCCGGATGTTCAGTGTCTCGGGCTGATTGTTGACCAGGGCGATATTGGCGATGGCGAAGGTCGTCTGCAACGAGGTGTAGCGGAACAATTTATTCAGCACGATCTCCGGATCGACGTCCTTCTTCAATTCCACGACGATGCGCAGCCCGTGACGGTCGGACTCGTCGCGCACGTCGGAGATTTCCGGGATGGTCCCGGCGTGAACGCACTCGGCGATCTTCGATACGATCGACGTCTTGACGACGGTGTAGGGGATCTCGGTGACGACGATTCGTTGCCGGCCGCGCTTGTCGGTCTCGACATCGGTCTTGGCGCGCACCCTCAGGTGCCCCCGGCCCGTCGTGTAGGCGTCGACAATCCCCTTCTTCCCGCAGATGATTCCCCCGGTGGGAAAGTCCGGGCCGGGCAGGACCTTCATGATGTCCTTGAATCCGCACTTCGGATCGTTGACCACCAGGAGCAGCGCCTCGCAGATCTCCTTGACGTTGTGCGGGGGGATGTTCGTCGCCATGCCGACGGCGATCCCGGTCGAGCCGTTGACCAGCAGGTTCGGGAACTTCGACGGCAGCACCACCGGTTCCATCCGCGTCTCGTCGTAGTTCGGGATGAAGTCGACCGTCTCATAGTTGAGGTCCTGGAGCATCTCCATGGCGGGCGCCGCCATGCGGGCCTCGGTATATCGCATGGCTGCCGGGGGATCGGCGTCGATGCTGCCGAAGTTGCCCTGCGGATCGACCAGCGTGTACCGCATGTTCCAGTCCTGGCCGAGGCGGACGAGCGTCCCGTAGGTGGCCTGGTCGCCATGCGGATGGTAGTTTCCGCTCGTGTCGCCGACGATCTTGGCGCACTTTCGGTGGGTGCTTCGCGGCCCCAGGTTCAGATCGTTCATCGCCACGAGGATGCGCCGCTGGGAGGGTTTCAGGCCGTCCCGGGCGTCGGGCAGGGCCCGCGCGACGATCACGCTCATCGCGTAGTTCAGATACGAATTCTTGAGCTCGTCAAGAATCGGCATATCTTCGAAACGTTCCTGAGGCTGTTCCACGTCCTTCGTCATGTCTTCGATCTCAATCTGTCCGGATTCGGGTCAGGCGGAAGCTGCCTTGAGGGGGTGTGCGTGGCACGCCCCGCAACTGTGGCCTGAATTCTGTTCAAAAAAGGTGTGACGCGACTGCACAAGTACCGGTCACCGTCCTTAGCCAGGGTTCCGAGAAACACACAGGCTACCACCGACAGCGGCTCAAGTCAAGGATTGCCAAGCGAGAGAAAGCCTGATTTTCCGCCAAATTCCTGCGAACGGCCCCGGCCGGCCCCTATGTTTCGGCGATCGTTCGAAGGGCGATTTCTGCGATCAGGTTGTCGTAATCCCGGGCCGTTCGGAGCACCTGGGCCATGTCCGGCACCCGCATGATTCGGGCGATGTCGGCCAGGGCCTGAAGGTGCCTGGCCGGGTCCTGCCCGACCGGGTCGAGCAGGATGATGAGGACATGGGGCCGGCCCGAGGCGAGGGGCACATCCAACGGGTGTTTCGAGACCCCCAGGAACACCGCCGACCCGGAGACGTTCGGCACATGGGTATGAAGCAGCACGACGTCTCTGGTCAGTTCCACCGGCTCCTCCTGGCTGATCGCGTGCAGCAGTTCGGTGACCGCTCGCGTCGGTTCGGAGCCCTCGCCGAAATGGCTGCCCAGCAGTCGTCGCAGCGCCTCCTCGACGGTCTCGACGTCCATTTGCAGCATGGTTCTGTCGCGGGTGAACGTCGAGAAGATGTAGGACGAATCGAGGATCTTCTCGGCCGCCTGCTGGCTGTCCCACCTCTGGGTGGGCGGGATGATGACCGAGAACGTCGTCGTGGGCAATTGCGAGGCCAGACGGCCCGGCAGGCGGTCGAGGATGGGCTGCCACGCGACCTCGCCTTTTCTTGCACCCATGAGGATCAGCCAGTCATCTGTCTCGATCTGGTCGGCGATGCTCCGCTGTACGGCTTTCCATTCGCCGAGCGGCTGGATGGACGTGGAAACGGACGGGGGCGTCTTCGCAATGAAAGCTTCCGCCGCGGCTTTCGTCTGGGCCGAGCAGAGGGCCAACAAGGTCGTTCCGGCCTGGCTGGCCAGGGTCTTGACCGCGGTGATGACCGCTTCGAAGCCGGGCTGACGTTCGGCAAAGGGGGGTAGAACGAGCACGATTCGTCCGGCCGTGCTGACAGGTTCGCAGAAGCGGTTGACCATGACGAGCTGGAGGCTCTGTTCGACCACGGCGTCGATGATGCGGCCGAACGTTCGGGTTTTCGAACCGACGCGCCCATCCCACCCCAGAAGGATCATGGAGATACGATTGTCTCGAACGGCCCGCAGGACGCCTGATGTGACGCTGACGTCCACGCTGGTCAAGGGAGTCACCGGAACGCCGGCCGCCATCGCTCGGACGACTGTGTGCGCGAGAATCTTCTCGGCCGCCGCCACCTGCTGCTCCGAATCGCTGCCCTCCTGGGCCACACGAACGGGGTACACCGGTTCGTGCGAACCCTTCTCCCGAAGCAGCAAGGCGACGTCGAGCAGCTCTCGGGCCCCTTCGCGTTCCTCGAGAGGGATCAGTATCCTGTGCGGCGCCGACGACGCATCGAAGTCCGCCTGTTCCTCATGCAAGGCCACCGTGCGTCCCGCCCGTTCGGTGACGATCGAGCCGACCAGGCAAGTTACGGCGATCATCATGATCGTGCCGGTGATCACCGCTTCGGAGAACAACCCGATGTCGTAGCCCACCATGACGGCGGCCAGGGTGGCGGCGGCCTGGTTGACGCTGAGCCCGAAGATCAGCCGGCCTTCGTCCCGGCGGTACCGCAGCACCAACTGGCTGGCCCAGGCGGCGCCGAACTTGGCCAGGATGGCGACGATGGTCATGCTGATGGCGATGATCCACGCTCCGGACCCGGTCCACAGCAGGCTCAGATCGACCAGCATGCCCACGGACAGCAGAAAGAACGGAATGAAGATGATGTCGCCGGTGAAGTGAATCCGAGTCATGAGCAGACTCTTCTCGGGGATCAGCGAGTTCAGGGCAATTCCCGCCAGGAAGGCGCCGATGATCGGTTCGAGCCCGGCAACGTGGGCCAGGAAAGAGCTGAGAAGAGCGACGGCCAGAACGAAGACGAACTCACTGTTCTCATCGACCGCGACGTGGCGAAAGAACCACCGGCCGAGCAAGGGGATCAAGACCAGAACGGCTGCGACGTACAGGGCCATCAGGGACAGCAGCCGGACCCAGAACCCGACGGTCGGGTCGCCACGTGTGGTGCTGGCGATGACCGAAAGCAGCAGCAGGGCCAGCGTGTCGGTGATGATGGTCCCGCCGATCACCGCCGTGACGGCGCGCGATTTGGCCAGGCCGAGCTTGCCCACCGCCGGAAACGTCACAAGCGTGTGAGAGCTGAACATACTGGCCAGGAGAATGGCCGAGGGCACGGCCATGCCGAGCAGCCAGATGCCCATCGGGATGCCCATCGCCAGAGGGACGCTGAACGTCAGCAGTCCGAAGACGATGGTATGGCTTCTGTTCTTTCGGACCTGGTGCAGGTCGATCTCGAGGCCGGCCAGAAACATGATGTACAGCAGGCCGACCGTGCCGAGCAGGTGCACGGTCTGATCGCGGGCCAGAATCCCGATACCGTGAGGACCGATGATCGTCCCGGCGGCGATCAGCCCGACGATTTCGGGCAGACGCAGTTTCCGCGCGAACAGCGGCACGACCAGGATCAGCGTCATCACGCTGCCAAAAATCAGCACAGGGTCGGAAAACGGTAGCATCTGCAGTCCTCATTCGCATTTCTGGCGGCAGTCGTTATCGTCATCGTCGCGCGATCATAGAGGATCGATTTCGGCGCCACAAGCGGCAATTGCCCCAGGCGGTCCCCTGCCGCCGGGCCCGCGCAAACACGTGCGAGAATCTTCCTGCCCTTTTTGCTTCGGTCGAAAGCTGAGCTATACTTTGGGTGTAAGGGGGCAGTCAAGAGCCTGAGATCGCGAAGGCTCGCTCATAATACTCCTTCCTTCTTTTCCAGGGGGGGCGGCAGACCGGGTATCTATGCCAAGGGGGGTCGCTGTCTCCCTCTTTTTTTGCGCGCTCATCGCCAAGAAAACTATGCCGCAACGAGATTTTTCCATCCACATCCGCCTGTCGATTGTCGCCTTAGTTACGAAGGGCGAATGTGTCCGTGTGTCTTTGGCGGATTTCGGAGACGGCAAGACGCTGCCTCCGTGGAACGGATGGATTGAGATGCAGAGCAACGATGTGAAGGGTGCCGGCATTTCTCGCCGGCTCGAACGTGTATCGAAAAACCCACCTGGGGTCATTGCACCTGGGCGACCGGCGCCGACGCCGAACAGGGCAGGATGGAGGGCTTGTTCACATGGGCCGATGACACCTGCCCGCACTTCGTCATGCGAAGACAATCCCTGTTGCGCCGATAGCGTCTCCCGATCCATGACGCGCCCGTGTTGCGAAGGGCTTTCTGTTCCGTGTCCGGGGACCGATCTGGGGCATTCAGGGCCTGT
>OMKS01002717.1_pt1 | contig 14534 bp, 17 predicted proteins | sample 1674721 | NCBI WGS metagenome assembly OMKS01 (sample SAMN06264996, study PRJEB25208) | sediment metagenome | isolation source: hot spring sediment | place: USA: California | collected 2014-09-02
GCCACGATACGCCGGGCCAGCCCTTCGGCGATGGCTGTCTTGCCCACACCGGGTTCACCGATCAGAACGGGGTTGTTCTTGGTCCGCCGGCTGAGTACCTGCATGACCCGGCGGATCTCCTCGTCCCGGCCGATGACCGGGTCCAGCTTCTCCTGCCGTGCAAGGGATGTCAGGTCCTTGGTATACTTCTCCAGAACCTTCATCTTTCCTTCCGGATCCTGACTGTCAACGTTCTCGCCGCCACGAACATCGTCCAGAATGTCCCGGACACCGTTGGCTGTAAGACCGTACCGTTTCAGTATTTCCGCGGCGGTATCGGGAGATTCCAGCAGTGCCATGAGCAGGTGCTCTGTAGAGACGTAGCTGTCCCCCATCTCCTCCGGCATGGCTTCCGCCTTTGCCAGAATACGTCCCATATTCGGGGAAGGATGTAACTGCGCACCGTCACCGCTCACCCTTGGCAGGCGGCTGACGGCCCGGTCAAGCTCCTCCCGGATACTGGAAACGGGGGCCTCTATTCGCTGCAGCAACGCCGCAATCATACCCTGGTCCTGATCCAGGAGAGTCCGGGCAAGATGGACCCCCTCCAGGGTTCCTGAGTCGTTTCTGTGTGCAAGAGCCACCGCTTCCTGTACGGCCGTCTGTGCTTTGGTCGTAAACTTGTCGAGATTCATCTTATTCTCCTCCTGGAGACACGGGTGACGGGGAATGATAAAAAGATACTCATACCGGTCCGATACGGCAATTTTCGCGGGCCTCTTTCCCGGTTCTTCTGTATCGTGAAAACATTTCCTTTATGGGGTAGAATCGAGCTGTGATGCAAACCCGATATACCTCTCTTTTCGGTGCCCTCTTGTTCGTTTCTCTTTGTGTTCCTGCCGGGATATTCGGACAGGACTACGATCCGGTCCCTGGAGGTGAACTCCTGGACCGCCTCGGGATACTGGTTGATGACCTCTTCCCGGAAGACCACCACGCAACAGGGATGGCGATCCCAGATCTCGCTGGAGAGAAACTGCTTTTCGGCGATCCCGGCGGCGATGGCCCGGGAGCCGATGGGTTCGGCCACCAGAAAGCCGCAGGCCTCGTGGTTATCACGCAAAAACTCCGGCATCGCCACCGGCGGCACCACGTCGAAGAGGACGTTGACCACCTCCTTGCCTGCCACTCCCGGCCGCAAGCCCATCTGGGTAAAGTACATGTGGGCCAGCATGTTGTGGATCGACATTTTGTGGGGAATGTAAAAGGTTTTGTGCTTGAAAAACTGCTGGTAGGGCTTGATATACTTGCCCTGGCGGTTGCGCACGCAGATGCTGCCGTTACGATGGGCGAAAAGTACCAGTTTGAGCGGCACATCGTAGCTGAAAAGGTCCATGGCCGCCGGGGCCAGGATCAGGGCGCCATCCACCTCGCCGCTCTCCAGGGCCGCCTGGACCGGGTTCCAACTGGCCAGGCAGCGGGTCTCCAGGGAAAAGTGGGCGGGTTTTTCCCGGCCCGTTTCAATCCGATGTTTGAGTACCCCCAGGGCCAGGTGGTCGGTGATCTGGATGTGGGCCATCTTGAGGTTGACCCGGCCCTCCCGGGACACCTTGGGGTCTTGGTCCACCACCGGAGCGGCCTCCTGCTCAATGCCGAAGGCCTTCTCCATGGCGCACTTCAACTCGTCGGGGGTGAAGGGCTTGGCCACCACCCCGTTGGCCCCACCCTCAAGGGCCTTGGCCACGTACTCCTTGTCGCCGTGGCCGGTGGCCATCAGGAAGGGGGTCTCCCTGAATCTTTCCTGGCCGCGCAACCATTGCACCAGTTGCAAGCCGTCCATGTTGGGCATCGACCAGTCGCTGATCACCAGGCCGATGCCATCCTCGCTTTCCATCTTGGCCACCGCGTCCCGGCCATCCACCGCCTCGACGATGTTGGTGAAACCGACCTGGTCCAGGATCTTGGCTTCCATTTTGCGCATGGTGCCGGCATCTTCGACCAGCAGGATCCTGATGTTGGTGTCAATGGACATGGGGCCCCCAAAAGGTCTGCGGTTGATTGCCGGGCGGTCTGGTCGCCGCCGAACGCTAATGCTTCACAACAATATAGACCAAGCCGGTTGGAGTGGCAAGAGATGTGAACGGCGGCGCGAGGATGACCACTCGACAATTTTACCGGTGCAATTATTGGAATAATCGGGGTATAGTCGCCGAGTACCGTCGCCCATCCCATCCACCAGTCAAGAGGGGAGTGCCATGTCACGGGAAAAACCACGTACGGTAGTTGATCTGGTCCCCGCCAGGCTACCGCGCTGGCTGATCCAGCCGTTGCGCATCCTGGTGTTCACCGGTTTTTTGCTCAGCGCCATGTTCATGGTGGCCACCGATGAGCTGACCCTGATCCACATCCTGCTGATCTCCGTCCAGGTGGTCTTCTCCCTGGCCCTGCTCTCCGAGTGTGGCCGCAGTGCCGCCGTGTACAAAAATCTCGACGAGGCGGTCGAGGCCGCCCGCAAGAGGGAGCAAGAGGATTTTTGACATCGGTTGGCGCTCGTGTTAGCCTTGCTCGCTGTTCCGCGCGTCGTCCACCACCTTGAAAGATTAAAGTGAACCAAAAAAATAAGGGGAAAAAGATGGGTATCGAACGATCTAAAGAACTTTTTGCCAGGGCCTGTCGGCATATTCCCGGTGGGGTCAACAGTCCGGTGCGGGCCTGTAAGTCGGTGGGGTGTGAACCCCTTTTCATCGAGCGGGCCGCCGGGTCCCGGGTTTATGACGCCGACGGCAACGAGTATATCGATTTTGTCTGTTCCTGGGGGCCGATGATTCTCGGCCACAATCACCCCGCCGTGGTGTCGGCCATCCGCGAAGCCCTGGATGCCGGCACCAGCTTCGGGGCTCCCACCTCCAAGGAGATCGACTTGGCCGAACTGGTTACCGGCGCCCTGCCCTCGGTGGAGAAGGTTCGTTTCGTCAGCTCCGGCACCGAGGCCACCATGAGCGCCGTGCGTTTGGCCCGGGGGTTCACCGGCCGCGACAAGGTGGTCAAATTTGACGGCTGCTTCCACGGTCATGCCGACAGCTTTCTGATCAAAGCCGGCAGCGGCGTGCTGACCCTGGGGATTCCCGGCAGCCCCGGGGTGCCGGAGGATATCGTTAAAAATACCATCTCCATTCCCTATAATAACGAGGAGATACTCGAAAAAACCCTGCGCGGTCTCCAGGGGGAGATCGCCTGCGTGATCGTCGAACCGGTGGCGGGCAATATGGGCGTGGTGCCTCCGGCTCCCGGTTTTCTCCAGGCCCTGCGCCGCTTTACCGGTGAGCTGGGGATCGTGCTGATCTTCGATGAGGTGATCACCGGCTTCCGGCTGGGCTTGGGCGGGGCCCAGGAATACTACGGAATCCGCCCCGATTTGACCTGCCTGGGCAAGATTATCGGCGGCGGTTTGCCGGTGGGCGCCTACGGCGGCAAAAAGGAGATCATGGACCAGATTGCCCCGGACGGACCGGTTTACCAGGCCGGGACCCTGTCGGGCAACCCCTTGGCCATGGCGGCGGGGGCCGCCACCTTGCGGGAACTGAGCCGGCCCGGCTTCTATCAGGAGCTGGAAGAGAAGGCGGCCCACTTTGCCGCCGGCCTGGGCGAGCTGGCCGAACGGTACCTGCCGGGGCAAACCACCCTGAACCGGGTGGGTTCGATGATGACCACCTTCTTCACCCCCGGGCCGGTGACCGACAACGATTCTTCGGGCCGGTCGGATACCGCCATGTACGCCGCCCACTATCGCAACATGCGGGAGCAGGGAATCTGGCTGGCTCCCGCCCAGTTCGAGGCCGCCTTTATCTCCGCCGCCCAGTCGGAAGCCGACCTGGCTCTGGCCCTGGAGAAAAGCGAATGGTCATTCAAAAAATTGCGCGGCCAGGAAAAAAGCCGTTGACTTTAAGGTCCTGCCTTGATAGATACGAAACACTTTACGGCTTTATGAGGGACGATTCATTTTGGTCGCTCCCCTCGTTAGAGCGTGGAAAAAGCCAATGGGACTGATCTGATGGCCGGAGAGCGAAAGGAAGTTCTAAAGCTGCTGGCCACCTTCGGAACCATTGGGATGACCATGGTCTTCTCGATTTTTATCGGCCTGGGCATCGGTTATTTCCTCGATCATAAACTGTTCGACGGTCGTACCGCACCCTGGCTGACCATGCTATTCCTGGCTTTCGGGGTGGCGGCCGCTTTTAAGAACATGTACAGCTTGAGCCAAAGAAAGGATCTATGACCACGGCGACCGGAGACGGCATGATCATCCAGCAAATGGCGGATATCCCCCTGAAAAGGGTGGAGGTTATCAGCTATGTGGTGCTGCTGGCCTTGGCGGGAGCGGCCTGGCTGCTGGCCTCACCCTTGGCTGCCATCTCGGTGCTGATCGGTGGCTTCGTGGTGATCCTCAGTTTTCAGTGGCTAAAGCGGGATTCATTACGGCTGGCGGCCAATCCGACCAAGGCGGCCAAGATCAAGTTCATGTTCAAGTGTTTGGGGCGCCTGGTTTTTCTGGGCTTGCTCTTCTATTTTCTGGTTCGTTATCAGCAGCTTCATATTCCCGGCTTTCTGGTGGGGTTGGCGACGGTGCAAGTCGGCATTACCCTGGCCGCCATCAGCCGGGCCAAAAGACTTCTGGCATGAGGGAGGCTTAGTAAACAGCCATGGAACATCCGATTCTTTTTCTCAATCTGCTTCTGGAAAACCTGCTGGGATTGCCGGTGCCCCATGATATGCCGCAGCCCGGCAACTTCTGGGACTTTACCCAGCTTCTGGCCCCCCACGTGACCTACACCCTGCTGGTGATGCTCCTCCTCATCATCCTGCCCCGGCTGACCATGGGGAGCAAGCTGGAGATGATCCCCGGGCCCGGCCAGAACTTCTGGGAGACCGTGGTCGGCGGAATCGAGGATTTCATGGCCGAGCACATGGGTCGCGAAGGCGCTCGGATGATGTTCCCCATGCTGGCCACCTTCGGCCTGTTCATCTTGGTCAGCAACCTGATCGGCCTGATCCCCGGGTTCTTTTCCCCCACCGCCAACCTCAATATCACCTTGGCCATGACCTTGATTGTCTTTGTTACCACCCATTTTCTGGGGATTAAATATCACGGGGCCGGCTATATCAAACATTTCCTCGGGCCGATGCCGGTGCTGATTCCCTTGATGCTGCCCATCGAGCTGATCAGCCACTTCGCCCGGATTCTTTCGCTCTCCATTCGTCTCTTCGGCAACATCATGGCCAAAGAGACCCTGCTGGCCATTCTCTTTCTCCTGGCCGGCGCTTATTTCGCCCCTCTCCCCATTCTGGTGCTGGGGGTGTTGGTCTCCTTTGTCCAGGCGGCGGTGTTCGTGTTACTCAGCGTGCTCTACTTCGCCATGGCCATGGAAGACGCTCACTAATCACTAAGGTTTCACAAGAAGAAGGCCAATCTTCTCAATAACAAAGCAAGGAGGAAGTAAGGATGAAAAAGGTAGGAGTAATTGCTCTGTCGGCCCTGATGGTCCTGGGGATCTCTTCGGTGGCCATGGCTGCCGGCCATGAAGCAGCAGCAGGTGGCGTTGACCAGATGGCCATCGCCCTGGTTTGTGTTGCCGCCGCGCTTTCCGTCGGCCTGGCCGCCCTGGGTTGCGGTATCGGTATTGGTGTGGTCAGTGGTAACGCTTGTGCCGGTATTGCCCGGAACCCGGAAATCTCCGGTAAGATCACCGTAACCATGATCCTCGGTATCGCGTTCGCCGAGTCGCTGACCATCTTTGGTCTGGTTATCTCCCTGATCCTGCTCTACGCTCATCCTTACGGCGCCCTGCTGGGCATGTAAGGCATCCGCTTTAATAAGCGGTCGGCTGCTGACCGCCCCGGAGTAACGGGGTGTAAAAGTTGGCCGCTTGTGGTAAATAAAACGGCGACCGATTGATTTCGGTCGCCGTTTTTTGTTTGCGGTAAGGCCAGGAACCGAAGGCTTTGCCGTCTTTTTTTTGGGCTGGCGGCAGGGAGGGGTTTGATGGGCGATGGGGGTGAGGAGAGGGTGGTGATCACTCCCCGGCGGTCACCGGGCGAGCCGGTCCTGGCCGGGCCGGGGTTGCTGCTGGTCAATCCTGCTGAGGCCGGCGCCGGGATCAGCCTGGCTCAAACGGCCGGCTGGCGGCGGCAGCGCCTCTTTCACAGCAACCTCTGGCACAATCAGGCCGGCGCTGGCTGGCTGGCCGGACCGGCGGTGGGGTCGCCCATGGCGGTGCTTTGCCTGGAGAAACTTATCGCCCTGGGGGCCGGGCCGGTGATTGCCCTGGGATGGGCCGGTGGCCTGGCGCCCTACCTGGCCCTGGGGGATATTGTCTTGCCCACTTCGGCCCTGAGCGAGGAGGGCACATCCCGCCACTACCCCCTGCCCGAGCCGCCGTTGCCGGCCGAGGGTTTGCTTACGTCCCTGGAGCGGGTCCTGGCTACGGCCGCGCTGCCCTTTCGGCGGGGAGCGGTCTGGACCACCGACGCCCCGTACCGCGAAACCATGGCCAAGGTAGAAAAGTATCGCCAAGCGGGCATTTGCGCGGTGGAGATGGAGTATGCCGCCCTGGCCACGGTGGCGGCTTTTCGGGGGGTTGAATTGGTCGAGTTGCTGTTGATCTCCGATCTGGTTCGCCCCGATTACCCCTGGCAGCCCGCCTTCAACCGCAAAGAGTTTCGTCGCCGCTCCCGCGCGTTGCTGGAGCTGCTTTTTCACTTTATCCGGCGAGGAGAATTTTGATGGCAACCGTTCATTTAACCAGTCTGGGCTGCCCCAAGAACCTGGTGGATTCGGAGGTGATGCTGGGGCTGCTGCTGGAGCAGGGCTTTACCCCGGTCAGCGAGCCCGAGGAGGCCGATATTCTGCTGGTCAACACCTGCGGCTTTATCCAGTCGGCGGTTGAGGAGGGGATCGATACCATCCTTGGGCTCATCGAGCTTAAGAAAAGTTCGTCGGCGCGAGTGGTGGTGGCCGGTTGCATGGTCAAGCGCTATGGCGCCGATCTGGTAAAGGAGCTGCCCGAGGTGGATCTTTTTCTCGGGACCGAGGAGGTGGCGACCATTGGTGACCGGCTGCGGGCCTTGGTGGCCGGCGGTTCCTGTGCCACCCTGCCGGGGGCTGCCGACCGCTTCCGCGAACAGAGTGAAATCCCGCCATTTTTGATGAACTCAGATCTGCCCCGTCGGTTGGCGACTCCGCTCCACCGGGCCTATCTCAAGGTTACCGAAGGTTGTGACAACCGGTGCAGTTACTGTCTTATTCCCTCCATTCGCGGCGCCCTGCGCAGTCGGGCTCTGCCCGATATCCTGCGGGAGGCCCGGGGGCTGGCCGCTGCCGGAGTCAAGGAGTTGACCCTGGTGGCGCAGGATTTGACCGCCTACGGTCTGGATCTGCGGGGTGCGCCCAAGCTGCCCGAGCTGCTTAACGGTCTGCTGCGCGACACCAATATCCCCTGGATACGGCTGCTCTATCTTTACCCCTCGCGGGTCAAGCTCGACCTGATCGCCTTGGTGGCAGAGGAGCCCAGAATTCTGCCCTATTTCGATCTGCCCTTTCAGCATGTTTCCGACCGGGTACTCAAGGCGATGAATCGCCCCTACGGGGAAGCGGTGATTCGGGAGCTGGTGGGAGAGATCCGCCGGACATTGCCCGAGGCGGCCATTCGCAGCACCTTCATGGTCGGTTTTCCCGGGGAAGAGGAGGAGGATATGGAGCGCTTGGCCGCCTTCATGGCCGACTGCCGCCTGGATCACGTGGGGATCTTCACCTATTTCAACGAGGAGGGATGTGCCGCGGCCGTGCTGCCCCGGCAGTGTCCTGATGAGCTCAAGGAGCAGCGGCGGGATCGTTTGATGGCCCTGCAGGCGGAGATTTCACTGGCCGCCAATCTGGCCCGGGTGGGACGGGTGGAAGAGGTACTGGTGGAAGGAGTAAGCGGGGAGTCGGAGCTGCTGCTGGAGGGTAGAACCCGCTATCAGGCCCCGGAGGTTGATGGCTGCGTTTATATCGCCGACGGCCAGTGCCGGGCCGGTGAGTTGGTCCGGGTGAAAATAACCGAGGCCCATCCCTACGACCTGGTTGGCGAAATCGTCACTGATTGACCTGTTCCCGCAGCTCTTTGCCCACCTTGAAAAAGGGCAGCCTCTTGGGATTGACCTTGATCTTCTCCCCGGTTTTGGGGTTGCGCCCGAAATAGCTGTTGTACTCCTTGACCGTGAAGCTGCCAAAACCACGGATCTCGATGCTTTCTCCCTTGGCCAGGGACTCGATCATGGTTCCCAGGATGGTCTGGGTAACGGAGCTGGCCTCCCGGGTGGGGAGCTCCGTTGCCGTGGCCAAGGCCTCGATCAGTTCCGACTTGTTCATGGTTGTTCACCTACAGTGCATAAATAAACAATAAAATCCAGCAAGATGAGGCATCTTACCCCCCACGGCCCGGCAATGCAAAGCATATTTATTCCTGTTACCCCGGGGCCGGGCCCCCTTGGAAAATGCGGCGGATATCTTCCGGGTCAAGGCGCCGGTAGGCGCCACTGGCCAGGTCGCCCAGGCGCAGGCCCCCATAGGCCACTCTCTTTAAGCGCAACACCGGATGGCCGATGGCGGCAAACATCTTGCGCACCTGGCGTTTGCGCCCTTCATGGATTATCACCTCCAGGGTGCAATCGCCATCCCGGCGGCGCAGGGTTCTGATCTCGGCGGGCCAGGTCCGGCGGCCCTCCAACTCGATCCCCCGACGCAGGGACTGGAGATCGGAGGCCGCCGGCAGGCCCTGAACAGTGGCCTGGTAGGTGCGCTTGATCTCGTAGCGGGGATGGAGGATGCGATTGGCCAGGTCACCGTCGTTGGTGAGCAGCAGGGCGCCTTCGGTCTCCAGATCCAGTCGGCCCACCGGAAAAAGGCGCAGCCCCGGCTCCTTGACCAGGGACCCGACCAGGGGCCGACCCTGGGGGTCATGCATGGTGGTGACGTAGCCGGCGGGTTTGTTGAGCAGGACGGTGACCTTTTCCTCGGGAAAGGAGAGGGGGTGGCCGTCGAAGGTGATCTGCTGGAGCTCGGGGTCCACCTGCAGCCCCATCCGGGTGACCGGGCAGCCGTCAACCATCACCCGTCCGGCGGCGATATATTCCTCCGCCGCCCGGCGGGAACCGATGCCGGCCCGGGCCAGTACCTTCTGCAATCTTTCTTTCATTCAGGGAGGATCGGGAACGGGTCGATCAATGGTAATCGCCCCGGCGATATTTGGCGGCTTCCAGATGGGAGACGGCGGCCACCTGATCCAGCAGGCGGCTCAAGGGATCCTGTTCCGGCAACTCCCGGCGCAGGGCCTGCATGGCGGTAAGCTCGTTTTCCAGGGCGCTGATGTAGGGTTCCAGCTCTTCGGCCCGCAGGGCGGTGTTGCCCAGGGCGGCGCTGAAGGAGTCCAGGGTGTTGATGGTGGTTTCGGAAAGGCTCAGTCCTTCGAGTCGCAAATGGGCGGGGACCGCGGCCCAAACCTGGTTCGCCGCCGAGGTTGAGTCGGTGGCGGTGATGCTTTGGCTCCCGCCAAGATGGCTTTGCAGCACCTGGGCGAAGTCGGCCCCCCCTTCCCTCGGGCCCGAGATTTTTTTACCGCCGGCTATCTTTTGGTTCTGCAGGATATCGTCGATCTTCATGGCAGCCCTCATGCTGGGTTCAAATGGTCGTTTCCACTATAACCTATCGGTGGGCCGGCGGTCAAACATGAGAACTTTTTACGCCCCCAAATTGGGCAAGATTTTTGCCATTTTACCGTCCACCAGGGCGCGGGTGGCGGGGTCCACCTCCAGGACCGGCGGATACCAGGGCTTCATCCGGCAATCGAAAACCACCGGCGGGGTCAGGCCGACATGGAAGCGGCGGACGGTGGCGCTGGTGGCCCCGTAGATGTCGGCGGCCGGTTCGAAACGGGTAAAGAAGGTCCAGATAAACTCCTGCAGGCTTTCGGTGGCCGCCGCCACGCTGTCCACCAGCAGGACCACCGACCAGTCGGCCAGGGCGGGGTCGGCGGCCAGGCGGGCCGGCAGCTCCCGATCCGCCTCATAGGAACTTCCCTCCAGCACCAGGGTCCCGGGGAGAAAGGCGCGGGCGGCCCGGCAGCCGTGGGGCGGGGCCTGCCTGAACTCCTCCGGTAACCGCCGCTTGGCCTCCCGGCCCAGGCCCATCATCATGGCCTTGGAGCCGGAGTTGACCGAGGGGCCGGTGTAGTCCAGGGTGTCCTGGGAGACATTGGCAAAGACGAAAAGATCGGTTCGCCAGTTGATCCGTTCCAGCACATGGCGCCAGAGTCTGGGAAAATCAGCCACATCGAGATCGCCGTCGGTGATGATAAGGAATTTGGTCAGGGAAAGCTGGCCCTCGCCCATAATCCGCAGGCCGGAGGCGAAGGCCTCGCGGGGATAGCGGTCGGCGACCCTGGCCGCCGCCAGGCAGTGGAAGCCGGCCTCGCCGAAAGTTTTAAGTTGGCGCACCCCGCTCATCACCAGGGGGAAGAGCGGCGAGAGCAGCTCCTGGAGGAAATCGCCGATGTAGAAATCCTCCTGCCTGGGGCGGCCGACCACGGTGGCCGGGTAGATCGCCTTGTCACGGTGATAGAGCCGCTCAACCTGGAAAACCGGGTAGTCGTGAGTGAGGGAGTTGTAGCCGTAGTGGTCGCCAAAGGGCCCTTCCGGGCGGCGAAGGTGGGGCGGCACCATCCCTTTGGCGGCGAACTCGGCCCCGGCCACCAGGGGGTGTCCCCCCAGGGGATCTTTGACCAGGGGCAGTTTTTTGCCCAGAATCAAGGAGGCCAGCAGCAGCTCGGGGATGTTTTCCGGCAAAGGGGCGATGGCCGCCATCATCAGGGCCGGGGGGCCGCCGATAAAGAGAGTCAGCGGCAGGGGCTGGTCCAGTTTTTCCGCCTCGTGGTAATGGTAGCCGCCCCCTTTGTGAATCTGCCAATGGATGCCGGTGGTGGTGTCGTCGTAGCGCTGAATCCGGTACATTCCCAAATTGTGGCCTCGGCCGCCGGGATCCTCGGTGTAAACCAGGGGCAGGGTCACGAAGGGTCCGCCGTCACTGGCCCAGGAGGTGAGCAGGGGCAACTCGGTGAGCCGGGCCGGGCTTTGTCGATTGGCCAGAATCGCCCCTTTACGAACGGTTTTCAGGCCGATGGCGGCGGCCTGGCGCAACAGGCCTCGCCGGGCCCACAGTTTTTCCAGACTGGGGGGCAGCATGGTCTCGATCATCTCCACCAGTTCGGCGACAAAGCGCAGCGGCCGGCGGCCGAAGGCCAACTCCATCCGCCGGGAAGTGCCGAAAAGGTTGGTGACCACCGGAAAGGCGCTCCCCTTGACCTTGGTGAAGAGCAGGGCCGGGCCCTGGCGGGCGATTACCCGTCGGTGGATCTCGGCGATCTCCAGGTAGGGGTCCACCGGCTCTTCGATAACCGCCAGCTCCCCCTCCCGCCGTAAAATTTCCAGAAATTCCCGCAGGTCGTTGATGATCGGTTCAGTCATGCCGAAGCTCCCTGTTTATCTGGTCGCCGGAAGGTATTTATGCTTGCGCTCGCGTGCGACAATCAGTACTTTTCCAGATTGTCTAAAAAAAGGTTATGGTACTCGCGATGATTGAGGTGTTGGCGCATCAGTCTGCCGGTGAGGTCAACCAACTCCTCCAGCTCCCGGCTGGTGAGGCGGGGAGCCAGGGTGGCCAGGAGCTGGGGGCGGGCAAAGCGGCGCAGCAGCTCGATCAGCGATTTCTCATCGGTGGCCCGGTCCAGGCCGAAACAGATCGCTTCGGCCGGGATGGGGGTAGGCAGGTTGTCCATGCTCTTTCCTTAGGGGTATGTTAAATTCTCACGGCTATGACAACAGGCATCTCCGGGGAAAATAAAGCGCTCGTGAGCGGTTGGGTTGATTTCGGCGACGGCATTCATGCTACCCGATCCGCCAAAATTATCCAACAGGCTCTGCACAATATCAAGCAGCAGCACATCTTCTGCGTGGTGGTGGCCAAGGGGTACGAGTCGGGCAAGGTGGTGATGATCGAGTACAACAGCGAGCGGGTGGTGCTGGATATGCCGGCGGACTGGCCTCCGGGGATGCCCTCCCAGCCCCTGCGGATCCTTTTCAAGGACAAGGCTCAGCTCTGGAACCAGTTTTCGGTCAAGCTGTTGGAGGTTACCGCCGACACCTTGATCACCACCGTGCCGTTCAAATATGTCCAGTTGCAGCGCCGCGCCAATTACCGGGTGGATGTGCCCCGGGGCAGTGAGGTGGTCTTCCGTCACCGCGATGATTTAAAGCACTACTACATCCCGCAGAATATCAGCGCCACCGGCGCCCTGATCTGCCTGGAGGAGAGGCGGGTTGAAGGTTTGCAGGCCGGTGATCTGCTGAGCGAGATTACCATGACCTTTCCCTGTGAAGGAGGTCAGCGGGTGCGGTTGCCGGTCAAGGAGGCTCGGGTGGTGCGGGTTTGTGAAAATGAGCGCCGGGAACCCTGCTTCGGGGTTCAGTTCCTGCTGCGGCCCCAGGAGGAGAAAGAGGTGATGCGGTACGTGCGCCTGCGGGAGCGGGAACTGCTGCGCAAGGGGATGGCGGAGGAACTTTAGGGCGGTGTCGCCATTTGCTTGCCAGATGTGCCGGTTTTTTTATGGAGGGGACTGTCCGTTCCTACAGATGTGACGCGGGGTTTTGATTAATGGGTTTTTTCCCGGTAAGTTTGCAACTCGCCCACCGGCCCTGTGTGGTGGTTGGCGGCGGCGCGGTCGCCCGCCGCAAAGTGGAGGGCCTGTTGGCCTGTGAGGCCGCGGTGACGGTGATCAGCCCCCGGCTGGACGGGGAGCTGGAGCGCCTGAGCCGGGCCGGGGCGTTGCGCTGGCTTGATCGGGAGTATCGCGAGGGGGATCTGGCCGGAGCTTTTCTGGTGATCGCCGCCACCGATGATGAGGCGGTACAGGCCCGGGTTTATGCCGAGGCGGAGCGGGACAACCTGCTGCTCAACGTGGCCGACGTCCCCAAATGGTGCAACCTGATTCTGCCGGCGGTAGTTCGCCGCGGCGATTTGAGCCTGGCGGTCTCCACCGGCGGGGCCAGCCCCGCCCTAGCCGCCCGGCTGCGTCGGGAGCTGGAGGAGAGTTATGGCGACGAATACCGGTTGTTGCTGGCCCTGCTGGCGGGCCTGCGTCCGCTGGTGATCGGCCGGGGGGGAGGGCATCAGGTGAACTGCCGTTGCTTCAAGGAGTTGGTGGCCGCAGATCTGGCCGGCTGGATTCGGCAGGGGCGCTGGGATCTGGTGCTCAAGCATGTCGAGGAGTGTATCGGTTCCCCCGAGGCGCTGGCTGTGGTAGACCGGGTTAAAAATGAGGGCTGAATAGCATGGATCTCCTGTTTTTAGCAGTTTTTGCCCTGTATGCCGTAGCCACCGTGGCCTCGCTGGTCTGTTTCTACACGCTTAACAAGCGGCTGCGCACCATGGTCCGGGTGCTGCTGCCCGTTGCCGCTGCTCTGCACGCCGTCTATCTGCTGACCCGCTTCGTGATCTCCGGCCATACGCCGGTGGCCAGCAGCCATGAGGCGGTCTCATTCTTCGCCTGGTCGCTGACCATGGCCTATCTGCTTTTCCGCTGGCGCTACCGGGTGAAGAATTTCGCCGCCTTCGTCACCCCATTGATCATGCTGCTGATGATCGTGGCCCTGGCCTCGCCCTCCCATGTCGTGGAACTGCCCCCGGCCATGCGAAGCTGGTGGTTGCCCGCCCACGGGATGATCGCCCTGATGGCCAACGCTTTTCTGGCCCTGGCCTTTTGCGGTGGGGTCATGTATCTGCTGCACGAACGGGAGATCAAGCGCAAGCGGATGGGCTTCTTCTCCGAGCGCCTGCCCTCGCTGGAGGCCCTGGATAATCTCAACCAGCACTGTCTGGCCATCGGCTTTCCCCTGCTCACCCTGGGGATAATCAGCGGCTCGGTCTGGGCCCGTCAGGCCTGGGGGGCATTCTGGCAGTGGGATCCCAAAGAGACCTGGTCTTTGGTCACCTGGCTGATCTACGCCTCGATGATGCACCAGCGTTTCACTTTGGGCTGGCGGCGACGGCGGGTGGCGATCATGGCCATTCTCGGTTTCTGCGCGGTTCTTTTCACCCTCTGGGGGGTCAATCTTTTCCTGGGGGGAGCCCACTCCTATGCTCGCTGAGAAGATCGCCTGCCTGGGGGTGAATCACCAGACCGCCCCGGTGGAGATTCGGGAAAAACTGACCTTCTCCTGCGATTGCCTTAACCCCTTGGTGCGGATCAGGCAGATCCCCGGCTGTGATGAGTGCTGCTTCCTCTCCACCTGCAACCGGGTGGAGGTGCTGCTGGTGGCCGACCCGGCGGCGGAAACCTTGGAGGCGGTGCGCGATTTTCTTTTTGCCGGCAGCGGCTTGTCCCGGGAGGAGGCAATCAAATACAGCTACCTTTTCACCGGCGCCGAGGCTATCAACCATGTTTTTCGGGTGGCCTCCAGCCTGGATT
>OMKS01002718.1_pt1 | contig 14534 bp, 14 predicted proteins | sample 1674721 | NCBI WGS metagenome assembly OMKS01 (sample SAMN06264996, study PRJEB25208) | sediment metagenome | isolation source: hot spring sediment | place: USA: California | collected 2014-09-02
GTTTTATAGTTATCTATAATTTTATTTGCAAGATTATAGGGTGAAATATTACCAAGTACAACATCTTCAATAGCTTCGTTAAGATTATTAATTCTATCATCCGTCCATATTTCTTTTTGAAGAATAAATTCTACAATTTCTTTAATACGTGTTTTTGATCTTCGCTCTCTTAATTTTTTTAATAAGTTTTTTTCTTCAAGAAAATTTTTATGTGATAATATCTCTTTTAAAACTTCATCAATCCCATTATTGTCAACTGCTATTGTTTTAACAATTGGAATCATCCAAGACTCTGCATTATGTTCTCTAAACGACAAAATTGTTTTTAAAGCTGCTGCTGCGGATTCGGCTCCGGGTCTGTCACTTTTATTGAGGACAAACAAATCGGCAATTTCCATCAATCCGGCTTTCATTGCTTGGACAGCGTCACCGGATTCCGGAACGAGAACAACAATAGTGGAATCTGCTGCTTGTGCAATGTCAAGTTCAGATTGACCGACGCCAACTGTTTCAAAAATTACATAATCATATCCTGCTGCATCGAGAATATCTGCGCCGTCAATTGCTTTTTTGCTTAAGCCGCCAAGACTTCCTCTTGTTGCCATACTTCTAATAAAAACATTAGGGTGAGTTCCGATTTCACTCATACGAACTCGATCACCAAGCAGCGCCCCACCTGTAAATGGTGAAGTAGGATCAACTGCAATTATTCCCACCGATTTATTTTGAGCAATAAAATATTTTGTAAGTTGATTAGTAATTGTTGATTTGCCTGAACCGGGAGGACCGGTTATTCCGATTCGATAAGCATTACCGGTTTTATGGAAAATCTCATTTAATAACCTTGCTGATTTTATTTGATCTGATTCTACTATTGATATAGCGCGAGATACAATTCGTTTATCTCGGTTGTACAATTTTTTTAGAAATGAATTATCGAACATATATATGGGGTTTATTTATATAATCCGTTATTATAAATATATTCTTTTACTTTAAGAGGAACAAGGTAGTCGATTGGTAAATTATTTGAAACTCGATTTCTTATTTCGGTAGATGATATCTCAATCGTAGGTGTATCTAATATCACCGCTTTATCATAAAACTGATTTTTCTTATCGGGAATTTTATCAACTTCTCGATGCAAGACTATAAGTTTGCAAAGATTTAAAATCTTTTCCGGTTTATACCATTTGTGAAATACTAACAAATTGTCATAGCCAATAATAAGTTCTATATCAGTAAATGATTTTTTCAACTCTAAAAGAGTATCAATTGTATAAGAAACGTTTTTCCTCTCCAGTTCCATATCATCCACAGTGAAATTAACATTCTCTTCGATAGCGAGTTTTAACATTTTGAGCCGGTGTTCCGGAGCGGCATATTTTATTTCTGTTTTAAGCGGGGAGATGTATGCAGGAATAAAAATAATCTTTTCCAGATTTCTCTTTTCTAAAATACTTTGAGCAGTAATCAAATGACCGAAATGAATCGGGTCAAAAGTTCCGCCGTAAACTCCGATTGCCATTAATTATTAACCCCGGTAAAATCATTTTTAATTTTTACTACAATTTCATTCAACTTAAGTTTTAAAGCGTCTATTTCCTTTTCGTAAAATTCTTTCTTCTTACCTGCGGAATTTTTCAATTGATGTTTTCTGAAAGCATACTTAATTGCAAGTGTAATATATAGTTTTCTATATTCTTCATTAATCCAACCTTTCCTATTACGTTTGAGAGATGAAAGAATTTCAATATGGCTTGGGGCAATTAAACTGATTTCTCTTTCACTTCCAAGTTCGGATAAAATAATTTTTCTTTCGTTTGCCAATGATAAAAAGAAAACTCCGAAGAAAAAAACTATCATCACTATTAGGAATAGTAATCCTAAGAAAAATGTTGATTCAAAACTTACACTTAAGTTCCACATAAAATGAATAAACACTGCTATAGCATAACCGGCAACCGGCAATATAAATCTTATTGGACTTATATTAAATTTATACATAGCTAAAAACATTCCTAAAGTAGCTGTTGCAATACAGTGCATAACTGCTGAAAATATTGAACGTATAATTACCAGACTTAACCAAGATTCGAAATCTACACCGTAAACAAAAAAGTATAGAAAGTTTTCAGTCATACCGAAGCCAAGTCCTATAGCACCGCCGTAAACCAAACCATCTGTTATATTATCAAAATGATTTGATTTATAACTTCTCAACAAAAAGATTCCTTTTGTTGCTTCTTCGACTATCGGTGCTATAAGAATTGCTTCGAGTAAACCAACTACTATTATTGATGGAAAAATTATTCCAATTGCCGAAGAAAAAAGACTGCTTGCAATTAACGCCAAAATTATTGCACCGATTGCACCCCACAAAAAATGTTTTAATACTTGTCCGAAAGGTTCCTTCTCATATTTATCAAGCCGCCATAATAAAATCATGTAGAAAGTCATTGGAACAACTGCTGCTATTAAAGAAGCAAGTATCGGCATTTAATTCAATTCCTTTTTTTCTTTTCGAACCGGGTAAATCCATGCGCAAAAAACTTTGATGCAAAACTGATTATAATAAATATTGAACATAGCTGAATAATTATTGTCAATAATATTTCGCTAATGGAAATATCTATCAGGTTTAATTTGATAAGCATAATAGGAGAAGTTGTAAGAGGGAAGTAAGTCAAGATATTACTTAATAATGATGTCGGCGCTATCAGTATCTGAACCGAAAGAACTATCGGTACAATTAAAAATAAACTTACAAGAGTTGTGATTTGTTGTGATTCATTTTCCGAAGAAACCTGTGATCCTATTGCAAGAAAAATAGAAGTGTAGATTAAATATCCCAACAAGAAATAAATTACCAATAAAAAGTAATTAACTTCGTTATGAAAACTGATTGAAGTCCTAGTTAAAACTAAATAACTAATTCCAAACCAAAATATTGTTTGAACTAACCCAATAAATATTAAGCCTAAATACTTACCGAATAAAATTTCCTTTGCGGAAACACTCGAAAGTAAAATTTCACTAATATGAGTTGATTTTTCTTCCAACAATGCGCGGATAAAGGTTGAGCCGGAAAAAATAATTACGACAATCAAAAGAAATAGAAATGCAAAGCTTGACATAAAGAATTGATGAAAGTTCTTTTCGGTAATACTATTTTCATTAAATGATTTTTGGGAAAAGTTAAAATCTGGAATATTTGTTGTGGTATTAGAAGAAATCAATTTGCTCTTTAAAATACTTGATTCAATAGTGTTTTTTATTTTTTCAATTTCGAAAGGGGAAAGAGTGAAATTAAACTGAATATCAATATTAAAAGCATTTTCATGCTCAATAATATTTACAACCGCATCATAAAATTCTTCATTCCTACTTTCAAAAGATTTTAAGCGAATAGCGATAAATTCAGGTTGTTTTTCTGTTTCAGTTATTTTTTCCAGTTCGGAACTAATTTGTTTAAAATAATTTTGATTCTCTGTTTGAATGCCGACAACTTTTGTATAATTCAAATTGGATTCTGTAAAAAATCCGGCAACACCGCTTATAGAAATAATCAAAATCGGAGCAATAAAAAGCGTTGCCAAGAACAATCGGTTTTTAACTTTTTCCAGGAACTCCCATTTTGCAATTGCAAAAACTTTTTTCATTGATTTATATTAAATACTGAAAGTGTTGTGTTATTAATTCAAAAATAAGTTATTTGTAGATAACAATTTAAGTTATTATTCAGCCTAGTAAAATTATTGATTATCAGATTGCCAATAGCTATATTTCCGCCTTACATTTTTCGATATTCCTATGATCATTAAGTTTACAAATTATTCCGATGGAATTCATCATTTAGAATTTCGAGAAACTGCGAAAAAATTAAATCTTAGCTCTGATTTTGTTGACGATGTTCTATTAAATTGTGAAATGGATAAATCTCTCGGTCAGGTTATTCTTAGCTGTAATGTAACAGCTAAAACCCGGTTAACTTGTGACCGCTGTACTCAAGAATATAATCAATCTTTACAGTATAGCTTCAAGATGACTTATTTGATTGAGAAAGAGAGAATAGCCGAAGATGGAACAGATATTCATTATTTATCACCGGACACCGATAAAGTCGATCTTCATCAAGATGTAAGTGAGCTTACAACATTGGCTTTACCGATGAAGCATTTATGTGATGAAAACTGTAAGGGTTTATGCCCGATTTGCGGAATTAACTTAAACGAAAATTCATGCGATTGTAAAAACGAAGAAATTAATCCAGTATGGGAACCATTATTAAAATTAAAAGATAAACTAAAAAACTAAAGGTCTGAAATGCCACATCCAAAACGAAAAATATCCAAAACCCGAAGGGATAAAAGAAGAACACATTACAAGGCATCTGCTCCTTCACTTTCAAAATGTTCAAATTGCGGTGAAATGAAACTCAGCCATAGAGCATGTCCTAACTGCGGTTATTATGCCGGCAGATCAATGTTCGTTCCAGAATCATAAATCCTCCGGATTATGACTAACCGACAAAGTAACACAAAATGTAAAATTGCAATTGACGCAATGGGGAGTGACTTTGCTCCCCCAAATGACGTTGTCGGTGCAATGCAAGCATTTAAAGAGAATAATAATTTTCAATTATTCTTGGTTGGTGACAAAGCAGCAATTCTTGACACGCTTAAGAAAAACAATCTTGAACATTCTGAAGAATTTATAGTTCATGCGCCCGAACAAATTACAATGTCGGATTCTCCGGCAACAGCAATCAGAACAAAGAAAAATTCTTCTTTGGTTGTAGGTGCAACACTCGTTAAAGAAAAAAAAGTTGATGCATTTGTAAGTGCAGGTAATACAGGTGCAATGTTAGCGGCTTCAACTCTAATTATGGGTAGAATAAGTGGAGTAAGCAGACCAACTATTGGTGCTTCATTCCCGAATGCAAAAAACAAGTTTACGATGTTGTTTGATGCCGGCGCCAGTGTCGATTCTAAACCTCAACATTTATTGGAGTATGCTGTGTTGGGTACAATCTTTTCACGAGAAATTTATAAAATTGATAAACCGAAAGTCGGTTTACTTAGTGTTGGTGAAGAGAAAGAAAAAGGAAATGAGCTAACCTTTTCAACGCATGAATTGTTATCAAAGTCGAATTTGAATTTTCTTGGGAATGTTGAAGGAAGAGATATTCTAAACGGTAATGTCGATGTGATTGTATGCGATGGCTTTGTTGGGAATGTGATTTTAAAATTTGGTGAAAGTGTAATAGGATTTCTTAAATCGAAGGTAAGATCTTATGCCGATGCCGGAATCCTGAATAAAATAAAAGCTCTGGTAACTAAAAGTGTCCTAAAAGATTCTTTGAAAGATATGGATTACCAATATCATGGCGGGGTTCCGCTTCTTGGTGTAAACGGAATAAGTATAATCGGGCACGGTTCAAGTACGCCTCTGGCAATCAAGAATATGGTTTTAAGAGCAAAAGAAATGTATGATTTAAATATTCTCCAAAAATTTGAGGAAGCACTTAACTATTATGCAAAATAAAATAAAAGCTGCAATTACTGCTGTTGGTATGTACGTACCGGATAAAGTTCTTGACAATAAATATTTTGAATCAATTGTTGATACGAATGACGAATGGATCAAAACTCGTACAGGCATCAGCGAAAGAAGAATGATGGAAAACGGTGCAACTTCCGATATGGCTGTTTATGCTATTGAAGATATGCTCAAAGATAAAAATATTGATAGAGATGATATCGATGTGATTATTGTATCAACTGTTACTCCCGATATGTTTTTCCCGGCATCTGCATGTTTGGTTCAAGAAAAAATCGGGGCAAATAAGGCTTGGGGATTTGATCTCTCTGCCGCATGTTCCGGATTTTTATTCGCACTTCAAACCGGTGCAAGTTTAATTGAATCCGGCAGATATAAAAAAGTAATTGTTGTTGGTTCAGACAAGATGAGTGCTATTACCGATTATACAGATAGAAATACCTGTATACTTTTTGGTGATGCTGCTTCGGCAGTTTTACTTGAACCAACAGAAGATGACAAATACGGAATTCACGATTCTATTTTAAGAGTTGACGGAAAAGGTAAAGATGCTCTTTATATGAAAGCGGGAGGAAGTGCATTACCGGCTTCACACGAAACCGTTGATAATAAATTGCATTACATTTATCAAGATGGTAAAGCAGTTTTTAAAGTCGCTGTTAAAGGTATGGCAGATGTATCGGTTGAAATTATGGAAAAAAATAATCTTCACTCTGATGAGGTCGCTTATCTCGTTCCGCATCAGGCAAACTTAAGAATTATTGATGCGACTGCTCAAAGGATGGGTCTTAGTAAAGATAAAGTAATGATAAATATTGATAAGTACGGAAATACAACCGCGGCAACTATCCCGCTTTGTTTAACAGAATATTACAGAGATGGAAAACTCAAAAAAGGTGATAATTTAATTTTAGCTGCTTTCGGAGCCGGATATACTTGGGGTTCCATATATTTAACTTGGGGTATGGATTAATGAGTAAAAGAGCTTTTCTATTTCCCGGGCAAGGTTCACAATATGTTGGAATGGCTAAAGACCTTTTCGAAAAGTCTGTTGAAGCTAAAGAAATGATTCTAACTGCGGAAGAAGCGACAGGCGTTCAACTTTCTCATATTATGTTTAATGGACCGGAAGAAGCACTTAAACAAACAGATATTACTCAACCGGCAATATTTGTTCACTCGGTTATTTTGAGCAGTATTATTAGATTGATGGGTGCTGATATGGCAGCCGGTCATTCGCTCGGTGAATATTCTGCTTTAGTTTCCGCCGGAGCTATTCAATATTATGATGCAGTGAAACTTGTTCGTAAGCGCGGAGAATTAATGTTGAGAGCAGGTATTGAACAACCCGGTACAATGGCTGCAGTTATCGGTATGGATTCTGATTTAATCAATGAAATTTGTCAAGAAGTTTCCTTACGTAATGTCGTTCAATGTGCTAATTTTAATTCGCCCGGACAAATAGTTATTTCAGGTTCGGTTGACGGTGTTTATGAAGCAATGAAAATTGCAAAAGAGAAAGGTGCCAAATTAGTTAAAGAATTAGTTGTAAGCGGTGCATTTCATTCACCGCTTATGAGCAGTGCAAAAGAAGAATTTAAAAAAGAACTCGATTCAACAAATTTTTATGATGCTAAATTTCCTGTATATGCAAACGTAACCGCAAAACCTGTAACTAAAAAAGAAGAAATTATAGACGCTCTATACAAACAACTTGACAAACCTGTTTTATGGGAAGACACAATCAAAAATATGATATCCGATGGTGCCGATGAATTTGTTGAAATCGGTCCGGGTAAAGTTCTACAAGGTTTGGTTAAGCGAATCAATCCCGACGTAAAATTTTTTGGGATTGATAAATATGATGACGTCGAAAGGTTCTTATAATGCCCGACAACAATTTCGAGAAACAAATTAACGGATTGTGGATTGACCCGTTAATTTTTACACATAAATTTGTTAAGACTTGTGATGTATGTATATGTTCCGGGGAGTGCTGCTATTACGGAGTTTATACAGACTATGCAGAATACAAAACAATAATGAAGATGAAGAGTCGTATCATTAAAGCGATGGACGATTCTCAAACAAAAGATGTTAAAAAATGGTTTGAAGAACCAGAAGAAGATCCTGATTTTGATTCCGGTTGGGCAGTAGGTACAGAAATTCATAACGGGAAATGTGTTTTTTTGGATAGACAAGGGTTTTGTACCCTTCAGAAAATTGCTATCGATGAGGGGGTTGACAGGTGGAAATATAAACCATTATATTGTATATTATTTCCTTTAGTTATATATGAGGGCGCTTTAACCGTTGATGATGACCATCTTAATAGGTTGCATTATTGTAATAAACCGGAAAACCAAAACTCAACAATATATGACTGTTGTAAAAATGAAATAAAACATCTTCTTGGTGAAGAAGGTTTTATAGAATTAGAAAAATATAGAAAATCTTACTTGAAGAAATTGAATAAAGAGAAAAAGTGAAATTAGAAGACAAACGTGCAATAATTACTGGTGGCTCTAGAGGAATTGGCAAATCAATTGTGGAGGAATTCCTTTCCGAAGGGTGCTCGGTTGTTTTTACTTACCAGAGTTCTGAGGATAAAGCAAAAGAACTTGTAAATCGGTTCCCAAATTCAAAAGTATTTTCATTTAAAGCCGATGCTTCAAATTTAGCCGAAGCTGATGCTACTGTAAAATTTGCTTTGGAAAAATTAGGCGGCGTTGATATATTAGTTAATAATGCCGGTATTACAAAAGATAATCTTTTGCTCAGAATGAGTGAAAGTGATTTTGATTCTGTTATTAATGCTAACTTAAAAAGTGTTTTTAATTATACTAAAGCTGTAATGAAACCGATGATGGGTCAGCGTTATGGGAAAATTGTGAACCTTACTTCTGTTGTTGGAATTATCGGCAACCCCGGTCAAGCTAACTATGTTGCTTCCAAAGCCGGAGTCATCGGGCTAACAAAATCTAATGCAAAAGAATTTGCTTCACGTAATATTTGTGTCAATGCAATCGCACCCGGGTTTATTGATACGGATATGACAGCAAAATTAAACGATCAGCAAAAAGAGGCTATTACAAGTAGTATTCCTTTAAAGAGATTAGGCAGCGGCAAAGATGTCGCTAAGCTTGCTGTGTTTTTATGCAGTCCGGATTCTGATTACATAACCGGACAAACTATTACCGTCGATGGCGGAATGGTGATGTAATTTCTTAACTTATTAATACAAAACAACATTATAGGAGTAAATATGGATATCGAAGCAAAAGTAAAAGAAATTATTATGGATAAACTCGGTGTAGAAGAATCTCAAATTACACCCGAAGCTTCTTTTACTAACGATTTAGGTGCAGATTCTCTTGATATAGTTGAATTGGTTATGGGATTTGAATCTGAATTCGGTTTATCAATTCCTGATGAAGATGCTGAAAAAATCTCGACAGTTGGAGATGCTATAAAATATCTAACTGATCACAAAAGTTAATTTTTTTTCGTAACGACCACGGAACTATTCGTGGTCTTCTTTTATTTGTAAATAAAATCTAGGTCAATTTATGCATAATAGACGGGTTGCTGTTACTGGTTTAGGCGTACTAACACCAATTGGTAATAATACTAATGATTTTTGGCAAGCTCTTAAAGATGGTAAAAGCGGAGCCGGTCCCATCACCTATTTTGATGCATCCAATTTCGCAACTCAATTCGCCTGCGAAGTAAAGAATTTCAATGTAGAAGATTATATTGAAAAAAAAGCTGCTCGCAGAATGGATCCATTTACACATTACGCCATTGCAACCGCTATAATGGCAATGGAAGATTCAGGGCTTAATCTTGAAAATGAAGATAAAGAAAGAATCGGCGTTGTTTTTGGAAGCGGAATCGGTGGGATGGATACTTTTGAAAAACAAGTCATTGCTTTTCTTGATGGCGGACCTAAAAAAATTAGTCCTTTCTTTGTTCCAATGATGATTTCCGATATTGCAGCCGGACAAATTTCAATTAAGTATGGATTGAAAGGTCCTAACTATGCAACTACATCAGCATGTGCTACATCTTCCCACGCTTTAGCAGACGCATTTTTCCTTATACAGAGAGGTTCAGCCGATATAATTGTTACCGGCGGTTCCGAGGCAGCTATTACGCAAATGTCAATTGGTGGATTTAATGCTTCCCGTGCAATTTCAACATGGAATGATCGACCAACTGAAGCTTCAAGACCATTCGATAAAGATAGAAACGGTTTTGTAATGGGAGAAGGCGGCGGAGTTTTAATTCTTGAAGAATTGGAACATGCCAAAGCCCGCGGTGCTAATATTTATGCTGAAATTATCGGTGCAGGTTTAACAGGTGATGCTTTTCACGTTACCGCTCCTCCGCCCAAAGGTGAGGGTGCATTTCGTTCAATGAGAGAAGCATTACGTGACGGCGGTATTAAACCTGAACAAGTTGATTACATTAATGCACATGGTACTTCCACTCCGCTAAATGATGAAAACGAAACTGCAGCAATTAAAAATTTATTCGGCGAACATGCATATAAAATGGCAATTAGTTCAACCAAATCTATGACCGGTCATCTGCTTGGTGCTGCCGGTGCTGTCGAAGCTGTTGCTACTGTATTGGCTATAAAAAATAGCTTTGTTCCGCCAACAATTAATCTTGACGAACCTGATCCTTTATGTGATCTTGATTATACACCAAAAGTTGGTAAAGAAAGAAATATTGAATATGCAATTTCAAATACATTTGGTTTCGGCGGACACAATGCATCACTATTGTTTAAAAAATATAACGGATAATTTTCTTGGGGCAGCTTTTTACAAGAATTAAATCTTTTTTTTCAAGAAATAATATCGGTAATCAGGAGAAAAAACTTGAAAAAATTATTATTGAAAAGACTAAACAAATTGAAAAATTCTTCGGCTTCAAAATAAATGATCCGCAATATTTTATTAAAGCATTAACTCACCGTTCTTATCTCGAAGTTATTCCACAGTTAAAAAAATCAAATGAGCGATTAGAGTTTCTAGGTGATTCGGTACTTAGCTTAGTTGTTTCCGATCATCTTTTTGAAACTTTTGAAGATGAAGAAGAGGGTTTCTTAACAAAGTACCGCGCATTAATGGTTGATAGAGATGCCCTTGCTAAAGCCGCAACCGATATGGGATTGAAGAATTTTATTTTATATGACACTCGATTTGTTAATGGTTCCAATGCAGGAATAAAAACAATTTTAGCCGATGCTCTTGAAGCCGTTATTGGTGCAATTTATCTTGATCAAGGTTTTCAAACGGCACAAAAAGTTATTAATAAATGGATAATTGAACCAAACACAATTGACGGTAACTTACCAGCCGATAAGAACTTTAAAGGTCAATTACTTGAAGCCTCTCATGCAAAAGGTATGGGTTCGCCAATATATAAAGTAATGAAAGAAGAAGGACCGGAACACGATAAAAAATTTACGGTAGAGGTTATTGTTGACGGTAAAATCTATGGTACCGGTGAAGGAAAAAGTAAAAAAAGTGCCGAACAATCTGCCGCAAAATCTGCTTTGCAATATTTCGAATGATAAAATAAATTAATTGTTAGCCACCTAAGTTGTTAATCATTTCAAAGTAACTCTTTTTGATTATATTTGGTTCTCAAAATTCTTTTAATTAATGGAAATCAAAAAAACTAAGTAAACAATTATGGAAAAATTTGAATTTTATGATCGTTTTGTTGACCGGCATATCGGTCCAAGTGAAGAAGAAATTAACGATATGTTAGCAGAACTTAACTTAACATCTATTGATGAACTTATCGAAAAGACAGTCCCTAAAGGAATACGAATTAAGGAAACTTTGGATTTACCGGAAGCTCTAACAGAATTTGAGTTCCTTCATCATCTAAAAAACATTGCACAAAAGAACAAAGTATTTAAATCCTATATCGGTATGGGATATTATCCAACAATAACACCCGGTGTTATTCAAAGAAATATTTTAGAAAATCCCGGATGGTATACTCAGTACACACCATATCAAGCAGAAATTTCACAAGGCAGGCTCGAAGCTTTGATTAACTTTCAGACTATGGTTACTGATTTGACCGGAATGGAATTGGCTAATGCTTCTTTACTTGATGAAGCAACGGCAGCCGCCGAAGCTATGTCAATGTTTTATTCAGTGAGGAAGAATAATAAGAAAAATGCAGACGTTTTTCTTGCTGACATTAATACCTTCCCACAAACACTTGATGTATTAAAAACACGTTCGGAACCAATTAATATTAAGTTGAGAATAGAAGATATTTCAGAAAACAAATTATCAGATGATGTGTTTGCAATTTTGTTGCAGTATCCGAATAATAATGGTGAAATTCATGATCTATCAAATATTATTAGAGCTGCACATGAAAGAGGAATATATGTAGTTGTCGCTGCCGATTTATTAGGTTTGGCATTACTAACACCTCCTGGAGAAATGGGAGCCGATGCAGTTGTCGGTTCGGCACAAAGATTTGGAGTCCCGATGGGATACGGTGGACCTCACGCCGCTTATTTTGCGACAAGAGATGAATTTAAACGGCAAATCCCCGGGAGAATTATTGGTGTCTCAATTGACTCACATAATAGACTGGCTTTTAGAATGGCGCTTCAGACACGTGAGCAGCATATTAAACGTGAAAAAGCTACAAGCAATATTTGTACTGCCCAAGTTTTGCTCGCTGTTATGGCTGGTATGTATGCTGTTTATCATGGACCAAAAGGTATAAGAAAAATTGCTGAAAGAATTCATAATTATACTTTACTTCTTAATGAGGCAATAAAAAAACTTGGCTTGAAGCAAACTAATGAATATTTCTTCGATACTTTAAAAATAAATGCAGGCACTGAAGAAGTAAAAGCAAGAATTAAAAAGTTAGCCGTGCAAAAAGAAATTAACTTCAGATATTTTGAAGATAACTTTTTTGGAATTTCACTCCACGAAAAGGTTCAAATGCCGGATATACAGGAAATTGTTGATGTATTGGCAGAAGCACTTGAGAAAGAATCATTCAATGTAATTGAATTATCGAAAGTAACAATTACAAATTGGGATGAAAATATAATTAGAAAAAGCGAGTATATGACTCATCCGAAATTCAACTCGTTTTACTCCGAACATGAAATGCTTCGTTATATAAAAAATCTTGAGAGGAAAGATCTCTCATTAACAACATCAATGATACCGCTCGGTTCTTGTACAATGAAACTTAATGCATCAACCGAGATGTTTGGAATTTCTTGGGCTGAATTTGCAACGCTTCATCCTTTTGCCCCGCGAGAACAAGCTGCCGGTTACTCACAGTTATTTGAAGAACTGGAAAATTATCTAAACAAGATTACTGGTTTTACTGCAACTTCGTTACAACCAAATTCAGGAGCACAAGGTGAATATGCCGGACTTATGGTAATAAGGGCTTATCATAAAGATAGAGGTGATCACAATAGAAACGTAGTACTTATTCCTTCTTCTGCTCATGGTACAAATCCGGCAAGTGCTGTCATGGCTGGTGGACAGGTAGTTGTTATTAAATGTGACGATGAAGGAAATATTGATATTACCGATCTTCGAGAAAAAGCCGAAAAGTATAAAGATAATTTATCCGCACTTATGGTAACTTATCCTTCTACGCATGGAGTTTTTGAAGAGGGAATAAAAGAAATTTGCGATATTGTTCATAAAAACGGCGGGCTTGTTTATATGGATGGTGCAAACATGAATGCACAAGTTGGTTTGACAACTCCGGCTGAAATCGGTGCCGATGTTTGTCATCTTAACCTTCATAAAACGTTCACAATTCCGCATGGCGGCGGGGGCCCAGGTATGGGTCCGATTGCTGTGAACGATAAACTTGCAAAATATTTACCGGGTCATCCTGTTATAAATATCAATAATGAAAAATCAATTCCGGCTGTGTCTGCGGCACCGTGGGGTAGCGCATCTATTTTAGTTATTTCTTATGCGTATATAAAAATGATGGGAACTGAAGGTCTTACAAGGGCAACTGAAATAGCAATTCTTAATGCAAATTATCTTAAAGCAAAATTATCTCCGTACTATAAAGTTCTTTATAGCGGAAGAAATAATTTTGTTGGGCACGAATTAATTTTTGACTTACGTGAGTTTAAACATTCTGTTAATATTGAAGCAGAAGATGTTGCGAAGAGATTGATGGATTACAGTTATCACGCACCTACCGTATCTTTCCCTGTGCCCGGTACTTTTATGGTTGAGCCAACCGAAAGTGAATCAAAAGCCGAGCTTGACAGATTTGTTGATGCAATGATTTCAATTAGAAATGAGATACGAGAAATTGAAGAAGGCAAATCCGATAAAGAAGATAATGTATTAAAAAATTCTCCTCATGTTGCCGAAGATTTGATATCGGAAAATTGGAACCACTCTTACTCACGAGAGAAAGCCGGATTCCCATTAAGTTGGATAAAAGAAAATAAATTTTGGACTTCGGTTGGAAGAGTTAATAATGCTTACGGCGATAGAAATCTTGTTTGTACTTGTCCTTCAATCGAAGAATATTAAGAAGAGGTTGTTTTATAAAAGACGAAATGAAACAGTATTGTGATATATTAAAAAACACTAAAAAGATTGCAGTCTATGGAATCTCTCACGATCCTTCAAGAACAAGTAGAGAGATTGCAGAATATTTTGTAAGAAATGGATTTGAGGTGGTGGGAGTTAATCCCTCCATCTCAGATGCAAACGGAATAAAAGTTTATCCGAATTTGCGGGATATTCCTTTTGAGGTAGATGTTGTTGATGTATTCCGACGTTCTGAATTCATACCTGAATTAATAGATGACGTAATTGCGATTAAACCAAAAGCTCTTTGGCTTCAGCAAGGTATAAGAAACGATGAAGCAGTTAAACCGGTAATTGATGCCGGTATAGAGACCGTACAGGCTGTCT
>OMKS01002720.1_pt1 | contig 14532 bp, 10 predicted proteins | sample 1674721 | NCBI WGS metagenome assembly OMKS01 (sample SAMN06264996, study PRJEB25208) | sediment metagenome | isolation source: hot spring sediment | place: USA: California | collected 2014-09-02
GCATTCGTTTTCTCATCTATCCGTTGTACAATCTCCGGGAGGTGCTTGCCCAGAAGTTCTCCGATTTCCAGAAATGTTTCGTTGTACCTGTCCAGCGATTGCCCGATGGGATCCTCGACCCCCTCGCCATGCGAGGTGGACAACGGGAAATTCTTCAGCAGAAACACCTTGCCCTTTGCCTGGGGGCGCATCTTCAGCACCGTGTGCATGTGCTCGGGTGACATGGCAAAAATCAAATCGGCGCGGTCGATAAGTATCGGCGTCAGGGGTTGGGACCGGTGGCCGGAAATGTCCACATCCCATATTTTGGCGGCCTCGATGGCATATTCCGTCGCGGGGTATCCGCTGGCACCGGCGATACCGGCGGAGACGACCTCGGCCCGGCCGGGCCCGAGGTCTCGGTGCTCTACGACACCCCGGCCGACGAAATCCGCGCGCTCGCGGTCACCCACGGCGCGGGCGGAATCCGCGTCCACGCCGCCGCCAACCCCGGTGAGAACAACGACGAACCCGGCGGCGTCATCTGCGTCGCGGAGAACGGCACGCTGATCTGGCAGTGGACCGCGCCCGCGGGCGCGGTTTTCGACCTCATCGCGAACGACGACGAAATCCTCGCCGCCACCGGTAACGAAGGCATCATCTACGCGCTCGATCGACTCGGCCGGGCCGGCATCCGCCACCGGCTTCCGGCCGGGCGGGTGCTCTGCCTCGCCCCGGACCCGGACGGTATCCTGGCCGGCACCTCGGAACCTACCGCGGTCTTCCGGCTCGGCCCCGGCGTAGCCGGCTCCGGCCTCGCCGAATCGCCGGTTCACGACTGCGAAGGCCCGGCCGACTTCGGCCGCATCACCCGGCGTGCGGAAGTCCCATCCGGCGCGAGCATCGCGCTTGAAACCCGGTCCGGCAACTCGGCGACCCCGGACTCGACCTGGTCCGCCTGGCTCGCGGCCGACGGCGCGGTCCGTTCCCGGCCCGCGCGCTTCATCCAGTGGCGCGTCCGGCTCGGCTCGACCTTCCCGGGCCGAGCCCCGACACTCGAACGGGTGGACCTGCACTACGCCATTCCCAACCGCCCGCCCGCGGTCCGCAACCTCGCCCTCGATCCGACCCCGCCGGACGCCGCGGCCCGGCCCGTGCGCGGCCTGGAGTGGGAAAGCGACGATCCGGACGGCGACTCGCTCGAATTCACGCTTGCCTACCGACCCGACGGCCACCCGGGCTGGCTCGTCATCGAAACCGGCCTCGCCGAGCCGTCCTACCGACTCGACACCCGCCAACTGCCCGACGGCTGGTACCGCTTCCGGATCGAGGCCACCGACGCGCCCTCCCGCCCGGCGGCCGAGGCGCTCCGGGCCGAGGCGGTCTCCCCGCCCGTGCTCATTGACAACAACCCGCCCCGCATCACCGGCCTGCGCCTCGAGGGCGGGCGCCTGCGCTTCACCGTCAGTGACGACCACTCGGTCATCGCCGCGGCCCGGGTCTCGGTCAACGCCGGGCCCTGGCAACCGGTCGCGCCGGTTGACGGCCTGTTCGACGCGCCCGCCGAGGAATTCGCGGTCGAGCTCGGGCTCGCACCGGGCACGAATCACATCGTGGTCTGGGCCGCGGACGCGGAAGGCAACACCGCCACCGCCCCGCTCACCGCCCGGCGCTGAAACGCTCCCGGCCGGGCCGGAACGAAGCTCTCGCCGTCCGGCGTCCTTCTTCGTGCTCAAGCCCCGTCCTGTTGACAGTCCGCCACGCTGCGGCTAAACTCACTTCCAATGAACCCGACGGCTGGAAAGAGCAACGGCGACGAGCAGTCACCCCGGCTTCGGCCCGACGAACTGGCCGGCGTCGGCCGACTGGCTTCCCGCCTGTCCGGCGAGTTGCGCCAGCCGCTCGCCGTGATGCGCAACGCGGTCTACTTCCTGAATATCCAGCTTGACACGAACACCGCCGAGAAGGTCCGCCGCCACCTCGGCATCCTGCTCCGCGAAATCCGCACCATCACCGGGATGGTTGACAACCTGGCCGGCCTCACCACCGCCGCCCCGCCGGACCGGTCGCTGTCGGATGTCGAAGTGGTCGTCGCCGCGGCGGTTGACCGCGCCGGCCTGCTCGACGATATCCGGGTCGAGACCGCCATCCCGCCCAGCGCCTCGCTGTTCTGTGACCCGGTCCAGCTCAGTCTCGCGCTCGCCAATGTCCTTACCAACAGCGCCCAGGTACTGTCCGACGGCGGCACGGTCCGGGTCGTCTGTCGCGCCGGGAACGGCGAGACGGTCATCGAGGTGACCGACGACGGCCCGGGGATGAGCCCGGAAGTGCTCGCCCGCGCGGGCGAGCCGCTCTTTACGACTTCGACCGGCCGGACCGGGCTGGGCCTGCCGACCACCCGCGCCCTGGTCGGGGCCAACGGCGGCACGCTGGAGATCGAAAGCGCCCCGGGCCAGGGCACGACCGTTCGCTTCCGCTTTCGCAGGCATTGACAACCGGAGGAGGTGCGATGGCAGAATCGCTTCCGCTGTTGCTGGTGGACGACAACAATGGCATAGTCGAGACCCTGGCCGACATCCTGTCCATCAACGGCTTCGAGGTGACCGCCGTGACCGACGCCGAACGCGCGCTCCGGCAGGCGGAAACCACCGAATTCGCGCTGGCGGTGATTGACCTGGTCCTGCCCGGGCTCAACGGCATCGAGCTCATCAACCGCCTCCGGGCCGCGCACCCGGCGATGAAGTTCGTTGTCATCACCGCCTACACCGACACCGAGCTGGCCCGGCAGGCGATGGCGATGGACATCGGCGGAGTGGTGTTCAAGCCGGTGGAACCGCACGAGATGGTCCGGCTGATACGCCGGGTCGCCGGCCTTGCCGCGAACTGAGTTGCCCCGGGGCTGGCGCCGGCTCGCTCACACCTCGGACCTGAAGCTGGAGTTCACCGCGCCGGGCCTCGTGGACCTGTTCCGGGTCGCGGCCGAAGGACTCTTCGCCTCGATGCTCGACCGGGAGGCGGTGCGTTCGCGGGAACGCCACGAGCTCGCGCTCGAGGCCGAGGACCGCGACGCGCTGTTCCTGGACTGGCTGAGGGAACTGCTCTTCCTGTTCGAAACCCGGGGCTTCGCGTTGCGCCGGGTCGAGTCAATCACGCTCGCGCCGGACGGGACCGGACTCCACGCCGAGTTCACCGGCGAACCGTTCGACCCGGCCCGCCACCGGCCGAAGCTGGAAGTGAAGAGCCCGACCTACCACGACTACCGGCTGGAGCGGATGCCCGAAGGCTGGCGGGCGGTCGTGCTGTTCGACGTCTAAGCGCGCCGCCAGGTCGGCGAGATATCACGCAGTCGCTTGACGACCGCCTCGAGCACATCGAGCGTGTAGTCAACGTCGTCCGCGGTGGTTTCCGGGCCGAGCGAGAAGCGGAGCGGCGAGTTGCGGTAGAGCGGCGGCACACCGATGGCTTCGAGCGTGGGCGAAGCCCCGGTCGTGCCCGCCGAGCAGGCCGAGCCGGAAGCGAGCGCGACGCCCTCGAGATCCAGACTCAGGAGCAACGCCTCGCCCTCGACATGGGCGATGCTGAAGTGGCTGGTGTTTGGAATCCGCCGTTCCGGGTGCCCGTTGCGCCGGACCTCGGGAATCCGCGCCAGGATGCCCGCCTCGAGCCGATCCCGGTTGGCGCGCATTCGCTTCGCGTTGTCCGGCCATTCCCGCGCCAGCAGTTCGCAGGCTTTGCCCAGCCCGACGATGCCCGGCACGTTCTCGGTCCCGGCCCGCATCCCCCGCTCTTGGTGCCCGCCGTGAATCAGCGGGTCAATTTCGACCCGGTCCCGGATGTAGAGCGCACCGACGCCCTTGGGCGCGTGGAGCTTGTGCCCGGAAATCGTCAGCAGGTCCACCCCGAGCGCCGCGACGTTGATCTCGGTCTTGCCCGCGGCCGCGACGGCGTCGGTGTGGCAGATGACGCCCCGCTCGCGGCAGACGGCGGCAATCTCCGCCACCGGTTCGAGCGTGCCGATTTCGTTGTTGGCGAGCATCACCGTCACGAGAATCGTGTCCGGCCGGATGGCGCGGCGGACCTCGTCCGGGTCCACCAGCCCGTGCTCGTCCACCCGGAGCCAGGTCGCCTCGAAACCCCGACGGCAGAGATAGCGCACCGACTCCAGCACCGCGCCGTGCTCGACCGGGCTGGCGATGATGTGCCGGCCCCGGTCCTGGTGCCGGAGCACTGTGCCGATTACCGCCCAGTTATCCGACTCCGAGCCGCTACCGGTGAAATAGACTTCGCCGGGTTCGGCGCCGATGAGCCCGGCGACCTGCTCGCGCGCCCCGGCCAGACCCTCGGCGCACTCGCGGCCAAAGCTGTGCAGGTTCGAGGGATTGCCGAACAACTCGGCGAGATAGGGCCGGACCGCTTCGGCTACCCGCGGGTCAACCGGGGTCGTCGAGTTATGGTCGAGGTAAACCCGTCTCATGGTCGGGCGCAGGCGGGGCGTCCGGTTCCGCCGTCGCGGCCGCCGGCGACTTCCGGCCGAACAACCCCCGGGCGAGCAGGAGAAGGATACCGACGACGAGGAAGGCGTCGGCGAGGTTGAAGGTGAACCAGCGGAACCGGAACTGGGGCAGGCGGAAGTCAATGAAGTCAATGACCCAGCCCAGCCGCACCCGGTCAATGAGGTTGCCGACCGCGCCGCCGAGAATCAGCCCGTAGGCGGCCGATGACCAGCGGTCCCGGTTGCGGAGCGCGAACCAGATGACCAGACCTATGCCGAACAACGGCAGAACGATGTACATGAACCGCGGCCCGTAGCTCCAGCTGAACAGCCCGTCCGGGTTCGCCACCGGCGTGATTGACAGCACCTCGCCGAGCAGGCGGACACCCCGCCAGGTCTCGGGCGGCCCGGTCATGTACGCGCCCTGCACCAGCAGTTTCGTAAGCTGGTCGAGAAACAGCGCGAGGACGGCGGACCAGACGAACAGCCGACGCGCGCTCAAGGAACCCGGAGCCGTCCCGGCTCAGACATTCAGCTCGACGTCCGCGCGGTTGAGCTGTTCGGAATCGAAAACCCTGATGTGGTAATGGCCGGCGAAACTGCGGGCGTCGTCGCTGAGCCCGGGCGAGGCGACCATGATGATGTCCTGCGCGTTGACGTCATAGGCCTTGGCGTAGAGCTTGATGACCTCCTCGCTCTCGACCGGCTTCTCGTCGCTGGCGAAGCCGACGACGATGCGGTGTTCGAGCGGACCGGAACGCTTGGTCGCGAGCAGGTCAATCTCGTGCTCGGCCCCGGACCGGCCGACCGCGTGCACCGTCTCCTGGACCTCGTAGCCCTCGCGGGTGAGGAAATCGCGCACTCGGGCCTTGGGAATCCGCTCGACCCGGAGGCGGGCGAGTTGGGCCTTGTTGACCGCGTAGCGGTGCAGGGTCTCGTAACGGAGCATCGCCTTGCCGAAGACGCGACGGCAACTCCGACAGTGCCACTCCTCGACCGGCTCCTCGACCAGTTCCGTACAGTCGCCACAGCGGTAGCGGGTGCCCCGGTCCTCGTAGTCCGCGCCGACAAGCGTCATCTCGCTCCGGCACTTGGGACAGAAGCGCGGCCCGGCATCCCCGCCCGGGCGCGTGCCTTCGCGCTCGAACTCTTCCTCCGGCGCGCACAGACCGCAGGCCTTGTGTTCCAGCACCCGCTTGCGCACCAGGTACCGGGACCCGCACTTGTGACAGCGGCAGACGAGCTTGAGGTCCTGCGAGTTGCAGACCGGGCAGAACTGGACGCTTTCGTGGAACTCGCGGCGCAGGTAGCCGAGCCGGCAGAGGTCCTCGAGCAGGCGGGCCGCGTAGGCGGCGTCCACTCCGAGTTGCTCCTCGACCTCGGGGTAACTCACCCAGCCGTCGGCCCGCGGCGCGAACACCGGCTCGACCCGGGCGTTCTCGCTCGTGGTGAGCACCTCGAACAGCCGGACAACTCTCGGGTCGTTCAGCACGGCAGGGCCTCCTCTCCGGCACATTGCGGCATGACGGGAGTATATCGGCCCGCACCGAACCGTCAAGCGAACCCGGCGGGCTCGTTTGACCGGACGACGTTTTGCCGCTATCATTCCGTGGCTGAGATGACGGAGGACCGGGCGGCGGCATCGCCGTGTCCGGAGAGGCTGTTTTCAACTGTGCCCCGTTCCATCCGGCCGATTCCGCTTTGCCTGCCGGGGGAGAAAACGGAGGCCGAGGTGCGCGACTCGACACGGCACGCGCAGGCCGCACACCGGCTCATCCCGACCCGTCGGCCGGGATGACCGCCACAATCATCATTCTTGGGCTGGTTGCTTCGCAGACCTGTCACATCGTCGGACAGGTGCTCGATGTCGTCGAAATGAGGCCGGTCGCCGGCGCCCACGTCCTTGCCGCCGATGCCGGCACGACAACCGACGAGTCCGGCCGGTTCGAACTGACCCTGCCCGAAACCCCGTCGGCACGGCTCACCATCAGCCACATCGGCTACGAAGCGAAGGCGCTGACCGCCACGCCCGGCCCGCTCCCGCGGCCGGTCCTGCTCCGGCCGCGGCCGATTGCCCTTCCCGAAGTCGAAGTCCGGCCCGGCCCGGCCCGGCCGACCGGCACCCACGAACTCAGCGGTCCGGCGATACGCCGCATCCCGGGCGCGGAGAAGGACATCCTCCGGGCGGTGCAGTCACTGCCCGGGGTCAGTTCGACCGGCGACTTCTTCGGCTGGCTCTACGTCCGGGGCGGAACCCCGGGCGAGAACCTGTTCCTGCTTGACGGCGTCGAGATGCCCGACCCCTACCACTACGCCGGCCTCGCCTCGGTCTTCAACACGGCGCTCGTCGAGGAAGTCCGCCTTTCGACCGGGGGCTTCGGCCCGGACCGGGGCGACCGCACCGCTTCGGTACTGGAGGTTACGACCCGGCCGCCGCGCCCCGGCCGCCGGGGCCGGTGCGGCGTTGACCTGACCGAGGTCGAGGCCGCGGCCGAATTCGGCACCGCCGGCGGCGACGGCTTCATCGCCGCCCTGCGCCACTGCTACCTTGACCTCCTGCTCGGCCGACTCGACCTCGGCGACGGCTATATCCTGCCCACCTACACCGATTTCCAGCTCACCGCCCGGGCCCGGCCTGCTCCCGGCCTGGCGCTCAACGCCGGCCTGCTCAGCACGCGCGAGAGCGCCCGCGCCGGCGACTCCAGCCACTGGCGCGCCCCCGGCATCACTCTCGCCAGCCGCGGCACCTCGGGCGGGCTGAAACTGGCCTGGCAACCATCGGGTGCGGCGCGGCTCAGCTTCCAACTCAGCGGCATTGACCGGCGGCAGGACTTCGAGGTCCGGGACTCGCTTGGCGAGAACATCCGCCGCCACTGGCCGCGCAACATCCGGGCCGGGGTCCTGGGCCACCTCATCGCCGCACCGGGCTGGCTGGTCGAGGCCGGCGGCTCGCTGGCCTCGGTCGCCTACCGCCACGAGAGCACCCTGCCCCTTGAACTGCTCGACCCGATGCGCTGGGGCGACACCTGCGTCGCGGACATCGGCTTCCGCCAGGGCGACGCCTGGGCCCGCGTCAGCCGGGACGTTCTGCCCCGGCTTCAAGTCAGCGCCGGCGCCCGGCTCGATGCCCGCAGTCTCGACCCGGGCGCGGTCGCCAGCCCCCGGCTCCAGGCCCGCTGGCAGGCCGGTGCGAGCACCAGCCTCCGCACCGCCTGGGGCATCTACCGCCAGTTCGCCGCGCCCGAACATCGCAACGCGGACAGCCTCGCCCTCGCCCAGCCCGGCGCCGCCCGCGCCCGCCACCTCATCTTCGGACTCGAACAGGACCTGCCGGCCGGTATCACCGCCCGCCTCGACCTCTATGACAAACGTCTCGACCGGTTGGTCGTCGTCCGCGACGGCGCCTTCACCGCCGACGGCACCGGCTCCGCCCGCGGCCTGGAACTGGGCCTCACCCGTCGGCAGGGCGTAATCACCTGGCAGGGAAGCTACGCCTGGTCCCGGGCCCGCCGCTCCTGGCTCCACGGCCTCGAACCGGTCCCGACCGACGGCGAACAGCCCCACATCCTCAACCTCTCCGGGGCCGGCCGCCTGCCCGGCAAGATTGACGCCAGCGCCCGACTGCGCTGGTCGAGCGGTGCGCCCTACACGCCCGAGGTCCACTACTACGAGAACCACTGCATCCCGGGCGAGTACAACTCGGCCCGCTACCCGGCCTACTTCAGGCTCGACCTGCGCCTTGCCCGGCGCTTCGCCATCGGCGGGCACGGCCTCGACCTCTGGCTCTCGGTCCTCAACGCCACCAATGCCCGCAACGTCCAGTCCTGGTACCACGATGCCGACGGCACCCGCCGGGCGATATGGATGCTCCCGCGCCTGCCGATGCTGGGACTGGCCTGGGAGTTCTAGAGGCGACACCGGTCTGAGGTTTGCCACGCGTGCGGCCAAGGGCTATAATTCCCTTGTGACTGCCCGTGCCAAGGTCGCGGTGCTCCGCACCCGACCCGAAACCGTCCTCGACGACTACCGCCGCCTGCTCCGGCTGGCGGAGGCCGACCGCTTCCTCAAGCCCGGCGTCACCACCATCCTCAAGGACAACATCAGCTGGCACTTCCCCGCGCCCGCGGCCAACACCACGCCCTGGCAGCTCGAAGGCACCGTCCTCGGCCTCAAGGACCTCGGTTACAACGACCTGTCCGTCGTCCAGAACAAGACCGTCGTCATTGACACCCACAAGGGCGAGGACCTCAACGGCTACGTCCCCATCTTCAAGCACTACGAACTGCCGGTGCTCTACAACTTCAAACCGGAGGATATGACCTGGCTGCCGTACGAACCGAAGGCCGAGATGCTCGCGCTCGACCACATCTACCCGGAAGGCATCCGCCTCCCCGACTACTTCCTGGGCAAGAACATCGTCCACCTGCCGACGGTGAAATGCCACATCTACACCACCACCACCGGCGCGATGAAGAACGCCTTCGGCGGCCTGCTCGCCACCCATCGCCACTACACCCACAGCTGGATCCACGAGACGCTGGTGGACCTGCTGAGCATCCAGAAAGAGATTCACCCCGGCGTCTTCGCGGTGATGGACGGCACCACCGCCGGCAACGGCCCCGGCCCGCGCACGATGGACCCGCAGGTCAAGAACGTCATCCTCGCCTCCGGCGACCAGGTCGCGATTGACGCGGTCGCCGCCAGGATGATGGGCTTCGACCCGCTCTCCATCGGCTACATCCGGCTCGGCCACGAAAAGGGTCTCGGTGTCGGCGACGTCCGGGAAATCGAGGTCGTCGGCGACGACATCTCGGGCGAGAACTGGCACTTCGCCGTCGGCCGCAGTTTCCACAAGTTCCTCGGCTGGATGTCCTGGTACGGCCCGACCAAGTTCCTCCAGAAACTCCTCTTCCGCACCTGGCTCGTCAACATCCCCATCTTCGTCTCCGAAGCCAACCACGACTACCTCCACTGGCCGCTCAAGGACTCGAAGATTTACCGCAAGTGGCGGGCCGAGACCCCCTGGGGCCGGCTCTTCGCGCAATACCAGCGGCACGGCACCATGGCCGGCCGCCCGGTCGAGCCGTAGCCCCGGGCCCGGACGCGGATGAAAGCACCTGCCCCGGTCCTGCTCTGCCTGCTCATCGTCCTGGCCGCACACGGCGAAGAATCGCTCCCACACCACGAACTCACCTACGCAGTGCTCGAACAGCTCGACATCTCCGGCAACCTGCAGGCCGGCGAAGCCGGCCTTGAACTGCCGCAGGAACTGGTCGTCCAGGTCACGCAGGCGGAAGAACCGGTTGCCGACGTGCCGGTGCGATTCGCGGTTACCGCCGAACCGCGCGCCAATGCGACCCCGCAATCGCAGGCCCGGCTCTCGGACACGCTCGTCCGGACCGACCCGCTCGGGTTCGCCCGCACCCGGCTCCAACTCGGCCGTGCCACCGGCGACTACCAGGTCAGCGCCCGGGCCGGGAACCGGGAACTCGCCTTCACCTCGACCGCCCTGCGTCGGGGTTGGTACTTCGTCGCCACCGCGCAATTTCTCGGGGCGCTCGCCCTCTTCCTCTTCGGCCTCTACTACGGCTCCAAGGGACTGCGCCGGGTTGCCGGCAAGCGCCTGCGCGCGCTCCTCTTCTCGCTCACCGCCAATCGCTTCCTCGGCGTCCTCGTCGGCATCATCGTCACGACCGTGCTCCAATCCTCGGGCGCGACCACCACCCTGCTCATCGGCCTTGCCTCAGCCGGCATTCTCGGCCTCGGCCAGGCCCTCGGCGTGATCCTCGGCGCCGATATCGGCACGACCCTTACCGTCCAGGCGCTCGCCTTCCGGCTCTACGACTACGCGCTCGTCGCCGCCGGTGGCGGCTTCCTGCTCATGCTCGCCCACCGCCGGCTCCGCAATATCGGCCAGGCGGTTTTCGGCTTCAGCCTCGTCTTCTTCTCGCTCGGCCTCGTCGTCGCCGCCACCGAGCCGCTCCGCTACCTGCCTGCCACCGCCTCGGCGGTCGCCTTCCTCGGCCGCTCACCCTGGCTTGGACTCGGCTTCGCGCTCATCTTCACCGCGCTCGTCCGCTCCTCGGCCGCCACCATCGGGCTTCTTGTCGGTCTCTCCTTCACCGGTCTGCTAGACCTTCGCGCCGCCCTGCCTTTCATCCTTGGCGCCAACATCGGCACCGGCTTCGCGGCGGTACTCGCCTCCTGGCGCGCCGGCGTCGAAGCCCGGCGCATCGCGGCCGGGCACGTCCTCTTCAAGGTCGCGGTCGTCGCGGTCTGCCTGCCTCTGCTCCCCTGGCTGGCACGGCTCATCGCCGCCACCGCCGGCGAGCTTCCCCGCCAGGTCGCCAACGCCCACACCCTCATCAACCTTTTCGCGGTCGCGCTCTTCCTGCCCTTGCTCGGACCCTATCGCCGCCTGCTCGAGAAACTGGTCCGGTCCCGACCGGCCGAACAGTTCGGCCCCCGCTACCTCGACCCGCGCGCGGTCGAAACCCCGGAACTGGCCGTCGCCCAGGCCACCCGGGAAGTCCTCCGAATGGGTGACCGCGTTCAGCGAATGTACCTGCGCGCCTTCACCGTCTTCTCCGAACGCGACAAAGAAGGACGGCGCGACCTCGTCGCCGCCGACGACCAGGTTGACGAGCTTGAAACCGGCATCCACACCTTCGTCGCCCGGGTCGCCCAGGAAGAAATGCCCGAGGAACTCTCACGCCGGGTCATCGCCCTCTTCCACGCTACCGACGCGCTGGAACACATCGCCGACATCATCTCCAAGAACCTGATGGACTACGCCCACAAGAACATCGAACAAGGCCTCGCTTTCTCGGCCGAAGCCCTCGAAGACGTCCGGGATTTCCACGCCGAAATCGCCGAGAACCTCGCCGGCGCGCTCGCTTGTCTTGCCACCTGGAACACCGACCTCGCATCCCGGCTCGCCGCCGCCAAGAACCGGGGCATCGAACGCCAGCGCCAACTCCAGAACCGCCACCTCGCTCGGCTCGGCCGCGGCCGGTGCGAAGAGCTCGACACCTCCTCAATCTACCTCGACTTCATCTCCGACCTCGAGAGAGTCAACTTCCAGTGTGCCCAGATCGGTTTCGCGGTCCTCGAATCCGCCCATGCCCGCCGCCAGCGAACGAAGACGCGGCGCTGACCCGTCTTCGCTTTCTCTCGAACGAACCCACGCCGACGCCCATTCCGCACCGGCCGCTTCATGAGTCGCCGCGGAAGCCCCCCGGCGGCCGGGACAACGGCTACCCGGCCGGCCACGGAGACAGACCTGAAAGTGCTATTGCCCCGGCCGGAACTCGGGGCGGTGCGATGCGGCAAAGGAAGGTCCGGCATTGCCTGCCGTGAAGGACCCGGTATAATTCCTGGTTGCCTTTCCCTGCGCCAGGTCAGCAGGGTCTCAACCTGAACGTGTAATGCCCGAATGCGAGGAGTGTCTCGATGAAGTTCTGCGCCCTTGTGTTACTGCCGTTGCTGGCCCTTGCCGGCAGTTACTCCCACGACGTCACAATCAGTGAAGCCGAGCTCAGCTTCAGCCGCTTCGAGGGCTGGGACGTGGTCGAGCTCGGCCGCGGCATCCTCACCGCCGCACCCGGCCGGCCTGCTCTGCCGGTCGTGCCGGTGACGCTGGTCGTGCCGGCCGGCGCCCGGGTAACATCGGTCGAAGTGACCGCGCTGGAATCGAAGGCTCTCACCGGCGGCTTCCGCATCGCGCCGACCCCGGAACCGCACCCGCTTTCCAAACCTGCCCGCCCCCCGGTGCCGCCCGACCCGGCGGTGTACGACGCGCCCGGTTCCTGGCCGCCCGGGCCGCTGGCCGACTGGCGGACCGGCAACGCGACCGGGTTCCGGCTGGTCGCGGTCCAGGTCTCTCCGCTGGCCTGGCGCCCGGCCGACGGCCGGCTCACGCTCCACCGCCGCCTGCGCATCACCGTCCGCTGGGATGACGACATATCCCCCATCGCGCTCACGCCCGGCCAGCGCGACCGCGCCCGGGACGGCCTGCGCACGCTGGTCGCGAACCCGGAATGGCTCCGGACCTGGTCTCCGCCCGCGGCCGAGCGCGACCTGCCCGAGATTGACTACCTCATCGTCACCGGCGAGCGCTTCGTCGAGTCGTTCCGGCCCTTCGCCGACTACCGCACCGCCCGCGGCCTGCGCGCCGAAATCCGCACCGTCGAGTGGGTGAGCGGCCGCTACCCGGGCCGGGACCTTCAGGAGAAGACCCGCAACATGATAAAGGACCTGTACGAGAACCGCGGACTGTCCTACGTCCTGCTTGCCGGCGACAACGCCATCGTCCCCTGCCGCAAGATCCGCGTCCGTGTCGGCGGCGAGGTCGGCGACGTACCGACCGACCTCTACTTCGCCGACCTCGATTTCTCCTGGGACTCGAACAACAACAACATCTTCGGTGAGCCCGAAGACTCGGTGGACTTCTACGCCGATGTCACCGTCGGCCGCGCCTCGATGGACAACGAAGCCGAGGTCGCGTCGTTCATCAGCAAGGTGATGACCTATGAGAACGACCCGGACCCGGGGTTCATCACCCGCGCGCTCTTCCCCTCGGGCTGGCTCTGGCACAGCGTCAACTACCACGGCCGTTTCGTCCACGATTCGGTCATCGGCATCCTGCCCCAGGGCTGGACCGCCACCCAGCTCATCAACCCGGCCTCGGCCCGGGTGGTGTCCGATTCGTTCAACCGCGGCTACGCCATCTTCGACCCCTGCGGCCACGGCAACGAGACCGGGGTCTACTGCGAGACCGGGCCGTCCATCTACACCTCGAGCTACGCCCGGAGCCAGACCAACGACCGCCGCTTCAGCGTGATGACCTCCATCGCCTGCACGCCCGGCAACTTCGAGGCCGAGGACTGCATCGCGGAAATCGCCCACAACGCGCCCGACGGCGGCTGTATCGCGGTCAAGATGAACTCCCGTTACGGCTGGGGCACCCCGCCCTCGATGGGCCCGTCCGAGAAGCTGGTCATCCGGTTCTACGACCAGTGGCTGGTCGAGGGCGAGAACATCCTCGGCGCGGCCCACCACCGCGGCCTTGAGGTCTACGCCGGGGCCGCGCTCTACGACCAGCTCTGGCGCTGGTGCATGACCGAGTTCAACCTCTTCGGCGACCCGGCCATCGACCTCTGGACCGCGCCGCCCGCTCCGCTCGCGCTGGCCGCGGACTCGGTCTTCCCGACCGGCGCGGGCACGCTCACGGTGCGGGTCACCGACGGCGACGCGCCGGTCAGCGGCGCGCTGGTCTGCGCCTGGAAAGGCGACGAGGTCCACGCCACCGGCTGGACCGATGCCTCGGGCCAGGCCCGGCTGGCGGTCCACCCGCTCACGACCGGGGAGCTCGTCCTCACCGCCACCGGCCACGACCTCCTCGCCGCCGCCTGCACCGTCCGCGTCATCGAGGGCACGCCCGAGCCGGTGCTGGTCCATGCCGGGGCCGACGTCTGCGACGCGGGCCAGCCGCGCGAGAACGGCATCTTCGAGCCGGGTGAGACCGTCACCCTGACGCTCGCGGTCCGTAACATCGGCCGGACCGCCTCGTCCGGCGGCACGGTCCTCATCCGCGGCCTCTCGCCAGGCCTCGTCGCGACCGACTCGACCGCATCAATCGGCCCGATTGCGGCCGGCGACAGCGCCGCGACTTCCGACCTGCGGCTCCGGGCCGCGCCCGACATCGCCCCCGGCAGTCGGGCCGAAGTCTACGCCGCGCTCAACGCCGACGGCCGGACCTGGGAGTTCTGCTTCGACGTGCCGGTCGGCCACCCGGGCCGGGTCGCGGCCGAGGTGGACACCGGCGCCTGCGCGCTGACGCTGACCGCCCGCGGCAACATCGGCTTCGACAACGAAGACGGCCGCCACGGCCGCGGCTTCCGTTTCCCCAAGGAGGACACCAGTTGCCTCAACGTCGCGGGCTTCACCTTCGGCAACGCCGCCGACTACGTCGCGGACCGGTTCTACACCCTCTCCCCCTTCGAACACGACCGCGACTGGGTGATGACCGAAAGCCTCTACGCCGAGGCCCCGCGCTGGGG
>OMKS01002722.1_pt1 | contig 14522 bp, 10 predicted proteins | sample 1674721 | NCBI WGS metagenome assembly OMKS01 (sample SAMN06264996, study PRJEB25208) | sediment metagenome | isolation source: hot spring sediment | place: USA: California | collected 2014-09-02
CGTGGGCTCGGAGATGTGTATAAGAGACAGGGAGTATATATGTCACAATTCAAAATTCATACAATAGAAACTGCGCCTGAAGATTCAAAAGAATTATTAAAGGGCGCTGAAAAACAATTGGGATTCATTCCGAATCTATACGGAATAATGGCTGAAGCTCCGGCAGCGCTTAAGGCATATAACGGTTTAAGCCAGAACTTCGAAAATTCGTCATTTAATGCAACCGAAACACAGATTGTTCTGCTTTCAACAAGTTTTGTAAATGAATGTCATTACTGTATGGCTGTTCATTCAACGGTGGGACAAATGCAGAAAATTGATGAAGGTATTATTGAAGCATTACGTACAGGCGAACCGATTAAGGATGAAAAGCTTGAAGCGCTCAGAAAATTTACCCAAACCGTTGTTGAAAGAAGAGGCTGGCTTGAAGAAAATGATATAGAAGAGTTTTTATCTGCCGGATACAATAAAGCCCAATTATTAGAAGTAATAGTCGGTGTTGTTCAAAAGACGTTAAGCAATTATATTAATCATATAGTACAAACTCCGCTTGATGCTGCTTTTGAACCGAACAAGTGGGAAAAAGTGCAAGTATAAATAAGTCTAATAACAACATTCAGACCGGCTAAAACGAGCCGGTCTTGAATTTGTTTTGCAAAAACATCCCTCTGTTTTATCCATAAATTTTCTTAATGTCATTGGCATGCACAATAAAACCATTGACCTTCGGGTTCTCGAACCTGCTTGTTCGCTTCTAAGAAGGCAGCCCCAAAGTCTTATCGTGATGAATCGAGAGAACCACCTTACATTTCACAATCACTTCATATTTTACAAACTTAAAAATATTCCTTGTATATATCTAAGCAAATGCTTAGTTTCAGAATAAACAAGACAGAAAGAATCAAAAATGCCAAGAAGCAAAAACTATAATGAAGATTTTGTTCTGAACAGCGCTATGAATGTCTTTTGGAATAACGGCTATCGTGCTACTTCAATAAGACTTCTTGAAAAAGAAATGGGCATCAATCAGTTCTCGATTTATTCTTCTTTTAACAGCAAAAAAGAATTATTCCTTAAGTCAATAAAAAAATATCGTGAGTATGTAAAAGAAAATGTTTATAAAGAATTGCTTAAACCGGATGCAAGTTTAGCGGAATTAAAAAATTTTCTTTTGAGGTCTGGCAATGCTAAAAATAAAAGTCAGTATGTGAAAGGGTGTTTGGTTGTAAATACTGCAGCCGAAATGGGGAATAAAGATTTAGAAATCGCAAAGGAAATCGATCTCTATTATAACTTTATACGAGAAATGATGAAGGAAATTATTCTAACCGCTATCGACAAAAAAGAAATTTCATCAAATATAAATGTCGATCAATATGCAAATTATTTATTAGGCGTAATGCAGGGAGTTTCAATTGCTTCAAAAAATTTAACTAAGAGACAATTAAATGATTTTGTAACTGTAGCATTAGAACAGCTTAAATAATTTTCGCAATTCATTAAGAAAAGAAAATATGAAACTAACTAAAGATCAAAAAGCAATAGAAATTTATGCAGAAGATATATCAGGGAATGTAATTAACTTGAAATCTTATCGTGGAAAAAAAATATTACTTACATTTTATCGGGGTGCATCTTGTCCGTTTTGTAATCTTCGAATGCATGAAGTAATCAAAAAAGCGAATCACTTTAGGGAAAAAGGATTGGAAATTATTGCGTTCTTTATGTCCGAAAGAGAAGAAATTCTCAAATATGCGGGTAAACAAAACCCGCCTTTCCCTATCATTCCGGATCCAAAGAAAATTTACTATTCAAAATATGGATTGGAAAAATCCTTAGTCGGAAAAATAAAAGCTATGTTTAGAATCAACGTCGTGTTCAGAATTTTTACAAATGGGTTTTTCTCTCTTAAGGCATTGAAAGATGATAATACCTTGCCCGGCGATTTTCTTATAAATGAAGAAGGAATTATTGAGCATACATACTATGGTAAAGATTTTAGCGACCATATCAGTTTTAACGAAATAACTAACTGGGTTGAAAATTAACTCTCAGTAGTACTCAGTGCTTCTCCGTGAGATCTGTGTCCTTTCTTTTGTTCCACAGAGAAATCAACGGATATTATAAAAAAATATTTCAGTAAGATAGCAGGAGGCTGCCATGCAAAATAAAATATTGGCTATTATGTTTTTTCTTATTTGGAGTTTCTCGATAGGAAAAACCTTCGATCAAACCGATTACCCGGAACAAAACTTTGCAAAATACGAGGAGTTAAATGAAATGAATGAACAAAAAGATACTTTAGTGATTCTATGGACTTCCGGCGATCCTGATGTTGCTGTTAAAATGGTCTTTATGTATGCAAAAGGTTCTATGAAGAATGATTGGTGGAAATCGATTAATCTGATTATTTGAGGACCATCGTCAAAACTAACAAGTGAAAACGAACAAATACAAAAAGAAATTAAAGAGATGCAAGAATTAGGAATCATTGTTGAAGCATGTAAAGCCTGCGCTGATCAATACGGAGTTGCCGGTAAATTGGAAGAACTGGGAATAGAAGTTAAATACATGTGCGAACCGCTTACGGATTTTCTAAAATCTGATGTGAAGGTGGTTACGTTTTAATATCGGTTCTCTCGATACGTCCCGTAGAAAACACGGGACTACCCGCCAAAAAGATGGCGGACAGGCTCGATAACCATTAGAAGTAGCGGTGCTCGAGTAGCGGACTTGTCTGCCGAAGGCAGAGCGTATCGAGAGCACAGATGATCAATATATATTAAGGAAAATAAAATGCACAAATTCACAATCCACACGTTGGAAACTGCGCCGGAAAAATCAAAAGAAATGTTAAAACAATCTAAAGATGGGGCGGGTTTTATTCCGAATATGCACGCAATAATGGCTGAGTCACCGGTTTTGTTAATGGCATATAAGGAAATGGGAAAATTATTTAACGAAACTTCATTCACTCCAGTTGAAAGAGAAATAATTGAAATGACAATCAACCAAGTAAATGACTGCACTTACTGTGTAGCAGCTCATAGTTATTTTGACCGGCTCTCGAATTTTCCAGAAGAAATATTATCTGATTTGTTAGAGGGAAAATCGCTTGAGAATTCTAAACTGCAAACATTACGATTATTTACGAAAAACGTCATCGATAAAAGAGGCTGGGTTTCCGAAACAGAAATAGATTCATTCTTATCAGCAGGGTATTCCAAAGAACAAATTTTGGAATTGATGGTTGGTGTTGCGCATAAAACATTGAGCAATTATGTTAACCATATTGCTTCAACGCCGGTAGATAAAGAGTTCGAATCAACAGGCTAAATAGAAGATATGGATAGATTGATATTAATGTATCATATAAATAATTATACAAATAAGCACAAATAAATATTATCTTTCTCGTATGAAAAGTGAGAAGAGTAAGAATATCTATTTAGAGAACATTCTCGAAAATTCTCCCATCTCAATAATTGCAGTTGATGCAAGCGGCAAAGTTATTTTGTGGAATAAAGCCGCAGAAAAAATATTCGGCTGGAAACAATCCGAAATAATCGGGAAACAAAATCCAATAATTCCTAAAGACCGTAAAAAAGAATTTGAAGAGTTATTAACTAAATCGCTGAAAGGCGAAAACGTAATTGATTTTCATACCGTAAGAAAATGTAAAAATGGAGCTGATATACATGTAAGCATTTCAGTCAGCGCTTGGAAAGATGAAGAAGGGAATGTTATCGGCGGCATTGCACAGATGATTGATATTACAGATAGAGTATCAGCTGAGAAATCTTTACTTGAAAGCCAAGAACGCTATAAAAATTTATTCTATTGTATCAGAGACGCCATCCTTGTTGCTGATACTGAACGTAACATTATCAGTTGTAACCCGGCATTTACAGAAATCTTCGGTTACTCATCTGAAGAGATTATTGGTAAGAAAACATTAACTATTTATGAAAATGAGGAACAATTTCTCGAGTTGGGGAAAGCCTTAAAAGAACATTATGGTAAAGAACCTTTTCTTTATACTGTTAATTATAAAAGAAAAAATGGCTCGGTTTTCCCGGGTGAAACGGGTGTTTTTTACCTAAGAGACTTTAAAAGTAATGTAACGGGATTTATAGGATTAATTAGAGATATTTCCGATAGAATAGAAGCCGAAACTGCACTAAAGCAGAGCGAAAAAAAATACCGTGAATTTTTTGAGAAAGATTTATCCGGTGATTTTTTGTCTACAATAGATGGAAAATTGATTGACTGTAATCCGGCATTTCTAAAAATATTGGGATTTGATTCCCTTGAAGATATCAATCTACACAAGCTCCATTCTATTTATCAAAACAAAAAGGACAGAAATGAACTTATTAAACACCTGAAAAAAAATAAAGAGATAAGTAATTATGAAATCACACTAATAAGAAAAGACAGAAAAGAAATTCATGTTATTGAAAATGTGATAGGAGTATTTGATAACTCTGGAAATCTAACTCATCTAAGAGGATACATTTTTGATATAACAGATAGAAAAATTGCGGAAGAAAGATTTCAACATGTCCATTCGCTTTTGTATGCGATTAGAAATGTGAACCAGCTTATTGTAACCGAAAAAAATATTAATGTATTAATGCATAGGGCTTGCGAAATTTTAATGGAAAGCCGCGGCTACTCGGCTATTTGGATTGGGTTAACTAATGATCTGAAATCTTACAATAAATTATTTTCTTATGGGATTGGGGACGAGTTTAACGAATTCTCTGAAAAATTAAAGGCTGGAAATATTCCCGGCTGTTTAACCGGTTTATCTTTAGAACAGCCGTTCATTAAAAGCGAGACGGTTGAGGATTATTGTTCAGGGTGTATTATGCTCCCCCGGCGAAAAGGAAACGGAAAAATTGCTTCACTTATAAATCATCTCGATAATATTTACGGTGTTCTATATATAATAACAGAAAACATTGATCTTTTTACTGAAGAGGAAGAATCGCTTATTGGAGAAGTATCCGGTGATTTGGGACTTGCAATGTATATTCAAGAGGAAGAACAAAAAAGAGAAGAAGCGGAATTAAGGCTGCAAAATGCTATGGATACTATACCGGATGTATTGTCAATTGTTGGTAAAGATGGAAGAATAAAATATCTAAACAAAACCGGTCAGAAAATAATTAAAGCAAAACTCAACGATCTTACAGGAGAAAAAGCAAAAGACATAGTACCGGAACCAATTCGAAATGTAATTTTACTGTTACAGAAAAAGGTTTTTGAAACTAAAGCACATCAAAAAACTGAAGCAATTATTGAACTTGGGGATGAAACGCGTTGGTTTATTCTCGAATACTTTCCTTTATTTGATAACAATGGTGATGTTAAAGAAATTTTCGGTACTGCAAGAGATATTACCGAAAGTAAAACTTATGAGCAGAAATTTATTCAATTGGCTGAAGGTGTAGCATCAAAAGTCGGTGACGAGTTTTTTGATGTGTTGGTTGAGAATCTTTCAAAAACATTAAGCGCGGACATTGTCCTTATTGGTAAAATTAACAATGATAACAACAATAAAATTGATACCATTTCTGTTTTTCAATTCGGAAAACATGGGGAAAACTTCACATATGATCTTACCGGCGCGCCATGCGAGGATGGTGTTAACAAAAAATTATGCAGTTATGAAAAAGATGTAACAAAAATATTTCCTTCAGATAAGATTTTAATTGATTTGAAAATTGAAGGCTACATTGGAACTACATTATGGGATTCGAAAGGCAATGCAATAGGAATATTAGTATGTCTCTTTAAGTCGCCAATCGAAAATGTAAAAATAAAAGAATCTATTATTCACGTATTCGGGTTGCGCGCATCTGCTGAAATTGAACGGCTTGAGCATTTATCCGAAATCCTCAAACAGAAAAAAGAGCTTGAGGAAAGCGAAAACAAATTCCGTTCTTATGTAGAAAATGCTTTCGACGGGATTTACGTAATGAAAGAAAAACATTATGAATATGTTAATAAAAGATTTTGCGAATTAACCGGGTACACTGAAAAAGAACTTACTTCTAACAGTTTCGATTATAAATTACTCCTAACCGAAAAAAGTAAAAGCATTGTTGAAGAAAGATATAAATCAAGAAAACAGGGCAAATCGATTTCCCAAACTTATGAAACGGAAATTATAAGGAAGGACGGTACAATAAAAGATGTTGAAATAAGTACCGTTGCTTTAGGCACAAAAAATGATTTGAAGATATTAGGATTTATGCACGATATCACTGAACAAAAACAAGCCATTAATAAAATTAAAGAAAGCGAAGTTCGATACCGCTCTATCACTCAAACTGCAAACGATGCAATTGTTACGACTGACAGTGATGGTAAAATTATAGGGTGGAATACCGCTGCCCAAAAAATATTCGGTTATTCCGAAGAAGATGCATTAAACAAATCGTTAAGTATAATAATACCGCCGAAGTATTGGGTAAAGCTTTTGGAAGGAAAACAGCGTGTAATAACCGGAGGTGAACATAAAGTTATTGGAAAAACGGTTGAATTAGAAGGTGCACGTAAAAACGGAAAAATCTTTCCAATTGAACTATCTTTATCCGAGTGGGAATCTTCCGGCAATAAATTCTATACCGGTATCATGCACGATATTAGTGAACGGAAACGTAATGAAGAAGAAATAAAAAAACTCTCGGCAGGAGTTGAACAAAGTTCATCATACATAGTAATTACGGATGTTGAAGGTAATATTGAATACATAAACAAAAAGTTTACTGAAATTACGGGTTATACTTCTGAAGAAGCTATAGGCAAGAATCCTAGAATTTTAAAATCGGGGAAAAATGATCCATATATTTATAAAGAGCTTTGGACAACCATAAAATCCGGTAAAGAATGGCACGGCGAACTATTGAACAAAAAGAAATCCGGCGAGTTGTTCTGGGAAAGCGAGTCAATCTCACCAATTGTAAATTCCCACGGAAAGATCACACATTTTATTGCTATTAAAGACGATATCACCGAACATAAAAAATTAGTAGAAGAATTGAGAGAAGCACAAATAAAAGCCGAAGCTGCCGACAAAATGAAATCTGAGTTTTTAGCGCAGATGAGTCACGAAATTAGGAGTCCGCTGAATGCCGTATTAAGTTTTACAAATATAATAAAAGAAAAAACTGCCGAAATAAAAAGCGAAGAACTGGAAATATCTTTCAGCGCTATAGATTCTGCAAGTAAAAGAATTATTAGAACAATCGACTTAATATTGAATATGACCGACCTTCAGATAGGTACTTACTCGACCAGTACAAGAAAGATTAATCTTGCAGAATTGTTGAAGCATTTGATAAAGGATTATGAAAGCGTTGCAAATAGCAAAAAGCTTGAACTAATATTTGATAGTACTTTAGATACGGCGGAAATAGAGACGGATGATTATGCAGTCAACCAGATATTTGTCAATTTAATTGATAATGCTATTAAATATACACACAAGGGTTTTGTTAAGATAAGATTACATTCGCAAGAGAATGAAAAATATACCGTTGAAGTTGAAGATAGCGGAATCGGTATATCGGAAGAATATTTACCGGATCTATTTACAGCCTTTACACAAGAGGATCATGGCTACAGCAGAAAGTTTGAAGGAAACGGTCTGGGATTAGCACTCGTAAAAAGGTACTGTGAAATAATCGGGGCAAATATTAGAGTAAAAAGTAAGAAGGATGTAGGGACAACTTTTACTGTAACCATACCAAATAATTTTACACAGCGCAGCAGCTAAGCTTATTAACATCCTTATCAAAACTGATTGCTGCAAGCTTAATTCCTTCCGACAAAGTTAAATAAGGATGAAACATTTGTTTCAGTTCTTTAACGGTAATGCCGTATTTAATAGCAAGAGAAATTTCCATTAAAAATTCGGAACCTTCGGAGTAGGTGGATAAACTCTAAACACTCTTACAATAGTGTATTACGTAAAAACGGGGTTAAAAATAAACCTTTATCAATAGGTTAACTAACTGCCTCTGCTTTTTTGGAACAAGAATTTCGTATATTTCAACTAAAATATAAAATGAGTGGAAATAATGAGGTCGCTCAATCAAATAACATTAATGCCGAACCAATATAAGGCTGTAACAAAACTAAAGAAAAGAGTAAATGCTGTTTTCGATATAGTGGAAATGGTTATATTTGGTTCGATTGTCCGAGGAGAGTCTGATAATGAATCTGATCTTGATATACTAATAGTTACGAAACTTCCTATGGAGAGAGCAATACGTCATCAAATTACTGATATTGTTTGTGAAATTAACCTGGAGTATGATACCAATCTAAGTACTCTCGTAATTGATCAGACAGCATGGCAATCAGGATTATACTCTGTTCTGCCGATTCATCAGGAGATACTTGCAGAAGGTGTAGTAATATGAATTCTCAATTGGAACGCTCACAACTTATCCAATATTGGTGGTCTAAGGCTCTTGATAGTCTTTCTTCAGCTGAGCGTGAACTCAAAGCCGATGAACTCAGCTTTACAATGAACCGGATTTACTATGCAGCTTTTTATGCTGTGAGTGCAGCGCTTTTTGAACGTGGTAAGAGTTTCAAAAAACATTCTGGTGTTCGCAGCGCTTTCCATCGCGAATTTATTAAAACAGGTCTGCTTTCTGTAAAATGGTCTAAATTTTATGATCGGCTTTTTGAAGATCGTCAGGAGGGTGATTATATTGCTTTAACTACCTTTGAACGACCTTATGTTGAAAATCAGTTGGCTATTTGCCGTGAATTTCATAAGCAAATACGTAAGTTTATTCAATCAATTAAAACAAGTTAGCGCTTTGTCGCCATACTCCACCGTAACCGCCGTATTAAACAGCACAACAACTTAGTCTGTTAACATCCTTATCAAAACTGATTGCAGCTATTTTTATCCCTTCAGATAAAGTTAGATACGGATGAAACATTTGTTTCAATTCTTTAACGGTAATGCCATATTTAATTGCAAGAGAAATTTCCATTAGCAGCAAAGAATTGTATGCAGAAAATTATGCGCCGAACTGTTTTAATTTTCATTATCCCACAATAGATTCATAAACTTACCTGTAATTAAGCGTAATTAGGGAAGTTATCATCAATAGTAACAATCGACACCAAATTGTTGATAAACAATAGCAGCTTTAGTTAGTCAAGTTAATTATTGTAACTGAATTATCTCCGTAATTTGAAACAAATAATTTAGTATCATTAAGAGCAGAAACAATTCCGATTGGTTTATTGCCTACAGAGTACTCATTTTTAAGTCTTTTAAAATTACTTGAATCATACGCATAAACTTTTTTGCTGGCAAAATTAACAACATAAAGTATCTTGCCGGATTTTGATAACACAGCTTCTTCGGGTGAATCTAATTCGGTTATTTTGTGAATAATTTTATCCGTTTCCGTATCTACTATGTGGATTTTATTCAACTTAAAATTGCTTATAAATAAAACTGAATTATCTTTATTAGAATGTATAAGTTCCGGTTTACCGCCAACCTCAAGCAGCTTTGATTTTTTATTTAATGTATTAATAACGGAAATAGTTCCATCCTTTGTATTTGTAGTATATATTTTTTTATCATCTTTGGAAATTCCAATTCCATCCGGAGCGTTTCCTGTTTGATAACTATCGATTATTTCTAATGTGCTTGCGTCGAGTTTTAGCGCAGAGTTCTTATTTGTTTCAATAACAAAAATAAATTTTCCGTCTTTTGTTGAAGTAATTCCACCCAAATTAGAAGTAAAGTTTTTCTCTTTAACAATTGTATTTTTTGAGTAATCTATTATCGCCAACTGTTTATCGTAACCGCTAACTGCAACAAAATTTGAATTGCCTAATCTTGTGAAGCCCCAAGGATATTTAATTCCTTCAATTTTCCCAGTAACTTCTTCACTTTCTGTATTTATAATAGAAATAAAATTATCTTCTACATTTGCCACATAAAGCGTTTTTTCATTCGGATGCAGAAACAAAGCGTCCGGACCTTTTCCAACTTTTATACTTTTATGTTCTTCCGTTACGGTTTTCTCTTTATCTATTTTATCATTAAAAGTTTTTTCATTTTACTTTGAACAAGCGCTTAACAGTGATAAAGCAATTAACGCAATTAAAATTAACTTTCTCATGTTTTTCCCCTTCATTTTTATACTGCACAGCAGCTTAGCTTATTAACATCCTTATCAAAACTGATTGCAGCTATTTTTATTCCTTCAGATAAAGTTAGATACGGATGAAACATTTGTTTCAGTTCTTTAACGGTAATGCCGTATTTAATAGCAAGAGAAATTTCCATTAAAAATTCGGAACCTTCGGAGTAGGTGGATAAACTCTAAACACTCTTACAATAGTGTATTACGTAAAAACGGGGTTAAAAATAAACCTTTATCAATAGGTTAACTAACTGCCTCTGCTTTTTTGGAACAAGAATTTCGTATATTTCAACTAAAATATAAAATGAGTGGAAATAATGAGGTCGCTCAATCAAATAACATTAATGCCGAACCAATATAAGGCTGTAACAAAACTAAAGAAAAGAGTAAATGCTGTTTTCGATATAGTGGAAATGGTTATATTTGGTTCGATTGTCCGAGGAGAGTCTGATAATGAATCTGATCTTGATATACTAATAGTTACGAAACTTCCTATGGAGAGAGCAATACGTCATCAAATTACTGATATTGTTTGTGAAATTAACCTGGAGTATGATACCAATCTAAGTACTCTCGTAATTGATCAGACAGCATGGCAATCAGGATTATACTCTGTTCTGCCGATTCATCAGGAGATACTTGCAGAAGGTGTAGTAATATGAATTCTCAATTGGAACGCTCACAACTTATCCAATATTGGTGGTCTAAGGCTCTTGATAGTCTTTCTTCAGCTGAGCGTGAACTCAAAGCCGATGAACTCAGCTTTACAATGAACCGGATTTACTATGCAGCTTTTTATGCTGTGAGTGCAGCGCTTTTTGAACGTGGTAAGAGTTTCAAAAAACATTCTGGTGTTCGCAGCGCTTTCCATCGCGAATTTATTAAAACAGGTCTGCTTTCTGTAAAATGGTCTAAATTTTATGATCGGCTTTTTGAAGATCGTCAGGAGGGTGATTATATTGCTTTAACTACCTTTGAACGACCTTATGTTGAAAATCAGTTGGCTATTTGCCGTGAATTTCATAAGCAAATACGTAAGTTTATTCAATCAATTAAAACAAGTTAGCGCTTTGTCGCCATACTCCACCGTAACCGCCGTATTAAACAGCACAACAACTTAGTCTGTTAACATCCTTATCAAAACTGATTGCAGCTATTTTTATCCCTTCAGATAAAGTTAGATACGGATGAAACATTTGTTTCAATTCTTTAACGGTAATGCCATATTTAATTGCAAGAGAAATTTCCATTAGCAGCAAAGAATTGTATGCAGAAAATTATGCGCCGAACTGTTTTAATTTTCATTATCCCACAATAGATTCATAAACTTACCTGTAATTAAGCGTAATTAGGGAAGTTATCATCAATAGTAACAATCGACACCAAATTGTTGATAAACAATAGCAGCTTTAGTTAGTCAAGTTAATTATTGTAACTGAATTATCTCCGTAATTTGAAACAAATAATTTAGTATCATTAAGAGCAGAAACAATTCCGATTGGTTTATTGCCTACAGAGTACTCATTTTTAAGTCTTTTAAAATTACTTGAATCATACGCATAAACTTTTTTGCTGGCAAAATTAACAACATAAAGTATCTTGCCGGATTTTGATAACACAGCTTCTTCGGGTGAATCTAATTCGGTTATTTTGTGAATAATTTTATCCGTTTCCGTATCTACTATGTGGATTTTATTCAACTTAAAATTGCTTATAAATAAAACTGAATTATCTTTATTAGAATGTATAAGTTCCGGTTTACCGCCAACCTCAAGCAGCTTTGATTTTTTATTTAATGTATTAATAACGGAAATAGTTCCATCCTTTGTATTTGTAGTATATATTTTTTTATCATCTTTGGAAATTCCAATTCCATCCGGAGCGTTTCCTGTTTGATAACTATCGATTATTTCTAATGTGCTTGCGTCGAGTTTTAGCGCAGAGTTCTTATTTGTTTCAATAACAAAAATAAATTTTCCGTCTTTTGTTGAAGTAATTCCACCCAAATTAGAAGTAAAGTTTTTCTCTTTAACAATTGTATTTTTTGAGTAATCTATTATCGCCAACTGTTTATCGTAACCGCTAACTGCAACAAAATTTGAATTGCCTAATCTTGTGAAGCCCCAAGGATATTTAATTCCTTCAATTTTCCCAGTAACTTCTTCACTTTCTGTATTTATAATAGAAATAAAATTATCTTCTACATTTGCCACATAAAGCGTTTTTTCATTCGGATGCAGAAACAAAGCGTCCGGACCTTTTCCAACTTTTATACTTTTATGTTCTTCCGTTACGGTTTTCTCTTTATCTATTTTATCATTAAAAGTTTTTTCATTTTACTTTGAACAAGCGCTTAACAGTGATAAAGCAATTAACGCAATTAAAATTAACTTTCTCATGTTTTTCCCCTTCATTTTTATACTGCACAGCAGCTTAGCTTATTAACATCCTTATCAAAACTGATTGCAGCTATTTTTATTCCTTCAGATAAAGTTAGATACGGATGAAACATTTGTTTCAGTTCTTTAACGGTAATGCCGTATTTAATAGCAAGAGAAATTTCCATTAAAAGTTCCGAACCTTCTGAAGCTAATATTCTTGCGCCGATTAACTTATCTGTTTTTTTATCCCGAATAAGTTTAATAAATCCTTTTGTATTTCTCGCTGCAAGAGAACGGGGAACATCTTTAAGTTGAATTGTTGAGACATCGTATTCAATTTTATTTTCGTAAGCTTGATTTTCATCCATACCAACACCGGCTACTTGCGGGTCAGTGAATATGACCCACGGGAAAACTGAATAATCTTTTTTCTTTTGTTCTTCATTAAACATATTCTCAACAGCGAGCGAAGCTTCATAAGCAGCGGAATAGACAAATAAATATTCGCCGGTTACATCCCCCGCGGCATAAATATTGGGAACGGAAGTTTGCATAAATTCATCAGTCTTGATGAAATTGTTTTTATGATTTTCAATTCCCAACTCTTCTAATCCAAAATTACTTATGTTGCCTTTTCTTCCGGTTGCAACGAAGAGGTGAGTCCCTTCAATTATTTCGTCCTCATCTTTTACCGAAGCATTTACCAATACTTTACCATTTTTATTTTGGATTGATTTAATTTTTACACCGGTTTTTATTTCAAGTCCTTCTCCCGAAGGGACAGGTTCTTCCAGAATTTCTTTAAGTGTTTCCGTAACATCCGGCATTTCATCGGGAAGAATTCTGTTTGATCTTTGAAGAATTGTAACTTTAGAACCGAGCCGTGCAAACATTTGAGCGTTTTCAAGAGCGATGTATCTTCCGCCGATTACAATCAAATGTTGGGGGAGTTCTTGCAATTCGTATAAAGTATCGTTGGTCAGATACCCTGTTTCTTGTAATCCTGGAATATCCGGTACAAAAGTAGTTGAGCCGGTTGCAATCAAAATCTTTTCTGCTGAATAACTTTTTCCATTTGCTTCAACTCTGTTTTTGTCTATGAGTTTTCCGTATGATTTGAGAATTGTTACATTCGGGTCGTCTTTAAGTACATCAACATATTTGTGTTGTCTTAGATCTTCAACCAATTCGGTTTTTTGACGAATCACTTCTTTAAAGTTAATTTCGGTCTTGCCCGGTTTAATTCCGCTGAAGTTAGGATGATTTGCAATATGTAATTGCTCTGCCGTGCGGATTAAAGTTTTAGACGGAACACAGCCGACATTTACACAAGTACCGCCGATAGGCAGCCCGTCATTTATCATTAAGACTTTTTTCTCTAGTTCGCTTGCTTTAATTGCAGCGGCAAAAGCAGCAGAACCTCCGCCGATTATAATTAAATCATAATTCGCATGTTCTTCTTTCGAATCGCTAATTTCTTTAATTACTTTATACTGCTTAGTTGAATTTATTGCTTCAACGATTTCCGCCGACGAAGTTTTTTCATCGTCAAATTGAAATTCGCCATTCTTCTCCGGGTAGCTTACAGCTTTGGAAACTAAACCTTCGACATCCGAAACTTTTTTCTCGATTGTTTTTGCGCAATGATCACATGTCATTCCGCTGATTTCTAATTTTAATGTTTTAATTGCCATTTTAATTTTTCCTTATTTTTAACCGTTTTTACTCACTACCAAAGTAGAAGCAGTGGAGTAATGGAGAATATACAAGGGCGCGGCATAGTCCCAAATGGGTATACGACCGGCATCCAATATTTTTTGATCTCAGAACAAGGATTAACGATTTAAGATTTTTGATGTTTTTTACTTCTTAAATCAAAAATCGTTAATCGGTGTTCTTAAATCTTAACAAAAAACAAAAAATATTATTTAGGATATCATTC
>OMKS01002723.1_pt1 | contig 14520 bp, 9 predicted proteins | sample 1674721 | NCBI WGS metagenome assembly OMKS01 (sample SAMN06264996, study PRJEB25208) | sediment metagenome | isolation source: hot spring sediment | place: USA: California | collected 2014-09-02
GGACTGGCCTGAGCAGCAGTTACGAATGCTGGAGGTTATTCTTGAGGAGGTAAACGTGTTTTCTAACAAAGGAGAACGAAAGTACGACGTCACCATCATCGGCGGTGGGCCGGGCGGGTACGTCGCGGCTATCCGGGCCGCGCAGTTGGGCCTTGACGTCGCCCTGGTCGAAAAAGAGAACCTGGGCGGCGTGTGCCTCAACTGGGGCTGTATTCCCACCAAGGCGCTCCTGCGCAACGCCGAAGTCATTTCGCTGCTGGGTCAGGGCAAGCAGTACGGCTTCACCCTGACCGGTTTCGAGGTCGATTACGGCGCGGCGGTGGACCGCAGCCGGCAGGTCTCTGACCGGCTGGTCAAGGGCGTCGGCGCGCTGATGCGCCAGAACGAGGTCGACGTCTTCGAGGGCGCCGGCGTGCTCACGTCCCCCCACACCGTCGAGGTGACGTTGAACGAGGGCGGCACGCGCACGTTGGAGACCGAAAACGTCATCGTCGCCACCGGCGGACAGGCTCGCACCATCCCCGGCGTCGAGGTGGACGGCGAGCGGGTGATGACCTACCGCCAGGCCATCGTCCTGCGCGATCTACCTGCCTCAGTCATTATCGTGGGGGCCGGCCCCATCGGCATGGAATTCGCCCACGTCTGGCGGACCTACGGCGCCGAGATCACTGTGGTCGAGATGATGGACCGCGTCCTGCCGTTGGAGGACGAAGAGGTCAGCGCCGAGGTGGAGCGCGCCTTCAAGCGCAACCGGGTCAACGTGCTCACCGATACCCGCGTCCAGGAAGTGGCGATCACCGACAGCGGTGTTCGGGTGCGAGTCAGCGCGAATGGAGATGAGAACGGCAAGGAGCAGGTCCTCGAGGCGGAACGGGCGCTCATCGCCATTGGCGTGCGACCCAACAGCGCGGACGTCGGCCTGGCGGAGATCGGCGTCGAACGCGATCGGGACTACGTCGTCATCGACGAACACATGCGCACCAGCGTGGAAAACGTGTACGCCATTGGCGACGTGACCGGCAAGATGGCCTTGGCCCACGTGGCGTCGGCCCAGGGGATCGTGGCGGTCGAGACCATCGTCGGGGAGGAGACCGTCACGCTGAATTACGAGATGATGCCCCGCTGCACCTACTGCCATCCCCAGGTCGCCAGTTTAGGCCTCACCGAGGAGCAGGCCAGCGAGCGCGGCTACGAGGTCGCCGCTGGAAAGTTCCCCTTCCGCGCCAACGGCAAGGCCCTGGGCTTGGGCCGGGGATATTACGAGGGTTTCGTCAAGATCGTGGCCGATGCAGCCACCGGCGAGATCCTGGGCGGCCACCTAGTCGGCCCGGAGGTGACCGAGTTGCTGCCGGAGCTGGTGTTGGCCCGGGATTGGGAGCTGACGCCGGTCGAGGTCGCCCGGACCGTTCATGCCCATCCCACCTTGAGCGAGGCCCTGATGGAGGCAGCCCACGGAGTCTTCGGAGAGGCGCTGCACGTTTGATGACTGCACGTTTGATAAACAGTCTCAACGGTCTGGCCGATTATCACGTCCACACCCGGTTTTCTATGGATAGCGAGGCTGACCTTGTGGCCATTTGCGAGGCCGCCGTCGCCAAGGGCTTGGACGAGATCGCTTTCACCGATCACGTCGATTTTGGGCCAGTCGATCCGCCCACCAGTTTCCTGCCGTCCACCGGCTATCTCACCACGATAGAGACGTGTCGGGCCCGTTGGGGCACTCGACTGACAATTCGCGCAGGCGCCGAGATCGGGGAGCCACACCTCTTTCCGGAGAAAGCGGCCCGCATTCTGTCCCACGGGGATTTCGATTTCTTCATCGGCTCGGCCCATTATGGGGTATCGCTCGATCCCTCGTCCGGCATCGAGGGCCTGCAACCGACGTGGCACTCAACTTACTTCGAGCAGCCCCTCGACCAGGCCTACGAGGCCTATTTCCAACAGATACTCGCCCTGGCCAAAACAGGCGATTTCGACGTCCTGGGCCACGTCGACCTGATCAAGCGGGACGCTCGTGAATTCGGCCACCCCTATGATGGCCCAGAACCTTACGCCGACCTGATCCGCGCCGCGCTGCGCGCCGTCGTCGAGCGAGGCAAGGGGATCGAGATCAACACCTCCCCCCTGGCCCGGGGGCAGCCGGAACCGTGTCCCTCGCTGGATATCCTGCGCTGGTACCGCGAGTTGGGCGGCGAGATCCTCACCCTCGGTTCCGACGCCCATCGCCCGGAAGCGGTCGGCACGTACTTCGATGTGGCGCTGGAGATGGCCCGTGCGGCCGGTTTCACGCGGCTGGCGCGCTTCGAGAGACGCCAGATTAAGTGGACCGAGATATAGTCTGGAGATTGCTGAGGTCAATATGTCCCATCCCGAAAAATCGAAATCCCCCCCACGCCCCAAACGTCGTCCAGCCTGGTTGCGCGTGCCGGCCCGTAGCGGCGAATCTTATCACTGGCTCAAACGCTTGATGCGATCTAAAGAGCTGCACACCGTCTGCGAGGAGGCCAACTGTCCCAACATCGGCGAGTGCTGGGGCCACCGCACCGCCACCTTCCTCATCCTGGGCGATACGTGCACCCGCAACTGCCGCTTCTGCGACGTCAAGACCGGCCGGCCCGCGCCCGCCGATCCCGAGGAGCCCGAGCGCGTGGCCCAGGCGGTCCAGGCGATGGACCTGAAGCACGCCGTCATCACCTCGGTCGACCGGGACGACCTGCCCGATGGGGGCGCGGAGATTTTCGCCGGTGTCATCCGCCGCATCCGCGAGCTGCAGCCCGGCTGCACCGTCGAGGTGCTGATCCCCGATTTCCGGGGCGAGATTCCGCCGCTCAAAATCGTGATGGACGAGCGGCCCGACATCCTGAACCACAACGTGGAGACGGCGCCCAGTCTCTTCCGCACCGTGCAGCCCCAGTGTCGCTACGAGTGGTCGCTGGACGTGTTGCGCAACGCCAAGGCGCTGTGGCCCCAGGCGATCACCAAGAGCGGCGTCATGGTCGGATTGGGAGAGACAGCGGACGAGGTGCTGGACGTTATGCGCGACCTGCGCCAGGTGGACGTGGACATCCTGACCATCGGCCAGTACCTCCAGCCCACCCGCGATCACCTGCCCATCGCCCGCTACTACGAGCCGGAGGAATTCGAGACGTTCCGCGAGCGGGGCTACGAGATGGGCTTCCGGTGGGTCGAGAGCGCGCCCCTGGTGCGCAGTTCGTACAACGCCGAGGCCCAGGCGCGAGAACTCTCGACCGCCCACTCCGGGAGAGAATAGTGCGTTTTTGTAACTGCTCACACCAACGCTCGGGCCAATCTCCGTCCGACCAAGGGCATCACAAATCAGCCACGAATTAACACGAAGAAAAGAAGATAAATTCGTAAAATTCGTGCAATTCGTGGCAAAAAAGCACAGGGCTATTTGCGCTCCCCCAACTCGTAGATACGCCCGACCCAAGGCCGGCTCGTGCTCCACGACGTGGCCAAGGATCTGGCTCTGGAACGGATCGCGGCGCTGGCGCTGCTTTCGACGCGCCCCTCGGTTGGTGTCAGCGTTTTGCCGACGACCCGCCCCATCACCGATCCCACTGCTACACCAGAGCTCAAAGGTAAGGGGCTTCATTTGATCCCACCCATCATATGGATTTCTGGGGAGAGGATGGGTCTCATTCTGGCTATCTCGACACAACTCTCCCTTCCCAGCAGCCGGGCTTACGCAGCGACCAAGCAACTCCTTGGAGGTGGCAAGTCCAAAGGCGAGGTGTTACCAGCGGGAGTACGATACCAGGGTCGGCCAATCTTGGCCTGGATCTGGCATAACTGATGCTGACCTACGACAGCGCAACCTTGCACGGCTACATCAACGGGCATCTGGAGCGCACGTCGAGAGCACCCGGCGGGATGTGCACGGGCAGCGCCCGTTGCGCCTGGGCGGGGAAAATTTCGCGGGGCGCTGGACGATGTGCGCGTCTATCCTCCGCGACATCTCCGATCTCGAGCTCCAGACATTGGTCAACCTGGCCTGGCAGCCCGCGCGCGTGACACTCGTTCCGAGCAGCGCTCCCGGAGGGTCTTGAGGGCGCGTTCAGATCACGGCGCGTGGGCCAGACGCGTGAGCCACGTCGTACCAGCGTGTGGGGACAACAGCAAGATGTGCTTCTCGGCCAGGACAGCCCGAGGGAAGAAAGCGGTCTGTACTATATCGCCTCACGGCCCTCCAGCGCCCGGGTGAGCGTCACCACGTCGGCGTATTCCAGGTCGCCGCCGATGGGTAGGCCCCGTCCCAGCCGCGTGACGTGGACCGAAAGGGGTTTCAATTGGGTCAACAGATAAGAAGCGGTCCAATCCCCCTCACTGGTGGGATTGGTCGCCAAAATCACCTCCCGGACGTTCCCCTCGCGCACCCGGTTCAAGAGCTCGCCGATGCGCAGATTCTCGGCGAACATGCCCTCCGAGGGTGAGAGCACGCCATGTAAGACGTGGTACACCCCTTTGTAGACATCCGCCTGCTCGATAGCCAACACGTCGAGCGGTTCCTCGACCACGCAGATGGTGCCTCGATCCCGTCCGGCGTCCAAACAGATGGGGCATGGATCCGCCTCGGTGATATTGTAACACACCGAGCAGAAGCGCGTGTTCTCCTTGAGTTGCCGCAGCGCCTCGGACAGCCGCTCGGCCAGATCCAGGTGATTGCGCAACAGGAAAAACGTCAAGCGCGCGGCGGTCTTGCGACCGATGCCGGGCAGTTGCGAGAGTTCTTCGATCAGATGGGTGACGGATGTCGGCGTCGCTGCCATATCAAAATACCTGCCGTCGCTACCCTAAACCGATGTCAGGGATATCGACTCCCCCCGTGACGTCCGACATCCTCTCGGCTGTCGCCTGGTCGATCTGTTCCAACCCTTGGTTGACAGCCGCGATCACCATATCCTGCAACATCTCCACATCGTCGGGATCCAAAACGTCGGGATCGATGGTGAGGGACCGCACTCGACGCTCACCATCAACGAGCACTGTCACGACCCCTCCGCCTACCGATGCCTCAAAGGTCATTTCGGCGATCTCGTCCTGAGCTTTGAGCATATCCTCCTGCAAACTTTGCAATTGCTGGAGCATGCCGCCGCCCGGCCCTTGACTCGAACTATGTCCGCTACGCTTGCGTTTGATTTTTCTGACCAACGTAACCTCCTGGCTGAATTGTTACAGCTGCTGACAGGCTACTTCACAGCCTCTATCCCCACTGATTGAACAGATACGTAAGACAATTTATTGCATGACGACCTGCGCCCCCAGGTCCTCCACGGCCATCTTGACCACCGGATCTTCCTGAATGACATCCTGTCTGGGCGATGGGTCTGGAGCGGCGTGGGATGGTTGATGGCGCTTCGTCTCCGTTGGCCCATCCTCCCGCTGGAGCACGCAACGCACGCGATAGCGTTGGCCCACCATTTTGCTCAACACGTTCTCGACTTCCTGCCGGTTATGATCCTCCTCTACCTTGCCCCGGTGAAACTCGTAATCGAAGCCCAAGATGATCACGTCTTCCTCGATCCCTAGCGGTTGGCTCGAACGCATCAGGGCCTCCAGCGACATATTCCTCGGCCGCAGGTCATTCAAGAACTCCGGCCAGCGTTGGCTCAATCCCTCGGGAGTCAGCGAGCCGTCACCCCGATCCAGGCTGCTCTCAACCAGAAGTTCGTTATCCGCCGGATGTTTGCGATCCGCCGGATGCTCTCCATCCGCCACCGTCATCGACCGGGGTGCAGAAGGCGTATACGATGCCGTCTTATGAGGTTTGGTGTCCGCCGGATGTTTGGTATCCGCCGTTCCCAACCAAGATGAAGAAGACGACGACGACGACGACGAGGTAGGTGATGAAGGTGATCTGGCTTGATGGTGTGACACTGGCGCCGACGAGGCCGGTTCGGCGGGCAATGCTGCCTCAATGAGGGCCATCTCCAACGGGAGCTGGGGTTGCCAAGCACTCTTGGCCTCGTTGACCGCCTGGTTGAAAAGGCGCACCGCCCGCGTCAAAAATCGAGGGTCAGCGGCCCGCGCTTGTTCCTCCAACCGAGGCCGCAAATCCTCTGTGACGTGATTGGGCAAGACGCCCGATCTAAATTGAAGCAACAACAATGCCCGCAGGTATTCGACCACCTGACGTGCAAACTGGCGTGGATCGGCGCCCTCGTCGATAGCCGTGTTGATGACGTTCAGTCCCCGGGCCACATTCCCTTCGATGAGCGCCTGGGCCAGCTGGACGATGGCTTCATTGGCGCCGATTCCCAACGCCGCGCGGACCTCTACGACGCTGATACCCTGATCGCCATACGAAGCCAACTGGTCGAGCAGGCTCTCGGCATCGCGCATGCTGCCGGTAGCCTGACGGGCGATGATGGTCAACGCCTCCCGTTCGGCCGGGATGCCCTCTTGCTGCACCATCCATTCCAGGCGCTCCACGACCTCACCGACGGAGATGCGCCGGAAGTTGAAACGCTGGCAGCGGGAGATCACGGTATTGGGAATCTTGTGCGCCTCCGTCGTCGCCAGGACGAAGATGGCGTGGGGCGGGGGCTCCTCCAGCGTCTTGAGCAGCGCGTTGAAGGCTGACGTGGAGAGCATGTGTACCTCGTCGATGACGTAGACCTTGTAGCGCGCCTCATTGGGCCGGAAACCCACCCGCTCCCGCAATTCCCGGACGTCGTCGACGCCGGTGTTCGAGGCGGCGTCGATCTCCATCAGGTCGATCAAGCGTCCCTCGTTGATAGCCTGGCATATCCGGCAATCGTTGCAGGGGCGCTGATCCTCTGGAGCCAAACAGTTGACCGCTTTGGCCAACAGGCGGGCCGACGTCGTCTTGCCGGTGCCGCGAGGGCCGGCGAAAAGATAGGCGTGATGAATTCGACCGGAGGTCAGGGCATTGCACAACGTGTCAACGACGTGAGATTGTCCGATCACCTCGTCAAACGTCTGCGGTCGCCATTTCCGGTATAGGGCCTGTACAGTCATCATCGCCTCCTGTGTAAGTTGCTTTTAGTCTAACATCGACAGGCGAGAATGGCAAGTCGGTTAGGCGCTTCTGTGTTAAGTTTTTGAGTATCCGGTTAGTTCGATTAGCATCTCCTTGACAGCCTCTACCGGCGTGGTACAATCCCCCTGTTTACATTTCAATCCATCTCAATTTTTAGCGTACAAGGAGCAAACTGTGAGTGAACCTTTTTACGACGTCATACGCCCCCACGGCGGGGCTTTGGTTGACCGGGTGATGCGCGGCGAGGTCCGCGAGGCGGTCAAGGAGCGGGCCGCAGGCATGGCGCGGATTTCGCTCGACCCGATGGGCCTTTCTGATCTGGAACTGGTGGCCACCGGCGCGCTCAGCCCATTGACCGGCTTCATGCGCCAGGCCGATTACGAGCGCTGCGTCGAGGAGATGCGTTTGACCAGCGGCGTCGTCTGGCCCGTCCCCGTCACGTTGGCGGTCGAGCAGGAGCTGGCGGATCAGATCAAGTTGGGCCAGGAGATCGCGCTGTGCGAGGGGGACCGGGTGCTGGCGGTGATGGAAGTCGCCGAGAAATACCCCTACACCCGCGAGGTCAAGGAGCGGGAGGCCCGCGAGGTCTACCGCACCACCGAGGAGGCCCATCCTGGCGTAGCCCGGCTCTACGGGCGCGGCGACGTGCTCCTGGGCGGCGACGTCTGGCTGGTCGATTGGCCCGCCGCCGTCAAGGCCGAGTTCCCCGAACTGCGCCACACGCCGGCCGAGGCTCGTCGCATGTTCGCCCGGCGGGGCTGGCGCAGCGTGGTCGGTTTCCAGACTCGCAACCCCATCCACCGGGCGCACGAGTATCTACAGAAGACGGCGTTGGAGATCGTGGACGGCCTGTTCATCCATCCCCTCGTCGGCGAGACGAAGAAGGACGACATCCCGGCCGACGTGCGGATCGAATCCTACCAGGCCATCCTGCGTGACTATTATCCCGCCGACCGGGTGCTGCTGGGCGTGTTCCCGGCCGCGATGCGCTACGCCGGCCCCCGCGAGGCCATCTTCCACGCCATTGCCCGCCAGAATTACGGGTGTACCCACTTCATCGTCGGGCGCGACCACGCCGGCGTGGGCAAGTATTACGGCACCTACGACGCCCAGGAGATCTTCGACCAATTCGCGCCGGGGGAAATCGCCATCACGCCCTTCAAGTTCGAGTACGCCTTCTATTGCAAGAAGTGCGGCGGCGTGGTCTCGGCCAAGACCTGCCCGCACGGCAAGGACGATTGGATCTACCTGAGCGGCACCCAGGTGCGCGAGATGTTGCAGCGCGGCGAGATGTTGCCCGCGGAATTCACGCGCCCCGAGGTCGCCAGGGTGCTCCTGGAAGGCGTCAAGCGGCAAGTCGACGTGGCGCCTTCTCAATAACCAGCAATGCTCAAGAAATAGGACGCAGATGAAGGCTGTTTATATCCTTGATCTGTGAAAATCGGTGTGCATCTGTGTCCCAATAAGATTTGTCAGTCAAAACCGTATCGGGGCCTAACCGATGAGATTCTTGCACAGCGAGCAAGAATGTGCCGTCGGCGCCCTTTATTGATTCTGGCTTCTGCCAGATTAGGACCAAGTTCAAGTGGGCGGCGAGAGGAAAACGTCGGCTATGTTAAAATGGTTCAAACGTTCCGCACCGAGGAAAGTATTCGTCGCGGGATTGGATTGCGCGCCGCCGCCGGTCCTGTTCCACACCGGCGCCGAGGAGACTCTGGGCCTAAAGGAGCAACTGCCCAACCTGGGCCGCCTGATCGACGAGGGGATCTACGGGCCGCTCTCCAGTTCCATCCCGTGCATCACCGTCCCGGCCTGGACCTCGATGCTCGCCAGCAAGGACCCCGGCGAGCTGGGCTTCTACGGGTTCCGCAACCGGGCCGACCACTCCTACGATCGCATGTCGATCGCCACGTCCAATGCCATCCACGACCGGCGCGTGTGGGAGGTGTTGAGCGAGGCCGGCAAGACCTCCGCCGTCGTCGGTGTGCCCCAGACCTATCCCATCAAACCCTTCGATGGATATATGATCAGCAGCTTCCTGACCCCCAGCACGCAGCGGCAATACACCCATCCCCACGAACTGCGCTACGAGATCGACCGGGTGCTGGACGGCGCCGAATACGACGTCGACGTGCCGCGCTTCCGCACCGACGACAAGGACTTCCTCCTGCGCCAGATCCAGGAGATGACCGAGAAGCGTTTCGCCGTCATCAAATACCTCCTGCGCGAGAAGCCGTGGGATTTCTTCATGTTCGTCGAGATCGGGCTGGATCGCCTCCACCACGGGATGTGGAAATACTGGGACCCCGGTCACGTCAAGCACGAGCCGGGCAATCCCTACGAGAGCGCCATCCCCGACTACTACCGCTACCTGGACCGGGAGATGGGTGAGATCCTGGGCATGTTGGACGACGAGACCGTGGTGATGCTCGTCTCCGATCACGGGGCCCAGGCGATGGAGGGCGGCTTCGCCATCAACGAGTGGCTCCGGAAAGAGGGCTTACTGGTGTTGAAGAGCGAACCCCGCTACGAGGGCATCGTGCCTTTCGAGAAGGTCGAGGTGGATTGGGAGCAGACGAGCGCCTGGGGGGCCGGCGGCTACTACGCCCGCGTCTTCATGAACGTAGAGGGCCGCGAAACGCACGGCAAAATCCCCGCCGGCGATTACGAAAAGGTGCGCGACGAATTAAAGGCGCGGATCAAGGCCATCCCCGATCACGCAGGCGATCCGATGGATTCTGTGGTCTTCAAGCCGGACGCGCTATATCGAAGGGTACGCCCTCTCCAGGACGGCGGGGCCGTGCCGCCCGATCTGATGGTCTATTTCGGGGACTTGCGCTGGCGCTCCATGGGCTCCTTTGGGATCCCGGAGATTTACACTTTCGAAAACGACCTGGGGCCCGACGACGCCAACCATGCCCAGGACGGGGTGTTCGTGCTATGGGACCCGCGCCACAATCACGGCGGGCGTTACGTGGAGGGGCTGCAACTGATGGACGTGGCCCCTACGGTGTTGAACCTGATGCAGGTCCCGGTGCCGCCGGATATGCAGGGGAAGGTGGTGTCGCGCTAGCATGGGGGGGATTGGAAATGGGACGCAGATTAACGCAGAAAAACGCTGATTTTTAGATTTTGGTCTGCGAAAGTCTGCACCGCTCCTAAGGAGCGCCTCCTAAGGAGCGCCTCCTAAGGAGCGCCTCCTAAGGAGCGCCTCTACGTCTAAAAGGATTTGTCAGTGAATCAACATCAGGCTTGACTGCCAGCACTGAATCGCACAACTAGAACTCGAATCGTATGTAGGAAGGAGCCAACGTATGATCACCAAGAAACTTTCTGACACTGGCATCATGGACAATGCCCATAACGTCGATGCGCGGAACCTGTACAACACGCCGGATGCGATGATCACCGTCATCACGCTCAAACCCGGACAATCGCTGAAGCGCCACATCACGCCGGTAGACGTGGCGTTTTACGTCCTGAGCGGCAAGGGGGTCGTGGAGATCGGCGACGAGAAACAAGAAGTAGAGGCGAACACCCTGGTGGAGAGCCCGAAGGACATCGTGCACTGCTGGTACAACGAAAGCGATGAAGCACTTCGCTTTATGATCGTGAAAGCGCCCAAACCGACGCGCGAAACGATCTTCATAGGAGATTGACGGACAAAGTGTCTGAGGCCGATCGCTCTTGCACAGAGGAAAACGTGCGATGACAGAGACTGCCAATCTGAATCACGCGAAAGGGGGCGGCTCTCGCCCCCTTTCTTTAATTTTATGGGGCGTTTTGATCGCCGTGCTGGCGGCGGGCGCGTATCTGGCGGGCGCCAACCTGGCCCGGCGCTGGGCGCCGCCCCTGTTAGCCCATCCCATCGAGGCGACGGCGACCGGGCCTCGCGCGACGCCAGCCGCCGGAGAACAACTCGCAGATGCCAAAACACTCGAACTCGGCGTCCCCATAGATGGCGAATTGGAAGAGGCCACCATCGACCGGTGGCAGTTCCAGGGGGTCGCCGGGCAATCGGTGACCATCGAGATGTGGCTTCACCCCGGCTCCGGCTCCAGCGTCGACGCCGAGTTAGCGGTCGAACTGATCGGGCCAGACGGCGCCCCTCTGTCACGCGAGGCGGGATCGGTCTTTCTGCCGCCCTACCTGAGTTTCACCGCCCTCTCCGCCACCGATTCGTACGTCGTGCAGGTCTCGCCCACGTCAGGGGCGCCGGGCCGGTACTCGATGCTGCTCACCCTGAGCGACCCCAGGGCGCCGCGAGCGACCGGCGCGCCCTCTGCGCCGAGGTCGCCCACCCTTACCCCGGACAACACCGCTATTGCGGCCTCCGCCGCCATGTTCCAATGGCCCACCGTGCGCCGCGCCATCTCTGGCTGGACCTTTCACGACCCCCGAAACCCGGGCCACATCGGGCTGGATATCGCCGCCGCGATGTGGGACCCCATCTACGCCGCCGCCGGGGGGGTCGTGACCTTCGCCGATTGGGGCGGGGGCTACGGGAACCTGGTCATCGTGGAGCACCCCGGCGGGTGGACGACCTACTACGCCCATTTCACCGAGATCACCGTCAAGGTCGGGCAGAACGTGCACCAGGGAGAACTCCTGGGCGGCGCCGGGACCACCGGTTATTCCACCGGCCCGCACCTGCACTTCGAGATCCGCTACCAGGGCCGTCCGGTGGACCCCCACATCTACCTACCGTAGACGCCGCTACCTCGACGTCAACTCCGCGCCCAGCGCCTCGATCTTCTCCCGATCCGGCATATCGATCTGTTGCTAGATCACCCCAACGAGCCGCCAACCCATTTTCACGCCAAAAGATGCCTCATACGGTCTCCGTTCCTTTGAGGACCTAACCGATGGGATTCTTGTACAGCGAGCAAGGATTTACCATCGTTGACCCTTATTGGCTCTGGCTCGTCCAGGTCAGGACTTACGCAGTTGAAGGAAATGGAACGCAGATAACGCAGACTTCCGCAGATAAAGACTCAAAAACCAGCGTTCATCCGCGTTTTTCTGCGTCCAAAATCTTTTCTTAATGATCAAGTGCATAACGCCTACCTTTATTCTCCATATCAGAACACAAACTTGATCACTGTAGGATAACAATCTGCTACCCGACATCCGCGGCCAAGGGCCTGTTGACTGGCAAAACTTCCACGTTCTGAAAAGTTGGCCTTAAAAACAGGAATGGCTGCACTGAAATAAGCCTAGATTTCACCACAGAGGCACAGAGAGCACAGAAAATTTAACATTTTACTCAAAAAAATTCACTGTTTGGCACGATTTACGTAAAAATTTTAATGCGTACCTCAATTTTTCTCCGTGTTCTCGGTGGCTCTGTGCTAAGATGACCTTTTTCAATAGAGTCAGGAATAGATGCAGATTAACACAGACGAGGCTGAATTTGGTTTTTTGGTCCTCTGGGATTCGCATGGCGTCAGCCGTGCTCGGCTCGGACTGCCAAATCCGAGCCACATTTAGGAAACACGATGGCGCCGCGCCACTAGAGACGGGGATATTGGCAATTCCCTGAAAGCGGAATCCTGCAGGTTCTTTGGGATTTCGCATGGCCGCGGCGAGAGATTAGCCACGAATCCTTCGACTACGCTCAGGACAGGTTTGCACGAGTTAACACGAAAAACACAAAGATTAGTGATAATTCGTGTAATTCGTGGCAAAAAATTGACCGCTTGCTAAGCCGAGCATGCAAACTACCAGAGAGCCATCCTGCAAAATCCTGGAGAGCCATGATTTTTTGTATTTTCTGCAGCACTTATTCTACTGTATAACTGAAATGTAAAAAAGCCGAGCCGTTTTCTGGTCAGATTCCCCTTGTTTTTCCGCCGCAGTGTCGGTAGACAGAGCAAGGGGATAAAAAACACGCTAGCTTTGTAAGTACAAACAACTAACAAACAGTCGAGGTATGAACAATTGTGAAGACAGGCACCCACTCGAAATACAAGAACAGCGCTGGCTGAGATGGAACGCATCTAATCTTAGTACAGAAGTCTAACCTCCAAATGTCTGCAAAGTCTAATGGAGAAGGAGGAGAATAGAGAGACCTTTTATTTGATCAGAGAAAGAAAAAGTTCAAATTAACAAACACACGTTTTGAAAACTAAGGAGGATGTGATGAGGGTTCGACTGAAGGTTGTGCTTTGCCTGGTTATGGTCGCAGCGCTATTTTCGTTGGGGGCGGTTCCCGTCCCACCGGACGAAGATGTCGTTGATGTACCGATCACCATCATAACCGATACTCTCAGGGGAAGTGAGGATCTACAAGAGGATGACATCGTTGCGCTCGTGAGAGACGGACTGGGTTCATCTCTGGATGAGACAATCCATCGTGAGGCCAGAGTCAAGGTGCTATACGATAACGAAGAGGAGACACTTCAATCTCTCATCGTATACAGGATGTACGTGGATCGATATTATTACGACACGAGCAAAATCACGTTAACTGAAGAAGGCGAGATCGTCTCCGTCGAGATGGATTACGAAGAGACGGCGCTGGATTACCCCCAGGACACAACGGCTGTCTATGCTTGTCCAGACCATTCGGTTGAGGTCTTGCTGACTACTTGTGAGTCGGGGATTCCGACCGCCGTCTCGGGTATCAACACGTCTTACCGGTACGCTATCGACGCTGGATACAAGGCCCGCAGCATCATTGGCAGCGGTGAAAACACAACCGCCATCAGGAACTGGTTGAGTTGTCCCAATCTGAAGTACTGGGGGCGGATTGGTCACGGTAGCACCAGCGGGATCATGTTGGCCAATGGTACGTTGAGCTATACCTATTTCCAAAACACCAACTTGCAAAACAAGATACTCTACTTTAATTCTTGCCAGGTGTTCAATAACCCGATGAGAAGCGCCATTCTGAGCGGCGGCAGAGCGGACAAGTATATCGGTGGGATATGCAATCTGTTGATAGGGCCATCGGAGAATGTGTTCAAGTGCTGGAATCTCCGTAATTTCAACCAGACTCCACCACCAAGTGGGCAAGCTGACGAAATGTGTTATTGGAGCAAGCAATGCGAAATCTCCACAGGCTATCCCCAGCCAGGATGCCACGGTTGCGGCGGCGCCAAGTTGGTGTTCCCGCCTCCAGGCACCGGTCCGACCCCGACGCCGCCCACACCAACACCGCCCACACCAACACCGCCTACACCAACACCGCCTACACCAACACCACCCACGCCCACGCCCGACGGCACGTGGGAACCGTACAAGAACTACGTACTGGGCGCACAGGTATCGTACGGCGGCGCCTGGTACGAGTGCCTCCAGGCGCACTATTCGTTGCCGGGCTGGGAACCCACCAACACACCGGCGCTCTGGAAGCAGATCGGCGGCCCAACTCCTACACCACCCACACCTACACCGCCCACACCTACACCACCCACACCTACACCGCCCACACCCACGCCGCCCACACCTACACCGCCCACGCCCACACCCGAGGGTGATTGGAAGCCTTACAC
>OMKS01002724.1_pt1 | contig 14516 bp, 1 predicted proteins | sample 1674721 | NCBI WGS metagenome assembly OMKS01 (sample SAMN06264996, study PRJEB25208) | sediment metagenome | isolation source: hot spring sediment | place: USA: California | collected 2014-09-02
CTCCTCTCTCCCCTCTCCCCTCTCCCCTCTGTGTAGGGATCCGGCACGAACAGTTCCGCCGTCAGGCCGGGGTGGTTCAAGTAACCCCGGGCCAGGTTCGCGCCGCCGATGTATAATTCGCCCGGCACGCCCACCGGCACCGGCTGGCCGAGATCGTCCAGGACGTACACGCGCACGTTGTCCACCGGCCGGCCGATGGGGGGCAATCCCTCGGTTCGACCGTTCGCTTGCACCGGCGTCCACGTGGCCACCACCGTGTTCTCCGTCGGGCCGTAGTTGTTCACCACTTCGAACCCCAGATCCTCACCCGGCCAGTGGCGCAGCCGGTCGCCGCCGGTCAGCAACTGCTGTAGGGCCAGGTCGCCGGGGGCGCTGCCCAGCGCTCCCGCGTCCAGTGCCTCCAGCACCATCTCGGCCAGCGGCGTGGGCATGAAACTGACGGTGATCTCATGCGTTGCCAGCCACGCCAGCAACTGCGGCGGCGAGAGTCGTACCGCCTCTGGCGGGATGTACAGACTGGCCCCGACGGTCAGGTAGGGCCAGATCTCCCACACCGACGCGTCGAAGGCGGGGCTGGCCAATTGCGTGGCCCGGTCGGCCGCCGTCACGCCGTACGCCCGCCGGTGCCAGGCGCACAGGTTGACCAGGCTGTCGTGCTGCACCTGCACCCCCTTGGGGCGGCCCGTCGAGCCAGACGTGTAGATCACGTAGGCCAGGTTCTCCCCGGCGAGTGCCCGCGCCGGCTTCTGATCCGGCTGTTGGATGAGGTTTGCGACGTTCGCACCGTTCGCCTTCTCATCAGACAGACTCACGACCTGCGCCTCCACCTGTTGCAGCCGGTCCAGCAGGTGTTCCTGGGCCAGCAGCACCGGCGCGCGCACGTCCGCTAGCACGAAGGCCAGGTGCTCCTCGGGATAGGCAGGATCCAGGGGCAGGTACGCGCCGCCCGCCTTCAGTACGCCGAGCGCCCCGACGATCAGTTCCGCGGAGCGCTCGGCGCAGATGCCGACCGGCACCTCCGGCCCGACGTCCAGTCGTTGCAGGTGGTGGGCCAGTCGATTGGCCCGCCGGTCGAGTTCCCGGTAGGTCATCGAGCCGCCCGCCCAGACGACGGCCGTCGCGTGGGGCGCGCGCCGGGCGCAGGCCTCGAACAGGTCCGGGACGGTTTGGTCACGGCCATCGGCACGATCGACCGAGGTCCCGCTCCACACCTCTAGCAGCGTGCGCTTTTCCTCGCGGGTGAGGGGCGAGAACGTCTCGTGGTGGGCCTGGGGTGTGCTGGCGATGGCCCGCAGCGTCTCCAGGTAGTACGCGCCCCACGTCTGGACCTGGTCCGCGCTGAATTTCTCACCGTCGTACTGCAACATCAGCAGGATGGGCGCCCGCTCCGACCAGAACGTCTGGTTCAGGCTGAAGGAGACGGCCAGATCGAAGTGGTTGTCGTTGGTCCCCGCGCTCAGTTCCAGGATCTCGAAATCTTCCTGGCCCGATAGGTCCTCGAGGGCGTGGAAGTGCACGAAGTTGAAGGTCACTGGGAGCAACGGCTGCTCGCCCCATGCCTTCTGCAACATCGCCAGAGGATAACGCCGGAAGGGCAGCATCTCGCGCTCGGCGTCGAAGACCGCCTGCACCAGTTCCGTCCACGTCCCGGGCCTCAACTTGAACCGGAACGGCGGCGTGTTCAGGAACAACCCCCGGACTTGATCGCCGTCCGGCGTCTCCGGCCGCCCGTTGGAGACTAGCCCGGTCAGGACGTCACTTTGCCCGCTGATCACGCCCATCGCCTTGACGTGGGCGGCCAGCAGGATGCTCTTGAGCGGCACGCTCGCCCGTTGCACCAACCGGTTCAGCCCTGCGACGACGTCGTCCGGGACGGGCAGCGCTTCCCCCTGCATCCTGCGGCCCTCCAGGTCGTCCAGGGGCCGGGGGGAGAGCGGTAGGGCAAGAGGGCTGGCGCCGGCCAGTTGCCGGGACCAGTAATCGCGGCACGCCGGTGACTCGACAGCCTCTTTTTCCAGGCGGACGAAGTCCCGGAAGGTCGCGACCAGCGGCCGGTCGGCCGGCGGCGCCGCGCCGCGCACCATCGTCACGTACCGGTCGAATATCTCCGCCAGCGTCGACGTCAGGCTCCATCCGTCGAAGATGGCGTGGCACTCGGTCAGCGTGAATTGGAACGTCGCGTTGGTACGCCGGTGGATGTGGAAGCGGATCAACGGCGGCTGTTTCAGGTCGAAGAGCCGGACGCGCTCGCCCGCCACGTAAGCCTGGATCTCCTCGTCCTGTTCCGCCCGGGGCAGGTGCCTCAGGTCCTCCATCGTGATCGGCAGGACGGCGTGGGGATGAAGCAATTGCAGCGGCTCGCTGTAGGCGGTCAGGTCGAACGAGGTGCGCAGCACCGGGTGCCGAGCGACCACGGCCTGGACCGCCTCGCGCATGACGTCGATGTCCAGCGGGGCCCGCAGGTGGAAACTATCCACGTTGTGGTAGACCGGGTCGTCGGGCGTCAGCGCCATGTGGTAGAGCATGCCGGCCTGCAACGCCGAGAGGGGATAGGCGTCGATCAGGCCCTCGGGGAGTCGCGCCCGGTCGGCCGGCGAGATCAGGCTAAAGGGCGCCGTCGGGGGGTGATCCGGGGCTTTCTCTTCGATTTGCTCCTGTTTCTGCTCTTTCTCTTGCGCTTCCTGGGGCGCCCTGCCGCGGGCGCGCTCGATCTCCTGGGCCAGGTCGGCGATCGTCTGGTGCTGGAAAAAGGTCTCCAGCGAGAATGCCAGCCCCCGGGCCCGGGCCAGCGCCAGCACGCGGACGCTGCGGATCGAATCGCCGCCCAGGGCGAAGAAGTTATCGTAGACGCCCACCTGTTCGACGCCCAGCGCCTCCGACCAGACCGCTGCCAACGCCTTCTCGATGGAGGTCTCGGGCATCACGTAGGGCGCCTCCAGGTCAGGCCGTTCGGAACCGGGCGCCGGCAGGGCCCGGCGGTCGATCTTGCCGCTGGCCGTCAGGGGGAACTCCGGGAGCAGCACGAAGGCGGCCGGTACCATGTATTCGGGCAGGCGCGGCTTGAGGAACATGCGCAGATCGGTCACGCTGGCGTCTTCGCCGGGGTTGAGCACCGCGTAGGCCGTCAGGTACACGTCACCGGGACGGTCATCGCGGGTGATGACCACCGTCTCGCGCACGGCGGGATGTTTGGCCAGGGCCGCCTCAATCTCGCCCAGCTCGATGCGGAAACCCCGCACCTTCACCTGGTGGTCGTTGCGTCCCACGTAGACCAGCTCGCCGCCGGGCCGGTAGCAGGCCAGGTCGCCGGTCTTGTACAGGCGGGCGCCCGGCTCCTGGCTGAACGGATGACAGACGAAGCGCTCGGCCGTGAGACCGGGCCGGTTGAGATACCCCCGCGCCAGGCCGGTCCCGCCGACGTACACCTCGCCGGGCACGCCCACCGGGACCGGGTGGAGTTGCTCGTCCAGCACGTAAATCTGGAGGTCAGGAATGGGCCGGCCGATGGGGCTGACGCCGGGCAACGCCAGGTCATCCCAATCGACCGGGCGATACGTCACGTGCACGGTGGTCTCAGTGATGCCGTACATGTTGACCAACAGGGGCTGGCTGTCCCCGTGCCGCTCGAACCAGGGACGCAGGCTCTGCAATTCCAGCGCCTCTCCCCCGAAGATCACGTACCGCAGCGCCAGGCCCCGGGACCACGCCTGGAGGTCGAGGGCGTCCTGCTCGGCGCCGAGCAGTTGCCGGAAAGCGGGCGGCGTCTGGTTCAGCACCGTCACCCGCTCGCGGGCGAGCAGGCGGTAGAACGTCTCCGGCGCGCGCGACACGTCGAAGGGCACGAGCACCAGCCGCCCCCCGTACAGCAGGGCGCCCCACAACTCCCACACCGAGAAGTCGAAGGCGTAGGAGTGGAACAACGTCCAGACGTCGCGGGCGTCGAACTCGTACCAGGGGAACGTCGCGTCGAAAAGGCGGGGCACGTTGGCGTGGGTGACCATCACCCCCTTGGGTTTGCCCGTCGAGCCCGACGTGTAGATCACGTAGGCCATGTGGGCCGTCTCGACGGCGCTCTCGGGGTTGCCGTCGTCGCACGCGGCGATGGCGTCCCAGTCAGCGTCCAGGCAGACGGTGCGCAACTGGTCTTCGAGGCAACCACTGGTGGGCAGATGGTCGACCAGGCCAGACAGCGTGAGTACCATCGGGGCCGCCGCGTCCTCCAGGATGAAGGCCAATCGCTCGGCCGGGTAGGCCAGGTCGAGCGGCAGATAGGCCCCGCCGGCCTTGAGCACGCCCAGGATCGCGACGACCGTCTCCAGGGAGCGATCGAGGCACAGGCCCACCAGCGTATCTGGCCCCACGTCCAATCGTTGCAGGTAGTGGGCCAGTTGATTGGCCCGCTGGTTCAACTGGCGATAGGTCAACTGGAGCCCCTCAAACGTCACGGCGATGGCGTCCGGCGTGCGCTCGACCTGCGCATCGAAGAGCCGGTGCAGGTATTGGCCCGTCGGTAGATCGGGGGGCGGCGGGTTCCACTCATCCAGCAACTGGCGTCGTTCAGCCGCCGTGAGCAAGGGCAAATCGACCACGCGCTGCGCGGGGTCGGCCACGATCCCCTCCAGCAGGACCAGGTAATGGGCCCCCAGCCGGTCGATGGTCGCCGGGTCAAAGATGTCGGCGTTGTATTCCAGGATGCCCAGGAGTTCCCCGTCCCGCTCCTCCACCGTCAGGATCAAATCGAATTTGGCCGTCCCGGTCTCGACGGGCAGCGACGAGATCGTCAGGCCAGGCAGCGTCAGATCGACGTCGGGGAGATTCTGGAAGACGAACATCACCTGGAAGATAGGGGTCTGGACCAGGTCGCGCTCTGGGTGCAGGGCGTCGACCAGCAATTCGAAGGGCAGGTCCTGGTGCTGGTAGGCCGCCAGGGCGGTCTCGCGGACCTGGGTCAGCAGTTCCAGGAACGAGAGATCGGGTGAAAAATCGCTTCTCAAAACTAACGTGTTGATGAAGGGGCCGATCAGTCCTTCGATCTCGGGGAGGCCGCGGTTGGCGACCGGCGTGCCCACCAGGATGTCCGGCTGCCGGGTGTAGCGGTATAACAGGGTCTGGAACGCCGCCAGCAGGGTCATAAACAGCGTCGCACTCTTCTCGACACTGAGGTCCCGGAGCGGGTCGACGAGGTCCTCAGGCACGACGAAGGTCCGGTGCCCTCCGCGCAGGCTCGGACGCGCCGGCCGGGGGCGATCGGTAGGTAGATCCAGGACCAACGAACTCCCGCTCAAGCGCTCCGTCCAGTAGGCTAATTCCCGTTCCCGCACGTCGCCTTGCAAGCACTCCCGCTGCCAGTGGGCGAAATCGGCGTACTGGATCGGCAGCGGGTCGAAATCGCAAGGCTCACTGGTGACCTGGGCCTCGTAAAACGCGCCCAGCTCGCGGAAGAAAATGCTCATCGACCATCCGTCGGAGATCAGGTGGTGCATGCACAGGGCCAACACGTGCTCGTCGGGACCCACCCAGAACAGCGTCGCCCGCAGCAACGGCCCCTGTTCAAACGAGAACGGGCGCAGCACCTCGGCGTGGATCGACCGATGCAGCCGATCAGCCATCGGTTCATCTGGCGCGTCGGCTGCCGTTTCAGAAAATTGCTCCCGCAGGTCGACGACCGGCAGCGCCAGCGTCAACGTCTCGGCGACTACCTGCTGAGGGTGGCCGTCAACCGTGGCCAGCGTGGTCCGGAGCGCGTCGTGGCGTTGAACGACCGCGTTCAAGCCGCGCTCCAGGGCCGCGACGTCCAGCGTCCCGCACATCCGCAGTGCGCCCACGATGTGGTAGGCCGGCGTGCCCGGTTTCAGTTGCTCCAGGAACCACATGCGCTCCTGGGCAAACGAGAGGAGTCGCTCGTCCGCGTTGGGGCGGGGCGTGATCGTGGCCGCCGGCGATATGGCCTCATCCTCGTCGCTCAACAGGTAAGACAATAATTCTAACTTATCATCATCCCAGACATTCTCGGTCACTGTGCCTTCCCCCTTCTTCCCCTTTTCAATCGTTCCGCTTGCAAGGCTTTCCTGATTTCCGCCGACGACATTCCGTCGAGTCGATTCAAAAGCTCGGCCGCTTTCTCCACCCGGCCCGGCGTCGTCTCCTTGGCGATCAACACCGGGGTCAGTTCGGCGATCGTCGCGTGGGTGAACAAATCCTGGATGCTCAGGTCGACCTGGAAGGCGGCCCGTATCCGCGAGATCAGTTGAGTCGCCAGCAGCGAATGCCCGCCCAAGGCGAAGAAACTGTCGCGGACGCCCACCCGGTCGACGGGCAGGACCTGGGTCCAGATGGCGACCAGGGCCTTCTCGACCGGCGTGTGGGGCGCGGCATATGCCTGCGCCAGGTTCGCCTCGCGGTCGGGCACCGGCAGGGCATGCCGGTCTACCTTGCCGTTGGCGTTCAACGGCAGTTCGTCCAGCAACACGAAGAAGGCGGGCACCATGTAGTCGGGCAGACGTTCCCGTAGATAGGCCCGCCAGGCCCCGTCCGCTTTCCCGTTCGCGCCGTTGGGGACCACGTAGGCCACCAATTGCCTGTCCCTTCCATTCGATCCCGACGGTCGCGCCACCACGGCCACGTGCTGCACGTCCGGGTGCCGGCCCAACACCGCCTCGATCTCGCCCAGCTCGATCCGGAATCCCCGTACCTTGACCTGAAAGTCGATCCGGCCCAGGAACACCAGTTGCCCGTCCGGCGACCACTTCACCAGGTCGCCCGTCCGATACAATCTCCTCCCCCCTCTCTGCTCTGTGAAAGGATCCGGCACGAAGCGCTCCGCCGTCATCGCCGGCTGCCCCAGGTAGCCCCGCGCCAGCCCGTCCCCGCCGACGTATAATTCCCCCGGCACGCCCACCGGCACCGGCGCCATGTGCTCGTCCAGCACGTAGACGCTGGTGTTGGTCACCGCCCGGCCGATGGGCACCGTCGTCGCGTCGGCCGCCACTGTCTCAACCGGGTACCAGGTCGCGTAGGTCGTGCTCTCCGTCGGCCCGTACATGTGCAATAACCGCTCCGGCCCACCGGCCCCCAGCACCCGGCGCACTGACTCCGGGTCCACCGCTTGCCCGCCGAACATCACGTGGCGCAACGTGGCGAAGGCGTCCGGCGCCTCCCGCGCAAATTGGTTGAACAGGGCCGTCGTCAGGAACAGGGCCGTCACTGCCTCCTCCCGCAGCAAGGTGACGAAACGCCGGTGTTCCAGCACCAGCCCCTCGGGGACGAGCACCACCCGTCCGCCGTTTAGTAACGGCCCCCAGATCTCGAAGGTCGCCGCGTCGAACGACGTGTTGGCCGCCTGGGGCACCACGTCCGATGCGTCCAATTGGACGTAGTCGGTGTTCAGCACCAACCGGTTCACGCCCCGGTGGGGGATCCCGATGCCCTTGGGCCGCCCCGTCGAGCCGGACGTGTACATCACGTAGGCCAGGTGATCGGCGTGGGTGCGCGGGTCCAGCGGCGTGTCTGCCTGGCGCGCGATGGCGTCCCCATCTCGATCGACGCATAGCACGTGGGCCGTCTCCTCCAACACGTGCCCCAGTTCCTCTCCTGCCGCGTCTTCCAGCAACAGTTCCTCGGTCAGCACTACCTGGGCCCCGGCGTCGGTCATCATAAAAGCCAGTCGCTCGGCGGGGTTGATCGGGTCCAGCGGCACGTAGGCCCCGCCGGCCTTCAGCACGGCCAGCATCGCCGTCACCATCTCCACCGAGCGGGTCATACACAGGCCCACCGGGGCGTCTGGCCCCACGCCCAACGCGACCAGGTGCCGCGCCAGCCGGTTTGCCCGGGCGTCCAGCGCCCCGTACGTCAGGTGGTGTGTCCCTTCCCCGGCGTGGGGATAGGCCAGGGCGACGGCGTCCGGAGTCCGTGCTGCTTGGGCCTCGAATATCTCGTGGACGCAGGTCTCGTGGGGGCAGTCGGTCTCCGTCCCGCTCCACCTTTCCAGGATCTCCTGCCGTTCCGCCGCCATTAAAATCGGGAGCGTGCACAAGTGCTGTGTTGGGTTACGGTCCAGTTGATCGCCCATGGCGGTCAACAGGGTCCGCAGATGACCGCCCATCCGCGCGATGGTGGCCGCGTCCAAACGGCGCCGGTCGTACAGGAACTTCACCGCCAGCTCGGGGTCCGGCACCACCACCACGGTTAAGGGGTAGTTGGTCCTCTCGACGCCCTGGAGATCGACGACTTGCAATCCCTCCTCTCGCCCCCAGGTCAGGTCACCGGCGGGATAGTTCTCGAAAACGAGCAGGCTATCGAACAGCGACCGGTCGCCGGGGATCGCGCTCCATTCCCTGACCTTGACCAGCGAGCAGTACTCGTATTGCCGCATCTCCACCTGTTGCGCTTGCAGGTGCTGCAGCCAGTCCGACAGCCGGTCCCGGGGAGCGAGCCGGACGCGCACCGGCAGGGTGTTGATGAACAAGCCCACCATCGACTCGGCGCCGGTCAGATCGGTGGGCCGGCCGGAGACGGTGGTCCCAAAGACGACGTCGTCCCGGCCGCTATAGCGACTCAGCAGGATGGCCCACGCGCCTTGCACCAGGGTGTTGAGCGTCAGGCGGTGCCGGCGGGCCAGGGCTTGCAGGCCGGTGCTTTCCTCTGCCGGGAGGGCCACGGTGTGCTCGAGGTAATCGGCCGTCTGGGCTGGTGAGGCGTCGGGTGGCAGCGCCCGGTCCACGCCCAACGGCGTGGGGACGTCCATCCCCGCCAGCGCCTGGCGCCAGAAGGCCTGTGCTCCCTGCTCGTCCTGCTGGCCCAGCCAGGCGATGTAATCCCGGTACGGGCGGCGGTCCGGCGCGGACGGTTGCCGCCCTCGGCGAAGGGCGGCGTACAGGTCGAAGACCTCTTCCAGGAGCAGGAACACGCTCCAGCCGTCCAGCAGCAGGTGGTGATGGCTCCAGACGAATTGATGGCGCGCCTCATCCTCCTGGATCAGGGTCAGGCGGATCAACGGTGCCTGGCTCACGTCGAATCCCCGGGCGCGGTCGGCCTGCAAGAACGCGTCCAGCCGCTCTCGCCGCTCCACGTCCTCCATCCCGCGCCACGCCTGCTGCTGCCAAGGGACCTCCACCCGGCGCTGCACCACCTGGAACGTCTTGTCGTATCCCTCCCAGGCGAAGAGCGTGCGCAGGATCGGGTGCCGGTCAATCAGGCCCTGCCAGGCGCGCCGGAAGGCATCGGCGTCGAGCGGCCCCTCGATGCGAAACAGCAGGTGCTCGAAATAGACGCCCGACCGGGGCGCGTACAGGGTATGAAAGAGGATGCCCTCCTGCAGGGGCGATAGGGCGTAAACCGCCTCAATGTTGACTTTCTTATTCATGCGTATCCCATCCTGTATTGTTTAAGCGTTGTTTTGAAAGGGTAACCGTTCAGGCCAGGGGAACATTGGACACAGATTTTCACAGATTCACACAGATCGAGGTCATCAAGCAGGCCTTACTTGGCACTCGATGAAAAAATCTGTGCAATCTGTGTCGATCTGTGTCCCATAGTTCAACCCTCTGAACGCTTACTTGAAAGGTTGTTAGAACCAGGTTTCTGGAACGACATTGACGCTAACCGAAATCGGCGATCAGGGCCGCGAGCTCGTCCTGGTCCACGTTGGCCGCCGAGAGGTCGACGGTCACGAGTTCCTCAGTGGCCGTCGAGCGGCCGGTGGCAATCAGTTCACGCAACACATCCATACAGCGCGCCGCCACGCTTTCGATCGTCTCGGGATCGTGGGCCTGGGTCCCATAACGCCAGTTCAGCGTCAATTGGCCATTGAGCACAGCCCCGGTGACCTCGATCGGGTAGGCCCGCTCCCCGTCCGAGCTGCGGGTCGGCCCCATCAGCGGTTCCAGGGCCTCCACCGTCGCGTCGTCGTTCCCGGGCAGGTCGAACTGGCCCAAGTAGTTGAAGCACACCGGGGGCGTGGGGATGGTGCGCAGGGACTCCTGGACGACCTCGTCCCGGCACAGGTAGCGCAGGATGCCGTAGTCAATGCCCTGATTCGGGATGCGCGCCAACTGGCCCCGGACCGATGCCAGCGCCTGGGACGGGTCCACATCCCCGGGGAGTTCGAGCCGGACCGGGTAGACCGACGTGAACCATCCCACCGTCCGGGACAAATCCACGTCATCAAATAGAGCCTCGCGTCCGTGTCCCTCCAGGTCGATCCACACCGTGTTTCGCCCGGTCCAATCGGCCAGCGCGCACGCCAGGCCGGTCAGCAGGACGTCGTTGATCTGGGCCTGGTGCTTCGCCGGCACCTCGTGCAACAGGGCCTGGGTCTCCTCCGGGCTCAACGATGCGAACGTCTCGCCCACCAGGGCCTCGGTGTTACGCCCACCGACGTGGTCCACCGGCAACGGCCCGCGCTCCCCGCACGGAAGGTTCAGCCAGAAGTCGCGCGCTTCTTCGTCCACCGATTGGGCGTATTCGACCAGCCGCTCGGCCCAGGTTTTGAACGCGGTGGTCTTGAGCGGCAACTGCACCGGCTCGCCCCGCGCCGCCTGGCGGCAGGCCGACTGCAAATCCTCCAGCAGGATCCGCCACGAGACGCCGTCGACGAGCAGGTGGTGGACGATGACCAGCAGGCATTGCCCGCCTTTGGCCCCCAGGTCGAAGAGCGCCACGCGCATGAGCGGTCCCGTCGCCAGCCGTAGGCTCTCCTGGTACGCGCGGGCCTTCTCGGCGACGGCGGCCCGCTGCTCCGACGCCGGCAGCGCCGAGAGGTCGATCCACACGCAAGGCACCCCGTCGGCCGTATCCAACCCCGCGTTTACCTGCTGCCAATGCCTCCCGACCTCATCCCGGGTGAAGCACATGCGCAGCGCGTCGTGATGGGCCAGCAGCGCCTCCACCGCCTGCGCCAGCCCGTCGCGGGAGATCGTCTCATCCAGCGCTAACCAGAACGCCTGGTTGAAATGATGGCGGTCGGGCAGGTCCCATTCGAAAAACCAACGTTGGATGGGCGTCAGGGGCACCGGCCCGGTGACCGGCCCTTGCTCGTGCTCGGTGCTGATAGCGACGGCCGCGCCGGATACGGCGGCCAGTTCAGCGACGGTCTGGTGCTGGAAGATCTGCTTGGGCGTCAACCGCAATCCTGCCTGGTTGGCTCGGGCGATGATCTGGATGCTGATGATGGAATCGCCGCCCAGGTCGAAAAAGTTGTCGTGTACGCCCAGCCGCTCGAGTCCCAACACGTCGGCCCAGATGTCGCGCAACAGTTTTTCAGTCGGCGTGCGGGCCGGCGCCATCTCGCCGCTCGGCTCCCATGGCCCGGCGAATTGTGTCTCAAGGGGCGGCAGCGCGCGCCGGTTCACCTTGCCGCTGGGCAGCAGGGGCATCTCGTCCAGCTCCACGAAGGCAGCGGGCAGCATGTAGGCCGGCAGTCGATCGGCCAGGAAGGCCCGCAGCTCGGCCGGGGGCGGCAGCGCTACCCCGGGCCTGGCTACCGCGTAAGCGAGCAATCGCTTCCCCTGGCCTCGGCCCGCTTCGCCTGCGTCCACCGTGACCACCACGTCCTGGATGACGGGATGTTCGCCGAGGGCCGATTCGATCTCGCCCAACTCGATCCGGAAGCCCCGGACCTTGACCTGGTGGTCGACGCGGCCCAAGAATTCGATCTGCCCATCGGGTAGATAGCGGGCCAGGTCGCCAGTTCGGTAGAGGCGGTGCCCCCCGCCAAGCGGGGGGGAGGTGGTGAGAGGGGTGAAAGGATCGGGCACGAACACCTCGGCCGTGAGCTGGGGGCGGTTGAGGTAACCGCGCGCCAGCAGGTCCCCGCCGATGCATAATTCGCCGGGCACGCCCACGGGGGCCAGGTTCCCGTCGGCGTCGAGGATGTAGATGCAGCGCCGGCCCACCGGGCGACCGATCGGCACCTTGTACAAGTCGTCCCCCTCCGGCGCGAGGGCCGGGATCTCGAAGAGCGTCGACGTGATCGTCGTCTCGGTCGGGCCGTAGGCGTTGAGCAACACGATCTCCTGCGTGGGGAGTTGTCGCCACAGCCGGACCATCTCCGGCACGATCACGTCCCCTCCGATGGTGACCAGTCGGAGCGACGAGAAGGCCAACTCCCCCGCGCCGTTGGCCCCGGTCGCGTGCCAGGTCTGCACCAACTGGTGCCAGTACGGCGGGGTGATGTTGAAGACGGTGAGGGCCTGTTCCGCCACGATCCGGGCGAACTCGGCTGGCGCCCACATCTCCGGGCCGCGCAACACCAGCGTGGCCCCGCTGAAGAGCGTGGACAGGATCTGCTCGATCGATACGTCGAAGCTGAACGCGGCGAACTGCATCACGCGATCGACCGGCGCGACGCCGAACGCCTCCGCCACGTCGAGCAGGTGCCCGGCCGCGGCCGCGTGGGGGATGCAAACCCCCTTCGGCTGGCCGGTCGTGCCCGACGTGTAGATCACGTAAGCCGCGTTCGCGCTCGCAAGTTGAGTGTCCGGGGACTTCCGCTTCGCATCGCCCCGGCTGTCTTCCGGACCGTCGATATCGACGATGGCGATCTCCAGATCGTCGGCCGAGCGGGGTGGACACGCGCCGTCGGTGAGCAGGAACCGGGCCTGGGAATCCTCGAGGATAAAGGTGAAGCGCTCCTCCGGGTAATCGGGATCCAGGGGCACGTAGACGCCCCCGGCCTTCAGGATGCCCAACAACCCCCACACCAGCGCTGGTGAGCGCTCGACGCATACGCCGACGGACACCTCGGGCCCCACGCCGCGCGCGCGTAACGCCTGCGCGACCTGGTTGGCCCGGCGTTCCAGCGCACCGAACGTCAGGTGCACGTCCCCGCCCGCTGCCCCGGCCGAGGGGAAGAGCACGGCCACGGCGTCGGGCCGCTGGGCCGCCTGCGCCTCGAACAGCGCCGGGAGACACACCTCGCGAGGCAATGCGTCCAGCGGGGGATTCCACGCCTCCAGCAGTTGGTGGGCGTCGGCGTCGGTCAGGAGCGACAACTGGGACAGACGGCGCGCCGGTGCGGCCGCGACGCGTGCCAACAGTGCCTCGAAGTGGCCCGCCATGCGCTGGATGGTCGCGGCCTCGAACAGGTCGGTGTTGTACTCCCACACGCTGCACAGCCCCTGGGGCGTGTCCTGCATCGTCAACGTCAGGTCGAACTTGGCCATGCCCCAATCGAAGTCGAGCGGTTCCAGCTGAAGGTCCGGCAGATCGGTCTCGATGGGGGGCACGTTCTGCCAGGAGAACATCACCTGGAACAGGGGCGAGTGGGCCAGGTTGCGCTCCGGTTGCAGTTCGTCCACCAGCTTTTCGAAGGGCACGTCCTGGCGAGCGTAGCCCTCCAACGTGATTTCACGCACGCGGCGCAACAGATCGCGGAAGCTCGGGTCGCCCGACAGATCGGTCCGCAGCACGAGGGTGTTGACGAAGAAGCCGATCAGGGCCTCGATATCGGTGTCGTTGCGCCCCGCGCTCGGCGTCCCGACGACGACGTCGGCCTGGCGGGTGTAGCGATAGAGCAGCACGTCGAAGGCGGCCAGGAGCGTCATAAACAGCGTCACGCCCTCCTGCCGGCTCAACGCCCGCAGCGCCTCCGACAGGTCGTTGGACAGGGTGACGCTCTCGTACGCGCCGTTGAACGTCTGCATGGCGGGCCGGGGGCGGTCGGTGGGCAATTCCAGCAGTGGCGGCGCGCCCGCCAGTTGCTCCCGCCAGTAGGCCAGCTGGGTCTCCAGGGTCTCACCCCGGAGCCAGCGGCGCTGCCACGCGGCAAAATCGGCGTACTGGATCGATAACGGGGGCAACGCGGGCGAGGTCCCGGTCACGAAGGCCTCGTACAGGGACGTCAACTCCCGCATGAGGATGCTCAGCGACCATCCGTCTGATATGATGTGATGGGCGTTGATCAGCAGGACGTGATCCTGCGCCTCCAGCCGGAGCAATCGTACCCGCATCAACGGCCCTGTCGCCAGATCGAAGGGCTGCCGGGCTTCAGCGCTCGCCGTCTGGCGCGCTCGTTCCTCCCGTTCTGCCGGCGATTCCCCCTCCACGCGTTCAACGGTCAACTCGACCGAGTAGGGGGGCTGGACGACCTGGTGCGGCACGCCGTCCGCCGTGACGAAGACGGTGCGCAAGCTCTCGTGCCGCCGCACGATCTCGCTCAAGCCGGCCCGGAGCGCCTCCACGTCCAGCGCGCCGGTGAGCCGCAACGCGAAGGGCACGTTGTAGGAGGGGCTGTTGGGTTCGAAGCGATCCAGGAACCACAGACGCTGCTGGGGGAAGGAGAGCGGTAAATCGCCGTCGCGGGGGGCGGGCTCGAGCGGGGGGGCGTGCACGTCCCGCTGGACGCGCCGTTTATCCTCGATGACCTGGGCTAATGCGGCCAGGGTCGGCGACTCGAACAGATGGCGCAGCGGCAGGTCGATCTGGAACGCATCTCGCACCCGCGACGTGACCTGGGTCGCCAGCAGCGAGTGCCCGCCCAGTTCGAAGAAATTGGCCTTGACGCTCACCCGCTCCAATCC
>OMKS01002725.1_pt1 | contig 14515 bp, 12 predicted proteins | sample 1674721 | NCBI WGS metagenome assembly OMKS01 (sample SAMN06264996, study PRJEB25208) | sediment metagenome | isolation source: hot spring sediment | place: USA: California | collected 2014-09-02
GTTCACGAGTCAAGAAAAAACCGTCGAAATTTGAATATTTTTTGCCTTTCGATGTTCCGTGGACAGCAAGATAAGTGTAGAAATACGGGTAATTTTGGTATTTTTCCGGCCCCAAAACCGGTATCATCAGCCCGCAGACAATTCAGTATGGATGTGAAAACTTTGGGTCAGGAGACAAAACAATGGCAGGACAGCGGCTTCGGGACTATCTGAAGGCGGGCAAATTTGCAGTGACAGCCGAGCTGACCGGTGGGCCGGGCTATCAAATTGGCCCGTTTGTTCAGTTCCTGAAGGACTGGCAAACATCCGACAAACAATTGCCGCAGGGGTTTCACTTTGCCGGCGTTACATTCCCCCAAAACCCCGGCGGCGCGGCCAATCTCGACCCGACCGACGCCCTGGCGGTTATGGAAGCCGGCGGACTGCTGGACGGACTGGATTATATCCCCCATCTCAGTTGCAAGGACAGCAATACCGATGCGCTGATCAGTACACTGGTCGGCTACCGCACGCGCGGCGTCGAAAGTGTGCTGGCCCTGACCGGCGACAAGCCGCTGACGGCCAAAGGCGTCTTTGAGGTCGAATCGGTCGGTTTGCTGGCGATGATTCAGAAACTCAATCGCGACGCGCTGCTCAAGGCCAAGCCCGGCCAATGGGACGCCGTGCATCGCTTTTTTGCCGGGGCGGCGGTTTCGCCGTTCAAGTACACCGAGGCCTCGCTGATGCAGCAGTACTATAAAATGGAAAAGAAAATCGCCGCCGGCGCGCGGTTTCTCATTACCCAGGTCGGCTGGGACTGGAAAAAGTCCGTCGAGCTGATGCGCTACCTGAAGGACAACGCCATCGACACGCCGGTCATCGGCAATGTCTATTGGCTGACCACCCGCACGCCGGCGCCGCGGCTGATGCACGACATCAAGCTGCCCGGCTGTTTCGTCAGCGACGCCCTGCTGGCGCAACTGCAATCCGAAAGCGTCGATGAGCACATTGAACGCGCCGCCCAGCAGACAGCTATGTACAAGGCCATCGGCGCCGCGGGTGTGGACATCGGCGGCGTTCACGATTTTGAGATTTTTATGCGCATCCTGAATCGAGCCGCCGAGATCGGCGATCAGTGGGAACAATATAAGGACAACCTGTGCTGGCCCGCTGAAAAGGCGTTCTATCTGTACGATGACAACGGCAAACAGACGGCGCTATCGGCGCCGAAGAAAAAATGCAATGAACGGTTCTTTGACCTCATGCACCGGGCGATTCTGGACCCGAAGCATTGCGGGTTTCGGGCGTTTCGGGCAACGCTGCGGGCGTTTCGGGCCGACCGCGACGGCAGCTTCAGCAACAAGGCCTTCAACGGCATCGAAAAGCCGATCAAGTACTGGCTGTTCGAATGCAAAGAATGCGGCGATTGCTACTTGCCCGAAAACTTCGGCTATTGTACAATCGGCGGCTGCGAGAAAGGACTGGATAACGCCCCGTGCGGCGATGCAACGGTTGACGGCTGGTGCGGCAATAATCTTGAACGGCTGTGTATCGGCGAAAGAATTTATGATTCCGCCGCCGCAGAACCGAACGGACGCCAGACGCTGCGCCGGCAGATTAACCGCCCGCGCAAGCCGGAACTGGAGCATACCAGTTCGATTATCAATTATCTGTTTGGAAAGGATCATACGATGACAACACCGCTGATCGGCATCGGCGAGGCTATTCACGCCTCCATTCCGAAAACGGGACAGGTGATGCGCGAGCTGGACGCCCTCGGCCCGGACGCCTATACCACGTCCAGCGGCCCGCTGGACTATATCCGCGCCCTGATTGAACAGCAGGCCGACGACGGAGCCGCTTATATCGCCGTCAACCTGGACGCCTTCGGCGAGGCCGATCCGCAGCGGGCGGTGCAGATGATGGTTCAGTACGCCCGCCTCGTACGCCGCTGGGGCAAAGGCGTCCCGCTGTGCGCAGACAGCAGCAACGACGACGTGCTCAAGGCCGGACTGAAAGAATGGTACAATACCGATCAGGCCGTCAAACCGCCGCTGCTGAACTCCATCAAGGTCTATACCGCCGATGCGATGATGCCGCTGAAAAAACAATACGACTTTGCCTTCATCGGGCTGCTGGTCAGTGAAGACAAACCCACCGGCCCCGGCGGTTCGCATTCGGTCGAGGAATTGTTCAGTCTGGCCAAAACCCTGTTCGACAAGGCGATGACGTACGGCTTTAAGCCTGGCGAGATATTCTTTGACTCGACCGTCTTTCCGATTGCCATTGATATGCCGATGGAGCCGGGCGTGCCGGGGTACACTTATCGGGCCTTTGAAACCATCAAACGCATCAAAAATGATCCGCAGATGAAAGATTGTCACTGTTCGCTGGGCATCAGCAACTGCTGCCGCGACCTGCCGGGACGCAAGATCGGCATCTGTCGGGCGTATGTCGCCAAGGCGATGGAATACGGGCTGGACGCCGGCATCGTCAACACCGCCCACCGCTACGGCGAAAAAGACCCCGATCCGGAACTGGTCAAACTCATCGAAGCCTACGCCAAACTGGACGGCTCACCGGAACGACTCAACGAGGCGATGACGCTGATGGGCCAATTCTGCGCCGCGACGCGAAAAGTATGAAGCCGGTTTGAAGCCAGCCTTCCGGAACGTTGGCCACGCAGTTGCGTTTAAGACGGTTTGGCGTGTTGCCCAACCAGCCAGTCGCACCAGGCGTCAAACCCCTGTCCGGTTTCGGCCGAGACCTGCAAAATCGACGCATCGGGGTTAACCGCCTGAATATCGGCCTGCACCCGTTCCAACCGAAACGGGATATAGTCCACCAGGTCAATCTTGTTAATAATTACCACATCCGCTCCTGCAAACGTCCCCGGATATTTGGCGGGTTTGTCGTCGCCTTCCGGCACACTCAACAGTACCACCCGCCCCGATTCGCCCAGATCAAAGGCGGACGGACACACCAAATTCCCCACATTTTCGATGAAAATAACATCTTTTGAAGTCGCGTTCATCGCCTTCAGGGCCGAGGCAACCTGCTCGGCGCTGAGATGGCAGGCCCCTTGTGTTTCGATCTGCACGGCCTCGGCGCCGGTTTCCCGAATCCGCCGGGCGTCGTGATCGGTGCGAATGTCGCCTTCAATCACCGCCATTTGCAATCGATCGTGCAGCCGACGGATGGTCCGAGCCAGCAGCGTCGTCTTGCCCGAACCGGGCGAGGAAATCACATTCAAACACAAAATGCCGTTTTTAGCAAAAAAGGCTCGATTTTTTTGGGCAAATTGGTCGTTTCGACTCAAAATCTTCTGATTTAATGAAACTTTCATACAAATTCCGTCTTGGTTGTCAAAAGGCGCTAAACGATTAACTCATTGCCGACTTTACGGGCACGCTGCGGTTTGTCAAGGTTGATGTTCAGCGCCATACCGATTTCGACCAGCAGATTCCAGCCCGCACACAGGAACACATACGGATTCAGCGCCCCGGTGTCCGGCACGCGAATTGTCTCAAAACGGGTATCGCGAGCGGCAATGGCCACGACCTTCAGCCCGACGCCCTTGACGAGCACCTCTTCGAATTTTTCTTCCTCATCGGCAATCGGATCGACCACAAACACCACATCCTGCGGGTCCATCACCTCTTCGATGCCGTGAACGGCGTAGGTTCCTTCGAGAAAGTCGCTCTTTTTGCGGGTAATCTCGTTGGTCTTAAGCGTCAATTCCTCGGCCACCCCGTCATTGTAGCCGGCAAAATAAATCGTCGGCGCCGCAGCCGCCGCCTTGACGATGCCCGCGTCAATCGGCTGTGTCAGGGCCGTTTCAATCGTGTCCGCCAGTGCCGCACACGCCAAAGCGTCAATCGACCCGTCGATGTGCCTTACGATGGACTCGTAAAAGAGCGCCTGTTCGACGACGCTTTTTGTCGCTGCAACCGCCTGCTCCCAGCCGCACGTCAGGACAAACGTCTGCGTGCAGGCCTCCTCCAGCAGCGTGCCCGCATTGGCCGTCAGTCCGAACCGATTGACGTTGCCCGCCTCGGCCAGTTTTTTCGCCAGCAGCACCACTTCCTTCGTCCGGCCCGAATTGGACGCACAGAACACCGCAAACTTCGACAGATCGTATTGAAACGCCTGCCGCGATCCTTCGGTGTGCAGACTCACATCCAGCCCCCGCGTCAGCGCCTTGCGAATCGCGTTCTTGGCCGGGAAAATACGGCTGGACCCCTCGCCGGTCATCAGCAGCCGACCGACCGAAGCGATTCGAGCAGCCGCGTCCTTGGCCTGTTCGCGGTCAAATTGTCTGACCATACCGACCGTCTCCATCATCTCCTGTACCAACGCATACGTGCCGTATTGGGCGTCTTGTACATTCATTCGAGTGTCCTTTATAAAATAGTATTATATTTGTTTGTTTCCGCCCCGAAGGGGCAATATAAACCAGCCCAGGGCAACGCCCTGGGACCGGAAGCATCGCCTTCATTTACACGCTCCGAAGGAGCAGCATAACTAATCCCACAAATACCGCTCGTCATACTCTACTTGATATTTTTTCAAAAAGGCAATCATTTCTTCCTTAAATGTCATTTTTTTATGATGGCTCTTCTGATTAAGAATGTAGTTGACGACCGTATTCCTCTGAGAAGCGCTTACTGAAAAGGCGCCGTAGCCGTTCTGCCAGGCAAATTTTTCATACAATCCGCCCTTATTCTTAATCCAACGGCTGCTGTTGCGTTTTATCTCTTCGAGATATTTCGCCAGAGATACTGTTTTGGGCATCGACGAGAGAATGTGGATATGATCGGATAGGCCATTGATTTTAATCGGCACACCTCCGAGCCGTTTAATCGTATCCCCGATGTATGCGTACAATTCCGATTCCACTGCTTCTTCGATAAACGGATAATGTCCTTTGGCGCTGAACACGATATGAATCAATAATTGAGCCAATGACTGTGACATTTTATTCTGCCCTTACAGGGCGAAAAGGTTCGGTTCCTTTCATCTTTCATCACCAGGGCGTTGCCCTGGCCTATCCTATGTCGGCCTTTCAGGCCGAGGTTCTCATTTTGTGCAACACCATATATCTACCCCAAACCAAAGGGGCAATCACTGTCTATGCCCCGAAAGAAAATCACTCTTTCGCCCCGAAGGGGCAATATACACCAGCCCAGGGCAACGCCCTGGGTGTCTATCGGCCAAAATACCCCACGGCCTGAAAGGCCGTGCCACGAACGCCCCAACGGGGCGTCAGTAGACTTTCGCCCTTTCAGGGCTAAGGCCTCTAAAAAACCGCCTTCCGGGGGCTAACGCCCCCGACCAAATCACTTTCCGGCCTTTCAGGCCGACCCCTTAGCCTGCCGCCGCAGGCCGAGGTTCCTATTGTGTGCCATTACCCTTTCAGCAAGTGTTCAACGCGCTGCTTGTACGTTTCAGTCTCCTCCCTCACCTGCCGAACAAATTCATTGTCTTCGACCGTGCCGATGGTCGCGGTCATCTCCTCAAGATGGCGATACGTCGCCTGCCGAAAGGGATTGTCAAAATCTTTTTTTCGCGATTCATACACCCGCCGGCAAATCAGCTCCTGTATTGCAACCGATTGCCTCAGCGCATCGAGCCATTGCGCCCGGCTGAGCGTCTCGGTCTCGTACAGCCCGCACAGCACGGCAAAGGCGTGTTTCTGTTTTTCCAGCGGATAGGCCGCCCACAACTGGTCGTAGCGACGGTGAATCGCCTCCCACGAATCCAGCACGCCGGCGCCGATATCAGCCCGCAGCTTGTCCACATCGCCGGCCGGCACAAGCTGACCGCCCAGATTGACCCACTGGACGACGCGCGGGCCGCGCAGCGTCTGCTGCACCGCCTCAAAATCCGCTTCGGGATTGGCCTGCATATACGCCAGCACGTTGCGCACGGCGTAATAATGCAGCATCTGACCGTAGGCTTCATCGCCCTCCTTCGGCTTGCAGATGACCACCTTGCGAGATGATTTTTCCATATGTTCACCGAGCACCTCAAGGCCGTTGACTGCCTCGGCCGGGCCGTTGAGCAACGCACGCCCCTGCCGGATCAACGCATCCTCGCTTAATGCATCGACCGATTGTCCCGCTCGACGGGCGGCGGCCTTGCCCGTCCACAACGCCAGCAGCCTGCGGGCGCTGAGAATCTCTTCAACCGTATCCGGCGCCAGCGGATCGATCTCGATATGCTGGACTTTGTTCAGGCGTTTGTCGCGACCTTGAAATTTCCACGAATTGCGCGCCAGCGCATACATATTCGACCGCCACCAGAACGTCGGAATCACCTCAAGCTGATCGTTGGACACGTTGTTGTTCAGCAGGCTGAACGGCAGCGGGATATCCAGCTCCGCCGGGTAGTCGCCTTTGGCCAGCAGTACAAACGACGCAAACCGGCTGGAATGTTTAATACTCGTACACAGCCCCGGCCAAAAGCCGCGCCCGGCCTGGACCTCATTGTCGTTAGCCCGGCTGTTGTGGTTCGAGCCGATGGTCGCCCCGGCGGCCATGTTGCTCTGGCCCAGCACGACCGCCGCAATCAAAAACGAATTGTTGTGATGCTGTTCGTGCGCCGGAAAAATCAGATTGTTCAGCACCTCGCAGCAGGAAATCGTCGAGTTGTCGCCCAGAAAGGAATTAATCAGCCGCGCGCCGTACTTGAGACTCGAATGATCGGCCAGCACAAACCGCACCGCTTTGCAGCCGTAAAAAATATGGCAGCCGCAGCCGATAATGCCATTGACCAGCTCGACGCCTTCGCCGATCTGCGTGGGTTCCTGCGGCGAGGAGTTGATGGTCAAATTTTTGAGTTTGTTAGCGCCTTTGATATAGGCGTGCGAGCCGATCTTGACATCCTTGAGAATCCGCGAGTTTTTGATCACACACTGATCGCCCACCGTCCCGTAATACCCCCGTCGGGCATCAAATTTGTTCTGCGTATAAAGCTTGAACTTCTCCTGCATCGCCGTGTCATCGCGGTATTTGGCCCACAGATAGGCGTCGGCCGCGATCATGCCGTCAAACGGCATCACACGACGGCCTCCGGCCTCATTCATCAGATCCAGCCAGACGCGCACCGACTCCGGCTCGCCGTCTTTGAGGATGCCGTTGCCGAATTTGGCGTGGTTGGTCGTGTGCATCTCGTCGATATTGGCCAGAATGCACCGGTCGCCGATGATGTAGTGAGCCAGATAACTGACATTATGAATCGCTGCGTCATTGCCGATGTCGCAGGCGACAATCTGACTGTTCCAGATACCGGTCGGAAGCTGCAGGTCGTGATGTTCCAGCACCGCGCTGCACAACCGACCGATTCGAACCAGCCCGAAAAAACTGCTGTTTTTCACCTGGCCGGGGTCAAACTCGTCGGTCACCAGCAGTTCATCCCAGTTCTCAGCGGTATTGCCGTTTTTGACAAGCTGCTCCAGCTCATCGGCGCGCAGATGACGCCACGGCGGAAGCGGCTGAGGGTTCTGCTGATTGCGAAGGGTGTACTCATCCTGCCCGGAACGCAGATAATCCGAAGGCACAAAATCCCGACCGATACCGCCGGCAGATTTAATCAAGACATGTTCCATTGGCTGCTCTCGCTATACAAATTCAAAACCTGAATACTCGAAAAAAAATGATTCGGCCGCCGCTTCTATGAATCGGCAAAAAAGTGTAGCGAAAACACCCGAAAATCGCAAGAAATATCACTCGGCGGGGATAATTTGCATCGCCTTGAGCTGAATCGGATAGGTGATCTTCCGGCAAAACGCCTGATACTCATCATCCATCGCAATCGGATCCTTTCCGAAATAATGGGCAAACAAGGCACGGGAAATCTGGATATTCCAGCCGACGGTCAGGGCCATATCGCGATCGGCGGCGATCTGAAGCAGCGCCTGGTCAATCGGCCAGTCGCCGTACGCCGCCCCGTGCAGCATGGCATGATAAGCCCGCAGGCGTATGCCATACCCTTCCTCCCGCAAAAAGCGGACCAGGGCGTACACCTGGGCATAAAACGAGGCCGCCCCGTGAGGGTCGCCGTTGTAGCCGCTGAGCATTTGTCCGGGATGGAGCACCAGCAGCTCATTGAGAGAAATCAGCCGTCCCTCAAGCGATTGCAGCTTGAGCGTGCCGAGCCGCATCATATTGGACGTCGGCTCAAAGACAAATCGGCCCCGCTCATAGCGGCACGTCTCAAACAATGTGGCAATGCCCTCATCCAGCCAGCTTGGCAGACGATAGGCAAAATACTGCTGAGTAAACTGATGCCAGCCCTCATGGCCGAGCACCGAGAAGGTCTGCCGACGACCGATATCATACGCCACACACACACCGTCGGCGACATACGCCCCGGCCTGGATTTGAAGGTAAATATCCGCATTGTCGCCGGCGGTATCGCGGGTGTAGGTTTCCCACTGCTGGCGCGTACCGAACAAGTACACGACCAGCGGCTTGGAACTGGTCAACGTCCCGGGCAGTTGACTTTGGTACGCCCGAAAAGCCGACTCAAGAAAAGACGGCACCTGCCGCAACATCAGCGGCTCCAGGAGAGTCGAGTGAATCCGGTAGTGGGCGGTCTCGATCATCACGCCCTGGCCGTATGGATTGTCCCATGCTTGAACGTGCCGCACGGTCGGCTCGGTCCGTAAATACTCCGCAAGTCCTTCAGGAGTCGTCAACTTCGGCGATGACGATTCTGATGCGGGCGAAATGAAAGAGGAAACAGAAGGCGACGCACAGCCCATCCACCCCGTCAGAAAACAGAGGATCAAGGCGGTCAATAGACGCATTGCCCCCCCACAGAGCCGTCGCCTATCGCCTGGAAAAGATAGTCCGTTATTTTTCGTCACCTGCTCTCCAGATGTCGATCCATTCATTCGGTTGACCCTCCGCCTCGCTGTCGCGTTCTTCGTACTCATGTCGCGTTTGATGACCACGACATACACATCAAGAGGTCCCATAATAGCAAACAGAACCGTTTGTGTCAAGAAACTTCTTTGTTTCTGAAAATCCCGACCGAACACATCTTGTCTTAATGTGCTATTCCGGATACACAACTCCGTTTCTCATACGACAACTATAATACTCTGATACCCACAAGACTTAACATAAGTTCGCATTATTTTAGTCCTATATTATCATTGTTTTGTTCCCCCAACAGCGATAATGCCTTCGTTGCAATGATTTTCAGGGAATCCGTTGAGCCGGCACGCCTTCAAACGTGATCTGCACCGGCTTGATAAATCCGTCCCGGTCGAATTCCATTTTATCAATACAGGTCACGCGATGGTTATGGTGCGTCTCGGTCAGCGGACGGCGGTGATAGACAATGTACCACTGGTCCGTGCCGGGCACATGCAGCACCGAATGGTGGCCGGCGCCAGTGGCCACGTTCGGATCCTGCTTGAGGATTTTGTCAATGCGTTCGAACGGCCCCAGCGGCGAATCAGCAATCGCATAAGCGACACTGTAATCCGGCCCGCCCCAGCCGCCTTCGGACCACATAAAATAGTATTTCCCATCCTTTTTGAACATAAACGGTCCCTCGACATAGCCTTCCGGGGTAACCTCTTTGTAAAGCGTCCCGTCGTCGAACGGTACCAAATCGGTAAATTCGTCATTGAGCTTGACCACATTGCAGTGCCTCCAGCCGCCGTAATACATATAATGCGTCCCGTCATCGTCGCGAAAGATGTACTGGTCAATCGGCTGCGCGCCGTTGACAATGTCGTTAATCAGCGGCCGGCCCAATAGATCGCGATACGGCCCCTGCGGCCGGTCGGCCACCGCCACGCCGATGCCGCCGACCTGCCCCGGATGCACGTCATTGGCCGCAAAGAAAAAGTAGTACTTGCCGTCCTTTTCAATCACGCCCGGCGCCCACATCGCCCGCCGTGCCCATGTGACCCGCTCGCTGTCCAGGATCCGCTCGTGTTTGGTCCACGTCACCAGGTCTTCGGACGAAAAACAGTCAAAATGCAGTTGCTTGTCGTACTCATCCGAATACGTCGGGAAAATCCAGTATGTCTTGCCGTAGATAATCGCCTCCGGATCGGCATACCACCCCTCAAACAACGGGTTGCCCGACATCGCCGGCTCACGCGGCTCCGACTCCACACACCCGACAAACCCCAGCCCCGCCGCAGCCGCCAACAGCAACACGCCCATCCGGATTTTACTGAACATCATCATAGCAGTTCCTTTCGAGTTCAATCTTCAATCTCATTCCACATCGCCCCGAAGACCTCGGCGCTGAACAGATAGGTTTCGACGTCTTTGCGTTTCCAGGCGTCCCAGTCCAGCCCGGCCTTGTGCGTGCAGCAGCAGCCGAGGAACTCTTCTTTGTTCCAGCCGGTCTCGGTCGCCACCTGCGGCAGAAAGCACCCGCTGTGCAGGCCGTCGGTGATATAAATGCCATCGACGCCCAAACGCAGACTCAGCGGGTCGTCGGTCTTTTGCATCGGCGTCAGCGCCGAGATTTCAATATGCAATCGGGGCAGTTCCTCCGGCCTGATCGGGTCGTGAACAAAACGCGGGTCGCGCCGCGCCGAGGAGACGGCCATCTGCGCGACCATCTGACAGAGCGGCTTGTCGGCTTCAAACTGTCCGATGCAGCCGCGCAACTGCTGGCCGTTTTTCAGCGTCACGAAACAGCCCCGCAACTCGTTCAGCGCCGGATCGTCGCACACCTCCGCCGGCGGTGCGCTCCCCCTCACGGCCGCGGTAACCGCCCGTTTGGCAATCCGCAACAACGTCTGTTTTTGTGTCTCATTCATAAACAACTCCATAAATCCTGAAACAAAAAAAACGCGCCGAAGGTACACTTTAATTTTAGCCCAGGGCAACGCCCTGGGGTTACATCGACCGCCCACACCTGCGCTCTGAAAGAGCAACATGCCCTCCCGCTAACCTGGCTTTTACTGTGTTTTTAGTCGAACATATGTCCGAGTTTTCGGATGAGATACACCAGCCCGGCCAGCAGGATGATTAAAACGACCGTCGCGGTGTTGAAGTATTTTTCGATGAGCTGTCGGGCGCGCAGGCCGAACAGACGAAACAGCAGCCCCTCGCCGCCGAACCGCATCGTTCGAAACACCAGACTGACGCCGATGAACTTGATCGGCGAGACCTCGGCCATCCCGCCGACCCAGCTAAACAGCATATACGGCACCGGCGTCAGCGCGGAGATGGCAATCGCCCAAAAGTCGTATCGCTGATAATACTCCAGCGCCAACTGCGCCTTATCGCCCAGGGCCAGCGGCCCGACGCTGACGGCCTCAAAAAACGCCACCACCCGCTCCGGTCCGATCGCCAGCCCCAGCAGAAACGCGATCGTCCCGCCCAGCACGGAAAACACCGAACAGATCAACCCGTAATGAATCGCCTTGCGGGGCTTGCCCATACCCAGCCCGATCACCAGCACATCGGCCGGAATCGGCACACAAATCGGCTCGACAATCGCCAGCACAATCAGCGCGGGCACGCCGTACTTCGTATCCGCCCAGCCGATGACCCAGTCATACAGCCGCCGATGCCAGTGCCACCAGGCATATGTTTTAGCGGAGCTGTCGTCCGTTGGATTTGCCGAAGTCGTCTGCGATGTTGGCTGCATATCATCCTTTCGAATTGTTTTCCCATTACTGCGCACCGCAGACGTTCATTGGCAATGTATAAACGGCCGGGCCGGCGGTGATGAACAATGTCCGGCGGTCTTTGCCGCCAAAGGTCACGTTGGCCGTCCAGCGCTGGGGCACTTTGATATGTTCAATCCGCTCGCCGTCGGAATTAAAGACCATTACCCCGTCGCCGGTCAGATACACATTGCCGCAGCAATCCAGCGTCATTCCGTCGGACCCCGGCTCGCAGAACAGCCGCTTGTTCGCCAGCGATCCGTCCGGCCCAATGTCATAGGCCCAGGTCTTGCGATCCTGAATATCAGCCACATACAGCGTCCTGCCGTCGGGCGTGCCGATGATGCCGTTGGGCTTGACCAGATCGTCGATGACGCGCACCAGGTTCGTCCCGTCGGCGTTGATGCGATAGACGCCCTCGACGGATTGTTCAGGGGCAGGGTCGCGATCCCACCATGGCCGCCGATACAACGGATCGGTAAAGTAAATCCACCGTTTTTGCGGATGCACCCAGGCGTCGTTGGGGCCGTTCAGCAGACCGCCGTCATAACGCTGCGCCAGCACGATGTGTTCTTTAGTCCGGACATTGATCCGCCACAATTCGTTGTGTTCGTCCGCACAGGCGATCAGCGTCCCGTCCACGTCAAAAGCCATCCCATTGCTGCGTCCGGCCGGCTGCATAAACGTCTTGAGCCGTCCGTCGGTGGTGTAAATCATAATCTGATCGTTCGGCTGGTCGGTAAAATACACATTGCCCGCCGCGTCCGCCGTCGGCCCCTCGGTAAACCGAAATTCCGAAGACACCTCCACCAGCTCCGCCCCGGCCGCGATAATCCCCTCGGCGTCAGCAACCCGCGCACACCCGCACGTCGTCGCACACCCACCCAAAGCCACGCCACAGACCACAACCGTCACATACACCAGAACATTCAAATTTTCACCATTTGCATTTAACATCTTCATACTTTCATCTCCATATTTTGAGTTGAAGGATTGTCATTAATCGAATAAATCAGGCTCTGACCGAACCATTATCTTGAGTTGCTGATACAGATCAGGCAGTTTATTATCAATCAATCCCCAAATAATTTTCAGATTGACGGCAAAATACTCATGGATAAGAATATCACGCAGCCCGGCTATCTTTTTCCATTCAATGTGCGGCGTCTCTTTTCTTATGGAAGGCGGAATCTTCTTGGCGGCCTCTCCGATAATCTCAAGATTGCGCACTACGCCATCGATGACCAGTGCGTTTGCACGAAAAGTTTCAAAGTCCATTCCCTTCGTGTAGGTTTGAATCTTTTCGATGGCTTCGAGGATGTCTTGCAGATAAAGTTTATACTGCCTCTGCATAGCGTGCGGCCTTTTTTATGTTTGCCAGTGCGGGTTTGAGATTGTCTTCGATGACCAAGTCAACTTTGCGGCCAAACAGGTCTTCAAGGAAAAATTTCATATCCATATAATTGTCAAAATTCGGGTCGTCAAAAGAGACCAAAAGATCGATATCGCTGCTGTCGTCGGCGTGATCGTCCAGAAACGAGCCGAACAGCCCGATGCGTGTCGCTCCGTATTGATGCAGACGGTCGGCGTGGCGATTGAGCGTATCCACAATGTGTTGAGCGGTCAATTTCTCCATAGCGTCGATTATACCTTCGGTTACACCTTCAATTCCACCTTTTTATTCAATGCGTTTCGGTATTTTCGCCGGATGGGGGTGACGATTTCGGTGATGAATTCATCGACTTGTTCGGGGGCGCGTCCGATGTAGTCTTTGGGGTTCATCACGTCGGCGAAGTTGACGTTGGCAAAGGCGGCGTCGGCCTTGAGGCGGTCGATCAGATCGTTGGGCTTGCCGTATTTTTTGACCTGCTCGGCTGCGGCATGGGAGTGGACGCGAATCGCCTCGTGAAGCTGCTGCCGGTCGCCGCCGGCCCGGACGCCGGCCATCAGGATGTTCTCGGTCGCCATAAACGGCAGCTCCGCCTGCACCCGTGCGGCGATGACCTTGGGATAGACCACCAGCCCGGAAGCGACGTTGATGAGGATTTCGAGGATGCCGTCGGTGGCCAAAAACGCCTCGGCAAGGCTCACCCGCCGATTGGCCGAATCGTCCAGCGTGCGCTCCAGCCACTGTTCGGCGCAGGTCATCGCCGGACTGGACGCCAGGCTCATCACCAGCCGGGCCAGCCCCGTCGTCCGCTCGCAGCGCATCGGATTGCGCTTGTACGCCATGGCCGAGGAGCCGATTTGCGATGTTTCAAACGGCTCTTCGATCTCCTTGAGATTGGCCAGCAGACGGATGTCGTTGCACATCTTGTGGGCGCTGGCAGCGACGGAGGCCAGGACGTCGACGATATACTTGTCGATGATGCGCGGGTAGGTCTGGCCCGTAACCACGCATCGCCGCGAAAAGCCGAACGCCTTGGCCACCATCTCATCGAGCTGACGTACCTTGGTATGATCGCCCTCAAACAGCGCCAAAAACGACGCCTGCGTGCCGGTCGTGCCCTTGACCCCGCGAAACGGCAGGGTCTCGATGCGCCGCTGGAGCTCGTCCAGATCCATCGCAAAGTCATACGCCCACAGCGTCGCCCGTTTGCCGACGGTGGTCAGCTGCGCCGGCTGATAATGTGTAAAGCCCAGCGTCGGCGTCGCGCGGTATTGTTTGGCAAATTTGCCCAGCCGGTCGATCAGCGCCGCCAGCTTGCCGGCCAGCAGCCGCATCCCGTCCCGCATAATAATCAGGTCGGCGTTGTCGCCCACATAACAGCTTGTCGCCCCCAGGTGAATAATCGGCGCCGCCTTGGGCGCCGCATCGCCGAACGTATGCACGTGCGCCATCACATCATGCCGGAACTTCTTTTCATACGCCGCGGCCTTTTT
>OMKS01002726.1_pt1 | contig 14513 bp, 13 predicted proteins | sample 1674721 | NCBI WGS metagenome assembly OMKS01 (sample SAMN06264996, study PRJEB25208) | sediment metagenome | isolation source: hot spring sediment | place: USA: California | collected 2014-09-02
AGGAAGACAAGGTGCACCATCGTGCGAATTGCAGAGTCAGCAGAAAGCGTTCCCGTCCTCCGGAGCGGAGGGCGGATGCTCCCAATAAAGTATGGTGCTGGGGCATCACCTGGCTTCCCCGGACCGTCAAGGGGTTCTTTTTCTATGCCTATGTTATCATTGATATCTATGACCGATTTATCACCGGATGGGCTATCCATGAAGAAGAGTCAGAGACACACAGCACAGATCTCTTCAAGAGGGTTTCTTGCGGACAAAAGATCTCTTTCAGGTATCTTCACGGAGATAACGGAGCTCCCATGAAGGGAGTGAGTCTTTTAGCTCTGATGCAGTCTCTTGAAGTCCGACTTTCGTTCAGCCGGCCGCGGACAAGTAATGACAATCCTTTTATCGAATCCTTTTTCAGGACGTTAAAATACAGCCCGAAATATCCTCTTCGCTTTGAAAGCATTACCCAAGCCCGGGAGTGGATGGCGGACTTCGTTCATTGGTACAATACAGAGCATCGTCATTCTGCATTGGATTATGTGACTCCGTCTCAGAGAAGATCCGGAGTGGCCGAAGAGATCTATGCGAAAAGAAACCGGGTCATGGAACAGGCAAGAGACCGAAACCCGTTAATTTGGGGTAAGAGAAATGCAAGGCTTTGGGGAGCTTCTGAGACAGTGTTGTTGAACCCGAAAAAGATTGAAATCAAGTATGGAAAATGCGACAACTATGTTGACACATACCGATCGGGCCATATCGAGGCCGTGGCCCTGTTACAACGACGCGAAGGAGATGAAGATGAAAAAAGATCCCTTGATCCGGAAATCCCTGGATTATCATAAAAAAAGCCCTGCAGGAAAAACTGCTGTTCGTGTGACCAAACCCTGTTCTTCCCGGGAAGAGTTGTCTTTGGCCTATACTCCGGGAGTGGCCTACCCGTGTATGGAAATCGAAAAAGACCCCGATGCGGCGTTTACCTATACCAATAAAGGGAACCTGGTCGCCGTGATCTCCAACGGAACAGCGGTTCTGGGATTGGGAGATATCAGCCCGGAAGCCTCAAAACCTGTCATGGAAGGAAAAGGTGTTTTATTCCAACGTTTTGCGGGGATTGATGTCTTCGATGTGGAGATCAATGAGAAGGATCCGGAAAAGCTGATTCAAATCATCAAAAGCCTGGAGCCGACTTTCGGGGGGATCAATTTAGAGGATATTAAAGCTCCTGAATGTTTTCTCATAGAAAAGCGCCTGAAAAAAGAGATGAATATCCCTGTGTTCCATGATGATCAGCACGGGACAGCTGTCATTGTCGGTGCCGGGTTACTCAATGCCCTGGAGCTGGCCGGGAAAAAAGCCGATGAAATCAAAACGGTTTTTCTGGGGGCCGGAGCGGCGGGAATAGCGTGCGCCAAATTTATTGTCTCTTTGGGAGTCAGCAGAGAGAATATTCTTCTCTATGACAGTCATGGCCTTGTGGGGCCTCACCGAAAGGATCTTGACCCGGAAAAAAAAGCCTTTGCCCGAAAGGGGCCCGCCCATTACAAAGAGGCGCTGAAAGGGGCCGACCTTTTTATCGGACTGTCACGAGGTGATATGGTCACTTCTGAGATGGTGTGTTCTATGGCGGAGCGCCCCATTCTATTTGCTTTGGCGAACCCCTTCCCTGAAATCACTTATGAAGCGGCTTGTGCAGCCCGTTCTGATATTATCATGGCCACAGGACGCAGCGATTATCCTAATCAGATCAATAATGTGCTTGGGTTCCCCTATCTGTTTCGGGGGGCGTTGGATGTCCAAGCCCGCGGGATCAGCGAAGGGATGAAAATCGCCGCAGCCCGGGCATTAGCCGGATTAGCCAAAAAAGAGGTCCCCGAATCGCTTAACCGTCTTTACGGACGTTCTCTGGAATTCGGGCCTGATTACATTATTCCTGTTCCCTTTGATCCCCGCATCCTTGCTTCGGAGGCAGCAGCCGTGGCACAGGCCGCTGTGGATGAAGGGTTGGCAAGGCGGAATATTTCAATAAAAGAGTACCAGGCTTCTCTAGAGGTCTTGTCTGAAAAACTTGCTGCAGGAAACAGGTGATAGGATTGACGGGGGCAGAGGAAGCAGGTGAATTTTCATTAGGGACATGGCATTGAAGCGTGTGACGGAAGGGTTGTAAAGCAGGGCCGGATCATCTTTGTTGGAAAGGACAAGGCCTTGAAGCCCTGCCCTTTCCGGCGAAAAGTCAGAGGATTACTTTTTATCGGATTTTTCCTCGCAGGGATGTTTCTTATCCTTCCCGTGACATTTTTTGATAAGCTCATCACTGCATTTGCCTTCTTTCGGCTTTAATTCAGGATGTTCGCATTTTGTTTTACTCATTTTCGCACCCCCCATCATGACATTTATTGTTATTCTTCGCTGAGGGGCATATCGATGGAGCTTTTTCGAGTTGACTCAATGAGAGGATTGTTTGTGCTGCATCTTTTAAAAGGCTCCGGTTAACATAGTAGTGGGTATAATAACCTCTCTTGTCCCCTTTGACGATTTCTGCCTGGCGTAAAACTTTTAAATGTTGAGAAACAGCAGACTCAGAAATATTCAGTCTTTCGGCCAATGTCCTGACACAGAGATCATGCTGTAAGAGGAGCTTCAGAAGATGATATCGTGTCTTGTCCCCTAAAGCTTTCATGATCTCAATGAGTTCCGCCATAAATGATCCCTTTTTTTAATTAAGAAGCAGCTTAAACAAAACATAACAGACTTAATTAAACTTGTCAACCCTTAATTGCCGGATACTAAAAGGATGTCACTGTTTCTTTGTGATGACGGGGAAAGGCTCCGTGGACTTGCCCGCGTAAAGGGAAATATGCGGGAAGGGGATCTCAATGCCTTCTTTCTTAAAACGCTCATGGATCTCTGTCATTATCGAATTTTTGAGATTCGTATAATCATTCTTTTCGAACCATAATCCCAAAAGAAGTGAGATGCCGCTTTGTGCAAAGTCTTTGATAAGGAAATAGGGAGCAGGTTCGTCAAGGCAGAAGGGGTTTTTCAAGGCGATATCCATGAGAATCTCCTGGACACGGCCTAGATCTTCCTTATAAGCGATATTGAGAGTAAAATTCATTCGGCGTAAGGGATAGCGAGTGATATTCACCACATGGGTATTGATAATCGTAGTGTTGGGGATTCGGATGAAGAGGTTGTCAAAAGTCTTCAACTTAATGGAAATAAGGTCCATAGAATCAACAATTCCAAGCTTTCCTTCGACCTCAATAATATCACCGATAGAGAACGGTTTTTCTGAAACGATAAAAAGTCCGCTGATAATATTGGAAATACTGGTTTGGGCGGCAAATCCGATGGCGATACCGGCGATTCCCGCTGCTCCGAAGATGGCGCTCATCTTGACCCCAGCCAATTGCAGGACATAGAGCAAAATAAGGGTCATCCCTGTGTAGTAGACGCCTTTAATGGTCAGCATTCGGAATTGAGGAGAATATTTTGACCCCATCTTTTTGCCGATCAGATAGGTCAGGAGCTTTAAGGTGATCATTCCCCCGATCAGAAGAGCCAAAGCCCATATGATCTTCGGAAGGAGAGGATGGGTCAGAACAGAGTGCAGAAAATGAGCAAATTCAGAAAACATCATTTCACCTCATGACATAACGGTTACTTTTTTAAAAAAACCGGCAAAACGGGAAAAATAATCCTTTGTGGCCTTTTTGCGGGGGCGCGCCACGATTTGAGCCACAGCGACAGACGGCCGGAGAAGTTTGATCTCCTGTTTGTTGTTGGGGTTGATAAGCAGGCGCTGTCTGTCGGTGTAGAGGTATCCTCCTTCGCTTTTGTAGAGCGATTTGAAGGGCGTATAGATGATAAGTCTGGCAATACTGAAAAAGACTTTGGATTTGTTTTCAATGATGATCTCAGTGTAGGCTGCATCCGGAAGAAGTTTCCGGTCATCACTCAGAGGATCAGTGCACAGTGTATAGCCGAGATCTCCTTTTTGGCCGGTCTCCCCGATCCATGTCTTAGAAAAATCGTGAAGGATGATATCTTTTACAGGAATATTATTGACAGAAAGAACTGCCCAAAGGGGAATTGGAATAAAAAAGGAGACTGTACTCCAGGGGAGGACATGAATAGGGTGTGATGTGTTCAAGGAAAAGGGTTTGTCCGGCAATGACGGAGAGAGAGCGATCTCGACTCCTGTCGAAAGGGTTTTCTCTGAAAGGATGATATCCGATTGAAGTTCCTTTTTTCTTCCTGAGGACATGTAGAGTTGCAGTCTATTCTCATGTAAGACTGCACTGAATTTTCTCTCATAAGCAGAAAACTTGACCTGCCCTGATTCCTGTGGTATTGGATAACGGACAAGAGCGGATTCAGCTTTCATGTCTCTATGATAACGGCTGCCGTAAAAAAATCAAAGGGTAATTTAGCACAGCCCTTCTTCTCTTGAAGGAGAAAAAAAATCAGGTATAATGGAAGGACCATGTTAAAAATGAAAAATATGACATCAAAAATATTTGCCCGGAAAGCCGGTTTGCCGCCCGGAGATACAGATAAAGGGGAGACTCTCTTTCCGGATAAGTCCACATCATTGCGGATCATCCGTTATACCGCCGGTGAATTCAACATTGAAAAAAAGGCCGGCCTGGAAACGTTAAACAGAGATGACTTTCCCGGAGTCATATGGATCCGGGTCAAAGGGCTGGGCGATTTGAAGATCCTCAAAGAGATCAGCCGCCTGGCCGGGTTGCATAAACTTCATCTTGAAGATCTCCTGACACCGCATCAGCGCCCTAAACTGGAGCTTCTTCCCCGGGGGTTCTTCTTCACCGGGCTGCATTATGAGATAGATCAGAAGTCGGAGTTATGTTTGGGAAGAACGCTCTCTCTTTTTTCCAACGGACATTGGCTTATCAGTTTTGAGCGGGAAGATGACATGTTATTCGATGCCATCCAAGAGCGGATCGAAAAAGGAGCCGGAACCATCCGGGAAAAAGGGTTGAATTACCTTTTTTACGCTCTGCTGGATCTTCTTATAGATTCTTATTTTCTTATTCTCAGCTTATTATCAGAGCATTTAGAGGCTTTGGAAGAAAATGTCATGACATCACCGGGCCCGGATACATTGAATAAGATCTATCATTTCAGAAAAATTATTTTAGACCTCAAAAAGAGCTTGTGGTCTTTTCGGGAGGCCTGGGCCAAACTTCAGATTTTTTTCAGCAGAGAAGATGATTTGGAAATGACTCTTTACCGGTCTGACTTGTATGATCATGTGGTACAGAGCATGGATCTGGTGGAGGGCATGAGAGAGATGATCTCGGGATTAGTGGAGCTTCATATGTCGGTGATCGGTAACCGGATGAATGAGATTATGAAGACCTTGACCATTGCCGGAGCGATCTTTATTCCCCTGACTTTTCTGGCAGGCCTCTATGGAATGAATTTTGAGCATATGCCTGAGCTGGGATGGCGTTTCGGCTATCCGGCGGTCCTCCTGCTTATGTCGGTTTTGGCAGGGGGGCTTCTCCTCTACTTCAAAAAGAAAAGATGGTTTTAGTCACCCCTAAAAGGAGGTTGTCAAATGATGCATGATTTCATTGTGAAAAACAGAAGTTATAGGCGTTTTGATGAATCGAAGGAAATTTCCGCAGACATTTTACGTCAACTTGTGGATTTGGCGCGACTCTCAGGATCGGGAATGAATGTGCAGCCTTTGAAATATATTTTAAGCGCAGAGAAAAAAAAGAACGAAATGATTTTTCCCGCTCTGGCCTGGGCTGCTTATTTAAAAGATTGGGACGGCCCCAAAGAGGGAGAGCGTCCTTCGGCTTATATTATCATGTTAGGCGACACGACCATAAGGAAGAATTTCGGTTATGACCCCGGAATCGCCGCTCAAAGCATTCTTCTGGGGGCTGCAGAATCGGGTTTAGGCGGGTGTATGATCGCGTCTGTAAAGCGTGAATTGCTTCAGTCAAAACTCCGGATACCCGACTGGTATGAGATTCTCCTGGTCCTGGCGTTGGGATATCCTGCTGAAACGGTGGTTCTTGACGAAATAGAACATAGCGGAGATATCAAATACTGGAGGGACGAGAAGGATGTCCATCATGTCCCCAAACGAAAACTGGATGATATCATCCTGAAACTGTAAGGGGAATGTATGGAAAGACTGAAAAAGGCTCCTGATTTCTGTCTTCCTGACCAGGAGGGCAAAGAGCATTGCCTGAATGAGTACCGGGGAAGCTGGGTTGTCCTCTATTTCTATCCCCGGGATATGACGCCGGGCTGCTCCATGGAAGCGGCCCATTTCTCCTGGGCCAAAGATGATTTTGAAAAGAAAGGGGCCGTTATCCTGGGGGTGAGCCCTGATACCGTGGAAAGCCACGAGAGGTTCTGCCGTGTCAAAGACCTCTCGGTGACACTGTTAAGTGACCCGGAAAAAAAGGTGATCGATGCCTACGGAGCCTGGGGGACTAAAAAGATGTTCGGGAAAACGGTCGAAGGCGTGATCCGATCGACCTTTCTTATCAACCCCGAAGGGGAGATCGCACACGAGTGGAAAAATGTCCGCGTCAAAGGTCATGTAGAGGCGGTCAAACTGATGGTGGATGAGCTGGTGAGTTGATAGAAGAGAAAGTGTGATGTTTATTGTAAAGTGAAGGACTAAAAATATGCTTGACATACAACATTTATGTTGTATACCTTAATAAGGCGGGTTAATTGAGGGATATTGAATTAACAAAAAATGCAAAAAAAGATTTTTCAAGAATAAGAGATAAGGACAAAGATGTGGAGCTTGCAGCTGAGGTAGCGCATGCTTTAAAGAGATTTGAAAAGGAGGAAGATGAACTCCTTGGCATCGTTACGATTAAAGGCAGAAAGCACAAAATAAATGAAATCAAAATTTATTCACCACAGGGATGCAGAATATTTTATTATTATAAAAAAGGGGGCAAATATTATATTCTTGGAATCAGGAAAAAGAAAAGCAACCTATTCAATTCTCAGTACTTTGATAAACTGGATAGGATAATTGATAATTTAACAGAGGAGAATAATATATGAGCAACTTAAATGAATTTTTACTTGAGCAGAAAAAAGACAAAAAATTTAAAATGGCCTATGCTGTTGTCGAGCAGAAATATGAATTGATCCGGGGATTGATAGCATTCAGGAAAAAAATGAATATGACACAGAAAGAGTTCGCTGAACTGATGGGAGTAAAGCAACAGGCTATATCCAGATATGAAAAAGGAGTCATCGATCCAAGATTAAGCTTTATCCTAAAAATGCTGTATATAATAGGCAGGAAAATAAGAATCAGAGATGACGGTTATAAAGCGATCAGCGATAAGATCATTACTGTTGAAAATAAACCATTAAATTGTACTCCGGAAATAATGGAATATAAGTCAGAACTTTGTGAGGTCGGATGACTATGAGTGTCGCCCTGAAGTTCATGAATTATGAAATACTGAAACTCGACTTCGTAAAGCATATAGAACCTGCAGGTGATGGGTCTGTTCAAGTCCTGTACAAAGTATTCCCTCGGAATGCTCAAATGAGTGAGGTCTACGCTGTCGAAGGAATCAGAATCGAAGCGACCGATAAATGTCCCTATGACATCGAATGTGTGATCTCAGGACATTTTAAGGTTCAATCCGGATCAAAGAAAGAGGACGTTCTGAAAATGTTCAGAGTTAATGCCGCAGCGATATTGTTTCCCTATATCAGGGCTCTGATCAGCTTTGTGACCTCCCAGAATCCCACAACCCGAATCATCTTGCCTCCGATCAATATCAATGCATTGATGAAAGACAAAAAAGACGAAGAAATATTTGAAGAAAGGAATTACGAAGATTTCATCGCCGCATTATAGAGTCTTACAAGGGCATCTATTCTTTCATCTCTTCCTCCATGGAGACGAGGGAAGTCGAAAAGAATCCTTTTTTCTGGCAATTTCCATTTGAAAAATGAACGCCCCTCTAAATCATAGAAATACTTTGTCAAAACTTTTAATATTTGCTATAATCTAAACGATAGGTTGGGGTGGAAGCTCTAAGAGAGGAGAAGAATGTCTGGTCAACTCATAACAAATACTGATACATTGCTCAAAGATATTATGAATAAAATCATGCCCTGGTCGAGAAACCTTTACTTTTTAGTAGGGTATTTCTACTTTTCAGGATTCGAAGAGATCTATAAAAACCTTCAAAATAAAAACCTTCGCATACTTGTCGGGATGGATATAGAAACGACTTTAAATAATCGGGTAAGAGAAATCTGCTACCTGGAAGAGACCGGAAGGCCTCTGAAAAGTCAAGTCCGGGATGACTACTTTAAAAACCTTGTTCAAAGCATTAATGAATCAGCCTTTTTTGATAATCGTACTACCGAGGAGGCGTTTCGAACCTTCATCAATAAAATAAAAGACGGATCTCTGGAGATAAGAAAAACACGAGATCCCAATCATGCAAAACTCTATCTTTTTGAAAATGACGAACATTTCAACCAGGGGAGAGAGTATCCCGGTACTTTGATCACAGGATCCAGTAACCTGACCCATTCCGGACTCCGAGGACGTCAGGAGATCAATGTGACATTCAGAGAAAAACACATCTTCCAAGAAGGCATGGAGGTTTTCAATAAACTATGGGAACATGCTGTCACCATAGCTTCTTTGGATAATTACGATGAGTTTAATCAGAATGTTCTTGAAAAGGTCTGGATTGAAAAGACTCCTAAGCCTTTTTTGCTCTATCTCCGGGTGTTAAAAGAGTACCTCTCCTACGACAATGACCGTGACTTTAAACTTCCCGGGGAATTGTCTGACAAAATGATGGATCTGAAATATCAGATCGATGCCATTGAAAGAGGGCTGGAGATCATTGAACGCCATGACGGAGTAATCATTGCTGATGTGGTCGGACTGGGGAAAAGTATTATTGCGTCTGTGATTGCCCATAATCTGGGATTGCGGACGATTGTGATCTGTCCGCCACACTTAAAAGACCAGTGGGAGCAGTATCGGCGTGATTTCCATTTTCAGGGAGAAGTCTATACCTCCGGCAAAATCGCAAGTGCTTTAGAAGATTACAAGGATACAGCAGATGAGAAACTGATCATCATCGATGAGGCCCATAAATATAAAAATGATGATACCATAAACTACGGTTTGTTGCATAAACTTTGCATGGCGAACAAAGTCATTCTTCTCTCAGCGACTCCTCTGAACAATGAGCCGAAAGATATTTTTAACATGGTCAGTCTGTTTCAGCTTAAAGAATATTCCTCAATACGTACTGTAGAAAACTTGAATGATGAATTCAAAAGATTAAGCAGAGTATATGAAGCCATAAAGAAGAGCAGTAAGGATGAATCACAAAAAGAAGACGTCAAAAGAAGGATAAAAGAGGTGGGGGATGAGATCAGAGACCTCCTGTTCCCCATCCTATTGCGCAGGACAAGACTGGATCTGATGAACATAGAAAGATACAAAAAAGACCTGGAAGCACAGGGAATAGCTTTCCCCAAAGTCAATCCGCCGGCAACTATGACGTACACCCTGGATGAATGGGAACCCATTTACTGGAAGACCGTCGAAAAAATTAAGCCTGACTCGGATGACGAAAAAGGAACTTTCTCCGCTTCGCGATATCGTCCAATTTCATATTTGAAAAATCAAAAGAAGTACAAGGAAAAACTTGCTGCAGTCTTCGAAGATATCAAATTCATCGAATTGTCTCAAGAACAATTGGCAAAATTTATGAAACGGCTCTTGATCAGGCGTTTTGAAAGCTCTCAGAAAGCTTTCTTGATCACATTGGGGAATATTATCAGATCTTATGAGCTTATCGAAGAGTGGTATGATAAAGCGGGGAAAATTCCCTTTTTTAAAAAGGGGACGATCCCTGCCGTTGAAGCCCTTGTCTCAGATAACGAAAACATGGATAAGGACACTATTTTTGATAAGATCATGGGTTTGGAGAAAATCGGTAAAATGAAAGAGAAGGGACTCTTCTTTATCGAAGCTGTTGATTTGAGGAAAGAATTCAGGAAAGACCTGAAAAAGGATAAAGAGCTTCTTGAGAATATCAAAAAGGAGTGGGAATCCCATATGATGTGGCCCGACCCGAAAGTCCTTCACTTCAGGGAGCATATCCAAAAGCTTTTAAAAGAAGTGCCGAATCGTAAAATCGTCGTGTTCAGCGAATTCACGGATACCGTGGATTATCTTCAGGAAGAGATGGAAAAGTTTGGTTTCCGCTCTTTTTCCTATTCAGCCAATAAAGCGAGCAAAGAAAACAAACACATCATACGGTCAAACTTTGATGCAGGTTTTCCTGAAGCGGAGCAGAGAGACGAGTATGATATCCTTATTGCAACAGATGCCATTTCAGAAGGCTATAACCTGCACAGAGCCGGAGTGATCGTAAACTTTGATATTCCCTATAATCCGACACGGGTCATCCAGCGTGTAGGGCGTATCAACCGTATCAATAAAAAAGTCTTTGATGAGCTCTTTATTTATAACTACTTCCCGACCGAAACGGGAGAGCGTGAAACAGGGACAAAAAGGATCTCTACACTCAAGATAGCGCTTTTCAATTCTCTTTTGGGGGCTGATACACAGATTCTAACGTCAGAAGAAGATCTGAACTCTTATTTTGCTGAAGTCTTTATTGAAAACATGAAAAGTTCAGAAGAGCTTTCCTGGGATGTAGAATATCGTAATGTCTTAAGTGAAGTCGAAACGCATTACCCGGAACTTATGAAACAGGCCGAAGAGCTGCCTTTGAGAACCCGTGTCAGGCGCAGCCGGGAAAAGGCACAGTCCGGAGTACTTGTCTTTGCCGGAAAGGGCGATGAATATACATTTAAATACTGCGATGCACAGGGAGAAATCCGGTCGATAACAGCAAAAGAAGCGCTGGAACTATTTAAAAGTGATTTAAGTGAGGCAGGGACGCCGGTATCAGAAGCATTTTATGAGAAGTATTCAAAACTCGTCCAGCGTCTGTTTTTAGATAAGACATCAAAAGCTCGTGATAAAGTCGTTAATGAAGCTTTGAGTAAACTCGACCTTTTAAAGGAGATAACCGATGACCCCGGGAAGAAAGGGTATCTTTCCGAACTTCATCGGACCATCAAGGAGATGGGAGCCATTCCAAAGATCTTTATGAGATTTATCCGGCAGGTCCATGAACGATCCATTGAAGAAGATGTTACCGCCTTGATGGAAGAAGTCTCAGGAGATTATATCCGGGCGATGTTCAGAAAGAGAGATGAAATCGTCCAGGAAAAGGAGACTTTGATATTATCGGAGGAGCTGATATGACAGTTGGTATTGATTTTTTCAAAAATGGGTATGACCGCGAATTATTTGTAAATGATTTCCTGGATCATTTCCTTGAGGATGGCATTAAATTTTCACTTAAAAAGCATGAATTTGCCCATAAAGTCAGGGTCATCAAGGAGGCTTGGGAAATAGGGAAATCGCCTAAACTGAACCTCCATGTCTTTGAGATCCATCACGCTTCAGAAAATGATCCCAGGATCACTCTCGCTAAAGAGGCCTTTTTGCTGATGCAGGAGAATAACTTGACCCGGGCTCTCATGATATTTGTTTCAGACAACTCACCCGACTACCGCTTTTCATTATTGACAATTGATAGATTTTTGGAAAAAACACGCGTGCAATACACGTTTTCAAATCCAAAGAGATATTCCTACTTTTTAGGCCCGGAGGCCAAAGTCAAGACGCCCTTTTATTATCTCGTCAAAAAGGGACCTTTGTCGTCATTTGAAGAGTTGACAAAACGATTCTCTGTCGAAGTCGTTAATAAAGAGTTCTTTAACGAGATCGGGGGGCTTTTCAACAGGCTCGTCGGGGGAAAACGAAAAATTAATACGAAGACAGAAGATTTTGGACAAGGCGAGTTAAAATATCCATCCTCTGAGCATAGAAAACAGCAGGAGTTTGCTGTCCGTCTCATAGGGCGCATCATCTTTCTCTGGTTTCTCAAGAAAAAAGGGGGAGATGGCACCCCCCTGATTCCTGATGCTATTTTATCTAAAGACGCTGTGAAAAATTACAAAGAGCGATTTTCAAAGAACGGCTCGTATTATCACGATGTCCTGGAGCCCTTGTTTTTTGAAGTGTTGCGTTATGAACAGTCAAAGCGGAAAGAACGCGTTCGCGATGAATACTTTGAAGATATCCCGTTTTTGAACGGAGGGCTTTTCGAACCGCATGACGATGATTGTTACGATGTGGATGAACACGGACGATCAAAGATCATCGGAAATTTTAATATTCCCGATTCATGGTTCTCTGACTTTTTTGAAATCCTGGAAACCTATAATTTCACCATTGATGAGAATACCGAGATGGATATAGAGCTCTCTGTGGATCCTGAAATGCTGGGACGGATCTTTGAAAACCTTCTGGCAGAGATCAATCCCGAAACTCAGGAATCGGCACGGAAAACCACAGGAAGTTATTATACACCCAGGCCTATTGTCAATTTCATGGTCGATGAGAGCCTGAGAGCCTATTTGAAGGAGAATGTATCCATTGACCACGATCTGATCAATTTTCTCTTCGATGTCGCCCTCTCTGAAGAAGACGTCAAAAAAATCTATAACAACAAAGAAGACAGGGAAAAAATAATCATTGCACTGGATAAGATAAAAATTTTAGACCCGGCCTGCGGATCCGGAGCCTTCCCCATGGGGGTCATGCAGAAAATCGTCGGGATCCTCCAAACCATAGACCCTGATAACAAAATCTGGAAAGAATACAAGTTCAAAGAAAACAGTGACTTTATTAAAGAAAATATAGATTATTTGCGAAAGATCGGGATCATCAGAGATAATATTTATGGAGTCGATATCCAGCCCATGGCGGTGGAAATTTCGAAACTCAGATTTTTCCTCTCTCTTATTGTCGATGAGGATCTTGCTTCTGATAAAATGAACAAAGGATTGAAACCCTTGCCGAACCTGGATTTTAAATTCGCCTGTGCTAATACTCTCATTGATATTCAGAATGATGAGACACAATTGATCGGAGAAGAAAAAGAAGAGTACGAGAAAAACCTTAATGATTTAAAAAGCTCTATGAAAAAATACTTTACTGTCTCGGATAATGATGAGAAAAAAAGAATCCAAAAGGATATTGAATCCATAGTGGATGCAATTATTGAAACAAAAAGAGAACATTTCGAAGATCTTATGAGGGCCATGAGGGATAAAAAGGCTCTCAGTAAAAGTGTAAGTAAAAAAGATAGTGAGAGATTGCCGTTTTTAAGGTCTCAAAAAGAGATGTGGGAGAGCTACAAAAATATCTTCAAAGATGAAGCAGTGTTATTTTTTAATACGGCCCTGTTATTTCCTGATGTTGAAAGTGGTTTTGATATCGTTATCGGGAATCCGCCTTATATACAGCTTCAGAAGTTTAAAGATAATCCACTACAAAGAATCTACCAAGATCAAGGTTATGAAGTCTACAATTCGATGGGGGACATATACGCGTTGTTTTATGAAAAAGGATTGAACCTTTTGCAAGAAAATGGACTGCTTACATTCATTACCTCAAACAAATGGATGAGAGCCGGATATGGAGAAAAGCTCAGACAGTTTTTCGCGAGATTCAATCCGCTCATTCTCATCGATTTAGGGCCCGGAGTCTTTGAATCTACAGTGGATACAAATGCCCTTGTTATACAGAAAAGCGAGAATAGAAATAATCTCAAAGCTGTAACGATAACAAAAGAGGATAAAAACATTCCGGATATTTCTGATTTCCTGAGCAATAACGGCGTTCAGCTAGGAGAAGTCAGCACCGATCCCTGGTTCATCGGTAATAGAGCTGAACTGCGATTAAAAGAAAAAATAGAACGGATTGGGAAGCCCCTTAAAGATTGGGATGTAGATATTTATTATGGGATAAAAACAGGACTAAATGAGGCTTTCATCATTGATACACCGACGAAAGAGAGATTGTGTGAAGAAGATCCTAAATCGGAAGAGATCCTCAAGCCTATCTTGAGAGGGCGGGATATTAAAAGATACTCATACAATTGGGCAGGGGTGTGGTTGATTCAGTCAGGTTACGATATCGATGTGCCTAACAAATACCCAGCTATTTATAGGCACCTCCTGAGGTTTGAACAAAAGGCGCGTAAAAGACAAGATCAAGGAGCGAATTGGTGGAATCTTAGGGCTTGTGCCTATTATCCTGAATTTGAGAAGGAGAAGATTTTTTTTAAAGCAGTTGGGAGAAATTTGACCTTTGCAAAAGTTGAACCAGGAATAATGCTCACTGCGCCTGCATCATTTCTTACAGGAAATCATCTTGAATATATTTTAGGAGTATTGTGTAGCAAATATACCAATTACTATGTAGAGCAAACAGCAGATAAAACTGGTGCAGGGGATATAATGCTGTCTCTTATACACATCTGACGCTGCCGACGAAGAGGATAGTGTAGATCTCGGTGGTCGCCGTATCA
>OMKS01002728.1_pt1 | contig 14512 bp, 12 predicted proteins | sample 1674721 | NCBI WGS metagenome assembly OMKS01 (sample SAMN06264996, study PRJEB25208) | sediment metagenome | isolation source: hot spring sediment | place: USA: California | collected 2014-09-02
ACCTTACTGGTGCGCGCGGCAAGGGAGCTTACGTTAATGCCTGTGGAATTCAAGTTCCCGCTGAATAGAAGATTTCGGAGCAGTGCATGAAGGTTTTTTCCAGGTATTTGTTGAAGGAGTTCCTCGGGTTTCTCGCGATGTTCACCGGGGCGTTCACGGTGATCTTCCTGATGGTCGATTTCGTCCAGAAGGTGGATAATTTTATTGAATCGGGTGCCCCGGCATGGTCGATGGCGGCCTATTTCGGATACAAGATTCCGTTCATCGTGGTGCAAATGGTGCCGGTGGCAACGTTGCTTGCGGCGATTGTCATGTTCAGCATCATGGCGAGGCATAACGAAATAACCGCCATGAGGTCCTGCGGGATGAGTGCGCTTCAGATAGCCCGGCCGGTTGTTTACGGGTCGGTGACAGTGGCCGTTTTCGTGTTCGCGCTGTTCGAAATGGCGGTTCCTTACTTCAGCACGAAAAGCAACGGAATCTGGGACCTTTACGTCATGAGGCGGGGAGAGGTTCAATCATACGGGGAATACAACGTCTGGTACAAGGGGGACGACACCATTTACCGCATCGGATGGATCGATTCGGCGAGCGGAGAGATGAACGACTGCTCGTTTTATTTTTTCGATGATGATTTCAGCCTGCGGAGGTGTGTGGATGCTTCAAGGGTGTACTGGAGCGGGGAGAAGTGGATCGTTGAATCCGCACTGTCGCTGGCGGATGCCGAAGGCGGCGGTTACAGCCTCGAACGTATGGAATACGGGTACCTGGATATCCCGGAGAAGCCGGATGATTTTAAAAACGAGCCCCGGAAGCCCGAGGAGATGAACTACCGGGAACTGAAGAAATACGCGGGTAAGATCCGAGCCGAAGGCTATAATCCCACACCTTACCTGGTGGATATGCACATCAAGCCGGCATTCCCCTTTATTGTCGTCGTCCTCGCCGCGATGGGTCTTCCGATCGTGTTGAAGATCGGAAAACAGAGGACCGCGCTCGCGGTGTGCGCAGGAATAGGGTTGTGCTTCCTTTACCTGGTGGTTCTCGGGCTTTGCAGGTCCATGGGGATTTCAGGGATGCTTCCGCCGGTTGTGGCGGCATGGACTGCAAACGGAGTCTTCCTGCTGGGCTCCGTCTATGCACTGATGCGCGCGGAGTAGAAAAGCATGCGGTCTGGAAATGCGGAGAGAGCCGGGATGCCTTTTTCGACAAGCCGTTATTCCTTGATCATTGCGGCCATCATATTATCGGGCTGTGCTGTCAGGCTGGTGGCGTGCCTTAACGCCTGCATCGTTAATCCCGACGGTGTGGTTTACATCCACCAGGCCGGAGCTCTTTACCATGGCCGGTTAGACGCCTTATGGGCGCCCGGAATGTCTTATCTCTCAATCCAGCCGTTTTTCACGGCGGGTGCGTATTTTTTCATCGGAGACTGGCTGGTTTCAGCTACGGGGGTTTCGTGGTTTTTCGGCAGCGCCGTTCTCTTGCCGGTGTTTCTCCTTTTAAGGCGTTTTTTCGACAGGCCGGTCACTGCGCTCGGGCTTCTGCTTTTCGCAGTCATGCCGGTTTTCGTGGATATAAGCTGCATGGTCATCAAAGAGCCGGTGGCTGTTTTTTTCGCGGCCTTCGGGCTTCATTTTTTTCTGGGTCATATGGAGCAGGGGAGGCTGAAACTCCTTTTGTGGAGCGCTGTCTGCTTTTTGCTTGCATCTTGGGCCAGGATCGAATCCCTGATGTTTTTATTTGTTTCGATGGCGTTTCTTTTCGCTGCGCCGAGGAAGAAGTGGACCGGGTTTGCTGTTTTTTTGATCCCGGCGGTGGGGATCCTGGCGGCGGTCGCAGCCTTACACCCCCTGACCGGGATCGAGGCCGGGGAATTTTTGAGGTCCAGGAAAACGCTCTCTTTTTTCGGTGAAATGCTGATGCGGTACGACTCTCTGCGTTTTTCGCTCAAGGAGCTTGCGCTTTCGGAGGGAAGATCCACCCTCGGCCTTTATCTGGCCGAAACCCCGAACCTGTTGTGGTTCACCTCGCTGGGGGCGACGACCAAGTGCCTTGTGAAGGCCTTGTTTTACGCGCCGGCCCTGCTTTTCGTCGTGGGTCTGCCCAGGGCCTGCAGGCTTGCCGGAGCTGACAGGAGGGTGTTTTATCTTGCTGCGGCCGCGGTTGGAAGCCTGGTTGTGCTTTACTTCCACGAACTCACCCACTGGTATATTTTTCCACGCTACATGACCCTGCCGATTCTGTCGGCGATGTTCGTGCTGTGCTGTGGTGTCGGTTCGGTTGTTGATTTCTTTCACCGGCGTCTGAAGTTGCGCGAACCTATTATTGTCGGGCTGCTTGCCGTGTGTTTCGTCTTTATGACCCTTCCGAAGAACCTCAGGGAACGGGAATGCGACAAGGTTGTTTTCAGGGAAATCGGGGAGGCGGCGGCCGCTGAAAGCGGTGGTGGACCGGTGATGGTTTCCGCCTCGGCCCCGGCGCAGCGGTGGGTTTCGTTTTATGCGAACATCGAAAATCCGGCCCGGTTCGACGGCCGGATACTGGATAACCACTGGGAAAAGTTTCCGAAGAAAAAGGATCTCTTCATCTCTGAATTGCGCAAACGCGGTATAAACTATATATTGTGGAATGAACGGAGCTGGGGGGAACATCGTTTCCCGATCCGGGAAATTTTTGATTTTCCGGGGGTGAGAATTGTCGGTGAGTGGAGCCATCCGGACACCGGCGGAATGATCCTGTTGAAGCTGACGGATTGATTGTATCCGCGATCTCCTTATCCTGTGGGAGCGGATTGTATCCGCGAAATCCTTATTGCCTGAAGTTGCGGACAACAATCGCGCTTAAAAAGTGCTCCCACACTGCCGATCTGGATTTTGATTTTAATGTTCTGCAGGAGCGACGTCCCTGTCGCGATATCCTCCTGCCCGGTTAAATACCCCGTAGGGGTCAGCGCAGCGAATTTAACTGGGTTTTTCGGCGTCGGTATCGGCTGTTTTCCATGCAGTGCCTTCCGTTTCCGGCCGCACCGGGGAGCTTCGCTGCGGGAACTTATGTTTTGGAGAAATCATGATTGTACAAATATACGAGATTCAGGATGCTTATCAGGCGGAAAAATGTGTCGAGGCCGGGGTTGATCATATCGGCTCCGTGCTTCCGGTGGAGGGACCGCGGCGTTTGGAGTCGATACGGGATGTTTCCAGGCTGCTCGAGGGAACAGAGTTGAAACACAGCGTTATTCCGCTTTTTTCTATACTCGATGAGGTTTGCCGGGCGCTTGACTTTTACAGGCCGGCTTTCGTTCATTTCTGCGATGAATTGGCCGGAGAAGACGGAAAAATGTTTGACGCCGGGCGGTTTCTGGAATTTCAAGCGGCCGTTCGGGACAAATTTCCGGAAATCGGTATAATGCGCACCATACCAGTGCCCGAGCCTGACGGCCCGAAACTCGATTCGGCTGAAACAGCAAGAAAATTCCAGGATCTGAGTGATGTGATCCTTGTGGACACATGGATCCAGAAACCATCTGTAGCGGGTTTTATCGGTATCACGGGGAAAACAGCCGATAGAACTATTTCCCGCGGGGTGGTGGAGGCCGTCGACATTCCGGTGATACAGGCGGGTGGTTTGGGCGCCGACAACGTCTACGAAACGGCGGTGGAAGTGGCTCCGGCCGGCGTGGACAGCTGCACCGGAACGAACATCACCGGAGAGGATGGCAGCCCGGTGCGTTTCCAAAAAGATTTCCAAAAGGTGAAAGCATTCGTTCTTGAAGTCCGGCGGGCCGGTGTCGAGCTGCAGGACCGGCTGCAGAAAGAAAAGGAGCGGCTTTCGTCAGTCCGGTCGGAGCTGGAGGAGCTGGAAAACGCTCTTCCGGCCCACTCGGTGAAGCCGTCGCATATGTTGCGCATCGAGGAGCTCGAGGAGGAGGTCGTGGTGCTCGAATCGCTGGTTACGGTGCTCGGCCGCGCGGCGGCGCGGTCGTTGTAGCGGCGGTTCGGGACGTCACAGCCTTTGTTCGCCCGGGGTCTTAAACGTTTGTAGGAGCGAAGTCCCCGTCGCGGTATCCGCTTGCCCGGTTAAATACCCCGCAGGGGTCAGCGAAGCGAATTTAACTGGGCTGCCCGGTTAAATACCCCGCAGGGGTCAGCGAAGCGAATTTAACTGGTGTCCATCCGGAAATGCCGGATGGCACTAGTGAAGTTTCCAGATCGGAAATGAGGGATTTTGCCCAAGATCAAGGAAAACAAGGGCTTGCGCGGAGACGTACTGGAGTACGTCGCACAAGAAAGCCCGCAGTTTGACGTAAAGATTGGGCAAAAGGACCATTTCCGGATGGAAACTAACTGGGTTTTTCGACGTCGGCGTCGGAATCGGCTGTTTGTGAAGGTAGTAATTGTAAGCCGGGATTTCATACTCGGCAAAATGTTTTGATAACGAGTTAAAAGGGAAGGGAGTAAATGGAATGAATGCAGGGAAAGAAAATAATGCAGCCCTGGAGGGGCTGAAGCTGTTCAGGCGAGGAAAGGTGAGGGACGTATACGACCTGGGAGACAGGCTTTTGATGGTTACCAGCGATCGCATGTCGGCCTTTGATGTCGTGATGGACGACCCTATCCCGGATAAAGGTAAAATTTTGACCCGGATATCCTTGTTTTGGTTCGAGCGGTTGAAAGGAATCGTTGAAAACCACGTTATTACAGGTGATTCTGAAAAATACCCGGAGCCGTGCCGAAAATATGCCGCAGAGCTGCAGGGCCGGAGCATGCTGGTAAGGAAAACCGAGCCGCTCCAGGTTGAATGCATAGTTCGGGGTTACCTGTCTGGTTCAGGGTGGAAGGAGTATCTATCACGGGGCAGCGTATGCGGGATCGACCTGCCTCCTGGAATGAAGGAATCGGAGAAGCTGCCGGAGCCGATATTCACACCTTCGACCAAGGCCGAGGCTGGTCTTCATGATGAAAATATCTCGTTCGATAAGGCAGCCGATATCGTCGGAAGAAGCACCGCTGAAACGATCAGGGATTTGAGCATCGAAATCTATTTGCATGGAAGGGATTTTGCCGCTGAAAAAGGGATCATCGTAGCTGACACCAAGTTTGAATTCGGTTTCGTAGAAGGCAAGCTGATATTGATTGACGAGGTTCTTACCCCGGATTCATCCAGGTTCTGGCCTGTGGATTCCTATTCACCCGGAGGATCGCAGAAAAGTTTCGACAAACAGGCCCTTCGCGATTATCTGACAGGAATCGGCTGGAACAAACAGCCCCCCCCACCTCGCCTGCCTGGAAATGTGATAAATGAGACTCGGGAAAAATATCTCGAAGCCCTGGTTCGCCTAACAGGGCAAGGGCTTGGGTCCTGAAAGGAATTCCTGCTTCTCAGCCCCGCGGCCTTTGTGAACCGAAAACAGGCTGCGGGGCGAAGTTTTCCTCGTAAAACCCCCAAAACACGGTATCGGCCGCCTTGACAACATTGGTTCCATGCTTAACATTTGACCTGAATAGCTAATACATTAAAGACGGAAATTTAAATTTTTTAAAGGAGCGGGGTATAGTGCAGAAATCCAGTGCCGATATTGATCTTGCTGCGGGTGTGCAACCTGCGGCTGAATCTGACGATAAGGTTTCCGGGGCGATGGAAGGTGAATCGCCGGAAAAGGACACGGCGCAAGAGCAGGAGCCCCGGCTGGAGGAAATGACACGGGAGCAGTTGATGGAAAAACTCGAAGCGTCCAGGGAAGAAGCGGGGCGCAACTATGAAACTTGTCTTCGGGTGGCTGCGGAACTGGACAATATCAAGAAACGCCATCTGCGCGACCGTGAAGAAACGAGAAAGTTTTCGAACGAGGTCTTAATCAAGAACTTGCTTACCGTGATCGATAGCCTGGAACAGGCCCTTGTGCACTCCGATGGCGAGAGTGATAACATTGCGTGCGTCACGGAGGGCGTACAATTGACGCTGAAAGGATTGATGGACGTCCTGGCGAAGGAAGGTCTGGTCCAAGTTAAGGCTTTAGGGGAACAATTCGACCCTAATTTTCACGAGGCGGTGTCAGAGATCGAAGATCCGTCGGCTGCACCGGGCACAATCGTTCACGAACTGCAGCGTGGCTATTTGTTGAACGGCCGCTTGATCCGCCCTGCAAAGGTTGTGGTCAGCAGGAAACCGTCTTAAACACAACGGGACCTTAAGGGTCTCCGACAATAAAAGTTGTGCGGGTTGCGCATATGCAGCCCGCTGTTCAAGGAGGCGATAATATGGGGAAAATAATTGGAATAGACCTGGGGACTACCAATTCGTGTGTCGCTGTTATGGAAGGTGGAGACCCGGTGGTGATCGCCAATTCTGAAGGAAGCAGAACAACTCCGTCGATCGTTGCTTTCACCGACAGCGGAGAACGGCTGGTGGGGCAGACAGCGAAGCGGCAGGCCGTCACCAACCCTGAAAACACCGTTTTCGGCGTAAAGAGGTTGATTGGAAGAAAGTTTTCATCCGGTGAGGTGCAGAAAGACAAAGAGATCATGCCTTACAAGATCGGGGAGGCCTCCAACGGGGATGCATCTGTTGTCATCCGGGGCAAAGAATACAGCCCTGCGGAGATTTCTTCGATGATTCTTCAAAAAATGAAGCAGACGGCCGAGGATTATCTGGGCGAAAAAATCACTGAAGCTGTGATAACGGTGCCGGCTTACTTCAACGACAGTCAGAGGCAGGCGACTAAGGATGCAGGTCGAATTGCCGGACTGAAAGTCGAAAGAATCATCAACGAACCCACGGCGGCGTCTCTGGCTTACGGACTGGACCGCAAAGGTGACAAGAAGATTGCTGTCTTCGATCTGGGTGGAGGCACGTTCGACATTTCCATCCTGGAGATCGGCGAAGGAGTGTTCGAAGTCAAGGCCAGCCACGGCGACACTCACCTGGGCGGTGAAGACTTCGACAACAGAATCATGAATTATCTCGCAGATGAATTTAAAAAGGACCAGGCTATAGATCTGCGAAATGATAAAATGGCTCTCCAGCGTTTGAAAGAGGCTGCCGAGAAGGCCAAAATAGAGCTGTCAGGCTCGATGGAAACCGATATAAATCTGCCTTTCATCACGGCAGATGCAAGTGGCCCGAAGCATATGAACATCAAGTTGACACGAGCTAAGATGGAATCCCTGGTGGACGACCTCATAGAACGCGTCGAGGTTCCCTCCCGGATGGCCCTGAAGGATTCGGGTTTGAGTAAGTCGGACATCGATGAGGTTATTCTTGTAGGCGGAATGACCCGGATGCCGAAAGTGCAGGCCAAGGTGAAGGACATTTTCGGCCGTGAACCGAGCAAAGGCGTGAATCCGGATGAAGTGGTTGCGGTCGGCGCTGCGATTCAGGGTGGTGTTCTAAAAGGGGATGTGAAGGATGTATTGCTTCTCGATGTGACGCCGCTTTCGCTTGGAATCGAGACCCTCGGCGGTGTGTTTACGAAATTGATAGAGAAAAATACGACGATTCCCACCAAAAAAAGCCAGGTTTTTTCAACTGCAGCGGATAATCAGCCGGCCGTTGAAATTCATGTGCTCCAGGGCGAGAGGGAGATGGCCGCCAACAACAAGACTCTCGGCAGGTTCCAGCTCGTTGGGATCCCTGCCGCGCCAAGGGGTATGCCGCAGATCGAGGTCACCTTCGATATCGATGCAAACGGCATCGTGAATGTTTCCGCAAAGGATATGGGAACCGGTAAGGAGCAGTCCATTAAGATAACCGCATCCAGCGGACTGAGCGAGGAGGAGATTCAATCCCTGGTGAAGGATGCAGAAATGCATGCCGAGGAGGACAAGCGGAAGAGGGAATTGATCGATGCCCGCAATACGGCGGATTCGATGATTTATACTACCGAGAAATCGATCAAGGAAGCCGGGGATAAACTTGACGCACCAACAAAGGAAAATATCGAGCAGGCGATCGAGAAATTGCGCAAGGCGATGGAAGGCGATGATGCCGGTGAGATAAAACGGTTGACAGACGAACTCACCCAGGCTTCTCATAAACTTGCCGAGGCGATGTATGCAAGTGCAAGTCAGCAGCAGCAGGCCGGTGCATCCGCGGAGGAGGCCACATCCGGAGCCCAAGGATCTTCGGATGACGATGTGGTTGATGCCGACTTTGAGGAAGTTAAGAAATAATGAAGATTCGTTTTTCCATAAAGGCCTTTCCGTGGTTAATTCTATGGGGAGGCCTTTTTTTTACCGGTTGCGGGGGGCTGCCGCCCGGTGAAGCTCCCTCTGCGGCGAGCGTGGAGGCCGAAGCCCATTACCGGGCCGGGATCGAATATTTGGAGAAAGAGCTCTATGACAGGGCTCTTGAAACTTTTTCGCGTTCCTTGGAAACGGATCCGGAAGGGAGAAACGCACCGGCGGCGATGCATCGCATCGCCCAGATCAATCATTTAAAGGGTGAAGATATAGCTTCGCTTGATCGACTGGAGAAACTGGAAGAAAAATTCCCGGACTACGATGGATCCGACGAAGCGCGCCTGTTGAAAGTGGATGTGCTGACCTCGCTTGAAGAATGGGCCCGGGCACTGGCCGAAGGGGTTTCATGGGCTGAAACCAATAGGGAGCACATTCTTTATCCGAAAATGTGCGCTCTGCTCGGCGAACTGAGCCTTCGAACGGATCATCGAACCGATGCCGCTCGGTGGTGGCTCGAAAGCTATAAAAAAGGGTATGAAGATGCGGCGATGCGCATGCGCACAAAAAATCAGCTGGATGATATTATAGAAACCCTCGATGTTGACGGCCTCGCTCTGATTGAGGGTTTTGCGGCCGACACAGAGTTCGAGCAAAAGATTTATCACCGATTGGCAGAAGGTTACCTCTCGAAAGGAAACATTGAAAAAGCGGAAGAGGCTGCAGTAGCCCTGATTCAAAGCAGCACCGATGATGAGTGGATCGAGCGTGCGGAAAAGATTTTTGAAGCTGTCCGAAGGGAATTGTCTGTAAAAAGCAACGTGATCGGCTGTCTATTGCCCCAGAGCGGTCCTTTTGCTCTTTACGGGCGGGAACTGCTCAGGGGTGTCCATCTGGGGCTTGCGATAGAGCTTGAGCAGTCCGGCTCACGTATTGAAGTGGCGATCGAGGATTCCGCCGGTGATGCTGAAAAGGCCGAAGCCGGTTTCATAAAGCTGGCGGAGGAAGAAAAGGCGGTAGGGGTGATAGGTCCACTTTCCAGCAGTGTAGCCGACAAAATCGGCGAAAGTGCCCAGAGCCTGGGTGTCCCGCTTATAGCTGTAACCCAGAAGGAAGGGATAACCGTGATCGGCGATCAGGTTTTCCGAAACTTCATATCTCCATCGCGGGAAGTCAAGCGATTGCTCGATGTTACTATGGAAGCACTTGATATCAGAAGGTTTGCAGCTCTTTACCCGGAAAGTTCCTATGGCCGTACGATGATCGAACTTTTCCGGGAAGCTGTGCTTGACAGGGGGGGGGAGGTAACCGCAGCGGTCGGTTACGAGCCTGGAACCACTGATTTCAGCGGGCCCATAAAAGAGCTTACCGGCCTCGATTCTCCTCGCCGGGCTGGGGCGGAAAGGGCACGACTGGCGCAATGGCCGGCGGAACGTGTAGAGATGGAGGCATATCCAGAAGGGCCTCAGCCTTCTGTGGATTTCGATGCGGTTTTTATGCCGGACTCCTACGAGGCTGTTGCGATGCTGGCGCCTCAGATCCTCTATTACGACATCACGGGGCTATGGCTGTTGGGAACGAGCGCCTGGCAGTCACCGCTTCTTCTGGAACAGGCGTCGGAATATATCCAGGGTGCTGTGTTTCCGACCGGGTTTTTCCATGAATCGAAACGGCCGGGGGTTGAGCTTTTCGTAGAAAAGTATCGTTCCTGGTTTGGATCCGACCCCGGGATTCTGGCCGCGACCGGTTATGACACGATAAGATTTTTATGCCGGCTCCTGAAGGAGCAGGAAATAAGAACCAGAATAGATCTCAGGCTTGGGATGCAATACTGCAAGCCGTTTCCTGGAGTTACCGGGGAAGTTTCTTTTGATGAAACCGGAGAAGTCGAAAAGGATCCATTTCTTCTAACCGTCCACGGATCTGAATTCATCGAGTTTTAATCTTTTTCATCCGGCTTGGCCTTTCTGGCGAAACGCGAAACCAGTATTCCAACCTCGTAGAGAGTGAGCAGCGGGACCGCCATCATGCACTGGGTTATCACATCGGGCGGAGTCAGGATGGCACTTGCTACGAAGGTCAGGAGCAGGGCGTATTTACGGTTTTTCTTCAAGAAGGCTGTCGTAACCAACCCCAGCTTTGTGAGGAAAAAAATCACGACCGGCAGCTCGAATACAAGACCGAAGGCCAGCAGCAGTTTAATCGAGAACGAAAAGTATTGTTTGACCGACGGAAGAGCTTTTACGAAGTCGCTTGAAAATCCCAGGAAAAATTTGAAGCCAAAGGGGAAAACAATAAAATAGGCGAAGAGGGAACCCCCGACGAACAGAAAGGTGGATATCGTAACGAAAGGGATCACGAGTTTTTTTTCATTCCTGTAGAGACCTGGCGCTACAAACATCCACATTTGGTAGAAAACGACCGGGGACGCCAGCAGGAGTCCACTCACAAAAGAAACTTTGAGGTATGTAAAGAACATTTCCGGAAGGCTCGTGAAAATCAAATGGTCGCCTTCGGGCATCACATTCGTAAGCGGGGATGCGAGGATCAAGAAGAGACTTTCAGCGAAGATGTAGCATATCCCGAATCCTATGCCCACGGCAATGGCAGAGGCCACGAGCCTGCTTCTGAGTTCTTCCAGGTGCCCGAGAAACGGCAATTTCTTTTCTTCATCCATCGGCGGGTTTCTCCGCGGCTTCCTGGTCCGGATTCGATCCGGGAGCGGGCTCCTGCGACGTCGTTTCACCTTCCGGGTCCGCAGGCGTAACCTGGGGTGGCTCCACGGGCGGCGCGGGGTTTTTCTCATTCGTTTCAACACCGGAGCTGTAGTAGTCGGTTCCACTGACAGCGTCGGTCAGTTCTTCTTTCATCTCTTTGACGTCGTTGTCTATGTTTATGCTTTCCTTGATATCCTGCGCGGCTCGTTTGAATTCAGCCATTCCTTTGCCAAGGGCCCTGGCCATATCCGGAAGCTTCTTAGGCCCGATGACGATCAGAGCCACAGCCAGTATAATCAAGAGTTCGGGCATGCCTATGCCAAACATGATTTCCTCCTGCGGGTTGCAGCGTCCACCTTGAAAAGGGTGGATCACCGATGCAAACACCAAGAATTTGTGCTCAGCCGTTCCCCAGGGTAATCGCCACCGCGTGTTCGTCACAATCAGGAAATTTGGGGCAGTTCAGGCAGTCGGCCCATACCTTGTGTGGGAGGCTGGATTTTTCGACGTCATCAAACCCCATTTTATGGAAAAATTCCGGTACGTATGTGAGCGCGAACACCCGTCCGATACCGAGATGTTCCGCCTCGTGAAGGCAGGCTTCCACAAGCCGGCGCCCAGCGCTCCTTTTTTGCCGGGACTCCTCAACCGCAAGAGATTTGATTTCTGCGAGATTTTCCCAGCAGATTCGAAGGCCGCAGACACCGTGAACTTCTCCCTCCGGCCCTTTATCCTCGGCGACGAAATAGTCGCGCAGATGCGTGTAGAGTTCATTGAGCGATCTGGGAAGCAGGAGATTCTTTTCGCCGAAATAGGCCAGTATTTTGTGGACATGCTTGATGTCTTCTATGACCGCTTTCCTGATTATCATGAATATGTTCCCCTAAGCCGTACGCCTTTCCATCAAAACCTGCAACATTTCCGCACCTCGCGGATTATTGCCCGACCGTCGTCAAGAATGAGTTTATATTCTCCTTTTCAGCCAGGGAACGTCTGGCTGCTTCCGCATCGGCCCTGGCTTCAAAGGGGCCGCACCGAACTCGGTGAAACGCGGAGCCTTTAACAAACGTTTTGTAAGTATAGGCTGGATACCCCATGGTTTTCAATTTTTTCGTCAATTCAGCAGCTTTTGTTGCGTTGCCAAGGCTGGCCACCTGTACGACCCAACCGGTCGTTTCCGCTTCTGGAACTCCGGCAGCCTCGCTGTCTCGTGATTCGGCAGGCTGTGGGACCGCGGCAGCCCGCGGGATTTTGCCCCCTGCAGCCCCTTTTTCCGGGCCGGGGGTCGATTGGGGAAGATGATCATAAAATTCCAGCTTCGTTTGATGATTCATCGCAGCGGTCCGATCGGCACCGCGGTCCCTGTCACTTCCCAGGATTGCGACCAGTCGGCTCAATTGATCGGTCATCTGTCCGAGAGATCTCACTCCTTCGGGGACGAACCCCCGTCCGACCATCACACCCAGCACGAAAATCCATCCCAGGATGAAAACCAGGCCCAGGGATGCGAAAAAAAGACTTGCCGGGGAAAACTCCATCCGCAGTTTCTTCTTTTTACCGGTGGGGGAAGGTTGTTCATTCATTGGTCGAACCTTTACATTCTCTCCGGAGCCTTGACGCCCAGCAATGAAAGACCATTGGCAATCACCGCTCTTATCGCCTGGACGAGAAGCAGTCTGGCTCCGCTGACAGCCGGATCGGCCGTGACGATCCGGCATTCGGGATGTTTATTTCCCATATTGAAATACCGGTGAAAAGCGCCGGCCAGATCCCCGAGATAATAGGTGAGACGATGAGCCTCAAAATTTGCCGCTATATCTTCAAGCAGCGCCGGAAACTCCGCCATCTTTCGTATCAGCGCTAATTCCTCCTCCAGATGCAGGTTTTCGACCGGGGCCTCCTCTGGGTGAAGCAACGGGATCCCCTCCTCCTCCGCCTTGCGAAAAATGCTGCATGCCCTTGCGTGGGCGTATTGCACGTAGTAAACAGGATTTTCGCTGTCTTTTTTTGTCACCAGGTCTGCGTCAAAGTCAAGAGGCGAATCATGGCTTTTCGTTAAAAATACGAAGCGGACCGCATCCACACCAACTTCGTCGCATAATTCCCTCAATGTCACAAATTGTCCTGCTCGTTTGGACATTTTGACTTCCCGGCCGCCTTTCCAGAGCTTTACAAGCTGGATGAGAATCACCGAAAGCCATTCGGGGGCTACGCCGCACGCGCTCAGCGCTGCTTTCATCCTGGGGACATAACCGTGATGGTCGGCTCCCCAGATGTTGACGGCGGTTGTATAGCCTCTGGCATGTTTATCCAGGTGATAGGCGATGTCGGATGCGAAATATGTATGATACCCGTCCTGTTTAATAAGTACACGGTTTTTGTCGTCTCCAAAAGTCGATGTTCGCAGCCATACAGCACCGCCTTCTTCGTAAACCTGTCCCTTGTTCCGGGCGCGTGCCACGGTTTCTTCCACCAGGCCGGAGGAGAAAAGTTCGCTTTCGCTGTACCAGCGATCAAATGTTACCCGGAACATCGACAGGTCGTCGGCTATCTGTTTGAGCATCAGCTCTTTACCGCGGGCAGTGCAGTGATTAACAGCTTCCTGCTCATCCAGCGCTGCCAGGTCTATCTCGTTCGATATTGTCCCTGCCAGCTCGGATATATATTCACCCTGATAACCGTTTTCGGGAGGAAGGTGGTCGGGGTCCCGGAAGTTCCGCCACCGGGCGTATATCGATTCCCCGAGAAGCCTCATTTGCAGACCTGCATCGTTGACATAAAATTCCCGGCTCACCTTGCAACCGCAGAAGTCCAGTATCCGGGCCAGAGTGTCCCCTATCGCCGCCCCTCTGCCGTGACCTAGATGAAGAGGTCCGGTGGGATTTGCGCTCACAAATTCGAGTAGAATTTTTTTATTCCGGGCGGAATCGTTACGGCCGTAGTCGATTCCCTCCCTGGCTATTTCTACGGCAAGCCTTTTCCATCTAGCGGTGGATATTGTGAAATTTATAAAGCCGGGGTGCGCGACTTCCACCCGTTCCAGCAGATGGTCGGGGTCCTGCAGGTTTTGGACTATCACCGGGGCGATCTGGGCGGGGGGGCGTTTATGAATAGATGCCAGCATCATCGCGACGTTCGTAGCGAAATGTCCATGGGACGGATTATTTGGAATCTCGATAACATAAGGAGGAATTGCTGCGGCTGGGAGCAGGCCCGATTCGAAACATCGGTAAAGGGTCGCCGATAAAATCTTTGCCAGTTCACGTTTTATCATTATACAGGTCCTTTTGTTTCTAAGGCCGATCGATCAATAGCGACATAATTTAGATTATGGCCCGAAAACATAAATGTTCCAAAAAATAAACAGCTAAAATAGCTGATCATGGCTTTAATGGCAAGCACTATCCGATGGCAAAAAAGGGTGGATGGCCGCGGGTTCAAGGGTGATGCAAGCAGCCGTGACGCCCCTATTGGAATGTAAGTGGATAGAAAATGTTTGACTTTCCATCGAATTCCGACTAGCTTGGCTCCGTTTATAACGCCTTTTTCCGCCTGCAGGCGGGTGCATTTATATTTGTGACGGTAAATGTTTGAGATTGAGAAGTATGATTATTATTT
>OMKS01002729.1_pt1 | contig 14511 bp, 14 predicted proteins | sample 1674721 | NCBI WGS metagenome assembly OMKS01 (sample SAMN06264996, study PRJEB25208) | sediment metagenome | isolation source: hot spring sediment | place: USA: California | collected 2014-09-02
CGCCGACAAACCCCGCTCGTTGGGCCATTCGCCCATCTTGTTGTAGACTTTCGTCGCCAGCACGATTTTCTCACGGCGTCCACCACCCTGCGCGAGCCAGCGGCCGATGATCTGCTCGGTCACACCTTCGCCAAGCTTCCAGCCGTAGACGTTGGCCGTGTCGAAGAAATTGATGCCGAGTTCCAGCGCGCGATCCATGATCGCATAGCTATCTTCCTCGGTGGTCAACGGGCCGAAGTTCATCGTGCCCAGGCAAAGCCGGCTCACCTGCAGCCCTGTACGTCCTAATTTCGTGTATTCCATATCGAAACCTCCTCATTCACTTTGTCCCCCTGGTATTGGGACAACAATAATATAGTATAATCAATTATAACATATTTGGCCGAATTTACAATATAAAGAGCTATAAAATTAGGGATTTATCATTCTCACGGATCAAGAGGTATTTGTGCGTTATTTGGCCGCTAAAGCGGTGTTTTTAAAGGGATTTTTGAAGCGGGGCTCCGCCCCGCTTCAAAAATCCCTCTTTATCCCCGGCCTTTAGGCCGCATTTGTAGCTTGCGAAAGCCTGAAGTGCTTTGCGTTAGAGCCTAACCACGCAAATCCTTGCACAATGAGCAAGAAACCGGGCGGCGAAAGCTCTTTTGGTTCCGGTTTATCCGGGTTAGGAGAATGAATAATATCCTGCGATGAGCACGACGCACATCGTGCCCGTTGCAGCCTTTGAGGAGAGAACGATGAAGACCTTGTTGATTTTGCGACACGCTAAGTCGAGCTGGAAATACGAGGATTTGGCCGATCACGACCGGCCGCTCAAAAAACGTGGCGAGCAAGCCGCCACGTTGATAGGGGAACTTATCCGCAAACACGACCTGACGCCACAGCGCATCATCTCCTCAACGGCCAGACGCGCGCTCAACACGGCGCAACTGGTCGCCGAAGCCTGCCATTACGAGGAGCACATCATCGCTACGCGCGCTTTCTACCAGGCCGAGCCGGAGGATTTCGTGGAAGTGCTACGCGCGCTGGACGATGCCGACGAGCGCGCAATGATCGTGGGACACAACCCCGATCTCGAAATGCTACTGGAAAGCCTCACCGGCGCGATGGAGAGCCTCCCCACTGCCGCACTCGCACAAGTCGCACTGCCCATCGACGCCTGGCAGGAATTGGAAGAGGACACCCCCGGTAAACTCGTACACCTGTGGACGCCGAGCAGCCAGGCTTAGGCGGGCGCGGTCAGGAGACCGTCCCGAGCGAAAAATAACCTCAATGCTGTGGCCGGTCTCCGACCGAGCCACCTGCAAAACTCTAGGGCAAGTGTAACGGGACCACCGCAGGGATGCGATAAGGTCCCGCCGCCAGATCGTCCCAGTAGCCGTGACTGTCGAGCGTAGCATACGAGAAGAGCGCGTGTCCCGGCGCGCCAAGCTCCCGCGCGATTTCAATGCGCTGCGCGATAGCGTCGAAATCATCGTAGTAGCCGGCGATGCCTGGATAGACATGCCCGCTAGCATTGTCTACCACGAAATCCTCCGCCAGGATGCGCCAGTTGGCGAGATCGTCGGGGACGCTGTTCCCGGTTCCGTACAGCATCGGCGCAATCGCATCGACAGCGCCCGCTGCCAGCCAACCTTTGGAGTCCTGGAAGTAATCGTCGTAACCGGAACTCGTTTGTAACCCCAGGTCGTTTTTGTAGTACGGCCACACCGCCGCCGACACCCACGCTTCCGGACGCAGCAGGTGGGTTTCCGAAGTCACCTGCTGGACAAGCGCCGTCACCCGGTCACGCTGCCACTGATCGCGGGCCGGCGTGCGCACATCGCCCGCTGCCGCATTGCTGTACGGATCGTAGGAATACATCAATCCCGCGTAGCGCACCAGGTCCAGGTGGACGCCATCCACCGGGTAGCGCGTGACGACATCGCGCACCACTGCCGCGACGTACGACTGCACCGCATCGACGCCGGGACTCGCCCACAAGTACGTACCCCACGCCAGGAGCATCGGATTGCCCTCCGTGTCGTGATGTCGCCAATCCCAGCGCAGACCGTACTCGCCGGGATGTTCGGGATGCGTCGGGTCGTAGGTGAAGCGATCGAACATTTGCGGAGGCGTCGTCGCGGGCGGGGCGAGCGGGCCGTAGACCGCACTTGGCGACGGGAGCCACGCCGGATACACGTTGACGTAAGCGTGAACCTCCAGGCTCGCCGCGTGCGCCACATCGAGCATGCGCGCCAGCGGATCCCAGCCGGGATCGACGCCCAGCGTCTCCGTCACCGTTCCGGCGGATAAGCGCGCAGCCCAGGGTTCCAGCCCCGGCGTGTAGTAAGCATCGCCGGCAGCCCGCACCTGGAAGAAGATGGTGTTGAATCCCGCCCCGGCAACGTTCGCCACCACTTCGTCGATTTTCTCCGGTTGCGGGGCTTCACCCAACGCGGTCCAATCGTAGCGCGTGATCCAGATAGCCCGGCGTTCCACCAACGATAGCAAAGGGTTGATGACCAACGGCAGGTATACCGTCGGCGTCAGCACCGGCGTGATAATGGTTTGCGTGGTTAGAGGCGTCGAAGGCGCGCCCAGGGACGCTTCCGCTGCATCCGGCGGAGACAGCGTATAGCCGTTGAACTGATACCACGCCTCGGCGCGTCCTACGTTCCCGGCAAGCGCCTCGAAATCGACCGGCGCTTCCGCACTGACGGGCGCGCCCGGCGCCGGACGCACGCACGTCACCAGCAGCGCCAGGGCAAGCAACCATCGGGGGAAGCGTTGTCTCACCATCGTTCGCGCAGCAGTTCGCAGAAGGCTTCGATCTCCTGCGGCGGCAGCGCCTCCTCTGCTGTCACTTTGAGCAGTGCAAAAATGCGCGTGGCTTTCAGCTCCTCGGGCAAGTCGCATGGCTTGGGCACGATATGCACGTGGATGTGGTGGAAACCCTCACCTTCCGCCAGGCACATCACGTACTCTTTCTCGCAGTTCACCATCTCGAAGAGCAGCTTCGTCGCCCGCGCCTGGATGACGCCCAACTCGGTGAATTCTTCCAGCGACAGTTCGTGCAAGGCCTCAACGTGGCGCTTGAGAACAACGACCAACCAGCCCTTAAGCGAGGTTGGATAGGCGTGCTCAAGATACCAGTACGCACCCTCGTAAATCGTCGGGCCGGGGGAAATGCGCTGCTCCCCGGAATTCGAAAGACAGGTCAAACACGGCATCGGTTCCCTCCCTCTACTCACCAATGAGCAACCACACCACCGCCGATTGCAATGGCGATATCACACCATCCGGAGAGATAAAGATGATTTCTGCCGGGACCGCACCCGTCAAACCGGTCACATCGACCGGGACACGCAGCAGATGCTCTTCCATCGGGCGCGTCACAACCGGCGCCGAACCCCGAACGTCGCCAGCCACACTTACCTGCACCTCACCGAAAGTCGAAATGGGCGCGCTTTCAAAGATCACGCGAACGCTGTAGCCGTCTTCTGCCGACAGATGTTGCAGCGTCTCGTAGGGCCGCCATGCGATCAACTGCGACACGGGCTGATCCGCACGTAACAGCAGATAACGCGGCGATTGGTCGAGCTCAACGGCCAATCCGTCGGCTCCACCCAGCAGCGTGCTGCGCTCACCCCCCATTTCGACCACAGCCACGTCATCCACCACCAGCGGCAGAGCGATGGTGTGCGTTTCGCTGACTGTCCAGAGCGCCATCGTCGCCTGCCCATCCTGCCCAAAGAGCAGCAAGTAGTCGTCCGCACTCTCCAGCGGAATGCGCCGCATGAAACGATAGCCATCCAGCGTCGTCAACAGCGTTTGCGCGGCGCGATAGGCCGGTTTAGGCGATAAATCGTGATGCACCGTACCGAAGTTTTGCTCGATGTCGGTCGTATCGACGCCGTCATCACGCCAATCGTACCAGACGCTCAGATTCACGTCATAGAGCAGGTTGACGAGCCACTGGCGCGTCAGATTTTGCGCCTGCTGCTCCTTGCTGATGCCGCCGCGCACGGAGGAATACCCCCACTCGCCAGAGAGCACCGGGATCTTCCACGCGGGACTGTAGCGGTGCAGGAGCATCGCCAATTGCACGTAGTGCGGGCCGGCCAGCTCCGGGATCTCCAGACCGTAAGGATGCACGGTGACCGCGTCCAGTTTGGCGAACGCGCCCATATCGCCTAGCGCCGTCCAAAAAGGCCAGTCAAAGCCTGAGGTGCCCGGCGCGATAATGAAAGCAGTCGGGTCAGCCCGCCTGATCGCCGCGGCAGTCTGAAGCAACAGCGTGCCGTAACGCTGGACATCTGCCTGTGGCGCCCAAAAGTGATCGAGATTCGGCTCGTTCCAAATCTCCCAGATGATACCCTGGCCCCGGTAGCGCCGCGCCGCCGCCGCCGCGAAGCGGGTAAATGCCGCGCGTGCCTCAGGCGAGTGCGGCGCAAAGCCGTGGTCATAGTGCGGATTGCCGTAATCCAGAATGAAGATGATACGAATTCCGCGCTGCGCCATTGTTGCCAGCAGCGCATCGTACTCCCCGAAAGTATAGCGCCCCTGCTCCTGCTCGATCGTGTTCCAGAACATGTCCATGCGCACCCAGCGATAGCCGGCGGCTGCCAGCAAACTTGCCTCGCCGGGCAACGGGTGCACGAAGTGGATATTCACGCCGAACGGCTCCGGGATCACGCGCTCAGGTAGCGTGTCAGGGATCAGCGCAGCCGTGACTTCCACAGCCGCAATGGTCGGTGTCACCGTCTGCGTAAGGATAGGAATCACAATCGTAGGGATGGGGGTCGGCGTCGCCGTGGGAGCGGGTGTGAAGGTAGCTGTAGGCGTCGCAGTCTGCGGCGCAAGTTGCGGCGCAATCGGCGTTGGCGAAACGGACGTCGCCGAGGCTGCCGGCACAAACGGGTCGGCCTGAGCGATCGGCGCGGCGCATCCCACAAGCGAACACAAGAGAAGTATGATGTAGCTGTATCTCACCATCCGTAACATTGTACCTCATTCCGAGGGCAACGCATCTCAACGCACATTTTCACCGCTGAGTTCGCCGAGACTTTTGTGGTTTTGGTTTCAAGGTATACTCACATGCACGACGGTCGCTTTACCGTCGATTGCGAGGCAACCAATGACAAACACTGACGAAATCCGCACTCTGCTGCTACGGGGACTGGTGATCCCGGAGATGCCGCTGGCCTTAGCCGAAGAACGGCGGCTCGACGAACGCTACCAGCGCGCGTTGGTGCGCTATTACATCGACGCGGGGGCGGGTGGCCTGGCTGTGGGTGTCCGTACCACCCAATTCGCCATCCGTGAACCGGGCATCGACCTTTTCGAACCCGTGCTCGCGCTGGCGTCCGCCGAAATCGACGCATGGAGTGCGGGCGGCGCGCGCGCCGCCCGACGCATCGTCAAAATCGCGGGCGTGTGTGGCCTCACCGAGCAGGCGCGCCGCGAAGCAGAATTCGCACAACGCGCCGGTTACGACGCCGTTCTGCTCAACCTAGCGGCCTTTAGAGACAGCAGCCCACGTAGCATCATCGGGCACTGCCGCGAGATGGCGACGATCATGCCGCTCGTGGGCTTCTGCCCGCGACCTTCGGCAGACGGGTGGGCGTTACCGCATGGCTTCTGGCACGCCATCGCCGAGATCGAGAACGTGCTGGCGATCACCATCGCGCCGTACAACCGTTACCGGACACTCGACGTGGTGCGCGCGGTCTGCGAGGCAGGACGCGAACGCGACATCGCCCTCTACACCGGTAACGACGACAATATCGTCGTCGATCTACTGACCGAATACGCCATCCCCACACCGATGGGGACACGCCGCGTGCGTATGGTAGGAGGACTACTCGACCATTGGGCCGTATGGACACAGAAAGCGGTGGCACTACTCGACGAAATCCACACCCTAGCGGCTTCCGGTGCGCCCGTCCCGCCGGAACTGTTCACCCGCGCTGCGCATATCACCGATTGCAACGCGGCTTTCTCCGACGCCGCGCACGGCTTCGCCGGACGCATTCCCGGTCTGCATACCGTGCTCCAACGGCAGGGATTGCTCGCCAGGACGTGGTGCCTCAATCCGGATGCGACCCTTTCAACCGGCCAATTTCAGGAGATTGCCCGCGTCTACCACGACTATCCTGAGTTGAACGACGATGCTTTCGTCCGTGCAAACCTGGGGACATGGCTGGCTTAAAGAAGCACAGGGGGAGTGTTGGGGCCATGGCCCCCAACGCCCCCCTCTTTTTTGTCACAACAGGTGAATGTTATGCGCGCGGCAGGTCTGCACCATCGTCTCCGGCCACAGGCTCGACTGGATCTCCCCGATGTGCGCTTTGTGCAGGTAGAACATGCACAGGCGCGATTGGCCAATGCCCCCGCCGATAGATTGCGGCAGCTCACCCGCGAGCAGTCGCCGGTGGAACAACAGCTCGCGCCGATCGAGCACGTCGCGCAGCGTCAACTGCCGCAACAGCGCCTCAGCATCCACGCGGATGCCCATCGACGAGAGTTCGTAGGCGGAATCGAACAGCGGGTAGTAAACGAGAATGTCACCGTTTAAGCCCTGGTAGCCGTTCACCGTCGGCGTGGACCAGTCGTCGTAGTCCGGCGCGCGGCCATCGTGCGGTTGGCCGTTGCGCAATAACCCGCCGATGCCGATGAGGAACACCGCGCCATGCTCGCGGCAGACAACGTCCTCACGTTCCTTCGGCGATAGATCGGGGTAGCGCGCTTGCAGGTCTTCGGCGTGGATGAAGGTGATCTTCTCCGGCAAAAACGGCTCAATGATGGGATACAGATGATGCACGTACCGTTCGGTCCGCCGGATCACGTCATAGATTCGGCGGACGGTAGTCTTCAGGTAATCTAGCGTGCGCTCTTCGGACAACATCACGCGCTCCCAGTCCCATTGATCGACGTACAGGGAATGGAGATTGTCCAAATCCTCGTCGGCACGGATGGCGTTCATGTCGGTGTACAAGCCTTCACCCGGCCCAAAGCCTAGATCGGCCAACTGCATGCGCTTCCATTTCGCCAGCGAGTGAACGATTTCGGCGCGCACATCCGCGAGTGCTTTGATCGGGAACGACACCGGCCGCTCGACGCCGGTGAGGTCGTCGTTGATGCCGGTTCCAGCCTGCACAAACAGCGGCGCAGTGACGCGAACGAGGTTCAGCTCGAAGGCCAGATTCGTCTGGAAAAACGTCTTGATCTGGCGGATCGCGCTCTCCGTCTCGCGCACGTCCAATAGACAACGATAGTTTTCTGGAATAATCAAACGTGTTACCACAGCTCTCCCCCCTCTTGGAAATAGTCTTGCGGTCGTCAGTCGTGTCGTCATTAGTCGTGCCGTCGAAAGTCCGTGAACTTTTTGGCGCACTCCTGCATGGAATAGTTAACCGAACAAAACGGGAATCATCATACAGGAGGTGTAAAATGGTACGGTGGATTCAGGAATGGGTTATCCTGTCGATGTTGGCGATCCTGGCGGCAGGGACGGTATTCGTCCTCTGGGTCGTCTGGCCGTTGCTACCGGGACGGCTGCCGACAACGATCTTCCCCACGCTCGATTTAGAAGGCGTTATCTCCATTCTCATGCTACTCATCATCATCGCCGGCTTTGGGAAATTGTTATACAGCAAATGGAACGAATCATGAATCATGAATCATGAATCATGAATCGCGAATCTCAGATTACAGACTGTTTCTTACCTCTTGCCTCTTGCTATCCTACCTGCCCGCTGATGTAGTCTTCCGTCATCTTCTGCGCGGGACGGGTGAAAAGCTGCGCGGTGGGCGCTTCTTCGATCAACTCGCCGAGCCAGAACAACGCGGTGCGATCCGAGACGCGCGCAGCTTGCTGCATGTTGTGCGTGACGATGATGATGGTGTACTGCTTGCGCAATTCCCGCATCAAATCCTCGACGCGTAGCGTGGCAATGGGATCGAGGGCCGAGCACGGTTCATCCATCAGGATCACCTCCGGCTTGACCGCCAGCGTGCGCGCGATACACAACCGTTGTTGCTGTCCCAACGACAGGCTCAACGCGGGTAGCGACATATCCCCCTTGATCTCGTCCCACAAATCGACTTCCTCCAAATACTGCTGCGCCATATCACCGAGCGCCGATCCCTTCTCCAACCCCAGAGAACGCGGCCCCATCACAATGTTGTTGTAGATCGACTGCGGGAACGGGTTGGGCTTTTGAAACACCAACCCCACCCGGCGACGCAGTTCAACGACGTCCACGTCGGGCGCGTAGATGTCGGCTTCATCCAACAGGATTGTCCCTTCGACGCGCGTGTGCGGGATTTCGTCGTTCATACGATTGAGACAACGTAAAAATGTGGACTTTCCACACCCCGACGGCCCGATGAAGGCCATGATCTCTTCGGGCATAACATCCAGCGTGATATCCATCAAGGCCTGTTTCGCGCCATAATAGAAATCCAGATGGTGCACGCAAATCTTCGGTGTGACCGGCGACGTCTCCATAATCGATCCATTCCCTTCTTGCAGCAGATAACCCCAAGTATAAACGGCCTTGAAACGCAGTCAAGACTACAAAAGTCCTCACAGGCGTCTGCAATTGCCAATTTGTAATTCGATGCAAGCACTTGCTCGACCGACATAATACAAGACTTTTGTAGTCTTTCATACAGGTTGTTTTTTCATCTGAAGCCATTATAATGTTACATTGTGCGAAACAAGGATAGACTTCTAACCATAAGATTGGTGGCGCTCCTCTTGATGGGATTGGCACTCGCTGGATGCGGAACACAAAGCACGCAGTCCACAACCGGCGACACTGCGACCACCATCCAGAACAAAGGCTCCGACACCATCGTGAACCTGGCGCTGGCGTGGGCAGAGCAGTACCAGACGCTCGAACCTGACGTGCGCATCGCCGTCACCGGCGGCGGCTCCGGGACCGGCATCGCGGCGTTGATCAATGGCACGGTGGACCTCGCCAATGCCTCACGGCGTATCAAAGCCGAGGAAACAGAGGCCGCCCGCGCTAATGGCTTCGAGCCGGTGGAGCACATCATCGCCCGTGATGCCATCGCCGTCATCGTCCATCTCGACAACCCGGTGGATGAACTCACGCTGCAACAGGTCTCCGACATCTACAGCGGCAAGATCACGAATTGGCAGGAAGTCGGCGGCGAAGACCGGCCTATCGTGCTGCTCTCGCGCGAGACGAACTCCGGCACGCACGTTTACTTTCTCGAAGAGGTCATCCGCCTGGGAGAAAAGGATAACAAGACACTTTTCTCTCAAGATACACTCCTCCTCCCCTCGTCGGAAGGCATCGGTGTGGAAGTGCGCCAGAATCCCAATGCCATCGGCTATGACGGTCTGGGCTATGTCACACCGGATATGAAGACCGTCGCCATAAGCCGTGAATCCGGTCAGCCCTACTATCCGCCGACTGCAGAGACAGTTAACACAGGGCAATACCCCATCGCGCGCGATTTGTACATCTACACCGCCGGCGAGCCGCAGGGGCAGGTTAAGGCCTACCTGGAATGGATCCTCAGCCCGGCAGCTCAGCAAATCGTTCTGGAGCTAGGGTTTGTGCCCGTAAAAACCGAAGGAGAGACGCCATGACCGAAGCGCGTGATGCACAACCCCGGCGATCCCCTTTGTGGATCGAATTTTTCATCGAGCGCGCCATCCAGGCGGCGGGCATTTCCGCCATTATCCTGGTGGTGCTCATCTTCCTGTTCCTGATCAAAGAGGGCACGCCGACCTTCTTGAAAATCCCGCTCACGAGCCTGCTAGGAGCGCGCTGGTATCCCATTGAAGACTATTACGGCCTGTTGCCCCTAATTTTGGGATCACTGATTATCACCATCGGCGCGGCGGTTGTCTCGCTGCCACTGGGCCTGGCGACGGCGATCTTCATCGCAGAGATCGCGCCTTCGTGGGTGCGCGACGTCCTCAAGCCCTTCGTCGAAGTGCTGGCGGGCATCCCCTCGGTCGTCATCGGCTTCATCGGGATGCTGGTGTTTGCGCCGCTCATCCGTGTGGCGCTGGACATCCCCACCGGTCTCACCGCCTTCACCGGCGTGCTGATGCTGGCGTGGATGGCGCTCCCCACCGTCGTCAGCGTGGCGGAAGACGTCCTCGACGCCGTCCCCAAAACCTACCGCGATGCGGGGCTGGCGTTGGGGATGACGCACTGGCAGGTCATCTGGCGCATCGTGTTGCCCGCCGGGCGCTCCGGCGTGCTGATGGCGTTGATGTTGGGCGTGGGCCGCGCCATCGGCGAGACGATGACCGTGATGATGGTCACCGGCAACGCGGCGCGCATACCGCTCGGCCTGCGCGATTTCTTTATGCCGGTGCGCACGATGACAGCGACCATCGCCGCCGAAATGGGCGAGGTAGCGCAGGGCAGCCCGCACTATCACGTGCTCTTCGCTGTGGGACTGACCCTCTTCGTCATCACCTTTGCGGTGAACATGGCCGCAGCCTCGGTGGTGTTCCGCCAGGTCAAACGCGGAGAAAGAATGCTGTCGTAATGATTGTCACACAAAGATACGAAGACACCAAGTTTTTTGCTTTGTGGTTTTGTGGCTTTGTGTGAGCCAAAAGGACAACCTTTATGCCCAAAATCTCACGCCAGAACTCGCAGCGTATCGCGTTCGCGCTCATCACGCTGGCAGCGGTCGTCGTCGTCGCGCCGATCTTCTTCATCGTCGGCTACATCGTTCACGAAGGCGCATCCGCCATCAGTTGGGAATTCCTCACCGCATACCCCTACAACGGGATGAAAGAAGGCGGCCTGCTCCCCGCGATCGTCGGCACGCTGTGGCTCACGCTCGGCACGGCGGTCGTCGCCGTCCCCATCGGCATCGGCGCGGCGATCTACCTCTCCGAGTACGCCGAAGACAACGCCGTGACGCGCGCCATTCGCATCGCCATCATCAACCTGGCGGGCATCCCATCGGTCGTTTTCGGGCTGTTCGGCCTGGGATTGTTCGTCATCTTCCTCAATTTTGGGACGTCGATCCTGGCGGGGTCGCTCACCCTGGGGATTATGACGCTCCCGGTCATCATCAGCACGGCGGAAGAGGCGCTGCGCGCGGTGCCGCAATCGTTCCGCCTGGTCAGCGTCAGCCTCGGAGGGACACGCTGGCAGACCATCCGCCGCGTGGTGCTCCCGCAAGCCTTGCCCGGCATCATCACCGGTGTGATCCTGGGGCTGGAGCGCGCCGCCGGGGAAACCGCGCCGATCCTTTTCACCGTGGCGGCGTTCTTCCTGCCACGCCTGCCTAAATCTATGTTCGACCAGACGATGGCCTTGCCCTACCACCTCTTCGTCATCAGCACGCAGGTACCGGGGATGCCGGAACGCATCCAATACGGCACGGCGTTGGTCCTGCTCATCTTCGTGCTGTCGATGAACATCCTGGCGACGCTCATCCGCAATCACTACCGCAAGCAGAGGTTCTGGTGATGGCTGACGACGTCAAAATCCACATCGAGGACTTTGGCCTGCGCTACTCCGACGGCACGGAGAGCCTGCACGACATCACACTCGACATCTACGCCAACCAGATCAACGTCCTCTTCGGGCCGTCCGGCGGCGGCAAAAGCTCGCTGCTGCGGGCGATGAACCGCCTCAACGACCTGACCGACGTGGTCGAACAGACCGGGCACATTCTGCTGGACGGCGAGGACGTCACCCGGCCCGGCTACGACGTCGTGCGCCTGCGGCGGCGCGTGGGCATCGTTTTCGCCCGGCCCGTCGTCCTGCCGATGAGCATCTACCGCAATATCACCTACGGCCTGGAGCTGGCGGGCATCCGCGACAAAGCGACGCTCGACGCCGCCGTGACCCGCTCGTTGGAACAGTCGGCGCTATGGGACGAGGTCCACGACCGCCTGGGCGAACCGGCCCACGCCCTCTCTGGCGGGCAGCAGCAGCGGTTGTGCCTGGCGCGCGTGCTCGCCTTGCAACCGGAGGTCATCCTGCTGGACGAACCCACCTCCGGCCTCGACCCCATCTCCACCGCCAAAATCGAGGCCACGCTGCAAGAACTGAAACCGGATTACACCTTCGTCGTCGTCCCGCACAGCGTCCAACAAGCCGCGCGCGTCGCCGATTGGGCCACGTTCTTCCTGCAAGGCGAACTCATCGAGCATGGCATTGGCCGCGAGATGTTCCTCAAGCCCAAACATTCCAAGACGGAAGAGTACATTACCGGAAGGTTTGGATAGAAAAGTCGTTCGCACGTCTCAGCATTGAAACGCGCAAATTTTTCAATCATTTGTTTTCTCGGAGGAACCTTTATGGACCTATTCGGCGGCATCGAAGCAGGCGGCACGAAGTTTGTCTGCGCAGTGGGCAGCGGCCCCGATGATATCGTGGATGAAATCCGGTTTCCGACGACGACGCCGGAAGAAACTATCGGCAAGGCCATCGATTTCTTTCGCGGTGTGATGGCTAAGGGCACAACGCTGCGCGCGGTGGGCATCGCCTCGTTCGGGCCAGTGGACCCGAACCCGCGCTCGCCGACCTGGGGCTACATCACCTCGACGCCCAAAGCGGGCTGGGGCAACACGGATTTCGCGGGGCTGGTGCGCGCGGCGCTCGGCGTGCCCGTCGGCTTTGACACCGACGTCAACGGGGCGGCGCTCGGCGAGGGGACGTGGGGCGCGGCGCAAGGGTTGGACACCTTCGTCTACCTCACCGTCGGCACAGGCATCGGCGGCGGCGCGATGGTGGAAGGTCGCCTGCTGCACGGCCTGATGCACACGGAGATGGGCCACATCCGCCTGCCGCACGATTTCGACGTTGACCCCTTCCCCGGCAACTGCCCCTACCACGACGATTGCTTCGAAGGGCTGGCGACAGGCCGGGCTATCGAGGCGCGCTGGGGCCAACGCGGTGAAAACCTTCCGCCCGACCATCCCGCGTGGGCGCTGGAAGCGCACTACCTGGGGCTGGCGTGCGCGAACTTCGTCGTCACACTCTGCCCGCAGCGCATCATCCTCGGCGGCGGCGTGATGCAGCAGGCGCACCTGTTCCCACTGATCCGCCGCGAGGTGCAAACCTTGCTCAACGGCTACGTCCGCGTGCCCGAAATCCTGCACGACATCGACAGCTACATCGTCCCGCCGGGCCTGGGCAACCGTGCGGGCGTCCTCGGTGCTATCGCGCTGGCAATACTGACAGCATAAATGAGAGGTGTCACGCTTTCACCGGAGTGGGCGGCTAAAGCCGCTATTTTTAAGGGTGTTTTTGCGCTTGCGGGCGGCGCCCGCAAGCGCAAAAACACCCTTATATCCCCGCCTTTAGGCGCAAAAATACCGCACCTAGCGAATTTTCTGATAGACTCGTGGTGTCTTGGTGTAAGAAAATAGATTTTGATTGCAGACGATTTAGGAGAGATCATGAACGGATTTCGAGAGATTAAACCAGAGGCGATCACGGACAACGTCATCAAACTGATCGGTAAGGATTGGATGCTGATTACGGCGGGCACGCTGGCCAAGTTTAATCCGATGACGGCCAGTTGGGGCGGCATCGGCAACCTGTGGAACGGCCCCGTGACCTTCGCCTTCGTGCGGCCACAGCGCTACACCTTCCCGTTGATGGAAGCCAATACATACTACACGCTTTCGTTCTTCGACGAGGATTACCGCGAAGCGCTCAACTTCTGCGGCACGCAATCCGGGCGCGATGTGGACAAGGTCGCGGCGACCGGCCTGACACCGGTCGAGGGCGCCACCGGCGCGGTCTACTTCGCCGAAGCGCGGTTGGTGCTGGAATGTCGCAAGGTCTACGCGCAAGACCTCAAGGCGGAGAACTTCGTCGCGCCGGAGTTGATCGACCGGCACTACGCTGCGCGGGATTTTCACCGGATGTACGTCGGCGAGATCGTGCGCTGCCTGATGCAATGAAACAAGTGGGACGCACTTTTGAAGACTAGACAGCACAGCTACCCACACGATCCTTGTACAGCAAGTGCATCCCACTTACAAGAGGTCGGTCAACGTATCGTCGTCATTGGGACGACATGCGCGGGGAAAACAACGCTGGCGCGCATTCTGGCGGAGAGGTTGCACGTCCCGCACATCGAGTTGGACGCACTGCATTGGGGACCGGGATGGGAAGCTTTGCCGACCGAGACCTTTCGCGACGCCGTCGCCGAAGCTCTCAGCGGGGAAGCCTGGACCACCGACGGCAACTACAGCAAAGCGCGGGACATCACCTGGGGACGCGCCGACACACTCGTCTGGCTCGACTACGCTTTTCCTGTCATCATAGGGCGACTCATCACACGCACACTGCGCCGCGTGGTCACGCGCGAGGTGTTGTGGAACGACAATCAAGAGACGTGGCAGGGCGCTTTCTTCGACCGCGATTCCCTCTTCCTGTGGGCTATCAAAACACACGCCAGACGCCGACGGCAGACACCCCAACGCCTGCAAGACCCGGCGTACCAACACCTCACCGTCATCCACCTGCGCTCCCCCAGAGCCACCCGCGCCTGGCT
>OMKS01002731.1_pt1 | contig 14509 bp, 10 predicted proteins | sample 1674721 | NCBI WGS metagenome assembly OMKS01 (sample SAMN06264996, study PRJEB25208) | sediment metagenome | isolation source: hot spring sediment | place: USA: California | collected 2014-09-02
GATATAGACTGATGCCATCGCTGGATCGTCTGGTGATATATGCTAATACTTTAAATAAAACATGATGTTATTTATATTTTTTACCAATTTAATAAAGCGATGGCATCAGGATTCCACCTGTAATTGATGTTTTGCTTTTTAATTATTCAAAAAGATTGTTTAATTTAACACTACTGATCATGATTTAATCTGGACATCAGGTATGACCATTGAACAAATTCTTGACATTATCCGCAATGACGCCGACGTGATTTCCAATATTACTCACTGGCAAAAAATTCCAGAACAGCCGCCAGTATTCGCCGAATATCCGGACGCCATTCACCCGGAGCTGGTTCAAAAGCTCAAACAACGCGGCATCTCAAAACTATACAGCCACCAGGCATCCGCCATCGAAGCGATTCTGAAGGGAAAAAATGTCGTTGTGGTCACGCCGACCGCTTCCGGGAAAACACTGTGCTACAACATTCCCGTGCTCAACAAACTGATTGAAAATCCTGAATCCAGAGCATTATACCTGTTCCCCACCAAAGCGTTGTCACAGGACCAGCTTAACGAACTCTACGAGCTATCACATTCACTTGACAGGGGAATTAAAAGCTACACCTTTGATGGCGACACCCCGGCGTCGGCTCGAAAATCTATTCGCACTGCTGGGCACATCGTCATTACCAATCCGGACATGTTGCATCAGGGCATCATGCCTCATCATACTAAATGGGTCAAATTGTTCGAATGCCTCCGCTATGTGGTCATCGATGAGGTGCACCACTATCGCGGCGTCTTTGGCAGCCATCTGGCAAACATCATCCGCCGTTTGAAACGAATCTGCAAATTTTACGGCAGCGATCCGCTTTTCATCTGCAGTTCCGCGACAATTGGTAATCCCAGGGAGCTTACCCAAAAGTTGCTCGAGTTGGATGTCGAGTTAATTGACAACAATGGCGCGCCACGCGGCGGGAAGCATTTTATTTTGTACAATCCTCCGGTTATTAATGCGGAATTGGGCATCCGGCGATCGGTGGTGAATGAAGCACAAAAATTAGCCGCCAAATTTTTGAGCAATAAAATTCAAACAATTGTGTTCGCCCGCAGTCGGCTTCGGGTGGAAATTCTTGTCACCTATCTCAAAGAGCTGATGAAAAAATTTAAAAAGTCCCCCCAACTGGTAAGGGGATATCGCGGTGGATATTTGCCGCTTGAACGCCGCGCCATTGAACAGGGGCTGCGCAGCGGTGAAATTCTCGGCGTAGTCAGCACAAATGCGCTGGAGTTGGGCATTGATATCGGACAACTTTCCGTGTGCGTCATGGCCGGTTATCCGGGCACAATTATCAGTTCATGGCAACAAGCCGGCAGAGCCGGGCGCCGGACTGAAACTTCAATCGCCATTCTGGTAGCCTCCAGTGCGCCGCTGGATCAATTCATCATCAATCATCCGGAGTATTTTTTCGGCAAATCCCCTGAAACCGGCGTCATCGATCCCAATAACCTCATCATTCACATGAGCCATCTGAAATGCGCAGCTTTTGAGTTGCCATTTGAAGACGGCGAGCAATTCGGCAGCGACGCCACACCGCACATGCTGGCTTACCTTGAGGAGAACGGTGTGCTCCATCATACTGAAAACCGCTGGCACTGGACTAGTGAAATTTATCCGGCACAGGAGATCAGTCTGCGCAGCGCATCACCGGAAAATTTCGTCATTATTGACACCACCAAACAGGAGCGGGTGATCGGTGAAGTGGATTATTTCAGCGCGCCATTGCTGATTTATGAGCACGCGATTTATATTCACGAAAGCCGGCAATTTCATGTCGATAAACTGGACTGGGAGCGGCGTAAAGCTTATGTCCACGAAGTGGAAGTGGATCACTATACCGATGCTCAAAGCAAGACCAATTTAAAAGTGCTGGATATTTTTGAACATCAAACCATTCCCGGCGCTGGCAAAGCTTACGGCGAGGTTAGCGTTACCACGGTTGCCACGGCTTACAAAAAAATTAAATTTCACACTCACGAAAATATCGGCATGGGCAATATTCATCTGCCCGAATTAGAGATGCACACCACGGCTTACTGGATCGAGTTTAATGACAACATCCACGCAACGCTCAACATGACGCAGGAAAATCTGGGTTTTGGGCTCCAGGCGCTGGCGAATGTGCTTGGCAACGTGGCGCCGCTTTACATTATGGCAGATCCGGCTGATCTGCGCTCGATCCCCATGGTCAAAGCCACCTTTACGCAAAAACCGACCATCTATATTTACGACGCTTATCCCGGCGGCGTCGGCTTTAGCCGCAAGCTGTTTTACGTTCACGACGATCTGCTGGAAGCCGCGAAACAACTCATATTGGAATGCGGTTGCCAATCTGGCTGTCCATCATGCGTGGGACCAGCGCTGGAGGTCGGTGAAACCGGAAAAAACGATGCGCTTAAATTGTTGCAACTTGCGTTCGAAAACTGAATCTGGCATCAAAAAAGCTCGACAATCAGGGACATTCGGTATTTTTTGGTGTTTAATTTTTGCGGTTATGCTACGCGATGACCTGAATTAATAATGCATTGGAGGATCTAAAATGATACTGGAAACGCTCGTTGTAGGACCGCTGGCTGTCAATTGTTTTGTACTCGGTTGTCAGGAAACTCAATTCGCCGCCATCATCGATCCCGGCGATGAAGCAGTGCAAATTATTGCTGCCGTGGACAAGCTGGGAGTGGAAGTTAAATATATTCTGTTGACTCATGGACACGTTGATCACATAGCCGCCACCAGCGTGTTGCTTCAACGATTCAATGCTGAACTGGTAATGCACCGGGCAGATGAATTTCTCATCTCCCGAGCAGCAGAGCAGGCAGCAATGTTCGGTTTACCAGATCCGGGCAAACTACAACCGAACCGATTCGTTGAAGACGGCGACACTCTGTTGTTGGGAAAACTTCCCATTCAAGTTTTACACACGCCGGGTCACTCGCCAGGAAATATTTCCCTGCTGGTTGGAAAAAAAGTGTTCGTCGGCGATCTGATATTTTATGGGTCGATCGGCAGAACCGATCTGCCGGGTGGGGATTTTGACAAACTCATCCATTCAGTAAACACAAAAATTTTCTCCCTGCCCGATTCAACCGAAATTTACCCGGGCCACGGACCCGACACGACTGTCGGATTTGAGAAGCAGAACAATCCCTTTTTCCGTTAGAAAAAACTACCACCGATTTAATGAAAGGACCGACCATGAAACTGGATGAGCTAAAACAAATTTTCAAAGCCGGATCACTGGTTACGATGCTGTTGTTTATTCAATGCGCCGCGCTACAGGAATTTACCAGCATTCAAAAACCAACGCTAAACCTTGAGGATGTTCAGCTCACCGGATTGAGTCTGGAAAAAATTGATTTGGTGTTTGCAGTCGCCATCGAAAATCCCAATTCCTTTGCAGCCACGCTATCGGGTTTTGATTATGATTTTAAACTGGCAAATGCGCCGTTCCTTAATGGCAAACAGGATAAAAAACTCACCATCGCCGGCGGCGGAAAAAGCACTCTCGAAGTGCCCTTGTCTTTGAAGTTTAGCGATATTTATCAAACATACCAATCGCTTAAAAATCAAGACAGCGCCGACTATCAAATATCATTGGGGCTCGCTTTTGACCTGCCGATATTGGGCAAAACCCGAATTCCGGTCAGCAAGAGCGGCAATTTACCGTTGGTAAAAATTCCAAAAATCAAGCTGGGATCGCTTAAATTGAAAAATTTAAGTTTAACCCGCGCTGATCTGGATTTAATCCTGGAGCTGGAAAACCCCAATCCATTTTCGCTGGCGCTGGATAAATTAAACTACGAATTAAAAATTAATAATAGCACCTGGGCGAGCGGACTGACGCAGCAAAAACTGCAGATCCAAAACAAGGAAAAATCTGAAATATTACTCCCGCTGTCGTTGAATCTGTTTGAAATGGGCAGAACCGTTTACGGATTAATTACCGGGGACAGATCGCTCAACTACCAACTCGGCGGTGGCATGGTTTTAGATTCACCAATATCTGTGATGGCGCCGCTGCAACTGACATTCGATGAATCCGGCAAGTTGAACATAATAAAATAGACATCATCTGGCAATTTATGTGGTAGTAATGGCTTCAGTCATTTTTTGCTGTAAATAGCGACTGAAGTCGCTACTACCCGCTACTACCAGCCGCTATGTTATCGAAGATCTCAGATTAATTGTCATCTATTGTGCCCTAAATTGTTTGCCAAATTTTAGCTAAATACTTTACGGCATAGATGAACTTTACAGCAAAACAGCGCGATTTCGCGCTGGCTCTGCTTTGAGAAAACTATTTATCAGTGCGCTTCCAACCAATTCGCCCCCACCCCAACATCGACTTTGATGGGCACATCGAGCTCAATTGCTTTTTCCATCTCTTCACAAATGATTGCTTTTACGCGGTCTGTCTCATCGCTGGGAGCTTCGAACACCAGTTCGTCATGTACCTGCATGATCATTTTGCTTTGAAGCTTTTCCTTTTTAAAACGGTCGGAGATGCGAATCATGGCAACCTTGATCAGGTCGGCGGCTGTACCCTGAATGGGTGTATTGATTGCATTGCGTTCGGCGAACTCGCGCACCCGGCGATTGTCACTGTGAATATCAGGCAGGTAACGCCTCCGGTTGAGCAAGGTTTTGACGAACCCATGTTTTTGTGCCTGTTGAATACACTGCTGCATAAATTGTTGAATGCCGGGATAATTGACAAAATAATTGTGGATAAACATTTCAGCTTCTTCCTGTGGAATATCCAACCGGCTCGCCAGGCCATAGGCGCCCATACCGTACATGATTCCAAAATTCACCTCTTTGGCGCGGCGGCGCATATCGTCTGTCACCTGTTCCGGTTCAACATCAAACACCAGTGCGGCAGTGCTGCGATGGATGTCAGCGCCGTCCCGAAAAGCCTGAATCAGCGTCTCATCCTTTGAAAGATGCGCCATAATACGTAACTCAATTTGAGAATAATCCGCATCGATCAAAATATGATTATCATCAACGGGAATAAATGCTTTGCGGATTTTTCTGCCGATTTCGGTACGGATGGGAATGTTCTGCAAATTTGGATCACTCGAAGAGAGCCTGCCGGTCGCCGTCACAGTTTGATTGTAAGAGGTATGCAGCCTGCCGGTTCGGGCATTAATTAACCGCGGCAATGCATCGACATAGGTTGATTTGAGCTTGGACAATTGCCGAAATTCCAAAATTTCCCGTGGCAGTTCATGATCCTTTGCCAATGTTTCCAAAACAGTAACGTCAGTTGAGGGGCCAGATTTGGTACGTCGAATTACCGGCAAACCAATTTTAACAAACAGTATTTCCGATAATTGCTTCGGTGAATTGATGTTAAATTCCTGTCCTGCCAACTCAAAAATTTTAGCTATCGACCGGCGCAACCGTCCATCCAACTCTCTTGACATCTCGCTAAGAAACTCCACATCCAGCGACACACCGTTGATCTCCATCTCCATGAGCACGCTGAGCAGCGGCAGCTCAACTTCATCGAATAAGCTTTTTAATTCTAATTCCTTCAGTTTCGGTTCCAGTTTTTGTCGCAAACGCTGTGTGTAATCAGCGTCTTCACAGGCGTAATAACTGATCTTTTCCAGCGCTACATCTGCCATGCTGATCTGTTTTTTGCCGACTCCGATTAAATCCCTGGTCGCGACTTTCTGATAGTTAAAATACTGCAGCGTTAATGCGTCGAGATTATGTTGACGTAACGATGGGTTAATAAGATAGCTGGCAAGCATCGTATCAAAATCCACGCCGCGCACTGAAATGCCATGCTGGGATAAAACCATCAGGTCATATTTTATGTTTTGCCCACACTTTTTAATGTCTTTATCACTCAAAACCGGGGTCAGTAAATTCTTTACCTGCTGCAGAGGGAATCCCCTGAATCCCTTTTCCTCAAACAGATCACTACTGGTTTTTCTGTCGCTGGCATCCACCGGGATGTAATAGGCTTCTCCCTCCTGCCACGCAAACGACAGACCGACGATATCAGCCTTCATCGGATCAACATCCGTGGTTTCAGAATCGAGCGTAAATTGTGAACACTGTTTTAATTTTTCAATCAATTCAATTAATTGCGCCTCTTCAGTAATCGTAACATAGTGAACCTTTTCTGTTTTTTTTACAACGGAAAAGCGGTCGAGCAGCGTAATAAATTCCAACTCCTTCATCAATTCAAAAGCGCGCTGATAATCCGGTTCTTTTCTCTTCAACTCGCGCACATCGACTGAAATGTTGCGAAGGGTATCGATCGTCACCAGCTTGCGCGACAGATAGGCTTGATCTTTATGCTCCTGCAGCAGTTTCCGGATACGTTCGGGTTTAACTTTATCGATCTGTGAGTAAATATGATCCAGGTTTTCGAATTCCGATAACAATGTCTCGGCTGTTTTGGGACCTATTTGGGGGACGCCGGGGATGTTGTCCGAAGAATCGCCGGTTAAACTGAAAAAGTCAATCACCTTTTCGGGGGGAACACCAAGTTTAACGACAACTCCCTCGCGATCCAATATTTCCGGCTCATCAGCCAATCGTTTGATGTAATACATCTTGACCGCATCATTGACTAACTGCATAAAATCTTTATCGCCGGTTACCAGATAAGCGTCGATATGCTGCTGCTCAGCAATTTTTGCCAAAATTCCCATGACGTCATCAGCTTCCAGCCCTGGCACTTCGATTATCGGGATATTCAATGTCTCCAAAACCTGCCTGATGCGCGGCAATTGCTCGCTCATTTCGTCAGGCATCTTCTCGCGGGTGGCTTTATATTCCGGATAAATTTGGTGCCGGAATGTAGGTTCCCGCGTGTCAAATACAGCGGCAAAAAAATCAGGTTGCTGCTCATCGAGAATTTTTAAAATCGATTTGAGAAATCCGAATACCGCGCTCACATTTTCACCCTTTGAGGTTATGAGCGGATTCTGCTGGAATGCGAAATAAGCGCGATATATCAGCGCCATGCTATCCGTCAGAAATAATTTTTGTTTTTTGGAATTATCCATTATTCTTCATCCTTTATCAGCTTAGAATTCACGCTAATGTAATATAATTTTTAAACAATGTCAATATCGAAATCATAGCATTGAAAAAAATCCAATAAATAAATTGCATTGTTAAACAAAATGTGGTATCTTTCAATTGACATTTAGGAAAATAATTAGTATAATTACAGTCCCAAAACTGGAAAAATCATCAAACAAAAAGAAGGTTTAATATGACACAACAATCGCAACAGATCAATATCGAATTGGGTGAAAAAGAGGCAGAGGGTATTTACTCAAATTTGGCCGTGATCACTCATTCACCGGCTGAATTTGTGATCGATTTCACCCGCATGTTGCCCGGCGTTCCCAAGACAAAAGTATACGCCCGCGTAATTATGACGCCACAGCACGCCAAATCACTATTAAAGGCGCTGGAAGATAACATTAAAAAATACGAATCGCAATTCGGTGAGATCAAGGTTCTTGGCACTCATCCGTCCAAATCGTTCGGATTTAAACCTGCCAGCGATTCTTCCGGAGAATAGATCAAACACGACTGGCAGTTCGTTACTTTTTGGTGACAATTTTAGTGGTGTTTCAGCTTTTTTGGATAAAATAGCTGATCGCGGAGCCTTGCAAAGTGATTTTTAGCGAAACAAACTGTTTTTACCAAAAAAAGCTTTGAGAGCGCCTCAGCAACAAAGCGCTATCGTAATAACAAATAATTGCCTTTGTAAATACGATTCCTGTGCCGTTAAATCAGTTTTTATTTAAAACAGCCCCCAAATCTCCCATCAAAGAGGATGTTTTTTTAAACATTCCACATGATCAGCGGGAGTAAAAAAAACATTGAATTTGAAAAACGAGCACAAATTGAACGTGTTAAATCGAGGAGTGAATTCTATTAACCAGCGCCGAAATAGTTGTTATTTTTTAATGTTATGGGTGAGCTTGTTTGTTATCCACTGCCAGCAGGTGGTGGGACAGGAAAAAGTTCAACCGCCTCGGCTGGCAGCAGGATTGGAATTCGGATACTGGACGCCGGCTAATTTAATCAGTGATCCGACAGCAACATTAAAAGACGCCCATAAAAACCCATATCTGGGATTGGTGCTGCTTAAACCCTGGCGCTTTGGATTGACCTTCCGCGTCAGCGGCGGTATGTGGAGCTATGCCGAACAAGACGAAGCCCAACATCAACAGCGCGTCAAAATCGCATCGCTGCTGCTGGATTTGAAATACGACTTACTGTCGGATGTATTTTTAATCCCTTATGTGACCTATGGTGTGGGATGGTTCCTGGGTGACAAACAGCAGTCAAAAACCGATTATTTTCATTTCAAAGATGAGTCAGCAGTCGGATTTGCAATCAACGCGGGAACCGGTTTTGAACTCTACCTGAGCCACCGGCTGTGCTTTGCAATGGAATTTCGCTATCATTATATCAAGTTCAATCATGTCGTGGTTTTCACGGATAATTACAGCGGCCCCAAAATTACAATATCCACTCAATACATTTTTTAACTGAAAATAAGATCGATTGGTCAACGTTCTTTAGTTCGTTAACAATCAGATTATAAATCTTACCCGCACTTAATGATTGCGGGATGAATATTTCCGATGAAGCTTAATTAATTTCAGAGGCATATCCCATGCAAAGTTCAATTTTGCAAATTGCAAGAATCTCAATGTCGATAATTTTTTTGGTATTATTTGGTTGCAATCAAAACCGCACAAGCAAAATCGACCGGCTGTTTCAAGCCTATTGCGGCGACAATGTTCCAGGCGCTGCGCTACTGGTCATTAAAGACAATGAACCAATTTTGACCAAAACCTTTGGAATGGCGAGCGTTGAGAATAAAATTCCGGTAACGGTTGAAACCAATTTTCGGCTGGCGTCGGTTACCAAACAGTTCACTGCCATGTGCATTATGATTTTAGCGGAGCAGGGCAAACTATCATACCAGCAAACGCTTCAGGATATTTTCCCGGACTTCCCGGCTTATGGTCAAAATATTACAATCCATCATCTTATTCACCACACTTCCGGTTTGATCGATTACGAATCTTTAATCCCGGACAGCGCCACTATTCAGGTGTTGGATAATGACATCATGGAAATGATGCGTGCACAGGATTCAACCTATTTTAATCCAGGGACACAATACCGTTACAGCAACTCGGCTTATGCGCTGCTGGCAATGATTGTCGAGAAAATTTCCGGTATGTCGTTTGCGGAATTTTTAAAAAAGGAAATTTTCAGTCCGCTGGAAATGAGTGAAACTGTTGCCTACGAACCCGGAATTTCTGAAGTGAAAAACCGGGCTTTTGGCTATACCGATGAAGACGGCGCTTTCATCCCCCGGGATCAAAGTTTAACCAGCGCGGTGCTCGGCGACGGTGGAATTTATTCCTCGTTAATGGATTTAATCAAATGGGATCAGGCGCTGTACCGAGATCAACTGGTCAGTTATGAATCGCTGAAGCTGGCTTTCACGCCGGACACCCTGACCGATGGAACGTCAACCGGATACGGATTTGGCTGGCGGATTGATGAGTTTTTGGGACAGCGACGACTTCATCACACCGGACAAACCTGTGGCTTTACCACGATCATTCAGCGATATCCCGACATTAATTTCAGCATCATTATTTTGACGAACCGCCATCGACCGATGCTCAACGATATTGCCGATCAAATCGCTGAAATATACTTATAAGCAACCGACAACGAGGCAAATAATCAGCTTGTATTAAAACCTTTAAAACCGTTGTCAATCTTATCCTGATTTGATCTTGAGCTACAAATTTGAAACAACACCACAATTCATTGTGGTGGAAAAAACGATAGAATTATCTGGCGACCGCTTCAGCGGTTTCAAAGCATCAGCAGATGGTTATCCGGTGAACGGTTAGACTTAAAAAATCACAAACCTGAAGCATCGAACGGAGTTACAATGGTTTGGGAACAGAGATGGCATCCGCTGCGCGAAGAGTGGGTTATCATTGCCTCGCACCGGCAAAATCGTCCCTGGACCGGCGAGATCGTCAACCACCCCGTCGAACAAATTCCGGAATATGACCCGAACTGCTATTTGTGTCCCGGAAACAAGCGCGTGAGCGGCGCTCGAAATCCGAACTATGAACAAACTTTTGTGTTCACCAACGATCATGGCTGCGTGGATTGGAACGCTCCGGAAGTTGGCGCTATGTCCCAGGGGATTTATCGAACAAAACCAGCGCATGGCGTGGCGCGGGTGGTCTGTTACAGTCCCAAACATCACCTGACCCTGACAGAACTGGCAGTCTCGGAAATCGTAACTTTATTTCGCGTCTGGCAGCAACAGTACCGAGAACTTGGTGCGCATCCTGAGATCAAACACGTGTTGGTTTTTGAAAATAAGGGCGAAGTGGTCGGCGTTTCCAATCCACACCCCCATTGCCAGATTTACGCCACCAATTTTATTTTCAAATACATTGAAACCGAAGCCCGGGTGTCGCAACAATATTTCGCACAGCACCAGCATTGTTTGTTTCAAGAAATCATCAGCCAGGAAAAAAACGACGGCCGTCGTATTATCTGTGAAAACGATTCAGCCATTGCGTTCATCCCCTTTTTTGCGCGCTACGCTTACGAAGTTTATGTGGCTCCGAAAGCCAGCCATCCAAGCCTGGCTCAGCTTTCGGATGCAGAGCTGAACGACCTTGCGGAGGTGTTAAAAACGACGCTGATAAAATTTGACAATCTCTGGAACATGGCGTTCCCCTATGTCATGCCGCTGCATCAGGCGCCAACTGATGGTGCTGATTATAGCAGCTTTCATTTTCACATTGAGTTTCATCCACCGCTACGTAAACCAAATTTATTAAAATATCTGGCCGGTCCTGAAATAGGCGGTGGCAATTTTTTGAGCGATACTTCACCCGAAGAAAAGGCAGCGGAATTGCGCGCCTTACCCAATGTCCATTATAAGCAGGGTTGAGGCTGCGAAGAAGGCTTTGGTTGATAATTGAAAAATTTCAATTACTTTTGGAATAATCATTCCATCGTTTGATAGGTTGATTATTTTAGGACTGTCGATGTTTGAACTTGAATTATTCATAATGTGAATGAACAGTTGGATTATTGGTTTGAATTTAAATATTTAGATCGTGGGAGGATGCACTGTATAAGCGTCAATTTAAGGAGTTAATTCTTTATAATCAAACCACAGAAGGAAAAGATGAACGATATCAACTGGCTGCTTCGGGAGATACTCAACATTCATTTTCAAATCAGGGACAAAGTAAACCGGGAATGTGAAAAGAACCCTCTTGATCACATGGCATCAATCGACCATGAAAGCGAAAGCGATACCATTTACGCCATCGACCGGATTAGCGAAGAGTTGATCATCGAACAGTTCAACCAGCGGATTGCCTGTCGAACGCCGATCGTTTTAATCGCCGAAGGCATCGCTGATGGACAGATCATTTTACCGGAGACTGCTAATCAAACCGAGGCGGTCTGGCGGATAATTATGGATCCAATCGACGGCACCCGTGGTTTGATGTATCAAAAGAGAAGCGGCTGGATACTTACCGGAGTAGCGCCCAATCGCGGAGAAGCGACTTGTTTGAAGGACATTCAACTGGCAGTTCAAACAGAAATTCCGCTGGTCAAACAACATCTATCCGATGTTCTCTGGGCGATCAAGGGTAAGGGGGCAAAGGCTGAGCGTTTCGATAAGATCACCGGCAAAACAAGGCCCATTCAACTGGCGCCATCTCGAGCTTTGACCATACGTCATGGCTTTGCCATGATTTCGAGATTCTTTCCGGGAGCGCGAGAAGTGTTGGCAGAAATTGACGAACAAATCATTCGCAGTGCACTGGGACCGGTCGAAAAGGGTAAGACCCATTGCTTTGAAGACCAATACATTTGCACCGGAGGCCAGCTTTACGAATTGATGGCAGGACACGATCGATTCAATGCTGACCTGCGGCCGTTGGTTGAAAAAGTTTTGCAGCAGCGTGGGTTGGCGTTGGGAATTTGCTGCCATCCATACGATTTGTGCACCGAATTGATCGCCCGAGAAATGGGAATTATCATCACCGATGAAATTGGCAATCCGGTTAATGCTCGTCTAAATACTACTGACGATATCTGCTGGGTCGGCTATGCCAACGCTGCAATTCGCTCTCAGATCGAACCGTGGTTGCAGCAGGCGCTAAGAGAACGAGGATTGATTTGAGCTATAAATTATGGAATATGACCCGTAGTAGTGACTTCAGTCGCATTTTATCAGCAAAAAAATGACTAAGGTCATTACTGCGAGGTAACTTGCCAAACTATAGTTACGGAAAATTATTTTATTCTATTAGCAGGCTAATCTTGCATTTTTTTGCAAAAACATTTTTAAATTAACAGTGAAAACTCTGAAATCCATCGAGATATTTTTTTTTAAAATTTCTTTTTCAGTGAGACTCGGTATTTTTCAATGTTTAATTTTTCAGTCTTGTCATGTTATTATGAACTAACTTTTGTTTTTTTGAAATAGCTTTTATTTTTTCATTTTTAATTTTGCATTTTTAATTTTTAATTGCAGCTTGCTGCGCTATGAATAATACCAATAATTAGAAAATCCAAACGGTCGAGTTAAGATTTTTTTTTGGGTTAATTAAAAAGTTCGCCGAAAATTCGACGCCGCAACCCGGTTTTTATTTTACCGAAGACAATCCGGTTCTCATCACCCGGGCGCCGGGACGGCTCGATGTCATGGGCGGCATTGCAGATTATTCCGGTGCGCTGGTACTGCAACTGCCCATTGATGAAGCGACGCTGGTTGCGATTCAAAAAAGGCCCGATCGAAAGATCAAAATATTCAGTTATCAAGCTCAATCCGATAAAACCCGTTCGCCTTTTTTCGAAATGCAACTAAACGATTTTTTATCAGACAGTGAGCCCATTTCTTATCAAGCGGCGCGCCAATATTTTAAGAAAAATCAGCGAACGAATTGGGCAGCTTATGTCGCCGGCGTTTTTATTGTCCTCATGAAAGAAAAAAAAATTACCTTTCCACATGGCGCTTCATTGTTAATCCATTCGAGTGTTCCCGAGGGAAAGGGAGTTAGCTCATCAGCGGCGCTGGAGGTTGCAGCCATGCAAGCGGTGGCAGCGCTCTATCGAATTTCGTTGGAGCCCCAGGAGATTGCCGCTCTTTGTCAAAAAGTGGAAAATCTCGTGGTAGGTGCTGCCTGCGGCATTATGGATCAGATGACCGCCACAACCGGCAAAGCCGACAAACTCATGGCATTGCTTTGTCAACCAGCGCAATTGAAAGGGTTTGTGGACATTCCCCAAAATATCAATTTCTGGGGGCTGGATTCCGGAGAACGCCATTCTGTTTCGGGTTCTGACTACAGCTCGGTGCGAATCGGCGCTTTTATGGGATATCGGATGATCGCAGCAATGGCAGGATTGAAAGAGAACCGTATCCAAAACGGGATAGTGGTTCGGGATCCCCTCTGGAATGGCTATCTCGCCAACATCTCGCCTTCGTTGTTTGAGCAACGATTCGCTGCCAAGCTGCCAACAAAAATAAGCGGCAACGATTTTATCAAACGATACTCCGCTACAACTGATACGGTGACTCGAATCGATACTGAGAAAACCTACGCTGTCCGATTTCCGACCCGGCATCCAATTTATGAGCATTTTCGCGTACAAATTTTCGAGGAACTGTTAACGCCGCCGGTTACGGAATCTAAATTAAAGTTGATGGGCGAATTGATGTACCAATCTCATTTGAGCTATAGTAACTGCGGTTTGGGCTCGAAGGGAACCGATCTGCTCGTCCGGCTTGTTCGCGAATCCGGAAGCGAAGGCGGATTGTTTGGCGCGAAAATTACCGGCGGCGGCAGCGGCGGTACCGTGGTGGTTCTGGGCAAAGCCGACGCCGAACATGGCGTGCAAAAAGTGGCAGAGCAATACGAAAAAATTACCGGCTATCGACCATACATCTTCCGACATTCATCCTGCGGTGCAGTTGAATTTGGGGTGTTGGAAATTCGGGTGTGATGGGAGTGGAAAAACCGCTGTTCTTGGCATGGTATTATTATCACTCCTTAAAGACCATCTGACCCAATTCAAAAGGCGGCTCAATATGAAATAACCCCTTGTTTGATCTGGATGGCAATAATGATTTAAGCTTCTGTTAAATCAGTTTTACCTTCTCCCGAAGACATATTGATGTTAAACATTTCGCGATCCCCCACCGTAACTGCAATATCTCTCAAATCTGTAAATATCAATTACAAGTGGAATACTGATGCCATCGCTTGATAGTCTGATTTTTTGTTAGATGTTATCATTCTAAAATATAACATTCTATTTTTTATATTTGTTACGAAATAAAGCGATGGCATCAGTCGAAGTTCTGTCTCTTATACACATCTGACGCTGCCGACGAAG